>Ga0209391_10000187_pt1 | contig 25857 bp, 24 predicted proteins | sample PPLLak3March2015_FD_187246 | JGI IMG/M metagenome (GOLD analysis project Ga0209391, IMG submission 187246) | Freshwater sediment microbial communities from Prairie Pothole Lake near Jamestown, North Dakota, USA - PPLs Lake P7 Core (1) Depth... | ecosystem: Environmental > Aquatic > Freshwater >...
CACCTCGTGGTCGATGGCCTGCTGCAGGAAACGGAAGCTGTTCAGATTCTTGATCTCGGCGCGGGTGCCGAGCTTCGTTTCACCCAGCGGCCGCACCGAGACGTTGGCGTCGCAACGGAAACTGCCTTCCTGCATGTTGCCGTCGCAGATGCCGAGCCAGACCACCAGCGAGTGCAGCGCCTTGGCATAGGCAACAGCCTCGGCCGAGGAACGCAGGTCGGGCTCGGAGACGATCTCCAGAAGCGGCGTGCCGGCGCGGTTCAGGTCGATGCCGGTCATGCCGTGATAGTCCTCGTGCAGGCTCTTGCCGGCGTCCTCTTCGAGGTGGGCGCGGGTCAGCCTGACGGTCTTCACATAGGGATCGCCGCTCTTCGGCGTCACCACGCACGACAGCGTGCCACCCTGCACGACCGGGATCTCGTACTGGCTGATCTGGTAGCCCTTGGGGAGATCCGGGTAGAAGTAGTTCTTGCGCGCGAAGATGCTCTGCGGCGCGACGGTAGCGCCCAAGGCCAGGCCGAGGCGGATCGCCCGCTCGACCGCGCCGCGGTTCAGCACCGGCAGCGTGCCGGGAAGCGCCAGATCGATGACGTTCGCCTGCGTGTTCGGCAGCCCGCCGAACGCCGTCGCCGAGCCGGAGAAGATCTTGGCTGCGGTCGACAGCTGCGCGTGCGTCTCCAGGCCGATCACCACTTCCCACTGCATGTCCGATCCCCGTTGTCCGGCGCTACAAGCGTTTAAGTTCAATCACCTGTTCGGTCAACTGCTGCTCGCGGCGCATGGCGAGGTAGATGCGCAGGCCCTCGGGCGTGCGGCGCAGCGTCAGGCCGTCGAAGCGCAGTTCGTCGGCGGCGGCGGCCACGAGCCGGAACTCGACGAACTTGTCCTTCTCCTCCCAGGCGACGAACTCGGCCGTGAAGTGCTTCACCCGCAACGACAGCGTGCCGTCGACCTCGGTGAGCAGCAGGATCTCCGCGAACGCCGTGCGGCCGTCCTTGTTGATCATGCGGAAGGTGCCGTACATGGCGGCGGCGCGCGGCGGCAGCCACTGGTACTCGACCTCGCCGCCGAGGCCGCTGCCAATGTACTGCCCTGCGAGCCAGGCGGCAGCGTCGATCCGCACCGCGGGCCGCGGCGCTTCCTTCGGCAGCCGCCAGGTGCTGGCGGTGACCGAGACGGGCTCGGTCGCGGCGGCCGGCAATGAGGCGACGGCAACGCAAAGCAAGATGGCTGCAGCTAGCGCACGCGAGCGTGGGGGTTTCACTTCAGTAGCCTTCCGGCACGCGCCGGTGCCAGTCGGTAGCCTGCTGGTATTGGTGGGCGATGCCGAGCAGCTTCGCCTCCTGCAGGTGGTTGGTCATCAGCTGCAGACCCACCGGGCGGCCCTTGTCGCCGAAGCCGCAGGGAAGGCTCATGCTCGGGATGCCGGCGAGCGAACCGGGTACCGTGTAAAGATCGGCCAGATACATCGCCACCGGGTCGTTGGTCTTCTCGCCGAAGCCGAAGGCGACGCTGGTGGTCACCGGGCCGGCGATCACGTCGCACTGCGTGAAGGCGCGCTGGATCTCGTCGGCAATCAGCCGCCGCACCTGCATCGCCTTGATGAAGTAGGCGTCGTAGTAGCCGTGGCTCAACACGTAGGTGCCGATCAGGATCCGCCGCTTCGGTTCCGGGCCGAAGCCCTCCGAGCGGCTCTTCTTCATCATGTCGATCAAATCGTCGTACCTGGCCGCGCGATGGCCGTAGCGCACGCCGTCGAAGCGCGCCAGGTTGCTCGACGCCTCTGCGGGCGCCACCACGTAGTAAACGGGGATGCCGAGCTCGGCATTCGGCAGCGAGATGTCGACCAGAGTCGCGCCGAGCCGCTGGTACTCGGCCAGAGCCGCCCGCACCGCCTGTTCAACGTCGGGCTTCAGGCCCTCGCCGAAGAACTCCTTCGGCACGCCGATCTTCATGCCCCGCACGGGATCGTTCAGGTTCCGGGTGAAGTCCTCGCGCGGCGCATCGACGCTGGTGGAGTCCTTCGGGTCGAAGCCGAGCATCTCGTTGAAAACCAGCGCGCAGTCCTCGGCCGTCTGCGTCATCAGGCCGGCGGTGTCGAGGCTGGAGGCGAAGGCGATCATTCCCCAGCGCGACGGCCGGCCGTAGGTCGGCTTGGTGCCGGTGATGCCGGTGAAGGCCGCCGGTTCGCGGATCGAGCCGCCGGTGTCGGTGGCGGTGGCCACCGGCGCGATGCGCGCCGCAACGACCGCGCTGGAACCGCCCGAGGAGCCGCCGGGCACGGCGCCCTTGTCCCAGGGGTTGAGCACGTTGCCGTAGGCGCTGTTCTCGTTGCTCGATCCCATCGCGAACTCGTCGCAGTTGAGCTTGCCCAGGCAGACCATGCCGGCGCGCGCCAGGTTGTCGACCACGGTGGCGTCGAACGGACTCATGTAGCCCGCGAGGATCTTCGACGAGGCGGTGCTCGGCCAGTCGCGGGTGACGAAGATGTCCTTGTGCGCGATCGGCACGCCGAGCAGCGCTCCGGTCTCGCCGCGGGCGCGGCGCTGGTCGGCGGCGCGCGCCTGCGCCAGCGTCACTTCGGGGCGGACGTCGAGGAAGGCGTTGAGGCTCCGATGCTGCTCGATGCGCGCCAGCTGCAGCTCGGCCAGTTCGACCGCCGAGACTTTCCGTTCGGCAAGCAGCCGGCCGAGCTCGGCGATGCCGGCGTGAGCGAGTTCCTGCCTGCTCATTCGACCACCCGCGGCACCAGGAACAGCCCGTCCTGGGTCTCGGGCGCGTTCTTCATGTTCTGCTCGCGGGCATCGGTCGCGGTGACCTCGTCCTCGCGCAGCCTCTGGCGGCCGCCGAGCGGGTGCGCCATCGGCACCACGCCGGCGGTGTCGACCCGCTGCATGCGTTCGATCATCGCGAAGATGTCGTTCAGCTGCGCCAGCATGGCGCGGCGGTCTTCGTCGGAGATCTCGATACGCGCCAGGTGGGCGATGCGGGCGACGTCGTTTTCGGTCAGGGCCATGGTGGACTCGGGCGAAGCGCGATCGCGGCATGCCGCGAGGTCGTTCAGACGATCGCGCCGCGGCGCGACGCGCGGTGTTTCGTGGTGCCGCTGCGCGAGGCTGCGCTGCGGCAACGGGTATTATCTCGCACCTGTCCGCGCGGCCACGATGCCGCGATCCGCACCAGGCGCAGCGACCCGCGCCCACCCCGACACCGACACGAGCAACTCACCGGCATGTTTGGCTTCATCCGCAGCTTTTTCTCCAACGACCTCGCGATCGACCTCGGCACCGCCAACACGCTGATCTACGTGCGCGGCAAGGGCATCGTGCTCGACGAACCCTCCGTCGTCGCCATCTCGCAGGAAGGCGGGCCGCACGGCAAGCGCACCATCCGCGCCGTCGGCAAGGAGGCCAAGCAGATGCTCGGCAAGGTGCCGGGCAACATCGAGGCGATCCGGCCGATGAAGGACGGCGTGATCGCCGACTTCACCGTCACCGAGCAGATGTTGAAGCAGTTCATCAAGATGGTGCATCCGTCGAGCCTGCTGGCGCCGAACCCGCGCATCATCATCTGCGTGCCCTGCGGCTCGACCCAGGTCGAACGGCGCGCGATCAAGGAATCGGCCGAGGCGGCCGGCGCCAGCCAGGTGTTCCTGATCGAGGAACCGATGGCGGCGGCGATCGGTGCCGGCCTGCCGGTGTCCGAGGCCTCCGGCTCGATGGTGGTCGACATCGGCGGCGGCACCACCGAGGTCGGCATCATCTCGCTGGGCGGCATGGTCTACGCCGGCAGCGTCCGCGTCGGCGGCGACAAGTTCGACGAGGCGATCATCAACTACATCCGCCGCAACTACGGCATGCTGATCGGCGAGCCGACCGCGGAGAGCATCAAGAAGCACATCGGCAGCGCGTTTCCCGGCTCCGAGGTCAAGGAGATGGAGGTCAAGGGGCGCAACCTGTCCGAGGGCATCCCGCGCAGCTTCACCATTTCCAGCAACGAGATCCTCGAGGCGTTGACCGATCCCCTGAACCAGATCGTCAGCGCGGTGAAGATCGCGCTCGAGCAGACGCCGCCCGAACTCGGCGCCGACATCGCCGACCGCGGCATGATGCTCACCGGCGGCGGCGCGCTGCTGCGCGACCTCGACCGGCTGCTGATGGAGGAGACCGGCCTGCCGGTGGTGGTGGCCGAGGACCCGCTGACCTGCGTCGTGCGTGGCTGCGGCATCGCGCTGGAGCGGATGGACAAGCTCGGCAGCATCTTTGCCCACGGCTAGAGGCGGCATGTCGCCAGGCTGCTGCGCGGGCCGGTCTTCGCCCTGCGGTGCTCGGCGTGTCGCCGTGGTCGTCTCCGCTCCCAGGGCGAAACTCGGCCCGCCCGCCACGGCTTTTGATCCACCGCGTCGGCGCTAGCCGGCGGTGCCGGCTCAATGGACCACGGCCCCCCGCCGCTGTTCAACCAGGGCGTCTCGGCCCGCGCCCGGCTCGCCTTCTTTTCCTTCCTCGCGCTGGCGCTGATCGTCGTCGACGGCCGCGTCTCGGCGCTGGAGACCATCCGGGTCGGCGTCGGCTTCGTGCTCTATCCGGTGCAGCGGCTGCTGCTCGTGCCGCGCGACGCGCTGGCGGCCGTCGGCACCTACTTCACCGCGCAGTCGCGCCTGGCCGCGGAGAACGAGCAGTTGCGGCGCGCCGCCGTCGAGCAGTCGCTTGCCGTGCAGCAGGCCGCCGCTCTGAAGGCCGAGAACTCGCAACTGCGGCAACTGCTCGGCGTCGGCGAGAAGCTTGGCGCGCCGACGCTTCTGGCGAGGGTGCTGTACGAGTCGCGCGATCCGTTCTCGCGCAAGCTGGTGGTGGATCCGGGGCAGCAGGCTGGCGTCCGCCCCGGCCAGCCGGTGATCGACGATCGCGGCGTGGTGGGCCAGATCACGCGCGTGTTCCCGCTGACCGCCGAGCTGACGCTGCTGACTGACCGCGACCAGAGCATTGCCGTGCAACTGCTGCGCAACGGGCTGCGCGGTGTCGTCTTTGGCGACGGCCGGGTGCTGGAACTGCGTTTCATGGCCACCAACGCTGACATCCAGGAGGGCGACCAGGCGGTCACCTCGGGCATCGATGGCCTGTTTCCGCCCGGCCTGCCGGTAGGCACAGTGACCGGCGTGCAGCGGACCGACAAGGAGCGCTTCGCCCACATCGCCCTGAAGCCCGCCGCCGGCATCGACGAGCGGGTCCACGTCCTGGTGCTGACGGTCGACCCCAAGGCGCTGCCCGAGCGGCCGGACGCGCAGCCGAACGAGGACAAGCGGGCCGAGCCGCGCCGCGGGGGCCGCAAGTGAAGGCGACCGCCGCTTCCGGCAACGCAGCGCCGCTGGGGGGCCGATGATGGCCGGCATCTGGCAACGGCTCCGCACCTCGTTCGCGCTGAACCGGCCGCGCCATGCCGAGCCGGTCGAGCTGGTGTCGGCTGGCGCCCTCGGCCCGGGCCGTGCGGCCTATCGGCCCAGCGCGCTGCTGGCCCCGGCGCGGACCCGCTTCATCTGGGCCACGCTGCTGGCGGCGCTGCTGCTGAATCTGCTGCCGGCCGGGCCGCATGCCGCAATGCCTGACTTCCTGGCGCTGACGCTGATCTTCTGGAACGTCCATCAGCCGCGCCGCGTCGGCATCGGCGCCGCCTTCGTCGCCGGGTTGCTGATGGACGTGCACGACGGCGCGCTGTTCGGCGAACACGCGCTCTCCTACACGCTGCTCGCCTACGGGGCGATCACGCTGCACCGGCGCGTGTTGTGGTTTCCGCTGGGCGCGCAGGCCCTTCACGTGCTGGCGCTGCTGATAATGGCGCAGGCGGTGTCGCTGGCGGTGCGGCTGTGGGTCGGCGGAGGCTTCCCCGGCTGGACCTACTTCCTGGCCTCGCTGATCGGCGCCGTCCTGTGGCCGCTGGTGAGCTGGATCCTGCTGGCGCCGCAGCGCCAGCCGCTGGAGCGCGACGACACGCGGCCCCTGTAGTCGACAAAGGCCAATAGAATCGCGGCCCATGGCAGCACAGGGCGAATGCCGGCCGTTCGGCCGCATTCAGGCATGAAGGCGTTTCGGAACCCGCAGCAGGAAATCGACCTGTTCCGGGGCCGCGCCGCCGTCGCCGGGCTCGCCGTCCTCGTTGCGTTCCTGCTGCTCGCCTCGCGGCTCGTCTGGTTGCAGGTCGTCAAGCACGACGAACTGCATCGCAAGGCGGAGTCGCAGCGCACGGCGGTGATTCCGGTCAGCGCCAACCGCGGCCTGATCCGCGACCGCAACGGCATCATCATCGCCGAGAACTTCTCGGCCTACACGCTGGAGATCAATCCGCGCCGGGTCGAGAACGTCGTTGCGACGATCGACGACCTGGCGCAGGTGGTCGACATCCAGCCGCGCGACCGGCGCCGCTTCCGCAAGCTGGCCGACGAGCTGAAGGGTGCCGAGTCGATCCCGATCCGCACCCGGCTGTCAGAGGAGGAAGTGGCGCGCTTCACGGCGCAGCGCTACCGCTTCCCCGGCGTCGAGCTGCGTGCGCGGCTGTTCCGCCACTATCCGCTGGGCGACGTCGGCAGCCACATGATCGGCCACATCGGCCGCATCTCGCCGGCTGACAAGGAGCGCATCGACGGCTGGCCCGACGCGGCGAACTATGCCGGCGCCGACTACATCGGCAAGACGGGCATCGAGGCCAGCTACCAGCGGGAACTGCACGGCACCACCGGCATGCAGGAGGTCGAGATCACCGCCGGCGGCCGCGCCGTGCGGACGCTGACGCTGACGCCGCCTCAGGCCGGCAACACGCTGAACCTGTCGATCGACATCCGGCTGCAAGAGGTGATCGAACGCGCCTTCGCCGGCCGCCGCGGCGCGCTGATCGCGATCGAGCCTGCCACCGGCGACGTGCTCGCCTTCGTGTCGATGCCGAGCGTCGATCCGAATCTCTTCGTCGACGGCATCGATCCCAAGGTCTGGGACGAGCTGAACACCGACCCCGACAAGCCGCTGCTGAACCGCGCGCTGCGCGGCACCTATCCGATCGGCTCGACCTACAAGCCGTTCCTGGCGCTCGCGGCCCTCGAGACCGGCAAGCGCCGGCCGGAGCAGGTGATCAACGACCCCGGCTTCTTCATGTACGGCGGCCGGCGCTTCCGCGACTCGAACAAGGTGCCGCTGGGCGCGGTGAACCTTCATACCTCGATCGTCAGGTCGAGCGACATCTACTACTACATGCTCGCCGACGACCTCGGCGTCGACACGATCCACGACTTCATGAAGCCCTGGGGCTTCGGCCAGATCACGGGCATCGACATCGACGGCGAGATGACCGGCATCCTGCCGTCCTCCGATTGGAAGATGCGCCGCTTCAAGCAGAAGTGGTACGGCGGCGAGACGATCTCGATCGGCATCGGCCAGGGCTACAACGCCTTCACGCTGCTGCAACTGGCGCATGCCACGGCAACACTGGCCAACGATGGCCTGGTCATGAAGCCGCACCTCGTCCGCAGCGTCGAGGACGCCGCCAGCGGCGAGCGGCGGCCGACGGTGCCGAAGGAGAGCTACCGGATCCCGGTCAAGCAGGAGCACCTGCGCCTCGTCCGCGAGGCGATGGTCGACGTGAACATCAGCGGCACCGGCCGCAGCGCCTTCGTCGGCGCCCCCTACCGGGCTGCGGGCAAGACTGGCACGGCGCAGGTGATCGGCATCAAGGCCAACGAGAAGTACGACGCCAGCCGCCTCGACGAGCGCCACCGCGACCACTCGCTGTACATCGCCTTTGCGCCGGCGGCCCCGGGCGAGAAGCCGGCGATCGCGCTGGCGGCGATCGTCGAGAACGCCGGCTTCGGCGCCCGCGCCGCCGCGCCGATCGCCCGCGCCGCCTTCGACTACTACCTGCTCGGCAAGCTGCCCGAGGGCATGGCGCCGCTGAAAAGCGAGCGGCTGCCGCCGGAAGCCGCGGCGCCGCCACCGCGGCCAGGCGTCAAGCTGGCGCAGGCGGGAACACAGCCATGAGCCGGGGCCGTTCCGAAGCGCTCATCCCGCAGCGCGCAGCGCGGACGGTAGCTCCATGATCTCGAGCGTCGCCCTGAAGCCGCCGCTGTCGCGCAGGCCGCTGGTGCTATGGCTGCGGGCGCGCCTTGCCGTCTTCGACCCGGCGCTGCTGGCGATCGTCGGCGCGCTGGCGCTGGTCGGGCTGATGACGCTTTACTCGGCAGCCAACGACTTTCCCTGGCGCTTCACCGACCAGTTGCGCAACTTTGCCATCGCCGCGGCGGTGATGTTCGTCGCCGCCAACGTGCCGCCGACGACGCTGCAGAAGGTGGCGGCGCCGGCCTACCTGCTCGGGGTGCTGCTTCTGGTGGCGGTCGAGTTGGGCGGCGTGACGGTCAAGGGGGCGACCCGCTGGCTTGACGTTGGCGTCACGCGCATCCAGCCCTCCGAGATGATGCGGCTGGCGCTGCCGCTGATGCTGGCCTGGTACTTCCACCGCCGCGAAGGCGGCCGCCGCACGCTCGACTTCCTGGTCGCGGCGACGCTGGTGCTGGTGCCGGTGGCGTTGATCGCGAAGCAGCCCGATCTCGGCACGGCGATCCTGGTGCTCGCCGCCGGTGCCTACGTGATCTTCTTCGCCGGCCTGCCGTGGAAGTGGATCGCAGCGATGATCGTCGCCGGCCTGGCGATGCTGCCGGTGGCCTGGACGCTGATGCACGACTACCAGCGCACCCGCGTGCTGACGCTGATCGACCCGACCACCGATCCGCTCGGCAAGGGCTTCCACACGCTGCAGGCGACCATCGCCATCGGCTCCGGCGGCGCCTTCGGCAAGGGCTGGATGCAGGGCACCCAGACTCACCTCGAGTTCATCCCCGAGCGCACTTCCGATTTCATCTTCGCCGTGTTCTCCGAGGAATTCGGGCTGGTCGGCAACCTGGTGCTGATCGCGCTGTTCCTTGCGCTGGTGGTCCGCGCGCTGCTGATCGCGATGAACGCTTCGACCACCTTCTCGCGGCTGCTGGCAGGCAGCATCGGGCTGATCATGTTCACCTACGCCTTCGTCAACATGGGCATGGTCAGCGGCATCCTGCCGGTGGTGGGCGTGCCGCTGCCCTTCATCAGCTATGGCGGCACGGCACTGGTGACGATCGGGCTGGCGGTAGGCATGCTGATGAGCATCCACAGCCACCGCAAGCTGGTGCAAAGTTAGGCACGCATGACGGCCGGCGCGTCGGCGAAGCGGCTCGCGACCGTGCTGCTGGTGGCGCTGGCCGGTTGCAGCACGGCGCCGAAGTCGCCGCCGGTCCCGTCGCCGGCCCCGTCGCCGGCGCAGCCGGCGCCGCGGTCCGGCGGCTACTACCAGAACGACGGCCCGCCGGACAAAGTGCCGGCCGACATCCTGGCCACGCCGGATGCCGTGCCGCGGATCGAGCCGTTTCACACCGGCGCTGCCAGGCCCTACGTGGCGCTCGGGCGCAGCTTCACGCCGATCACCGACGACCGGCCGCTGGTGCAGCGCGGGCGGGCGTCCTGGTACGGCCGCCAGTTCCACGGCAACCGGACCTCGACCGGCGAGATCTACGACATGTTTGCGATGACCGCGGCGCATCCGACGATGCCGCTGCCGAGTTATGCGCAGGTGACCAACCTGCGCAGCGGCGCCTCGGTGGTGGTCCGTGTCAACGACCGCGGGCCGTTCCACGACGGCCGCGTGATCGACCTGTCTTATGCGGCGGCGATGCGCCTCGGCGTCGTCGGCAACGGCACGGCTGAGGTCGAAGTGCGGCGCCTGACCCATGTCGAGATCGCCGCGGCGTCGGCGCCGCAGATCGCGGCGGCGGCCGCGGCACCGGTGGCGGGTCCGCCGCCCGCGGACGTGGCCGGCGATCGGCGCTGGTCGGTGCAACTCGGCGCCTTCTCGGCGCCGGACAAGGCGCAGGCGATGCTGGCGCGCTTGCAGTCCGAGCTGGCGACGCCGAAGGCCCAGGAACTGCCGGCTGGCCTTGCGCCGCGGATCGAACGCGACGGTGGTCTGCACCGCGTTCTGCTCGGCGCCCTGTCCGAGCGCGACGCGGCCCACGCTCTGGCGGCCCGGCTCGCGGCGCTGCTTGGCGGCGACATCGTGACCTGGGTCGTGCTGCGCTGAGAGGCTGCCCCCCCGTATAGTCGGTTTTCCCACCCTGTCCCGGCCCCCGTCAGGGACGGCCGCAGAACCGATGGAACTGATCCTGCTCGGCGTCCTGATCCTGGTGAACGCCGCTTTCGCAATGTCGGAGATGGCCGTCGTCTCCTCCCGCAAGGCGCGGCTGCAACGGCTGGTAGACGACGGCATGCCGGGCGCTGTCACGGCAATGGCGCTGCACGAATCGCCGTCGAACTTCCTGTCGACGATCCAGGTGGGCATCACCAGTGTCGGCATCCTGAGCGGCGCCATCGGCGAGGCGGCACTGGCCACGCCGCTGACCCTGTGGATCGGCCAATGGGAGCTGCTGACGCCCTACGCGCGGCCGCTGGCGCTCGGGATCGTCGTCGTCAGCATCACCTATCTGTCGGTGGTCATCGGCGAACTGGTGCCGAAGCGGCTGGCACTGCTCAAGCCGGAGGTGATCGCCGCCTTCGTGTCGCGGCCGATGCTGTGGCTGGCGAAGGCGGCGCGGCCGCTGGTCTGGCTGCTGTCGGCGTCTGGCGAGGTCGTCTTGCGCCTGTTGCGGGCCCGCCGCGGCGACGAGCCGCCGGTGACCGACGAAGAGATCGAGGTGCTGATGCAGCAAGGCGCCGACGCCGGCGTGTTCCACCGCAGCGAACAGGCGATCGTCGCCAACGTGCTGCGGCTGGACGAGCAGCGCATCGGCGCCATCATGACGCCGCGCGCCGACATCTACACCATCGACCTCGACGAAGGCCAGGAGGCCGTCCGCCGCCGGCTGGCCGACAGCCCCTTTCACCGCGTCGTCGTCGTGCGGGGCGGCGTCGAGAACGTGGTCGGCGTGCTGCACGTCGGCGACCTGCTGCGGCCGGCGCTCGAAGGCGCGGCGCTCGACGCCGAAGGCATCGTCCGGCCGCCGCTTTACGTGCCGGAGTCGGTGACCACCACCAAGCTGATGGAGCTGTTCCGCAAGGCGCGGTCGCAGTTCGCGCTGATCGTCGACGAGTACGGCGAGGTGCAGGGGCTGGTGACGCTGACCGACGTGATGGCCTCGATCGTCGGCGACCTGCCGGACGAAGGCGCTGCGGCCGAACTCGACGCCGTGCAGCGCGAGGACGGCTCCTGGCTGGTCGACGGCGCCATCGGCATGGAGCGCTTCCGCGGTCTGTTCGACCTCGACCTGCTACCCGGCGAAGAGGAAGGCGCCTATCACACGCTGGCCGGCTTTGCGCTGCACCAGCTCGGCCGCATCCCGGTGGTGGGCGAGCGCTTCGAGGCGGCCGGCCTGCGTTTCGAGATCGTCGACATGGACCGGACCCGGATCGACAAGCTGCTGGTGGCGTGGCTGCCGGTCGCGGCGTGACGGCGCGCCGTCGCGACGGCCTCGCCGCCCTGCGTTAGCCTGCGGCAACGGAAACAGGGAGAGTTGTTGCCATGAACCTTGCCGAAGTCCGCCGTTTCCTCGACCGCCGCTGGGACGAGGAGCTGATCCCGCGCCTCGTGGACTACGTGAAGGTGCCGGCGAAATCGCCGTCGTTCGATGCCGGCTGGGCGGCGCACGGCCACCTGGCGCAGGTGGTCAAGGATGCGCACGCCTGGGCGGCGGCGCAGCGCATCGCCGGCATCACGCTCGAGATCGTCGCCATCGACGGCCGCACGCCGTGCATCTTCTTCGACGTGCCGGCGACGCAGGGACTGGGCAATGCGCGCTCGGTGCTGTTCTATGGCCATCTGGACAAGCAGCCGGAGATGGAGGGCTGGCGCGAGGGTCTCGGCCCCTGGCAGCCGGTGATCGAGGACGGCAAGCTCTACGGCCGCGGCGCCGCCGACGATGGCTACGCCATCTACGCCGCGCTGTCGGTGATCGCGGCGCTCGACGAGCAACAGGTGGCGCGGCCGCGCTGCGTCGGCCTGATCGAGACCTGCGAGGAATCGGGCAGCCCCGACCTGCCGGCCTATCTGGAACTGCTGGCACCGCGCTTCGGCGACGTGGTGCTGGTGGCCGGGCTCGATTCCGGCTGCGGCAGCTACGACCGGCTGTGGGTGACGACCTCGCTGCGCGGCCTGGTCGGCGGCACGCTGACGGTCGAGGTGCTGTCCGAGGGCGTGCACTCGGGCAATGCCAGCGGCCTCGTGCCGAGCTCGATGCGCATTGCGCGGCAGCTGCTGAACCGCGTCGATGATCCCGCCACCGGCCGCGTGCTCGACGACATCTTTCACGCCGCGATTCCGGCAGAACGGCTGGCGCAGGCGCGGGCCGCCGGCGACATTCTCGGCGAGCAGGTCTGGAAGCAGTTCCCGTGGGTGGGCTGCTCCCATGGCGACGGCACTCAGGCGCATTCGATGCCGACCACCACCGATCCGGTCGATGGCATCCTGGCGCGGACCTGGCAGCCGGCGCTGTCGGTCACCGGCGCTGCCGGCTTCCCGGCGATCGACTCTGCCGGCAACGTGCTGCGACCGAAGACGACGTTCAAGCTGAGCCTGCGCCTGCCGCCGACGGTCGACGGCCGGGCGGCGACGCGGCAGCTGAAGTCGCTGCTCGAAGCCGATCCGCCCTACAACGCCCGCGTCCGCTTCGATGCCGACTGGGGCGCCACCGGCTGGAACGCGCCGGAGACTGCGCCCTGGCTGGCGCGCGCCGTCGACGAGGCCTCGCGGTCCGCCTATGGGCAGCCGGCGGCGTGGATCGGCGAGGGCGGCACGATTCCGTTCATGAACATGCTCGGCGAACGCTTCCCGCAGGCGCAGTTCCTGACCACCGGCGTGCTCGGGCCGCGCTCGAACGCCCACGGGCCGAACGAGTTCCTGCACATCGACTGCGTCAAGAAACTCAGCGCCGCCGTCGCAGCGATCGTCGCGCAAGTGCCCAACTGATCGCTGGGCGATGGGCGGCGACTGGCTGGCGCGCGCCGGCGCCATCGCCCGGCTTCACCCGGCGGCCATCGCCATCTTGCTGGCGCTGGTGTCCAGCATCGGCGCCTGGGTCTACTCCGGTGTGCGCAGCGCGCTGGTCGAGCTCGCTGCCGACAACCTGAACGCGCAGGCAGCGAGTGCGGCTCTGGCCGTGCAGATCTGGATCGGCGAGAAGCAGTTGAATGTCGCCCGCTGGGCCCGCGACCCGCGGGTGATCGACAGCGCTGAGCGGCTGATCGCCGCCGGCGACGACCAGGCCCAGCGGCAGGCCTGCGCCGGGGCGCTGGGCGCCGGCCTGGTGCAGGCGATCGACCTGCTGCGCCTGGAAGACGCCGCCGCAGCGATCCACCTGATCGATCGCCAGGGCCGCGTGCTGGCGGCGCGCCATCCGGTTATGTGCGGCCTTGCCATCGACGCGGCGCGGTGGCGGAACTTCGCCCCGGCCCTGCAGGGGCAGACGCGCTTCACGCCGACGCTCGCCGAGGAGGACCGCGTCGGTCTCGGCCGCAGCGGCGAAGGCCCGAAGGTCTGGTTCGCGGCGCCGGTTCGCAACGCCGGCGGCGAGATCATCGCCGTGCTCGACATCGGCAAGTCGGTCGACGAACGCTTCACGCAGCTGTTCTCCGTGGCCGCGATCGGCGCTGGCGGCGAGAGCTTTGCCTTCGACCGGCGCGGCCTGATGCTGACCGAGAGCCGTTACCGGGATGTGCTGGTCGAGCGCGGCGACCTGCGTGCCGGCGAAAGCAGCGTGCTTAGGATGCCTCTGCGCGATCCGGACGAGGCAGCGGAGTCGCGGCCGACGCGGTTGGTGGTGCAGGCGCTGGCGGGCCTGGAGGCGTCACCGCCGCGGCTGCACGGCGACGCCCGCCAGCCCTACCGGACCTACCACGGCGAGCGGGTCGTCGGCGCCTGGCGCTGGTTGCCCGATCTGGGTTTCGGCATCGCTGTCGAGGTGCCCGAGGACGAGGCCTTCGCGCCGCTGCGGCGGGTCGAGCTGACCTTTCTCGGACTCGGCCTGGCGGTCGGCATCGTGGCCTTCGGCTTCGTCGTTGCCCTGCTGCGGATCCAGCGCATGGCCGATGAAGTCGCGGCGGCGCAGCGCCTCGGTAACTACGAGCTGTTCGAAGAGATCGGCGCCGGTGGCGTCGCCCGCGTCTACCGCGCCCAGCACCGCCTGCTCAAGCGCCCGACGGCGGTCAAGGTGATCCATCTTCACGCCTCCAGCGACGAGTTGCTGGCGCGCTTCGACCGCGAGGTGCGGCTGGCGAGCCAGCTGATGCACCCGAACACGATCGAGATCTACGACTACGGCCGCACGCCCGAAGGGCTGCCGTTCTACGCGATGGAACTGCTGCTTGGCCTGACGCTGCAGCAGATCGTCGAGCGCACCGGGCCGCTGCCGCCGCCGCGGGTGGCGCACGCGCTGCGCGGCATCGCCGGCTCGCTGTCCGAGGCGCATGAGCGCGGCCTCGTGCATCGCGACGTGACGCCGGCCAACATCATGCTGTGCCAGAAGGGCGGCCTGTACGACGTGCCGAAGCTGCTTGACTTCGGCCTGATCAAGGACACGCGCACGCCGCATACGCGCGACCTGACCCGGGCGCTGCGCGTGCTCGGCACGCCGAGCTACATGGCGCCGGAGCGGATCGAGCATCCGGACAGCGCCGACGCGCGCTCGGACCTGTATGCGCTCGGCGCCGTCGGCTTCTACTGCCTCGCCGGCCGGCCGCCGCTCGAGGGCGACTCGGACCTGGCGCTCGCCTACAAGGTGGTCAACACGCCGGCGCCGGCGGTGGGCGCGGTCGCGGCGCAGCCGGTGCCGCCGGCGCTCGAAGCGCTGATCGCGCGCTGCCTCGCCAAGTCGCTGCAAGAGCGGCCGGCGACCGCGACGGAAGTGGCGGCAGCGCTCGACCTGCTGCTGCTGGAACTGCCGTGGACCAACGGCGACGCGCGCAGCTGGTGGGAGGCGCACGGCGGCGAGCCGGCCTGAAGCGGTGTCAGCCGGGGCGTCAGCGGCCGGCCAGCAGCGCGTACAGGCGATCGCGCGGTACGCCGCTGGCCTTGGCGGCAACAGCGGCGGCGCGTGCCGCAGGCAGCACTTCGGCCAGTGCCGCCAGCCAGCGCCGGGTGACGGCGTCGATTTCGCTATCGATTTCGGCGTCGTCCGCCTTCACAACCGCGTCGATCAGCAGCACGTACTCGCCGCGGGGCGCATCGATCGCGGTGACCAGGTCGGCGGCGCGGCAGGCGATCACGGACTCGAACTTCTTGGTGAGTTCACGGGCGATGACGACCCGGCGCCCGGCGTCGAGCACCGCCGCCAGTTCGGCGGCAGTGACAACGACACGATGCGGTGCCTCGAACAGGGCGAAGGCCTCGCCGCGCGCAGCGAGTTCGCGCAACAGCCGTTCGCGCTCGCGCCTGCCCGCAGGCGGGAAGCCGGCAAAGGCGAGCAGGCTGCCGGAAAGCCCGGCGGCCGACGCGGCCGCGGTCAGGCTGCTGGCGCCCGGCACAGGCACGGCGCGCAGGCCGGCATCGAGCACGGCACGGACGATGCGCGCGCCCGGGTCGGAGATCGCCGGCGTGCCGGCGTCCGTCGCCAGAGCGATACGCTGGCCCTGCCGCAGCCGCGCGACGATCGTCTCGGCAACGGCGCGCTCGTTGTGTTCGTGCGCCGCCAGCAGCGGCGCCTCGATGCCGTAACGGCGAAGTAGCAAGCCAGTCGTGCGCGTATCCTCGGCAGCGATGGCATCGACGTTCGACAGCACCCACAGTGCCCGCAGCGTGATGTCGGCGACGTTGCCGATCGGCGTCGCGACGACGTACAGCGCTCCGGCCGGCAGGTCCTGGGCAGCGACGCCACTGGCAGCGATAAGCGGTTCGGTGGCGAGCGACCTCGTGCTCATCGAACTGCCTTCTCTCTGGCGCTCGAAGGATTCGCCCTTGGGACGGCCCGGCGGGCGGGCGGACGCGGTTGCCGCGGGTGCGGCGCGGGTTCTGAAGGCATGGACGCGGTTGCTGGGGCTGGCCGTGATGGCGGCCGCGGCATTGTCGGCGGCCGCGCAGACGACCGCAAACCCGGCCGCCGGCGCGACCGAGACGCTGCCGGCGATGGTGCTGGTCCTGCCTGGTGCGTCAACGCCCTACGGCCGCGCGGCCGAGGCGGTGCGCGCCGGCTTCTTCGCGGCGCACGCCGCCGCTGGAGCGCCGGTGGCGATCGAATCGCGCGACAGCGACGAATCGCCGGCCGCCGTGGCGGCGGCGATCGATGCTGCGGCGGCGCGCGGTGCCCGCATCGTCGTCGGCCCGCTGACGCGCGATGCGGTCGATGCGCTGCTGCGCGCCGGCGGCGGCAAGCTACCGGTGCTGGCACTGAACGTACCGGCGAGCGCCGCGCCCTTGCCGCCGTCGATGCTGGCGCTGGGACTGCGGGTGGAAGACGAGGCACGCGCGATCGTGCGTCTGCTGGAGCGGGCGCCGTATCCGGCAGGCGCTGCTGCGCCGCCGCCGTTTGCGGTGATCGTCGGGCCGGGGGCGCTCGAACGCCGCGCTGGCGCCGCCTATGCCGCTTCGGTGCAGGAGTTCGGCCGCCGCGCCGAGCGCTTCGACTTCTCGCTGAAGGCGGATCGCCTCGCCGAACTATCGCGCAAGCTGGCGGAGAAGCCCTGGCAGGCGATCCTGCTGGCGCTCGATGCCGGCGAAGCCGCAGCGGTGCGTGCCTGGCTGCCGCCGGACACCGTGGTCGCCGCCACCTCGCGCATCAACCTCTCGGAGTCGTCGGGCGCCGGGCTGAGTCAGGAGCTCGAAGGCATCGCCTTCGTCGACATGCCATGGCTATTGGAGCCGGACCACGCCGCGGTGATGGTGTATCCGCGGCCGGCGGCGGCCTACAGCGCTGAACTGGAGCGGCTGTATGCGCTCGGTATCGATGCCTATCGGCTTGCAGCGGAGTGGCTAAATGGCAAACGCAGCTTCGAACTCGACGGCGTCACCGGCCGGCTGCGCGTCGATCCCGCGCTCGCCGGCCGCGTTGAACGATTGCCGTCGCAGGCGGTCTTCGTTCACGGCAAGGCCGAGCGGCGGGATGGATTCCGATGACACGGGTGCGATCGATCGACGAGCGCGCGACGACGGCGGGGCCATGAGTTTTCTTCGCCGTCGCAATCACACCGGCACGAGGACGCCGCGGCAACGCGCCGGCGACGCCGCGGAAACCGCGGCCTGCGCGCGGCTCGAGCAGGCCGGATGCCGTATCCTCGCCCGCAATGTCCGCTACCGCGAAGGCGAGATCGACATCGTCGCCGACGATGCCGGCACGCTGGTCTTCGTCGAGGTGCGCATGCGCCGCAGCGACGGCTACGGCGGCGCCGAAGGCAGCGTCGACCGCTTCAAGCAGCGCCGCCTTGTGCGCACCGCCCGGCTGTATCTGGCGCAGCGCTACGGCGAAGGCAGGCTGCCGCCGTGCCGCTTCGACGTGATCACCGCCGACGAGGCCGGCATCCGCGACTGGATCCGCGACGCCTTCACCGCCGATTGAGCGACCCTGGAGAGAAGATGAAGACCGAACCCCGCCGCCTCGTCGTTGCCCTGCTGGCGGCTGCCTCGACCGTCCTTGCGGCTGGCTGCGTACCGCTGGTGATCGGCGGCGCCGCTGCCGGCACCGCAGTCGTGGTCTCCGACCGGCGCTCGCCTGGCATCCAGCTCGAGGACCAGGCGATCGAACTGCGGCTGCGCACGGCGCTCGATGCCAAGCTGCCGTCGAGCGTCGCCAACATCCGCATCACGAGCTACAACCAGCGCGTGCTGCTGACCGGCGAGGTCACCACCGAAGCGGCCAAGGCCGACGCGCAGGCGATCGCCGAGAAGTCGCCGAACGTGCTTGCGGTGCGCAACGAGATCCATGTCGGCGCGCTGACAACCTTCTCCAACCAGAACTACGACCGCTCGCTCACCGCCAAGGTGACCATCGCGCTGATCGAGGCGCCCGGCGTGCCCAGCGGCACCATCAGCGTCGTGTCGTCGCGCAGCGTCGTCTATCTGATGGGACTCGTGACCGCCGCCGAAGGCGAGGCGGCGGCTCGCGCCGCCAGCCGCGTCGCCGGCGTCCGCCAGGTGGTCAAGTACTTCGATTACATCAGCGACGCCGCGGCGGCGCCGAAGCCGGCCGAGTCGCCGCCGAAGTAAGCCCCGTCAGCGGCCGGCCGCAGGTATCGGAAAAGTCGTTGCGCCGCCGCGCCGTTCTCTTATAGTGCGCCGCGAGCCGCGCCGCGGCCGACTCTTCATCCTGGAGGAGGGAAGGAACACATGGGCTGGATCGTCTTCCTGGGCCTGATCGCAGTGGTGGTGTTCTGGGTGATCGGCGCCTACAACCGGCTGGTCAACCTGCGCAACGTGTTCAAGAACGCGTTCGCGCAGATCGACGTGCAGCTGAAACGGCGCTACGACCTGATTCCCAACCTGGTCGAGACGGCAAAGGCCTACATGGCGCACGAGCGCGAGACGCTCGAAGCGGTGATCAAGGCGCGCGCCGGCGCCGTGGCCGCAAACAGCGCTGCCGCCGCCGACCCCGGCAGCGGCCCGGCGATGAAGCAGCTTGTCGCCGCCGAGGGCATGCTCTCGGGTGCGCTCGGAAAACTGTTTGCGCTGGCCGAGGCCTACCCCGACCTGAAGGCCAACCAGAACATGATGCAGCTGTCCGAGGAGCTCACCAGCACCGAGAACAAGATCGCCTTCTCGCGCCAGGCCTTCAACGATTCGGTGATGAGCTACAACACCGCGGTCGAGCAGTTCCCGAGCAACGTCATCGCCGGGTTCTTCTCGTTCAAGACGGCCGAGTTGCTGGCGGCCACCGAAAGCCCCGAGGAAAAGAAGCCGGTGCGGGTGCAGTTCTGACGGCGGCGCTTCGGCCCTGCCGGGCCGCCCCCTGCTGACTGCCGGCAGTGAACTTCTTCGAGCACCAGGAGGCGGCGCGGCGCACCAGCCGGCGCCTGGTGTGGCTCTTCGCGCTGGCGGTGATCGCGATCGTGATCGTGGTCAACATCGTCGCGACCGTCGTCTACTACGCGGTCTTCGCAGGCAGCCTGCCGCGCGGCTTCTACCTCACCAACACCGTGCTGACGCTGCTGATGATCGGCGCCGGTACCTGGTGGGAGACGGCCAGGCTCGCCGAGGGCGGCGAAGCGGTGGCGAGAATGGTCGGCGCCCGCCGCGTCGATCCGTCGACGCGCGATCTGCTCGAGCGGCGGCTGCTCAACGTCGTCGAGGAGATGGCGCTGGCCTCGGGCACGCCGGTGCCGCGCGTCTACGTCATGGACAACGAGCCGTCGATCAACGCTTTTGCCGCCGGCCACTCGCTGCACGATGCCGTGATCGCCGTCACCCGCGGCACGCTGACGAGGTTGACGCGCGACGAACTGCAGGGCGTGATCGGCCACGAGTTCAGCCATGTGCTGAACGGCGACATGCGGCTGAACATCCGGCTGATCGGCGTGCTGTTCGGGCTGCTGATGCTGGCGATGTTCGGCCGCTTCATGATGGAGATCGGCCGCGTCAGCCGCGACAGCAAGGGCGGCATCGCGGTACTGATCGTCGCCGGTGTGGCGCTGTGGATCATCGGCTACATCGGCATCTTCTTCGGCCGGCTGATCAAGGCGGCGGTGTCGCGGCAGCGCGAGTTCCTCGCCGATGCCAGCAGCGTGCAATTCACGCGCAACGCCGACGGCATCGGCGGCGCGCTGCGCAAGATCGGCGGGCTCACCCAGGCGCGGCAGCCGGGCAGCGTGATCGCACATCCGAATGCGGAGACGCTGTCGCATCTGTTCCTTGGCGCTGCACGGCCTAGCTTCGTCAGCGGCCTGTTCGCCACCCATCCGCCGCTGGCGGCGCGGATCAAGCGCATCTACGGTCGGGAACTGCCGTTGCTGCCGGCCAACGAACTGCCGCTGGCGGAGGCGTCCGAGGCGCCCGTCCCGGCGGCGGCCGAGGCGCCGCTGCCGTTTACCGGCCCCGTTTCAAGCCCGCTGGCGGCGCTGGTGGCGGACAACTCGCCAAGCGGCCAGGTGGCCGAACAGGTCGCGGAGGAGATCGGCACCGCCCGACTCGGCGGCGGCACGCTGGCGGAGGCGGCGCGGGCCGCCGGCGAGCCGGCGCTCGAGGCGGCGCTGGTCGACAGTTCGCGGGTGCAACTGGTGGTGCTGTCGCTGCTTATCGAAAAAGGCAAGCCCACTTCCGGCCAGCAGCGACAGCTGATTGCCGAAGCCTTTGGCGTCGAAGCGGCGCAGCGGGTCGACGAGTTGCACGATGCCGTGCAGCGGTTGGCGCCGGGGCTGCGGCTGCCGCTGCTCGATCGCGCCGAACCGACCCTGTTGAAGCTCCCGCTGCCGGCGCGCGAGCGGTTGCTGCTGCTGGTGCACGGGCTGATCCTCGCCGACGGCCGCGTCTCACTGCACGAGTTCCTGCTGTTCACGCTGCTCCGGCGCCGCATCGGCCGCGATGCGCACCGGCCGGTGCAGATCCGCTACGTCGATCTGAAGCCACTTGAGGCCGAGACAGCGCTGGTGTTGTCGCTGCTGGCGAGCGTGCGCCTGCCGGAACAACCTGAACGCGCCTACAACGCCGGCGTGCTGCTGCTCGCCGGCATCGAGCCTGCGCGGGTGCCGACCGAGGCGATCGAACTCGACGAGGTGGCGCGCGCGCTCGATCGCCTGAACCAGCTGGCGCCGCTTGCCAAGCCGCAGCTCATAAAGGCCTGTACCGCCACTGCGTTCATCGATGGCAAGACAAACTGGAAGGCGGCGAGTTGCCTGCGGACGATCTGCGCCGCGCTCGACGCGCCGTTGCCGCCGCTGTTGCTCGCTGCCGCGGCGGCGGCGTGAGCGCGCCCGGCCGCCCGAAGCGCTCAGCCCCGCTGCGCGCAGCGCGGAGGGGAAGCTCGATGAGCGCGCCCGGCGCGTCCTTCGCGCTCAGCCCAGCAGCGCGCAGCGCGAAGGTAAGCCAGTGAACGCTACTTCAGCGAACCGAAGACCTTGCGGACGATCTCGCTGCTGGCGCCGAGCGGATTGCTGCGCAGCTTGCGCTCTTCCTCGCCGATCACCACGAACAGGCCGTCGAGCGCCTTGTCGGTGACGTACTTCTCCACGCGGACGACGCTGCTGCCGCCGAGGCCGAGCTTGCCCGCCTGATCGGCCAGCGCGTTGTACTGCTGCGCCAGGCCGATCTTCTCGGTGGTCTCGCGCACGATCGGCAGGAACTTCTCGGCCAGCGGCAGGCGCGTCTTCTCGGCGAAGAACCGGGTCACCGAGTCGTCGCCGCCGGTGAGGATCGCCTTGGCGTCGCTGACCGTCATCGACTTGACCGCATCGACGAGCAGCGTCTGCGCCTGCGGCACCGCCTGCTCCGCGGCGCGGTTGATGCCGATCTTCAGCGCCTCGACGTCGGCGCCGCGGCCGGCCAGCTTCAGCACCCGCTCGCCGCGCTGCAGCCATTCCGGCAGTGGGATTCGCAGCTTGTCGTTGCCCCAGAAACCGTCGGGCCGGCCGAGCATCTTGACCGCTGTCGTGGCGCCGCCTTCGAGCGCGGCTTTCAGCCCGGCCGCCGCATCGCTGTTCGACAGCGCGGCCAGTTGCGCCAGCACGGCGCGCGGTCCGAGCATGGCGGCGGCAGCGGCGGCAGCGAGCAGGCGTCGTCGTGAATGTTGCATGGTCATCTCCAATTGCTGCGCGGTGCCCTCTGGACTGCCTTCTTGCTGCGCTCGCAGGATTCGCGATTCGGGACGGCGGTGCGCGCTCAGGCGACACCGGCGGCTTGCGCCTGCCGGTCGGCGTGGTAGGAGCTGCGCACCAGCGGCCCGACGGCGGCATGGCTGAAGCCCAGCGCCTCGGCCTCGCGGGCAAACATCGCGAACGTGTCGGGGTGCACCCAGCGGCGCACCGGCAGGTGGTGATTGCTCGGCGCCAGGTACTGGCCGATGGTCAGCATGTCGACCTGGTGCGCGCGCAGGTCGCGCATCACGGCAACGATCTCGTCGTCGGTCTCGCCCAGGCCGACCATCAGTCCGCTCTTGGTCGGCACGCCGGCGACGAGCTGCTTGAAGTCCCGCAGCAGCGCCAGCGAGTGCGCGTAGTCCGAACCCGGACGCGATTCCCGATACAGCCGCGGCACGGTTTCGAGGTTGTGGTTCATCACGTCCGGCGGCGCCGATTCCAGGATGGCCAGCGCACGCTCGAGCCGGCCGCGGAAATCGGGCACCAGCACCTCGATCCTCGTTGCCGGAGAGGCCTCGCGCACGGCGCGGATGCAGTCGACGAAGTGCTGCGCGCCGCCGTCCTTCAGGTCGTCGCGGTCGACCGAGGTGATGACGACGTAGGAGAGTTTCAGCGCCGCGATTGTGTTCGCGAGGTTGACGGGCTCGTCGGCGTCGAGCGGATCGGGACGGCCGTGGCCGACGTCGCAAAATGGGCAGCGGCGTGTGCACTTGTCGCCCATGATCATGAAGGTCGCCGTGCCCTTGCCGAAGCACTCGCCGATGTTCGGGCAGGAGGCTTCCTCGCACACCGTGTGCAGCCGGTGTTCACGCAGGATGTTCTTGATCTCGTAGAAGCGCGTGGTGGGCGAGCCGGCGCGGACGCGGATCCACTCCGGCTTGCGCACAGCCAGCGGTTCGGCGGCGACCTTCAGCGGGAACTTCTTGAACACCGGCGCCGTCTTCGCCTCGCCCTTCTTCTTGGCGTAGGGGTCCTTCGGCGGCGCCGTGGGAGGGGAGTCGTTGCTCATTGGACTACCTTCGCGCCGCGCGCTCAGGGATTCGCCCTTGGGACGGCCCGGCGGGCTCATGCGGACAGGTGCCGAGTCAGCCGCTCGGCCAGCAGATCGGCGGCAGCACGCCAGGAAAGTGAGGCGCCGAGTGTAGCCAGATCGACCGTCGGCAGACCGGCATAGCCGCAGGGGTTGATGCGCGCGAACGGCGCCAGGTCCATCGCCACGTTCAACGCCACGCCGTGGTAGCTGCGGCCGCGGCTGACCTTCACGCCCAGCGCCGCCACCTTGGCGTAGCCGGCCAGCAGGCCCATGGCCTGCGACGCGGGATCGCGTGCGTAGACGCCCGGCGCGCCGCGCACGCGTTCGCCGACAAGGTCCACCGCGTCGAGCGTCTGGATCACCGACTGCTCGATCCGGAACACCAGTTCGCGCACGAAGATGCCGAGGCGGTGCAGATCGATCAGCGTGTAGACGACCACCTGGCCGGGGCCGTGGTAGGTGACCTGGCCGCCGCGGTCTGTGGCCACCACGGGAATGTCGCCGGGGTCGAGCAGATGCTCGCGCCGCCCCGCCTGGCCGAGGGTGAACACCGGCGGATGCTCGACCAGCCATAGTTCATCGGGCGTGTCGGCGCCGCGCCGGGAGGTGAACTCGCGCATCGCCTGCCAGGTCGGCAGGTACTCGGCACGGCCGAGGTCGCGCACTACAGGAGCGCTCATCACGCCGGCTACAGCACCACCTTGACCAGCGGGTGGCTCGTCAGCGCGCGATACAGGTTGTCCAGCTGTTCGCGCGAAGTGGCATTGATGGTCGCGGTCACCGACAGGTAGTTGCCCGCGCGCGAGGTGCGCAGCTCGAGCGTGGCGGCGTCGAAATCCGGCGCATGCGCCTGCACCACCTCGACGATCGCCTGCGCGAAGTTGTCGACGCGCCGCCCCATCACCTTGATCGGGAAGGCGGTGGGGAAGCTGAGCGGCGATTCGCTGCCTTCGGCCATCAGCGCAGTGCCTCGATCGCCTGGTCGTAGGCGGCGCGCAGCTTCGCGTAGGCTGGGCCGGGCCGGCCGCTGCCGACCGCCCTGCCGTCGAGCGACACGATCGGCAGGATCTCGCGCGTTGCCGAGGTCAGCATCAGCTCGTCGCAGCCTTCGACCTCGGCCTGGCCGAGCCGCCGCACCTCGAAGGGCAGGCTGGTGCGTTCGCACAGCTCGGCGACGAAGCCGTAGCGGATGCCTTCGAGGATCAGCCGGTCGCGCGGCGCGCCGATTACGGTACCGCCGCGCACCACCCACAGGTTGCTCGACGAGCCTTCGGTAAGGCAGCCGTCGCGGAACTGCACCACTTCGTCGGCGCCCTGTTCAACGGCGAACTGCCGTGCCAGCACCGCGCCGAGCAGCGACACCGACTTGATGTCGCAGCGGAGCCAGCGCTCGTCGGCGCGCGTGACCGCCTTCAGGCCGCCGTCGCGCTGGGCGGCGCCCGGCCGCGTGAAGGGCGAGGTCATCGCGAACACCGTCGGCGTCGTGTCGGCGGGAAAGGCGAAGTCGCGCCTGGCGACGCCGCGCGTCACCTGCCAGTAGATGAACTGGTGCTCGGCCGTCGAGCCGGCGACCAGCCGTTCGACGACGTCGAGCCAGCCGGCGCGGTCGAAGGGGTTGGCCAGGCCGATTTCGCGTGTGCTGCGTTCGAAGCGCGCCAGATGCTGCTCGAAGCGGAAGGGCTTGCGGTAGTACACCGGCACGACTTCGTAGATGCCGTCGCCGAAGATGAAGCCGCGGTCGAGCACGGAGATCTTCGCCTCGGCCAGAGGCAGATACTCGCCGTTGATGTAGCAGATGCTCTGCGGCCAGTCCATCCGGGGACACCTCATTGCAGGCAGGAGCGCGCGCCGACGGCGCAGGCCCGCAATGGTAGCGGCGTGGCCGCAGCGCTTACTGGAGCTTTCTTCTCGCTGCGCTCGAAGCGTCGCCCTTGGGGCGGCCCGGCGGGCTCAGCGGCGGCGGATGGCGAGCACGTAGGCCTGGGCGGCGGATTCCCCGTGTGCCTCAGCGATCAGCCGTTCCGCCTCGCGCACCAGCGGCCGCAGTTCGTCGCCGCTCGGCGCCGCTTCCATCGCCGCAGCCAGCCAGTCGGCCGCCGCGCCGAGCAGCTCTCGGGCCGAGGAGGCCGCGCGCAGGCGCGCTTCCTGCACGGTGGTGAGCTGCGATTCGGGAATCGTGCCGCCGGCAGGCTGCACGCTGCGTTCGCTCTGGCCGGCCGGCTCGATGAAGCCGCCGTCGGCGAGAACCTGCAGCGCTTCGTCGAAGCCCGCGGGGACGATGGCCTCGATTTCACCGGCGTCGCGGATGCCGTCGATCAGGATCAGCAGCCGGCGTTGCGCCAGCGACAGCTCGCCGCCGCGCGTCGCCAGTTCCGCTGCGCCTTTGGCGGTCTTGCTGTAAACGCGTAGTTCGGTGGAAGAGATCACGGCGAGTCATCCTTTCGCCGGACCAGAATAGCGTCGCGCTTGAGCCCGGCAATCAGCCATTCGGACTCGGACGAGTTGCCGGAACGACCCGCCGGGCGACATCAGCCCGGGCGACATCAGCCCGGGCGTCTGCGCTGCACGTAATCGCAGACAAGCCGCTTGAGCAGGCCCAGCCGGCGGTGAAAGAAGTGATCGGCGCCCGGCAGCACGGTCACGGGCAGATCCTGTGGGCGCGCCCAGTCGAACACGTGGGCCAAAGGAATCGTCTCGTCGTACTCGCCGTGGACCAGCAGAGTATCGGCGGCCACTTGCGGCATCGCCCACTTTCCGGCCGCGGCGCCGACCAGGATCAGGTGGGCGGCGGGCGGCCGGATTCTTGCCGCCGCCTGCGCAGCAACGAAGCTGCCGAAGGAGAAGCCGGCCAGCGCCCGCGGCAGCGCGGCGTCGCCGAGCCACGGTGTGGCGGCCTCGACGACATGGACGAAGTCGTCGGTCTCGCCGCGGCCCTCGTCGTGCGTGCCTTCGCTGCCGCCGACGCCGCGGAAGTTCGGCCGCACCGCCAGCCAGCCGAGG
>Ga0209391_10000189_pt1 | contig 25713 bp, 23 predicted proteins | sample PPLLak3March2015_FD_187246 | JGI IMG/M metagenome (GOLD analysis project Ga0209391, IMG submission 187246) | Freshwater sediment microbial communities from Prairie Pothole Lake near Jamestown, North Dakota, USA - PPLs Lake P7 Core (1) Depth... | ecosystem: Environmental > Aquatic > Freshwater >...
GAAATACCTCGTCTCCGGCCTGACGGCCGGCGGCGTCAAGGGATGACGGATGGCGGCCCCCGAGGGGGCGTTGCAACGGGCTGACCAGAGGACACAGCTGATGAACAACAAGACTCGCTTTTCGATCTGTGCGATCGCCGTGGGATTCGCGCTCGCCGGGGCCGCGCAGGCCGAGGGCGTGAAGTTCATGGACCCCACGGGCGACGACAAGGGACCGGGCGGTTACACCTACCCGACTGACGGCGTCTACACCGCGGGCTCGTTCGACCTCGTGGAGTTCGAGGTCACGGGCGGCGACAACCCCGACTTCAAGGTCACCGTGAACGACCGGCTGGCCGACCCCTGGGGCATGGGCGTCGGCTTCGCCACCCAGATGGTCTTCATCTTCATCGACAAGGACGGCGAGGCCGGCAAGGGCCACACCAAGTCGCTGCCGGGACTCAACGTCGAGTTCGCGCCCGAGAGCGCCTGGGAGAAGGTCATCATCCTCTCGCCTCAGCCGGCGTCGCGCGTCGGGGCCGAGGTGAAGGCGAAGGCCGCCGACCTCGGCGCCGACATCGTCATCCCGCGCCGCACCACGGGTGCCGGCAAGACCATCAGCGCCAAGGTGAAGCTCGACGACCTCGGTGGCGGCGACCCGTCGAAGTGGGGTTACCAGGTCGTCATGCAGTCGAACGAGGGCTTCCCCGACAAGTCCGACCTGCTGAGCCGCAAGGTCAATGAGTTCGAGGGCCAGCACCGCTTCGGCGGCGGCAACGACGGCGACTGCGACCCGCACACGATCGACATTCTCGCGGGCAAGGGCGCGGGCGCGCCGGACGAGGCCCAGGCGCAGTACGACATGCTCAAGTACGAGTGCGGCGCGGACGGCAGCTCGGTGAAGCGCGCCACTCTGCAGATGATCCGCAAGTAAGGCTCGCCGGCAGTTTCACGGGGGATGAACATGCATCTTCGTAACGCGACTCTGGCGGCGGCCGTCGCCGCCGCGCTCGGCCTAGCTCCGGAGGCGACGCTCGCGCAGGACAGCGCCTCGCCGCTGAAGTGGTACGGCAGCATCTACGCCAAGTTCCTCGACGGTAACCGCCGCACCGAGCAGGGCCTGTACTCCAACGCCGAGACGACTCCCGGCGAGGGCGGCGGAGACCAGGGCCAGGGCATCGAGTTCGAGCTGATGTTCAACGCCCAGGTCTCCAAGCAGGTCGAGATCGGGGGGCGCATCCACAGCCGCTTCAACAAGAACTACTGGGCGAATTACGGCGGCTTCGCCGTGCCGGACAACAACACCACGAACTGCGGCGAGGACGACCCGCGCTGCAACCAGTACATCAAGCTGCGCGGCGCCTGGGCGCGCATCACGCCCGGCTACGAGTGGATGGACTCGGCCACCATCGGCAACAGCGACTGGGGCATGTTCGACGCCTGGACCCAGGGCAAGTCGCGCTACATCGACCGCGACAACATCGGCGGCGTGCTGCTGCAGGGCTCGGCGTTCGACCGCACGCTGCGCTGGGATCTCGCGCGCGTCAGCCTGGCCAACTACCAGGGCGTCGCCTACAGCACCGGCACCTTCGGCGAAGACATTTACGCCAACGACGCCAACTGGATCGTCCAGGCCAAGTACACCCCGGGCCCCGACTGGAACGCCACCCTGATCGCGAGCTACGCGCGCGACAAGGAGATCGAGGACGACGACCCGAACACCCTGAACGGCGTCGGCGCCAAGACCGCCTTCGACAACTCGGTCATCGCCGTGAAGGGCCAGTACACCGGCTTCGACTTCATGGACATCAGCGGCGCGTACTACTACACCAACTACAACGTGGACGACACGCTGTGCGGCGGCGGGCTCAACGGTCCCTGCCGGTTCAGCCCGCTGCCGCTCAGGAGCGTGAGCGACGACTCCTTCTACCTGAACCTCAACTTCAACCAGCTGTTCCTGGACGGCCTGTCGATGAGCGTTCAGCTGTTCGACGTCGGCGCGGACTTCGTCTCCGTCGCGGCAGCGCGGCGCGAGCAGGACGTGCTGCTGACCGAGGGACAGGAGGGCACCTGGCAGTGGGGCCGGCCGGACTACAACTTCGGCAACCGTGCCAACGCCAACTCGATGGCCGGCCTCGGTTGGGGCGGCTGGAACGGCGAGGTCCAGCAGGTCGTCTCCGGCATGGCCGACAACGACTTCACGGACTTCGACGAGCCGGTGGCCTACTCGGTGATCGGCTGGAAGGGCATCACCTTCGTGCCGAAGTATCGGGTCGGCGACTGGGAGTTCGCCGGCGAGTACAGCTACATCGACTTCAACACCAACTGGCAGGCCTGCGGCGGCTCGGACAAGGACGTGGACTGCCAGGCCTATCCCCGGCAGGAGGGCGTCAACGCCTGGGGCCTCGGCGGCGACTACCGCTCGCCGTACTCGCCGTATCAGGACCGCCTGATGCAGATCTTCGCCCTGCGGGCCATGTACACGCTCGACATCGGCAACGGCATCGACCTGATGGCGCGCTACAAGTACATCTCGGACGAGGACGACCGGGTCACGAAGTCGAAGTTCCTCAGCGACGCCTACGACGGCTTCCCGGCCGCCACGGGCGCGATCAACCCGGACTGGATCCCGAACGTGGGTCTCGGCGGCTGCGTCGGTTGCGACGACCGGGAGGCCGACTACGACACGTTCGGCCTCAGCGCCGGGTACCAGCTCACGCCCGACCTGTATGCCACGCTCATCTACGAGCTTCACAAGGTCGAGCTGATCGACGGAACGATCGACGTGGCGCCGGTGGGCCTCGGTTTCGAGGCGAGCAACGACTTCGGCTTCGCCGAATACGTGACCGGCGAGCACGAGAAGAACCGCATCGCCCTCGACTTCAGCTACTTCCTGTCCGGCGTCGAGTTCGGCGGCACGATCGACTACCTGTGGGGCACCTACGACCCGTCGTTCTTCACGGACTCGAACGGCAGGCGCGCCCGCCTGACGCCTGCACCGGGCATCACGTCGTTCGCCACGCCGCTCGGGAACATCCCGCTCTCGACGGTGGACTACGGCCAGTACCGCATGAAGATATTCATGAAAGTAAGCTTCTGACCGGGTTGAGTTGCTAATCTGTCGGGGCGGCGACGCGGGAGCGTGGCCGCCCCGATTTTTAGGTGGACAGCATGATTCTCCTTGGCTCGGTGACCCGCCGGCTCCTGCCCGGTGCCGCCCTGCTCGTGCTGGCCGGCGCGAACGCCGTTGCCGAGCCACTGTTCGCGCTCGAGGATCCGAAGGGCGACGACGTCGGCAACGGCTCGCTCATCTACCCGAACCGCGACGACATGGAGCCGGGCGACCTCGACCTCGTGCGCCTGTCGGCCGAGCGGCGCAGCGACGGCGTGTGGTTCATCGTGGAGATGGCGCAGGCGGTCCGCAGCCCGGTCGGCCGCGTCACCGAGCTCGGCCAGACGCCGATCGAGCGCCTGGCGCGCAACGGGTTCTACACGTTCAACGTGGACATCTACGTCGACACCGACCGCATCGCCGGCGCGGGCGAGACCGTGGCCGTGCCCGGCCGCGGCGTCGCGGTGGACCGGAATTTCGCCTGGGAGAAGGCGATCGTGCTGACGCCCCGGCCGGACATCGTGCGCACCATGATGCAGATGCACTTCGACGAGCAGTTCGAGGCCGAGTTGCGTGCGGAGAAGGGCCGCACCTCCAAGGAAGACCTCAAGGACGTGGAGGGGCGCTCCGAGAAGCGCGTCAACGACCTGTATTTCTTCCCGACCAAGGTGCGCGTCAGCGGCCGCCAGGTCGAGTTCCTGGTTCCCACCGAATTCCTGGGCGGAGTGCCCGAGCCGTCCTGGGCTTATACGGTGGTCGTGACCGGCACCGAAATCGAGCAGACCGGGCGTCCCGGCAACCTTGGGTCGCGGCGCCCGTCCATGATGACCATGGGTGTGGCGCGCGGCGTACGCTGGTCGCAGTGGGGTATCCGCAGCGACGCCGACGAGGCGACTCCGCCGGTGATCGACATCCTCTCGCCCGACCCGGACGTCCAGCCCACCGTGCTGGCCGACTTCGACGTCGTGGCCGGGCGGCTCGCCGCGGTGCCCGGCCTCGCCCCCGACGGCAACGTGGCCGTGGCGGCCACCGGCAAGCCGCTCACCATGGAACAGGCCGCGCGCATCGACAGCGCGGCCGGTGGCGGCGCCCCGGCACCGGCCGCGGCCGGTGGTACGGCGGAGCGCCGCACCGTACCGGCACGCCTGCGAACGCTGAACCAGCTGCTCGAGGACGGCCTGATCACGCAGGCGGAGTTCAACGAGCTGCGCCGCAAGATCCTCGCCGAGCTTTAGGCCATGCTCGATTCACTGCTCGACCAGCTCGCCCGTCGCCGCGGCCTCGGCGAGGCCTATCACGACTACCGCGGCGAGTGGCGGCCCTTCAGTGCCGCGACCAAGACGGCGATCCTGGCCGCGATGGGCTGCGAGGTCACGGACGCCGGCGCCATCGAGCGCGAGCTGGCGGAACTCGACGAGGAGCGCTGGCGCTCGCTGCTGCCGCCGGTGAGCGTGATCCGGCCGGGGCGCACGGCCGTGGTCGTCGCGCTGCCGGCCGATGCACTCGCGGAGCCGGTCGAGTGGTTGCTCACGATGGCCGACGGCACCGAGATCACCGGGCGCGTGCACGCCGGCGAACTCGGCGAAGTCGAGCGTCGCGAGCTCGACGGACACTGGCTGACCCGCCGCATCCTGATCCTGCCCGAAGGCCTGCCGCGCGGTCACCACACGCTGCGCGTTCGCGGCGCCGGCCGCGAGGGCGAATGCGCACTGGTGTCGGCGCCGAGCCGCTGCCACGAGCCCGAGGCGCTCGCGAATGGTCGCCGCTACTGGGGCGTCGCGGTGCAGCTCTACACGCTGCGCTCGCCCGACAACTGGGGCATGGGCGATTTCGCCGACCTGCGTGCCGTGGTGCGACGGTGCGCCGAGCAGGGTGCAGGGTTCATCGGGCTAAACCCGCTGCATGCGCTGTTCCCGTCGAATCCCGGCCACTACAGTCCCTACAGCCCGTCGTCGCGGCATTTCCTGAACGTGTTCTACGTCGCGGTGCCCGAGATCCCGGAGTACGCCGGCTGCGCCGCGGCCCGCGCGCGGGTCGAGGCGCCGGAATTCCAGCAGGAGCTCGCGCGCCTGCGCGCCACCGACTACGTGGACTACCAGGGCGTCGCCCGCGCCAAGCTGCCCGTCCTGCAGCTGCTCTACGCGCATTTCCGTGCCACCGCGATCGCAAACGACACGGACCGCGCCCGCGCGTTCCGCGCCTACCAGCGCGAGCGCGGCGAGCCGCTGCGCCGGCAGGCCTTGCACGACGCGATCGACGCGCACCTGCGTCCGCAGGACCCGGACCGCTACTGGGGCTGGCCCGCGTGGCCTGAGGAGCTGCGCGACCCGGCGGGCGAGGGCGCGCGCGAATTCGAGGCGCGCCAGCGCGACGAGGTCGAGTTCTTCGCCTGGCTGCAGTGGGTCGCCGACGAGCAACTCGCCGCCGCCCAGCGCCTCGCGCTCGAGCTCGGCATGCCCATCGGTCTCTACGGCGACTACGCCGTCGGCGTGAACCCGAGCGGCGCGGAGACCTGGTCCGACCAGCGCGTGTACCGCATGGGGGCTGGCGTCGGCGCGCCGCCCGACCCGCTCGCGCTCAAGGGCCAGGACTGGGGCATTCCCCCGCAGGATCCGCACGCGCTCGTCGTCGAGCGCTACCGGCCGTTCCGCGACCTCATCGCCGCCAACATGCGCCACTTCGGCGCGCTGCGCCTCGACCACGTGATGGCGCTGTGCCGCCAGTGGTGGGTGCCGGTGGGCCTCGGCGCCACCGAGGGCGGCTACGTGCACTACCCGCTCGACGACCTGATGGCGGTGCTGGCGCTCGAGAGCGCGCTGCACCGCTGCCTGGTGGTCGGCGAGGACCTCGGCACCGTGCCCGACGAGATGCGCCACGCGATGGCCGAGTTCGCGGTGTATTCCTACAAGGTGCTGCTGTTCGAGAAGCACGGCGACGGCCGCTTCCGCCGTCCCGAGGAATACCTGCGGCGCGCGATCGCCACCGTCACGACCCACGACCTGCCGACGCTGCGCGGCTACTGGGAGGGTCGCGACCTCGAGCTGCGCGACCGTCTGCAACTGTTCCCCGGCGAGGAAATCCGCCGCTACGTGTACGACGAGCGGGTGCGCGACCGGGCGCAGCTTCAGGCCGCGCTCGACGCAGTCGGTCTCGGCGCGGCGGCCGGCGACGCAGGCGAGTCCGCCTTCAGCGAGTCGCTCGCCCATGCGGTGCAGCTCTACCTCGCAAAGAGCACCGCGGGGCTGGTCGTGCTGCAGTTCGAGGACCTCATCGGCATGACCGACCCCGTCAACGTGCCGGGCACCAGCCACGAGCACGCCAACTGGCAGCGCAAGGTCACGGCGGACATCGAGGATGCATTCGGCCGCGAGTCCACCTTGCGGCTGTTCGCGGACGTGCGGCAGGCGCGGGCCTCGTAGCCGCCTCGCCGGCCGGAGCGCAGCGGTGCGGTTCAGGTTGGCGAATGCGGAGGACTACCCGGCCGGGCTCAACCTGCCCTGGGCGACGCCGCTCGAGGACTGGCCGGACGAGCGCTGCACCGACGTCGAGCGGGGCCTGCACCGCAATCCCGTGCGCTTCGTGGCACACGACGGCGCCATCTACGCCATCAAGGAGCTGCTCGAGCGCGTCGCCGAGAAGGAGTACGGGCTGCTGCGCTCCCTGGAGGAGCTGAGCCTGCCGGTGGTCGAGCCCGTGGGCCTCGTCGCGGACCGTCCGGTCGTGCCGGGTGGCGAGCGGCGCGGCCTGCTGGTGACGCGCTTCCTGCAGCACTCGATGCCGTTCCGCAACGTCATCTCACGCGGCGTCAGCGCAAGCCAGGCCTTCCAGCTCCTCGACGCCCTGGCCGACCTGCTCGTGAACCTGCACCTCGCCGGCTTCTTCTGGGGCGACTGCTCGCTGTCGAACGCGCTCTTCCGCCTCGATGCCGGCCGCTACTCCGCCTACCTCGTGGATGCCGAGACCGGCGAGATGCACGTGACGCTCTCGAACGGCCAGCGCCGCCACGACCTCGCCATCGCCGAGGAGAACGTGGCGGGTGAGTTCATGGACCTGAAGGCCGGCTTCGGGCTGCCCGACGGCCTCGATCCCATCGAGCTCGGCGCCGGGCTCACTTCCCGATACGAGCAGCTCTGGGCCGAGCTCACGCGCGAGGAGGTGTTCGCCGCCCAGGAGCAGTACCGCGTGGATTCGCGCATCAAGCGCGTCAACGAGCTCGGCTTCGACGTCGAGGAGCTCGACATCGAGACCATCGAGGGCGGCCACAAGATCCGCCTGCGGGTGCAGGTCGTCGAACCCGGTCACCACCGACGCCGCCTCCAGGCGCTCACCGGGCTCGACGTCCAGGAGAACCAGGCGCGCCGGCTGCTGAACGACCTCGATCACTTTCGCGCCTGGCAGAGCGGTCTCCAGGGGCGGCCCATCGCGGAGCGCGAGGCCGCAAAGCGCTGGCTCGAGGAGTCGTACCGGCCGACGCTCGCGGCGATCCCGCGTGAGCAGGCCGCCAAGCTCGACCCGGCCGAGATCTTCCACCAGCTGCTCGAGCACCGCTGGTACATGTCCGAGCGTCTGGGCCGCGACCTGCCGCTGCCGGAGGTCGTGCCGTCCTATGTCGAGGAGGTGCTGGCGAAGCTGCCGGTGCCGGAGGTCAGCGGCTGACGCCCCGTGACCCGTGCAGGCCTTGCCGCCCGCTACATTCCGGCGGGCCGAGCCCGCACAATGCACCCGTGCTTCGGGGCGCAGTCACCAAGTCGAGGGTTGGATCATGAATCGCACTGCATCGGCATTCGCTGCGAGCCTGCTGGCTGGCGTCCTGTTTCACGTGCCCGGTCGCGTGCAGGCACAGGAGATGTCGCCGCCGGCCAGCGAATGGCGCGGGTACTGCAAGGCCTACCTCGAGGCGATCGACCGCGACGTGCAGGGCAACGACCTCGACATCACCTACTGCCTCGGCGTGACCAAGGGCCTGCTCAACGGCCTGCGGATCGGCAGCCAGATCGGCGCGCTCAGCTTCGGGTCGCGCCTCGCGATCCGCTACGAGCTCGACGCCGACGAGGTGTTCAAGCTGTTCCAGACACAGGAGCCGTCGCGGCTGCTCGGCATCTGCAGCCTGCCGACCACGCCGGCGGCAGACTACGTCCGTACCGTGCTCGCCCACCTCGAGCGCAACCCGAAGGACCTGCAGCGACCGATCGGCGAGGTGTTCTTCGAGGGCCTCCAGCAGGCCTATCCCTGCAACTAGCGCTGCCCGAGGCGCACCTCGGGCTCGAGCTTCCATTTGCCGTCCGTGCCGGCGCAGGCCACGGCACGGCCCTCGCTTAGACCGAAGCCACCGGTCGCGATGAGGCGGAACTTGCGGCAGCCGTCGGCCGTGCCGCTCGCCTCCTTGGCGGGCGTGAGCTGGTAGGCGATGCCCGTGTTGTGGTTCTTCCAGGTCACGGTCTGGCCCGGCACTGCGAGCTCGAGCGCGTGGCCGACGCAGGAGCGATCGGCCTGGTCCATGCGCCGTCCGATCTCCGCGCCGATGGCGGCGCCGATGACGGTGCCGACCACGATCGCCACCGCGCGCTGCCCGTCCGCTCCGGCCGCTGCGCCGATGGCACCGCCCGCAGCGCCACCGAGCACCGCACCGACCTCGGCGCGATCGCAGCGGCCCACGCTCACGCCGTAGTCACGCTCCCACTGCCGGCCGCTGTAGCCGGCGTAGGCGGGATCGTTCTTCTTGCGCCAGCCGTGCGCCGGCGCCCAGGAAGGCGGCGCGGCGAGCGCGATGCACGGCAGTGCAATCAGCAGCACCAGCAGCAGGCGCGCGAGCACGCGGCGGGTGCGGGGGCTCAAGTCCTGGATCGAGGGCACGGACTGAACGTAGGTCGCCAGGTTCATGCGGTCCTCCTCGGCGTCGCGGGGCCTCGTCGGCCGGCCCCGGGGCTGACCTCGAAGCTAATCCGCGGCGCCGGCCGGCGTGCGGCCCTCGAGCGAATGCGTGACCCCGGTCACGGTGTCCGCGACCATTACGTCAAACGGCGTAACCTCGGGTCCTGGAGAAAGGGGGGAATGGTGGCGATGCCGGAAACGATCGTGATTGGCGGGGACCTGCGGGTGAACCGCCTCGGCTACGGGGCGATGAGGCTCGCCGGTCCCGGCATCTGGGGCGACCCGGCGGATCGGGAGGAGGCGCTGCGTGTGCTGCGCCGGGCCGTCGAGCTCGGCGTGAACTTCATCGACACCGCGGATGCCTACGGCCCCGAGACCAACGAGCGGCTCGTGGCCGACGCGCTGCATCCCTACCCGCCGGGGCTCGTGATCGCGACCAAGGGCGGCATCGTGCGGCCGTCGCAGGAGCGCTGGGACAGCGACGGTCGGCCCGCGCACCTGCGCGCCGCCTGCGAGGCGAGCCTGCGCCGCCTGCGGCTCGAGCGCATCGACCTTTACCAGCTGCACACCATCGATCCGCGTGTCCCGCTCGAGGACTCGCTGGGCGAGATCGCCCGGCTCCAGCAGGAGGGAAAGATTCGCCACGTGGGCGTTTCCAACTTCGATGCCGCCGAGCTGGCACGTGCCCGCCGGGTCGTGCAGGTGGTCTCCGTGCAGAACCGCTACAACGTGTCGGACCGCGCGTCCGACCCGGTGCTCGCCGTGTGCGAGCGCGACGGGCTCGCCTTCATCCCGTGGTCGCCGCTCACCCAGAGTCTCCGCGATGCCGACGCCGGCGCGCGCGGGAAGCTCGAGGCCTGGGCGAGGCAGCGCGGCGTCTCTTTCGCCCAGGCGGCGATTGCCTGGCTGCTGACCCGGTCACCGGCGATGCTGCCCATCCCGGGCACGTCGCGTGTCGGGCATCTCGAGGAGAACGTGGCGGCCGCGTCGTTGCGGCTCACCGGCGGGGAGATGCGCGCGGTCGGCTGACGCCGATGTGCGGCGCGACTACCTGTATGATCGGACGCGTGGAACGCTCGAGCGTGGGCGTTCCGGTCGTACCGATACGAGCGAACCCCCTACAGCCGACGATAAGGCAACGGAGCGCACGCCATGAGCAAAGGCATGGACCGGAAGAAAGAAGGCAAGAAGAAGCCCGCCAAGACCAAGGAAGAGAAGAAGGCCGCCAAGAAGGCGAAGAAGAGCACGCCGAGCTTCATCTGAGGCCCGCGTCAGGCGGGCGGCGGCGGGGGCGCCTCGTCTTCCTTCTTCTGCTGCCGGCGCTGCTGCTTCTCGTCGCGCTTCTTCTTCGCCGCGAGCTCGCGCTGCTTCTTCTGGTGTGAGTAGTTGGGTTTGGCCATGAACTCTCCGGTGATTCGGGGCGGGGCCGACGCGGCCGTTCCGCCTCAGCGCGGAGTATGAAGCGGAATGGTCCCGGTTACACGCGCCGTCCCACGGCGTGCCATGACGCGCCCGAACGCCGGCTTCAGAGTCCGCGCGTCCTGAGCCAGAGCCCGGGCGCGGTCGTGTAGCCGAAATCGCGGCCTGCGATGCGGCCGTCGGCATCGAGCACGTAATAGGTCGGGTAGCCGCGGATCCTGTAGTCCGCCGCGATCTGCGGCCCGGCCGGCAGCATCGGCAGCCGCAGTTCGTGGCGTGCTGCGTACTGCGCGAGTTCCTCCGGGTTCGACCAGTCGAGCGCGACGAGGATGACCTGCACCTCGTCGCCCATCCAGCGATCGAACCAGCGCAGTTGCGGAGCGCTTGCGGCGCAGACGCCGCACCAGGGAGCGAAGAAATAGAGCACGGCGGGCCTGCCCGCGAGTGCCTCACGAGTCCAGGACCGGCCCTGCAGGTCCACGAGTTCGAACTCCGGCGCAGCGACGCGCTCGCCGGCCGGCAGCAGGTCGCGACTGCGCCACGCGTGGATCCCGCCCACGATCACGACGACGAGCAGGACCTCGGCCAGCCGTCGCGCCCAGCGCGATTTCACTTCGGTGGCCTGGGCGTCCGGGGCAGTCCGGTGTGCTGGGTCCTGAACGGCTTCGCGCGCGCCGCGGGCGGCCCCTTGGGCTTGCGCCGGCCCTCGTGCGACTGGCCGGTGCCGATCGGCTGGTAGGTGGGCACGAGGTGCTGCTTGCCGTTGCCGATCAGGTCGGCGCGGCCCATGCGCCTGAGCGCCTCGCGCAGCAGCGGCCAGTTGTTCGGGTCGTGGTAGCGCAGGAACGCCTTGTGCAGGCGGCGCTGGCGGATGCCCTTCGGGATCACCACGTCTTCGGAGCTGCGCGTCACCTTGCGCAGCGGGTTCTTGCCCGAGTGGTACATGGCGGTCGCCGTCGCCATCGGCGAGGGCAGGAAGGCCTGCACCTGGTCGGCGCGGAAGCCATTGCGCTTGAGCCACAGCGCGAGCTCGAGCATGTCCTCGTCCGTGGTGCCCGGGTGCGCGGCGATGAAGTAGGGGATGAGGTACTGCTCCTTGCCCGCCTCCTTCGAGTACTTGTCGAACAGCGCCTTGAAGCGGTCGTAGGTGCCCACGCCCGGTTTCATCATCTTCGAAAGCGGACCCTCGGCGATCGCTTCGGGCGCGATCTTGAGGTAGCCGCCCACGTGGTGCTGGGCGAGCTCCTTCACGTACTCGGGCGACTCGATCGCGAGGTCGTAGCGCACGCCCGAGGCGATCAGCACCTTCTTGATGCCGGGCAGCGTGCGCGCGCGGCGGTAGAGGTGGATGAGCGCCGAGTGGTCGGTGTTGAGGTTCGGGCAGATGCCGGGATAGACGCAGGACGGCCGGCGGCACGCGGCCTCGATCTCGCGGGACTTGCAGGCCACCCGGTACATGTTCGCGGTGGGGCCGCCGAGGTCGGAGATCACGCCCGTGAAGCCCGGCACCGAGTCGCGGATGGTCTCGATCTCGCGGATCACCGAGTCCTCGGAGCGGTTCTGGATGATGCGGCCCTCGTGCTCGGTGATCGAGCAGAAAGTGCAGCCGCCGAAGCAGCCCCGCTGGATCGCGATCGAGAAGCGGATCATCTCGTAGGCGGGGATCTTGGCGTTGCCGTAGGACGGGTGCGGCACGCGCTGGTAGGGCAGCTCGTAGATCGCGTCCATCTCCTTCATGGTGAGGGGGATGGGTGGCGGGTTGAGCCACACGTCGGTGTCGCCGTGGCGCTGCACCAGCGCCCGCGCATTCCCAGGGTTCGACTCCTGGTGGAGGATGCGGGAGGCGTGCGCGTACAGAACCGGATCGTCGGCGACGGTCTCGTACGACGGCAGGCGGATGACGCTGCGGTCGCGATCTTCATTCCGCACCTGGCGCGTGAAGTGGACCACGTGCTCTATAGCGGCGGCCTTCGCGGCTCGCCCCCTCGGACCTCGGTCGAGTCGCTCCCCGATACTCGCTTTGTCGACCGAGGTCCGAGGGGGCAAGCCGCGATCACCGGTTGTGGCATCGCGAACCACGGACGTAGCGTCTGCAGCGGAGGCCCGCTGACCGGGTGTGCGGTCGACCAAGCGAGTATCGGGGAGCGACTCGACCGCACACCCGGTCGGCGGGCCGTTCCCAACAACTGCCGCCGTCCGACCCGGGCCGCGCGACGGAGCCGGCTCCATCGCGTACGGATCCACCGGCGGATTGAGCGCGCCCGGCGTATCGACCGACGTCGAGTCGATCTCGATCCAGCCCTCGGGCAGCGCCTTGCGCGCGAAGGCCGTCCCGCGCAGGTCGTCGATGTCCTCGATGCGCTGCCCCGCCGCGAGCCGGTGCGCGATCTCGCAGATCTGCCGCTCGGCGTTGCCGAACACGAGCAGGTCGGCCTTGGCGTCCATCAGCACCGAGCGGCGCACCTTCTCCGACCAGTAGTCGAAGTGCGCGATGCGGCGCAGCGAGGCTTCGATGCCGCCGATCACGACGGGCACATCCTTGTACGCCTCACGGGTGCGCTGCGAGTACACGATCACGCAGCGGTCTGGCCGTGCGCCGGCGACGCCGTGCGGCGTGTAGGCGTCGTCGCTGCGGATGCGGCGGTCCGAGGTGTAGCGATTCACCATCGAATCCATGTTGCCGCCGGTGATGCCGAAGAACAGGTTCGGCCGGCCGAGCTTCATGAAGTCGCGGGTAGAGTGCCAGTCGGGCTGGGCAATGATGCCGACCCGGAAGCCCTGCGCCTCGAGTACGCGGCCGACGATGGCCATGCCGAAGCTCGGGTGGTCCACGTAGGCATCGCCCGTGACGATGATGACGTCGCAGGAATCCCAGCCGAGCTCGTCCATTTCCGCCCGGGACATCGGCAGGAACGGCGCCGGGCCGAAACGGTGGGCCCAGTGCTTGCGGTGGGAGAAGAGGTCGCGGGCGGTGTGCATGGCGCGCAGTTTAGACGAGCAGGCTTACCGGCCTGTTCGTCGGGCGGGCAATTCCAGTCGCACGAGTGAGAAATGCGGCGGGCGAAGACCCGCGGCGACCTCCACGATGCATCCTTGACCGCAGGCCGGCCCCGCGCTCAGGATGTTGGTACCATAACGGTTGCATAACGGTGCTCAATGCTCAGCCTGACACTGAAGAACGTGCCACCTCAGCTCCATGCGCGACTCAAAGCCAGTGCGCAGGCCAATCGGCGCAGCCTGAACCGGGAGATCCTCGCGCGGCTTGAGGCAGAGCTGGATGCGCCAAGCGTGGACGTCGCGGCGGAGCTGCGAGCGCTCGAGAACTTCGTGGCCTCGCTGCCTCGCGTCGATCACGACCGGGTTGCGCGGTACCGAGGTACGGGGCGCGCGTGATCGTCGTCGACAGCAACGTCATCGCCTATTGCTGGATCAACGGCGAGCGAACCGCACTGGCGCATCGCCTGCGCAGGCTGGATCCCGACTGGCACGCACCGGTGCTGTGGCGGTCCGAGTTGCGCAACATCCTGACGGGGTATCGTCGCGACGGCAGCCTGGATGCCCCTCAGGTCCGCCAGATCATGGCTGCGGCCGAAGCGGGTCTCGCGGGGCGGGAGCACTACCTCCCCAGTCAACGAGTGTTCCGGGTGACGGAACAAAGCGGCTTGTCGGCATACGACTCCGAGTTCGTGGCGCTCGCGGAAATTCTCGGAGCCCGGCTCGTGACCGAGGACCGCGCCATCCTCGCGGCGTTCCCGCAGCACGCGATGGATGTCGAAGGCGCTGTCGCGTCGCTCTGAACGAGCGAGGCGCATGGACGCAGCGCGCCAATGATTGACGGTCTAATGGATCGATCTTCATCTCACGGTCACCTGTCCTTCACATTCACGTCGTCTCATGCGGGCTCTTCGCTGAGTCCACCCACCCGCATCGAGAGGCGTACCCATGATCGACACGGACGACATCGGCTCCAACGAGTCCGGCAATCCCCACCTCGCCGACATGATTGAGGTCCAGCTCAGCCGCCGCAGCGTGCTCACGGGCGGCGTCGCGCTGGCCGCGACTGGCTTCTTCGGGGGCGCCCTGCTGGAGTCGGGGCAGGCGACCGCGCGGTCCCGCGGCCGCAGCCAGGCGCTCGGCTTCGAGGAGGTGCCGGCGAGCGACGCCGACGAGATCATGGTTCCGGACGGCTACACCTGGCACGTGCTCGCGCCCTGGGGCGCGCCGCTGCTGGCCGGGGCTCCGGCGTTCGCCGAGGACGCCTCGAACACGGCTGCGGACCAGGCCAGGCAGGTCGGCTTCAACCACGACGGCACGCACTACTTCCCGCTGCGTCCCTTCGAGAACAGCCGCGGATTGCTCGTGATGAACCACGAGTACACCGACGCGAACCAGATCTACAGCGCCGCCCAGGGCTCGGCGATCACGCCGGACGCCGCGGGCCGGGAGAAGGTCGCCAAGGCGCTCGCGGCGCACGGCGTCAGCGTGATCTCGATCGCGAAGAACTCAAACGAGCAGTGGGACATCGTCCGTCACGACCCCCGCAACCGCCGCATCACGGGCACGACGCCGATGGCGTTCTCCGGCCCGGTCAAGGCCCGCCACCCGATGCTGCAGTCGAGCATCACGCCCTCGCCGATCGGCACGCTCAACAACTGCGCCATGGGCTACACGCCGTGGAACACCTACCTCGCCTGTGAGGAGAACTGGAACGGCTACTTCGGCACGGACGACCCGACCTGGACGCGCACGGCCCTCGAGGCTCGCTATGGCGTGTCCAACGTCGGCTTCGGCTACAACTGGCACAGGGCTGAGCCGCGCTTCGACCTCGCGAAGAACCGTAACGAGCTCAACCACTTTGGGTGGGTGGTCGAGATCGACCCGTTCGACCCGACCTCGAAGCCCGTGAAGCGCAGCGCGCTCGGCCGCATCAAGCACGAGGGTGCGACCTGCACGGAAAGCAAGGGCCGAATCGTCGTGTACAGCGGCGACGACGAGAACGGCGACTACCTGTACAAGTTCGTCGGTGACCGCCCCTGGCGGCAGGTGCGCGCAAAGGGCCAGAGCCCGCTCGACCACGGCACGCTGTACGTCGCGAAGTTCAACGACGACGGCAGCGGCCAGTGGCTGCCGCTCGTGCACGGCGTCGGTCCGCTGACCGCGGCGAACGGCTGGGCCGACCAGGCCGACGTGCTGATCCGCACGCGCATGGCGGCGGACGCCGTCGGCGCCACCCGCATGCACCGTCCCGAGTGGGTGGCCGTGCACCCGCGAACCCGCGAAGTCTTCGTCACCCTGACCAACGGCGCCGGCAATAACTCCGCCGTGAACAGCAACCGTGACCCGAATCCGTACGGCCACATCGTTCGGTTCAACGAGGCCGCGAACGACGACACGGTCTTCAATTGGGACATCTTCCTGCTCGCGGGCGATCCCGCCTACGACGCGAGGGTGCCGGCCGACCAGCCGCTCTTCGGTTCGCCCGACGGCATCTGGGTGGATGACGGCGGCGTGGTGTGGATCCAGACCGATATTTCCAACTCGGTGCAGAACCGGCAGGTCGCCGGCTACGACAACATCAAGAACAACGCCATGCTCGCCGCGGTCCCCGAGACCGGGGAAGTGAAGCGCTTCCTGACCGGTCCGCGCGGCTGCGAGATTACCGGCGTGATCATGACGCCCGACATGCGCACGATGTTCGTCAACGTCCAGCACCCGGGCGAGTCCACGCGGTACTGGAACGAGCAGTTCGGTGCGCCGAGCACGTCGAATCCGAGCACGGTCAGCAGCTGGCCTTACGGCCCCGGGCGCCGGCCGCGCCCGGCGACCGTCGTCATCCGCAAGCTCGACGGCGGCCGGATCGGGTCGTGAGGACGGGCTGCGGTTCGGAATGATCTGCGCCACGCGGCGTGCGCCAAGGATCAGGCGCACGCCGCGTGGAATGACGCTGCCCCGTTGCAGGTGATCCGCAGGAAAGATGCGCCGCCGGGACCTCCACTCCCGCAAGGGCGGGGCCGCTGGTCAGGCGAGCGTGTGATACACCCTCTGCACGTCCTCGTCCTGCTCGAGCTTGTCGATGAGCTCGAGCACCTCGGTCGCCTGCTCCTCGGCAAGCTCGGTCGGCGTTATGCAGATGTATTCCTGCTCCGCGGAGATCGGGGCGATGCCGCGATCCTCTAGCGCCTTCTGCAGCGTGCCGAAGTCTTCGAAGAGACACCGCGCCACGAGTTGCGGCTCGCCCTTCTCGCCGGTGCTCTCGCCGAACTCCTCGAGGCCGTGGTCGATCAGGTACAACTCGAGGTCGTCCGGGTCGATGCCTTCGGGGTTCAGCCGGAACACGCCCATGCGCTTGAACTGGAAAGACACACTGCCCGTCGTGGCGAGGTTGCCGCCGTTTTTGCTAAAGGCGTTGCGCACGCTCGCCACGGTGCGGGTCGGGTTGTCGGTCGCGCACTCGACGAGCACGGCGACACCGTGCGGGGCGTAGCCCTCGTACATGACCTCTTCGAAGTTCGCGGCGTCGCGGCCCGAGGCGCGCTTGATCGCGGCCTCGATCTTGTCCTTGGGCATGTTCACGGCGCGGGCGTTCTGGATGCACCGACGCAGCGTCGGATTCGAGTCGGGGTCCGTCCCGCCCTTCTTGACCGCGATGGTGATTTCCTTGCCGATGCGGGCGAACTGCTTCGCCATGCGGTTCCAGCGCGCGAACATCGCGTGCTTGCGGACTTCGAAGATGCGTCCCATCGTGAACAGACCTGCGGGGCGGGGCGCGCACTCTACCCGGGCGCGCAATCGAGGCCAACGGCGTGAATCGCGCGATTATATGCTGCCGTGGAATAATCGGTCCCGACGGGCTTTGCCCCGGCCCGCATCGTCAACACGCGCTACACATCTCGCCGACTGGAGCTGCCGTAATGATCCGATCTCTTTCTGTCCTGCTGATCAGTGTCACGCTGTGCCCGCTCCTCGCGAACGCCGCCGAGGAAGCGATGTGGCCCGAGTGGGTCGAGAAGAGCCGCGAGCTCTCCATGCAGCTCGGCAAGGAACTCAAGGGCGAGCTCAGCGCCGCCATCGAGAAGGGCGGACCGGTGGCCGCCATCGACGTCTGCCACACCCGCGCGCCGGCCATCGCCGCACGCCTGTCCGTGGAGTCGGGGGCCCGGGTCGGGCGCACGGCGCTCCGGGTGCGCAACGCGGCCAATGCGCCCGACGACGTGCAGCGCGCGGTGCTCGAGCAGTTCGCCGGCGACATGGCCGCAAGAAGGGTGGAGGGGCCGCTGGAGGCCGCCTTCGAGATCAAGCGCGAGGGCGGGATCGAGCGCCACTACCTGCGCGCCATCCCGACCGAGGCCCTGTGCCTGACCTGCCACGGCGAGACGCTGGCGCCCGAGCTCGCCGCGGCCATCGCACGCGACTACCCGGACGACCAGGCCACGGGGTTCAAGCTGGGCGAGCTGCGAGGCGCGTTTCGCGTGGTCTGGCCTGCCACATCGGAGCCCGCCACGCACTGAACGACGGCCGTGAGCTTCTACCACCACTACATCTTCCCGCGGGTGCTCGACCTCGTGATGTCGAGCCGCCGGCTGCAAGAGCCGCGCGACCGCACGCTCGCCCCGGCGCGGGGCCGCATCCTCGAGATCGGCTTCGGCACCGGCCGGAACCTGCCGCACTACCCGCCGACGGTGAAGTGCATCGAGGCCATCGATCCGGACACGGACCTCGACCGACTCTCCATGCCACGCATCGCGCACGCCGCGATCAAGGTCGACTTCCACCACCTCGACGCGGCGCACCTGCCGTTCGAGGAAGCGCGTTTCGACACCGTTGTGAGCACGTTCACGTTGTGCTCGATTCCGGACGTGGTGCACGCGCTCGGCGAGGTCCACCGCGTCCTCAAGCCCGGCGGGCAGTTCCTGTTCCTCGAGCACGGACGCGCCCCCGATCCCGCGGTTGCGCGCTGGCAGGATCGCCTGAACCCGGCCTGGATGCCGCTGGCCGGGGGCTGCCATCTCAACCGCCCCATGCGCGCGCTGGTCGAGGATGCCGGCCTCGCGCTCGGCACGGTGCAGAACTACTACCTGAAGAGCGCGCCACGCTTCGTCGGCTACATGACCGAAGGCGTCGCGACCCGGCACGCCTGAAGAAACCGGCGGGGCAGCGCGCTGAACAGCCGTCGCGATGCTGCGCTGCGTAATGACGCGTGCCGCGGACGGGCGTACAAAGTGCCGAAGCCCGGCGTGACCCGCGACACGTCGGCACGGGATTCCATATTGGGGGATGCCTGAACGGGGGCAGCGGGTGGGCCAGGGAAGGCCAGCAGCGGACAGGCCGCGAGCAGCGTCGGTTGCTCGCGGCCTTTCTGTTCCTGCGCCGCGCTCGCCGCCCCGGCCGACCTGCCTTAGACTGATCCGCGATGGCCTGCCCACCTCCCCGTTCGACCGACAGGCCGGCCGGGGATCGAAGGAGACTTGCGATGAAACGCGCGATTCGGGACGCGGCGCTGCTCGTGCTCGTCCTGGCGACCATCACCGGCTGCACCATCCAGACTGACGGCGGCGACGCCCTGACCGGCATGTCCGGCTCGGACTTCTTCGGCGCCGGCGGGATCATCAACCTCACTGACGCCGTCGCGGGCGATGCGATTCTCGCCGGCGGGCGCGTCTCGGTCGCGAGCGAGGTCGACGGCGATCTCGTCGTGGCCGGCGGCGAGCTGTCGCTCGGTGGCGCGGTCGGCGACGACCTCTATGCGGCCGGCGGCAGCGTCCAGCTCGATGCGATCGTGAGCGGTAATGCCCGTGTGGCGGGCGGCGACGTCACGGTCGGTCCGGCCACCGTGGTCGCTGGTGCGCTGTCGGTCAGCGGCGGGCGTGTGCTGTTCGAGGGCAACACCCATTCGGACCTGCGGGCTTCCGGCGGATCGGTACGCCTCAACGGCGAGGTGCACGGCGACGCCGAGGTCCGCGCCGAGGAGCTGCTGATCGGCCCCGACACCCGGATCCGCGGTCGCCTGGTGTTCCACGGGCCGACGGCACCCGAGGTTCCGGAGAGCGCGGTGATCGCCGGCGGTGTCGAACACCACCCCGACAGTTCGCCGCGCTGGTTCGACGACTCCCGGCCGCGGGTGCACGACGCGGTGCGCGGCGTCGGGTCGTTCCTGTGGTTCGTGGGTGTGTTCGTGGCGGCGGCGCTGTTCGTGCTGCTGTTCCCGCGCTTCGCGCGCGCCGCAGCCGCTGCGATCGGAGCCAAGCCGCTGCAGTCGCTCGGCCTTGGCCTCGCGATCCTGGTGTGCGTCCCGTTCGTCGGGGTCGTGCTACTCATCACCATCATCGGCATCCCGCTGGCGCTGCTGCTCGTGCCGCTCTACTTCCTGGTGCTGTTCCTCGGCTGGGCCACGGCGGCGCTGTTCATCGCCCAGCGCGGTCTCGAGGTCCTCCGGCCGGCGCGGGCCGTCACGCCGGCCTGGCAGCTGCTCGCGCTGTTCCTCGGCCTGCTGGCGCTGTGGTTGCTGCGGCAGCTTCCCTACGCGGGCGGCCTGATCGGCTTCCTCGCACTGATCGCGGGCATCGGGGCACTGGTGTGGCAGGCGTTGAACGGGAGACGGGCTGCCACGGCATGAGTTACTGGCCGCATCTCACCGCCGTGCTGATCGGCGCCGGCCTCACCATCCAGGTGGGCATGAACGCGACCGTGCGCGCCTTCATCGGCTCGCCGCTGCTCGCGGCCGTCGTCAACTTCGTCGTGGGCCTCGCCGCGCTCGCACTGGTGGCGGTGGCGAGCGGCGCGCGCTGGACACCGGGCTCCACCGCGGCGGTGCCGGCATGGGCCTGGTTCGGCGGACTGCTCGGCGCCGCCTACGTCGCTGCCACGACGGTACTGGGTCCGCGCCTGGGCGCGGCGGCGCTGCTCGCTTTCACGCTCGCGGGCCAGATGTTCGCCGCGCTGCTCGTGGACCACTACGGCGTCATCGGCTTTCCGCAGGCCCCGATAACGCCCGCGCGCCTGCTCGGCGCCGCCCTGCTGGTGGCGGGCGTGCTGCTCATCATGCGTCGTTGAACCTGCAGAGGAGGGACCCATGGCCCGAACCCCGTCCACGATGCTGTCGCTCGGCACGCCTGCACCCGACTTCCGACTGCCGGATTTCGACGGCCGGGTGCACGCGCTCGGGGATTTCCGAGAGTCGCCGGCGCTGCTAGTGGCGTTCTTCTGCAGCCACTGCCCGTTCGTGCGCCACTTGCGCGCCGAATTCGCCGCCTTTGCGCGTGAGCTCGCGCCCCGCGGCCTCGCAATCGTCGCCATCAACGCCAACGACATCGAGGCGTACCCGCAGGACGGACCCGATGCCATGCGCCAGGAAGCCGCCGAGCTCGGCTACGTGTTTCCCTACCTGCTCGACGGGTCGCAGGCCGTCGCGAAGGCTTACCGCGCCGCGTGCACGCCGGATTTCTTCCTGTTCGACGCCGGCCGCCGCCTGGCCTATCGGGGCCAGTTCGACGACAGTCGGCCCGGCAACGCCCGCCCGGTGACGGGTGCGGACCTGCGGGCAGCGGTCGAAGCGACGCTGGCGGGCGGTTCGCCGGGGCCCGAGCAGTTCCCGAGCCTCGGCTGCAACATCAAGTGGAGGAAGGGCGCCGAGCCCGACTACGTGGCGGGCTGACGCGGGCCGGCGGTCGCGCCTGCTCTTAAGGCTGGTGCGCCGGGAACTCCCGGGTGACCTGCCGCGCCATGTCCACCGCAGTGCGGATGTTCGCCTCCGTCGAAGCCGTCCGGGTCTCGACGTCGACGAGGCCGCGCCACGCGACCCGCCCCGAGGCGCGATCCTCGACGAAGATCACCATCGTGCCCGCGCGCACGGTGCGCTCGCGCGGCAGCTCGGACGCGGCCGGCATCGGCGGGCCGCTCGCGGTCAGCACATCGGAGGGCAGTGGCGCGCCGATCCGACCTTCGGTCAGGACGGTGCGGCTCACCGCGCTCGCCTGGAAGCTGACGAGCAGGTCTGCGGCCGCGGGGTCGGCCGTCTCGACGAAACCCTTGTGCACGAGCTCGGCCACCACGGCAGCGCGGATCTGCGCCGCGGCCGACTCGGCGGCCGCCGGGGCCGCGGTAGTCGGCAGTGCGAAGTCCCCGCCCTTCCAGGCGAAGGTGGACTTGCCGGCCAGGTTCACGTCGGGCGCGACGAAGGTATCCACCTTGAGCGGGACGGCACAGGCCCCGAGGAGCGCGACCGAGGCCACCACCAACCATCGCTGAAACTTCACGCCGACCTCCGGTGCAATCGCTGCAGTCCCTGTTCCGCGAGCGAGTATACGACCGGGACCACGACCAGCGTCAGCAGCGTCGAGCTCAGCATGCCGCCGATCACGGCGATCGCCATCGGTCCGTTGGTATCGGCGCCGGCGCCGAGCCCGAGGGCGGCCGGAAGCAGCGCCAGGATGACCGTGAGCGACGTCATCAGCACCGGGCGCAGGCGCACCGGGCAGGCCTCGCGCAGCGCGTCCTCGACCCCGCGTCCCTCGCCGCGCAGCTGGTTGGTGAGGTCCACGAGCAGGATCGAGTTCTTCGCCACGAGGCCCATGAGCAGGATCAGCCCGATCATCGAGATCATGTTGAGGGTGGTGCCCGTGATCCAGAGCGCGAACAGCCCGCCGACCACCGCGAGCGGCTGCGCCGTCATCACGATCAGCGGCTGCAGGAACGAGTTGAACTGGCTCGCGAGCACGATGTAGACGAGCGCCAGCGCCAGCATCAGCGCGAGGCGCACGTAGCCCGAGGTCTTGGCGAACTCGCGGGCGCGCGCCTGCAGCTCCATCGAGTAGCCGGGCGGCAGCAGCTCGGCGGTCTCGGCGCGGACGCGCTCCACCGCGGCGCCCAGCGGCATGGTGGGGTTGCTGTAGAAGTTGGCCGCGTACTGCAGGCCGAAACGGTTGATGACCGCGGGCCCGACGACGTCCACGGCCGTGGCGATCGTGTCGAGCCGAACCATCTGGCCGCTGGGGGTGCGCAGGAAGATGCGCTGCAGGTCGTCGGCCGAGACGATCTCGCCATCGGCGGCCTTGACCCGGATGTCGTAGCGGTCGCCGTCGCCAGGGTCGTCGTTGTATTTGGCGATGTCCACGCCGCCCGCCAGCATGTTCACGGCGTAGGCCACGTCGGCGCTGGAGAGTCCCACGTCGGCGGCGCGCACCCGGTCCACCTCGAGGCGGATCTGCGGCAGGTCGAGCTGCAGGTCGAGGTCGATGCGGCCGAGCCCGGGCTCCTGGCCCAGACGCTGCGCCAGTTCCCGCGACAGCGAGGCGACGTTGTCGAGGTCCGGGCCGACGATCGCGAACTGCAGCTGCTCGCCGCGCATGCCGCCGATCGGCGAGGGCACTGAAGCGAAGGCGAGCACGCCCGGGATCTGCGACAGCTCCGCCTGCAGCCGCTGGATGAACTCGCGCTGGGTGACGTCGCGCTCGTTGCGCGGCACGAGGTTCACGAACGCCATGCCGCTGTTGACCTGCGCAATGCCGCCGAACCCGACGCCGATGAACACGGAGGTGACCTCCGGGTGGCGCCGGATGGTCTCGTCGATCTCGGTGAGCAGGTCGTCCATCCCGGTCCGGCTGGTGCCGAGCGGCGCGCGGAAGCTGACGTTGAACCGCCCGTCGTCCTCTTCGGGGATGAAGTCCTTGCCGACGTGGGCGAAGAAGAAGCCGCTCGAGAGCACGACGGCCACCGTCGCGAGCAGCACCTTGAAGCGGTGGGCGAGCGCCCAGCCGAGCACGCGCCGGTAGAACGCATCGAGCCCGTCGAGCAGGCGGTCGAAGAAGCGGTATACGGCTCCGTGCTTCTCCGAGGGCTTGAGGAAGCGCGAGCACAGCATCGGCGTGAGCGTGAGCGAGACGAACAGCGACACCAGCACGCCCACCGTCACCACCACCGCGAACGACTGGAAGAACCGCGCGACGATGCCCTCGAGGAACAGCACCGAGCCGAAGATCGAGACGAGCGTCAGGCTGGCCGCGACCACCGCGAAGCCGACCTGCTCCGTGCCCTCGATCGCGGCCGTGCGACGGTCGAGGGTCGGGTCTTCCTCGAGCCGCCTGTACACGTTCTCGAGCACCACGATCGCGTCGTCCACCACCACTCCGATCAGCAGCAGCAGGCCGAGCAGCGACATCTGGTTGAAGGTGTAGCCGAGGAAGTACATGACCGCGATCGCGCCGAGCAGCGACACGGGGATGGCGGTCGAGATGATCAGCGTCGAGCGGAAGCTGCGCAGGAAGAACCACACCACGAGGCCCGCCAGGATCGTGCCCTCGATCAGGTGGTCCTCGAGCGCCGCGACGATCTTGCGGATCGGCGCCGAATCGTCGATCGAGACCGTCAGCGTGAGCCCGGCCGGCAGCTGCGGGATGATCTGCGAATCCAGGCGCTCGCGGATGTCGTCCACCAGCTTGACGGTGTTGTAGTTGCTGACCTTGACGATGCCGATGCCCACGGTCGGCTCGCCGTTGAAGCGGATGATCTGCCGGTCGTCGGCGAGGCCGTCCTCGACGTTGCCGATGTCGCGCAGCCGGACCGGCGCGCCGTCGCCGTAGCGGACGATCATCTCGCCGAGCGCCTCGGGGCTGTGGTACTCGAGGTCGAGCTTGATGAGGCGCTCGCCCGTGCCGCTCACCAGGAATCCGCCCGGCAGCTGCACGTGCTCGGTGCGGAACGCGTCGCGCACGTCCTGTGCCGTCACGCCGAGGCCCGCCATGCGGTCGAGGTCGAGGTTGACGCGGATGTTGCGGCGCCGCTCGCCGCCGATGATCACCTGGCCGACGCCCTCGACCGTCTCGAGTCGCTTCTTCACCACCTGGCGCGCGTACTGGTTGAGCTGCTGCGTGGTGCGGTCACCCTGCAGCGCCAGCCAGATCACGGCCGACGCGCCCACCTCGACCTTGAGCACCACGGGCGGGTCGGCGTCGTCCGGCAGCTGGCGCAGCACCTGGTTGACCTTGGCCTGCACCTCCGAGAACGCGACGTCGATGTCCTTCGAGAGGTTGAAGGTGATCGCGACGTTCGAGACGCTCGGGCTGGAACGGGACTGGATGACGTCGATGCCCGGCACGCTGTTGACGGCCGTCTCGATGATGTTCGTGACGCTCGCGTCGATGACGTCCGGGTTGGCGCCCGGCAGCACGGTGGTGATCGAGATGACCGGGAACTCGACGCGCGGGAAGCGATCGACGCCGATGCGCTGGTAGGCCACGAGCCCGAACAGCACGAATACAGCGCTCGCCATGAAGGCGAGCACGTGACGGCGGACCGAGAGTTCCGCGAGCTTCATGGCGCGGGGTCCGCGCGGTCCGGCTCGCGCACGGTGACCAGCGCGCCGTCGGTGAGGAAGCCTGCGCCCGCGAGCACGACCGTCTCGCCCGGCTCGACGCCGGTCAGCAGTTCGGCGCGCTCGGTGTCGCGCAGGCCGACCGTGACCTTGCGTTCGGCCACCTTCTCGCCGGCGAGGACGTACACGACGTCGCCGGCCGGGCGGCGCACCACGCTCGCGGCAGGCACCACCACGCCTTCGCGCGACGCGAGCACCAGCCTTGCCGTGATGCTGCCGCCGGCGGGCCAGTCCGAGACGCCGGGCAGGTCCACCAGCACCTCGACGGCGCGGTTGTTGGTGCCGACCATCGGGCGCACCTCGGTGACCGTGCCGGTCACCGACTCGTCCGGCCGGGCCGGCTGCTCGAGCGTCACGGCGAGACCCGGCACCAGCTGTCCGGACAGCCGTTCGGGAAAGGGCAGAACGGCACGGATGCCTTCCCGGCCGACGATCGTGACGATGGGCGTGCCGGGCGACACGTAGTCGCCGACCGAGATGAGCCGCCGTTCGACGATCGCGTCCACGGGGCTCTTGATGCGCGTCCGGTCGAGGCGGTACTCGGCCTCGGCGAGGCGCGCGCGCGCGTCGTTGAGCTCGGCCTGGCGTGCGCTCTCCTGGGCAATCGCCTCCTCGAGCATGCTTTCGGACACCGCCTTGGAGCGCAGCTCCTGGTAGCGCTTCACCGTGCGCTGCTGGTTCGCGAGCAGCGCCTCGAGGCGCTCGACACTGGCGCGCGCCGAGGCGACGGCCAGGCGCTGCGGCTCGCCGTCGAGTTCGGCGAGCACCTGTCCCTTGCGGACGACGCTGCCGCCGTCCACGTGCAGGCGCACGACTCGCCCCGAGGTCTCGGCGGCGAGCGCCGGCGACGCCGTGGCCTCGATGCGGCCGACGGTGGTCTCCACGGCGTCGACCCGCTGGCGCACGGCCTCGGCGGTCGTGACCGGCGTCTTGCGGACCATGGTCTTCGATTCCACGGCCTCCCGGT
>Ga0209391_10000190_pt1 | contig 25710 bp, 23 predicted proteins | sample PPLLak3March2015_FD_187246 | JGI IMG/M metagenome (GOLD analysis project Ga0209391, IMG submission 187246) | Freshwater sediment microbial communities from Prairie Pothole Lake near Jamestown, North Dakota, USA - PPLs Lake P7 Core (1) Depth... | ecosystem: Environmental > Aquatic > Freshwater >...
ATCTTGGACGACTGCTTCTACGTCAGCGGCGAGATTCCGCGCGTGACGGCATTTGAGACCGGATTACCGGGCCAGCACCGCCGGACGGAAGATGGCAGCGGCTGGGAGCCGGATCCATTGATCATGGATGAGCGCTTCGTAGCTGTCGCCGTCAAGGGCAAGGGACTGGTGATCTTCACGGCCTGCTCGCATGCGGGGGTGGTCAACGTCCTCAAGCACGCCCGCGAATGCTTTCCGCACCTGCCGGTCTACGGCGTGATGGGCGGCTTCCATCTTTCGGGCACGAACGAGCGAGTGATCCCCGAAACCGTCGAGGCCATGAGTGAGTTCAATCTGCGGGTCATTGCGGCTGCCCATTGCACCGGCTGGAGAGCGACTGGCGCATTGGCCAGCGCCTTTGGCGAAGCTGTCGTGCCATCGGCCGTTGGCAAGCTTTATCGATTCTGAGTCCCACCCAGCCGCCGCCGCGGCATCTCGAGGACTCAAGGCGCGACTGCTGAGGGTCGTGCCCGCAGCAGCAGTGCCGCCGTCAGCGCGGCCACGCCGATCAGTGCCGACGACGCGAACAGCAGCGCGCGAGCGCCGTAGCGTTCGGCCAGCACACCGCTCACCAGCGCTCCCACGAGCGTGGCGGTGTAGCCAAGCGTGCGCACGCTGGCATCGACGCGCGCGAGGTACTCCGGCGCGGCGTAGCTCTGCCGCAGCGTGCGATCGGCAATTCCGTAGGCCATGCCGCCGGCATCGCCGACGATCTGCTGGGTGGCGATCAGCACGATGCCGAGCAGGCCGGCCGTGGTCGCAAGCGGCGTGGCCACGCTGCCGAGCGCCCACAGCGCGAGGCTGCCTACGAGCCAGGACCGCGCATCGATGCGGTTGGCGGTGCGCGCGGTCAGCCACGAGCCGAAGAGCGACCCGATGCCGCCGAGCGCAAACAGCAGCCCCAGCGTGCCGGTCGGGAACGCCACGTCGCGCGAGACGTAGATCATGTAGGTGGTGCTGGCGAAGCTCATTGCGAACGCGACCAGCGTGGCGATCACAGCCAGCCCGCGCAGCACCGGGTCGGCCGCCACGGCACGCAGTCCCGCCTGCACTTCCGACACCAGCGCCCGCAGGTGTCCGCGGAAGGTGGCGGCCGCCGGCGTCTCTTCCTTCAGCGGCGGCGGTTCACTGATCTTCACGAGCAGCAGCGCCGAGGCAACGTATGTCATCGCATCGGCCACCATCACGACGACCGCGCCGAGCCACTGGAACAGCCACCCGGTGAGACTGAACGACACGGCCTCGGTCGCGGCGGCGCCGGCCGCCAGTGCGGAATTGCGCTGCGTCAGGTCCGCCTGCGCGGTGCTGCGCGCGATCCAGGCGGACTGCGCGAGTTCAAACGCCACGGTGAGCGCGCCATTGACCGCGACGACGACGACCAGCCAGCCGATGGTGAGCGCGCCAAAGTACGCCATGAGCGGTACGCTGAGGAGCATCACCGCGCGCATGAGATCGGCGGCGATCATCGTGCGCCGCTTGGGCCAGCGGTCGACCAGTGCCCCCAGCATGAGCGCGGCGAGCGCACCGGCCGCGACGTCCGCCATGGCCAGCCACGCCATCGCCGTCGGCTCGGCCTTGAGCACCAGTACCGCGAGCCAGGGGATCGCGAGCCGGCTCATCAGCGAGCCGAAGGTGGAAACCACCTCGGCTGCGAACACGCGGCGGAATGACCCGGTCGACATGGGCGGCGATGCTACCGCCCGTGCCGGGGTGTCGCACCGTTCTACTTTGACTCGAGGCTCCCGCAGCGCGGCTGCCGCGACCGACTGGAGGGACGGCCGGGCAGCCGCACTGCGAGAAACACGGCGAGGCGAACTCAGCGCACTTCGTTGCGGGCGACCTTCGGCGCCGAGTCATGCCCGTCCTTCGCTGCGGCCAGGCGGCGTTCTTCGGCTTGCCAGCGCTGCACTGTCTTGAGGTCGACGTAGTCCGCGAACTCGAGGTTGACGCGGTTGCGGTCCCTGCGCTGGACGAACTGGCGCAGCGCATCGGGGCTCTTGTCCGCGGCCTCGCAGGCGGCCCGGTCCATCCAGCTCGGCGCCGGATCACAGCGGTACTCGGCGTTCGCGCTCGCGGCAAACGCTCCGGCGACGAAGGCGGCCGTGGTGAGGCAGACGGTCTTGGTGGTCATGGCAGGGCTCCTTCCAGAAGAGCGGTTCATCACATCGGCGTGCCCCGAGGGCCGGCCGTCTGGGAGCTTCGAGCCGATCTCGAGCGCTCTTGATGGAAAGGACGCCAAAGCGGTGCCAAACCGGACATTGTTTTCAGGCGATCGGACTGTCGACGGCGCAAACGGTGTCCCGTCGGTTTGGACGGGGCGATTCCGGAGCGAAGTGCCGCTACGTGCGACGAAATGCATCCTTGGCGGATGAACTGCAGAAAGGCGCGCTGGCGCGACGAAATCGGCTTTGCAGTTCACGCCGCGATTCCTGCAGCTTGTCGCAAGTCGCTCGAAAGGGCACGTGCCGATGCCTACAGTGCCTACATCGACAACGAACACCGCTTCACGAAAGGACCGAACAATGAACGCCCACTACACGACTTCCCTTCAGGCCCGCTTCGCCGCCTTCGCCGTCGCACTGGTCACCAGCGCCGTGGTTCTGGGCAGCACCGTGGCCGGCATGCAGCCGCGCGCTGACGACGCCAGCCAGGTGGTGGCGCTCGAGCGCATCACGATCACGGCCACGCGGACCAACTGAGCGTCGTGCGCGCAGCGCGCGCCGCGCCCGGTCCCGCGGCCACGCCCGCGTGCAGGGCACTGATCAAAAAACCCGGCTCACGCCGGGTTTTTTCTTTGCTGCCGCCGCTGTGACGCGGGCCATCGAAGCCCGCGCGAGATAGACGCTAGATCGGCTGAGTACGCTCGTTCAGCCAGGCGGAAGCGGCGCCGCTGACCAGTGGGCCGACGCGACGGCGGACTTCATCGTGGTAGGCATTGAGCCAGGCGATCTCGTCGGCGCGCATCAGCGACCGCTCGATCAACCGCGTGTCGATCGGGCACAGCGTCAGCGTTTCAAAGCGCAGGAACTCGCCGAACTCGCCAGACTCCGCTGCCACGTTGACGACCAGGTTCTCGATCCGCACGCCCCAGCGGCCGGGGCGATAGATGCCGGGCTCGTTCGAGGTGATCATGCCGGGCTCCATCGCCGTCTGCGGCTCGGGCGCGAGGTGCGGCGTGATGCCGTGCGGGCCTTCGTGCACGTTGAGGAAGTAGCCCACGCCGTGGCCGGTGCCGTGGCCGAAGTCGATGCCGGCGGCCCAGATCGGCGCGCGCGCCAGCGTGTCGAGCAGCGGGCTCTTCGTTCCGCGCGGGAAGTGCGCGACCGACAGCGCGATCATGCCCTTGAGGACCAGCGTGTAGTCGCGCCGCTGTTCGGCCGTTGTGGTGCCGACCGGCACGACGCGCGTGATGTCGGTGGTGCCGCCAAAGTACTGGCCGCCGGAATCGATCAGCAGCATGCCGTTGGCGGTCTGTCCGGGCGTACCGATCGTGGCGTGTGATTCCTCGGTCGCGCGGTAGTGCGGTTGCGCGCCGTTGGTGTTGAGAGCGGCGATCGTCGAGAAACTCGGGCAGACAAAACCCGGACGGCGGGCCCGGGCGCCGACGATTTTTTCGTCAATCGTGAGTTCGGTGATGAGTTCCTTTCCGAGCGCAGATTCGAACCACGCGAAGAACTCGGCGAGCGCCGCGCCGTCCTGCTCCATCGTTGCGCGGATATGCGCGATCTCCGCCTCGGACTTGCGCGACTTGGCGAGCGTGGACGGGTTGATTGCTTCGATGACCTCGACTCCGGCCGGCACGACCTGCCGCATGCCGAGCGTGATGCGGCGCGGATCGACGAGCAGCGTGGCGGCGGGCGGCAGCGCGGCGAGCGCCGCGGCGGCCTGCGTGTACGGAAGAATGTCGACGCCGTCGGCGGCGAGCCGTCCCTGCAGGCCGTTTTCGATCTTGCCCCCGGCGACGAACAGCCGCGCGCGCTGCGCGTCGAGCAGAAGGTGCGCCACGAACACCGGGTTGTAGCTGACATCGGCGCCGCGCAGGTTCGTGAGCCAGGCGATGTCGTCGAGCGTCGAGATGAAGTGATGGGTGGCTCCCGCCTTGCGCATTGCTTCGCGCACTGCCGCCAGCTTCGAGGCGCGCGGCGTCGTCGCGTACGGCGGGACGTGTTCGTAAATCGGCGGAATCGGCAACGACGCGCGGTCGGGCCAGACGTCGGCGAGGATGTCGAGGTCGGTACGCAGACGCACGCCTTTTACCGTGAGCGCGGCCTCGAGCGCGCGCCCGCCCGCCAGTGCGAGCACCGTTCCGTCGACCGCGACGGTGTCGCCCGTCTTGAGTGTGGCCGCGAGCCAGTCGAGGTGCGCCGTGCTTGCCGCACCCGGGATCTTCATCAGATCGATGCCAGTGCCGGCGAGCTGGACTTCGGCCATCGTCCAGTAGCGGCTGTCGACCCAGACGCCGGCGGCCTCGCGCGTGACGATCAGCGTGCCGACCGAGCCCGTGAAACCGCTCAGCCACTCGCGACCCTTCCAGCGGTCCGGCAGGTACTCGGACAGGTGCGGGTCGCTCGAAGGCACAATGACGGCCGCCAGGCCGTTACGCGCCATCGCACGGCGCAGGTGGTCGATGCGTTCGCGCACAGTGGCGCGGCGTGAGTCGAGGGTGTCCATGGCGCTCGAGGGTTCGTCAGGTGGGCGAAGTGTAGAGCCGAGCGGCGCGTCCAGGCGTGGGCGCGCCGGGGTCAAACGGATGGGGAACGGTGATGGTCAAGGCGCTGGATGAGTGGCACCGCATCGCGCGCGAGCGCGACCCGGACGGACTGGACGATCTCCTGGCGGACGACGTTGTCTTCCACTCGCCGGTCGTGCACACGCCGCAGCGGGGCAAGCCCATCACCGCGATGTACCTCGCCGCGGCCGTCATCGTGCTGGGCCAGCCGAGCTTCCGCTACGTACGAGAGATCGTCGGCGCGTCCGAGGCAGTGCTGGAGTTCGTCGTCGAGATCGACGGCATCGAGGTCAACGGCGTCGACCTGATCCGCTGGAACGAGCAGGGTCGCATCAATGACTTCAAGGTCATGGTCCGGCCGCTGAAGGCGATCAACCTGATTCATCAGAAGATGGCGGCGGTGCTGCAGCCGAGTGGTTGAGGGGCTCGCGCGGTGACCCTGCACGAGCGCGGCTGCTCCGACGGCGCCACGACGGAGCCGGGAGTCGCCCGGCAGCGAGTGAATTTCTTTGTCTCGCCGAAGAAAGTCACCAAAGAAAGGCGACCGCGCGAGGCCGGCCTTCGGGTTCCCTTGCGCTGCAGGGCGTCAGCGGGCCGTGCGCGAAACTCGCCCGATCACGCTTTGCGTGCCACGGGCTCAGACACGAGCCCGGCACTTCCCCTCTGCTGCCCCGCGTCGCCGCGGCGTCCCCGAGCGGACTGCACCCCGTCGCTTCGTTACGGCGTGCGCCCCGTGGTGGCCGCCCGCCACTGCGACCACCCCGGCACCCGCCTCTCCATATACCGCGTGATGTTCTCGCTCACGCGCTCTGTCGTCGCAGCATCCGGCGTCGCGGGTGTGGCCACGGCCTGGGGCAGTGCGCGCCGTGCGAGCGCGAGGGGCACCGGCGCGCGGACCGCCACGGCGTACACATCGGTTCTGTTCGTCGTGCTGCCAGTGGTCCGTACGTAGACCGGGATGAAGGCATCGGTGACGGCAAGGCCGTGATAATCGCCGATGAAGTAACCGCCGGCCGCCACCGGTGCAGTGTCGAGGTCGAAGGCCGATGTCAGCCGCACCTCCCGCCAGTTCACGCCGTCCACGGAGCGCGTCAGGATCAGTTCGGTCGGCAGGGTCGTCGGGTCGGCCGTATTGCTGCGCAGGTCGAAGTAGGTGATGCCGATCGTGCCGTCATTGCTGACGCGGATCGACGGCGTAAACGCCGGCACGGTGGTTGCCCGATTGACCTGGCTGGGTGCGGACCAGGTCACGCCGCCGTCCGTCGAACGGCTGAGCGCGATGCCATCGACGGCTCCGCCGCTGAAACGCGAGTCCTGCCACACGACGAGAACGTGACCGTTCGGTGCCACGGCGATGGTGGGAAGGATCGAGCCGTCGCGGATCGTCTGCCCGGTGGCTGTGTCGCGCGTACCGATGGCCAGCAGATCAGCGACCTTGATGGGGCCGCTCCAGGTCGCGCCTTTGTCCGTCGAGCGGATCACCCGGATCGACGCCGCCTGTGTGCTGTTCGGGCCGGGATCGATCTGCGTGAATACGTTGATCACGTTGCCGTTGGGCAGCACGACCACCTGGTTGCCGATCGTCTGCGACTGGGGCCCCGGGTCGTAGATGACGGTCGCGGCCTCCCAGCTGGCGCCGCCGTCGGTCGTGCGCGCCAGCAGCGACGGGCCGCCGCCGGCGCGCGCGAGTCGATCCCACACCGCAAACACGTAGCGCGCATCGGTGGGATCGGCGGTGATCGCGTTCTTGTCATTGAAGAAGTCGCTGCCACTGACGATGAGCGGCGTGGCACTGCTCCACGTGCGGCCGCCGTCGACCGAGCGCGCCACCAGCATCGCGCTGCTCGAGCCCGGCTGCAGCGAACCCACGTTGAAGGCCAGTGCCATCTGGAACGCCGTGCCGCTGGGTGAGAACGTGACCCAGGGGTCGGTGGCGCGGCTGTAGTCCCCACCGTTGGCTGCGGTGCCGCCACCGCACCGCGAAACGGCAAAGGCTGAGCGCGTCCAGGTGACGCCACCGTCGAACGTCACTGCGCTGACGACACCACTCGCGCCGCCGGAGGACCAGCGATCCTGCTGCCAGCTCACGATCATGTTGCCTGGATTCAGCGGATTCACCGCGACCTGCGGCTCCACTTCCGCGTTGCGGTACTCGGTGCCGTTGGCGCTGCCCGAACACCCCGGTGCAAATGGCGTGTCACCTGAGACCCGAACTTCGGTGTCGGTGATCAGCGGTGGCAGTGCAATCGGCGGCGGCGCGGGTACGGGCGGTGCGGGAACGGGTGGCGCGGGTGAGGGTGCCGGAGCCGGAGCCGGCTCCGAGCCGCCGCCACAGGCAGTCACGGCAACGCAGCCCGAGAGAGCGCTTACCAACAGTGCACGGCGCGAGACCATGTCGCCAGTCCTCCAGTGCGGGCTGCGATTGTGCGTCAATCAGTTAGTGGCGGCGCGTCGATGCGACGAACTGGCGCGCGGCACGACCGAGACGTCGGCACGCACCGACTGTCCGCGGTTGACATGCGTCAACGGCCAATGCCCGCGCTTGCGTAGTGTGCATTCCGAGCTTTCTTTCTCGCGCGGCGCCGCAAGGGAGGGGCGCATCGGGTACGCTGGCGCGGTTCCCGATACGGTTTGCGGCCGCCGCACTTTCTTTCCTGCATGCCATCCGAGTTGATACGCAAGGCCAAGGTCTCGTCCCTGGCCGGAGCTGGTGCCAGTTTCCCGGCGCCCGCGGCAGACGGCGTCTGCGACCACTGCGGTGACTCGCTCGCGGGCCTCAAGGTCGTGCAGCGCCAGCTCGGAGCCACGTTGCGACCGTACTGCTGCAACGGCTGTGCGTTCATCGCCGAGCAGCTCTTCCTAGCGCAGGCCAGCGCACGCGACCGCGAAGCCCTGACCAGCGTTGTTGCCCCGGCGGGTGACGCCGCGGCCGCGGTCGCCGCGGCCAGCAAGCAGACGCGCATCGATGTGCGCGGCATGGTGTGCGCCGCCTGCGGGCTGCTGATCGAGCACCAGTTGCGGCGGCTGCCGGGCGTCGCGCAGGCGCACGTCGACTTCACAACGCAGCGTGCCTTCGTCGCGTACGACGACAAACTCGTCGCCCGCGATGACCTGCTGCGCGAGATCCAGCGCGCGGGCTACCAGACCGGGAGCGCGGCGGCCGACGAGCGTCGCTCGGCGCGCGTCGAACTGCTGCGCGTACTGATCGCCTGGCTGATGATGATGCAGGTGATGATGCTGGCGGTGCCGCTGTACTTCGCGGCGCCGGGCGACGTGCCGGCCGACATCGAGCAGCTGATGCGCATCGCCAGTTTGATCCTCACGCTGCCGGTGATCCTGTTCAGCGCGCAGCCGCTGTACCGCGCGGCGTGGAGCCAGGTGCGGATCGGCAGCATCGGCATGGACGTGCCGATCGTCATCGGTGTGGGTGCGGCGTTCGCGGCCAGCGCGCTGGCGACGGTGCTGTCGCGCGGCCATGTGTACTTCGACTCGGTGACGATGTTCGTCGCGCTGGTGCTGGGCACGCGCTGGCTGCTGGCGCGCGGCCTCGCCGCGGCGCGCGAGCACATCGACAATGCGCGCCGCCAGGCGGTGCTCACCGCACAGCGGCTGGTGGCCTTTCCGTCGTCGCTGGCGACCGAGAACGTCATCGCGGAACGGTTGCGCGTGGGCGACCGCGTGCTGGTGCCGCCGGGCGAAACGGTACCGGCCGATGGCGTGGTCGTGCACGGGCGCACGAGCTGTTCGCAGGCCTGGCTGACGGGAGAGTCGACGCCGATCGAAAAGACGGCCGGTGCTCCGGTGCTCGCGGGTTCGGTCAACCTTGACCAGCCGATGGTGATCGAAGTCACGCGACGCGGTGAAGCAACTTCGCTGGCGGCGCTGCAGCGGCTGGTCGACGAGGCCGGGCGGGAGCGGCCGCGTGTCGTCGAGCTGGCCAACCGGGTGGCGGGCTACTTCCTGTGGGCCGTACTGGCCATCACGGTCCTGACCGTCGTGGGCTGGTGGCTGGTCGACCCCGCGCAGGCTCTGCCCAATGCGATCGCGGTGCTGGTGGCCACCTGTCCGTGCGCGCTGTCGCTCGCCGCACCGGCTGCATTCTCGGCCGCCCAATCCGCGCTGGCGCAGCGTCGCGTGCTGCTGGCGCGCACGGCCGCGCTTGAAACCCTGGCCGAGGTCGATGTGCTCGCCTGTGACAAGACAGGCACGCTGACGACCGGAACGCCGGCGCTGATCAAGCAGTTGCTGCTGCGCGAGGCCGACCCGGACCGCGCGCTCGAGATCGCGGCCGCACTGGAAACGATGTCGACGCATCCCTATGCGCGCGCGCTGCTGCAGGCCGCCCAGGCGCTGCCGGAACCCTTGCCGGCCGTTGCTGACGGCCGGGTCGAAGCGTCGGCGGGAATCGAAGGCATGGTGCAGGGCCGGCGTTACCGCTTGGGCAAGATCGAGTTCGCCTTGCCCGAGAAGCTGGCTGCACTGCGTGGCGGCGTTGCGAGCGTCGTCGGTGCCGAGGGACTGGCGGCTTCCAGCTTCGTCGTGCTGTCCGATGAGACGGGGCCGCTCTCCGTGTTCGTCTTTGGCGAACAGTTGCGCGAGGACGCACCGCAGATGGTCGACGCCGCGGCGGATCGTGGCGTCGAAGTGGTCGTCCTGTCCGGTGACCGCCGCGAGCCGGTGCAGGCGGTGGCGCGGGCGCTCGGTGTCGAGCGCGCCTTCGCGCACCAGACTCCTGACAGCAAGCGCAGCTGGGTCGCGGGGCAACAGAGCGCCGGTCACCGCGTCGCGATGCTGGGCGATGGCCTCAACGACGCGCCGGTGATCGCGCAGGCCGATGTGTCGATCGCGCTCGCAGGCGGGTCGATGCTGGCGCAGGCGCGTGCCGACTTCATCGTGCTGCATTCGCGACTTGCGGACGTCGAGTTCGCGCTGGCCGTGGCCCATCGCGCCCGCCGCATCGTGCGGCAGAACCTCGTCTGGGCGTTCGCCTACAACATCGTCATCATTCCGATCGCCGCCTTCGGCTTCGTGTCGCCCGCGGTGGCTGCCGCGGGCATGGCCGCGAGTTCGCTTGCGGTCGTCGCCAATGCCTTGCGCGCCAAGCGGGTTGTGACCGGCGGCGCGCGGCCGCGCTGAGCGACGGATGGATTCGCTTTACCTTCTGATACCACTGTCGGTCGTGCTGGCGCTGGTGATCGCCGGCGTGCTGGTCTGGGCGGTCGTGTCCGGTCAGTTCGAGCAGCTCGACGAGATCGGCGACCGGGTGCTGCGCGAGCAGCCGGACCCTCCGGACAGCCCTGCTTCCGGAGGGCCGGGCAGCGCCGAGCGCGGCCGCTAGCCGGACCGGCTTGAACCACGAGGTCGCGGCAACGCACCTGAAGTGTGCGGATCGTGGGGTTTCGGCGACGGCAAGTGTCCGCCGGACGACAATAGTACCCCCGGGTGTATGGTCGTTGAGTCACGGTTGACTTGTGTCAACCGTATGGCAGGGGCCGCTTTCTAGCATGCGCTCCGGGTATCGGAGCATGCGCAGGTTCTTGGCGTGCCTATCGAACAGACGGGGAACCCGATCCACACCTGCCCGCGCGCGCCAGGATGCGCGGAGGCACCAGTCTTACAGCATGAGGAACACATGAACTCAGCCGTTACTGCGGACACCTATAACTACAAGGTCGTACGGCAGTTTTCCGTGATGACCGTGGTTTGGGGCATCGTCGGCATGCTGGTCGGCGTCATCATCGCCGCGCAGATGACCTGGCCGGAGCTCAACTTCGGAATTCCATGGCTCAGTTTCGGGCGCCTGCGGCCGCTGCACACGAACGCGGTCATCTTCGCGTTCGGCGGGTGCGCGCTGTTTGCCACGAGCTACTACGTGGTCCAGCGGACCTCGCAGGCCCGTCTGTGGGGCGGGCCGCTGGTGCCCTTTACCTTCTGGGGCTGGCAACTCGTTATCGTGGCGGCCGCGGTTACCTTGCCGCTCGGTGTCACCAGTGGCAAGGAATACGCCGAACTCGAGTGGCCGATCGACATCCTCATCACGCTGGTCTGGGTGGCCTACGCGGTCGTTTTCTTCGGGACCATCGTCAAGCGCAAGGTCAAGCACATCTACGTCGCCAACTGGTTCTATGGCGCCTTCATCATCACCGTGGCGGTGCTGCACCTCGTCAACAGCGCCGCCGTGCCGGCGGGCTTGTGGAAGTCGTACTCGGCGTACTCGGGCGCGACTGATGCGATGGTTCAGTGGTGGTACGGGCACAACGCGGTAGGCTTCTTCCTGACCGCGGGCTTCCTCGGAATTATGTATTACTTCGTGCCGAAGGCCGCGGGCCGTCCGATCTTCTCGTATCGCCTGTCGGTGGTGCACTTCTGGGCGCTGATCTTCACCTACATGTGGGCCGGCCCGCACCACCTGCACTACACGGCGCTGCCCGACTGGGCACAGTCGCTCGGGATGGTCTTCTCGCTGATCCTGCTGGCGCCTTCGTGGGGCGGCATGATCAACGGCATCATGACGTTGTCGGGCGCGTGGCACAAACTGCGCGACGACCCGATCCTCAAGTTCCTGATCGTCTCGCTGTCGTTCTACGGCATGTCGACCTTCGAAGGGCCGATGATGTCGATCAAGACGGTGAATGCGCTCAGCCACTACACGGACTGGACGATCGGCCACGTGCACTCGGGCGCACTCGGCTGGGTCGGCCTGGTGTCGATCGGCGCGATCTACTACCTGCTGCCGCGCCTGTACGGCCGCACCGAGATGGCCAGCATGCGCCTCGTGACGACGCACTTCTGGGTGGCCACCATCGGCATAGTGCTCTACATCGCCGCGATGTGGATCGCCGGCGTCATGCAGGGCCTGATGTGGCGCGCGGTCAACGACGACGGCACGCTCACCTACACGTTCATCGAGAGCGTGAAGTCGACTTATCCGTTCTACGTGATCCGGCTGCTCGGCGGCCTGCTGTATCTCGCCGGCATGTTCCTGATGTTGTGGAACACGTTCAAAACGATCGCCGCCGGCAAGTCCGTCGATGCGCCGATCCCGGCTGCCGTCGCTCACGCCTGAGGGCGAACGCAAAGGACAAGAGGAATCACGATGAAACTCACGCATGACAAGATCGAGCAAAGCGTTCCTTTGCTGATCGTCCTCGTCATTCTGGTCATCGCCGTCGGCGGGCTGGTCGAGATCGTGCCGCTGTACTTCCAGCGCGACGTCGTTACCCCGGTCAAGGGCATCAAGCCCTACGAACCGCTGCGCCTCGTCGGCCGCGACATCTACATCCGCGAGGGCTGCTACAACTGCCATTCGCAGATGATTCGGCCGTTCCGCGCCGAGACGCTGCGCTACGGCCATTACTCGGTGGCCGGCGAATTCGTCTACGACCATCCGTTCCAGTGGGGCAGCAAGCGCACCGGGCCGGACCTGGCGCGGGTCGGCGCGCGCTACTCGGACGACTGGCACCGCATCCACTTCAACAATCCGCGCGATGTCGTGCCGGAGTCGAACATGCCGGCGTACCCGTGGTTCGAGAAGACCAAGCTCGACGGCGCGGACATCCAGGCGCGGATGAAGGCGCTGCGGACGGTCGGCGTGCCCTACACCGACGAGCAGATCGCGAAGGCGCCCGAGGCCCTCAAGGGCAAGACCGAACTCGACGCCGTCATCGCCTACCTGCAGGGGCTGGGCGTGGAACTCAAGGGACTGCGCTGAGGCGTCATGGACCTGAATGACGCACGCGCTGTGCTGACCCTGCTGGGGTTCATCGGCTTCATCGCCATCGTGGCCTGGGCCTACGGCAAGAGCGCACGCAAGGGATTCAAGGAAGCATCCGAGCTGCCGTTCGCGGACGAGAAGGAAGCACTCCGCAGCGGAGAACAGGGGAAGAGCAGATGAACGACATCGGGGCGAGCCAGTTCTACAGCGCCTTCTGGGACTACTACATCGCGATCATCACGATCGTGTCGGTGCTCGGTTGCGCGGTGTTCCTGTGGCTGCAGAGCCGCCGCACCGTGAAGGCGCAGATCAACGCCAAGGGCGAGATCCAGACGACCGGGCATGTGTGGGACGGCGATCTGCAGGAATTCCACAACCCGATGCCGCGCTGGTGGATCTGGCTCTTCTACCTGACCGTGTTGTTTTCGGTCATCTACCTCGTGCTGTATCCGGGGCTCGGCACACAGTGGCAGGGCGTGCTCAAGTGGACGCAATCGGGGCAGTACCAAGCCGAGGTCAAGGCGGCCGATGCCCGGTTCGGGCCGATCTTCGCGGCTTACGCGGCACAGCCGATCGAGACGGTCGCGGCCGATCCCAAGGCCCGGCAGATGGGTGAGCGCATTTTCCTCAACAACTGCGCGCAGTGCCACGGTTCCGACGCGCGGGGCTCGCGCGGCTTCCCGAACCTCTCCGACGGCGACTGGCTCTACGGCGGCGCACCGTCGACGATCGTCGCCTCGCTGGTCGAAGGGCGCAACGGCGTGATGCCGCCGATGGGCGCGGCGGTCGGCGGCAAGGCCGATGTGGAGGACGTCGCGAACTACGTGCTGTCGCTATCCGACTCGGCACACGACTCCGTAAAGGCCGTGCGGGGCAAGGCCAAGTTCGACACGGTCTGCGCCGCGTGTCACGGTGCCGACGGCAAGGGCAACCCGGCGCTCGGCGCCCCGAACCTGACCGACAAGGTCTGGCTCTACGGCGGGAGTGTGGCCACGATTTCGGAAACCATCAACGCTGGCCGCAACAACGTGATGCCGAGCTTCAAGCAGATCCTGACCGCGCCGGAAATCCACCTGGCCGCGGCCTACGTTTGGTCGCTGTCGAACAGCGGCAAGGCGGCCGCAACGACGCCGGCTCCTGCGCCGGCGAAGTAGTAGCCTGCAGGCTGGCGTGGCGCTCCCCCGGGGCGCCGCGTTTCAGTTTCTGAGGCCGTAACCCCATGGACAACGCGGTCGAAGTCAAGCGCGACTCTCCACCTCCACCCGCCACCGGCAAGGCCGCGCCATCGGCGGAGCCGCGTGAGATCGAAATCCAGCTGTATGCCCGGCGCGAGGAGATCTATCCGCGCCAGCGAGTTGGCGAGTCACTCGGCTTCTTCCAGAAGTGGCGCTGGACCGCAGTCTGGGTCACGCAGTTCGTCTTCTACGGCCTGCCGTGGCTGCAATGGAACGGGCGCCAGGCGCTGCTGTTCGACCTGGCGGCGCGCAAGTTCTACATCTTCGGCATGGTGCTGTGGCCGCAGGACATCATCTACCTGACGGCGATTCTCATCATCGCGGCGCTGTCGCTCTTCCTGTTCACCGCGGTCGGTGGCCGGCTCTGGTGCGGCTATGCGTGTCCGCAGACCGTCTACACCGAGATCTTCCTGTGGATCGAGCGGCACATCGAGGGCGATCGCGCCAAGCGCATGCGGCTCGACAAGGATCCGATGTCGGCGCGCAAGTTCGCGTTGAAGGCGGCCAAGCACGGCGCGTGGATCGCAGTCGCACTCTGGACGGGCTTCACGTTCGTCGGCTACTTCACACCGATCCGTGAACTTTTGGTCGAGGTCGCCACCTTCGCGGCCGGCGGCTGGTCGCTGTTCTGGATCCTGTTCTACGGCTTTGCGACCTACGGCAACGCGGGCTGGATGCGCGAGCAGGTCTGCAAGTACATGTGCCCGTACGCGCGCTTCCAGAGTGCGATGTTCGATCCCGACACGCTGATCGTCACCTATGACCGCGAGCGCGGCGAGCCGCGCGGCGCCGGCAGCAAGAAGTTGTCGCGCGCGGAGCAGGGGCTGGGCGACTGTGTCGAGTGCAAGCTCTGCGTGCAGGTCTGCCCGACCGGCATCGACATCCGCAACGGACTGCAGTACGAGTGCATTGGCTGTGCCGAGTGCATCGACGCCTGCAATTACGTCATGGGCAAGGCCGGGATGCCCAAGGGCCTGATCCGTTACTCGACCGAGCGCGCCCTGGCCGAACACTTTGCTGCCAAGGACATCTGGGGCCATGTGCTGCGGCCGCGCGTGCTGGTCTATGCCGGCATTCTCGCCGCCATCATCGCGACGCTGTTCGTCGCGGTCGCGATGCGGGTGCCGCTGAAGGTTGATGTGATCCGCGACCGCGGAGCGCTGGCGCGCGAGGCCGAGGACGGGCGCATCGAGAACACGTTCCGGCTGCAGGTCATGAACACCAGCGAGCGCGGCCAGGCCTACGCGTTGAGCGCCAGCGGGCTGCCGGGTCTCGAGATTGCGTCGGAGCCGACGTTCGAACTGCCGGGTGCCACCACGCGTTCCGTGCTGGTTCGGCTGAGGGCACGGCCGGAAGACATTCCGCCCGGGTCGAACAAGATCGTCATCGGCGTGAAGGCGATCGACGATCCGCAGGTGGCGGTGGAAGAGAAGACCGTCTTCCTCGGGTTGAAGCGTTGATGGAGCACTTCAGGGAGAATGCAGTGAATGCCGATGCCGTTACCCCGTGGTACCGCCAGGGATGGCCGTGGTTCCTGATCGCCTTGCCGGCCACGGCGGTCGTCGGCGGCATCATCACCGCAATACTCGCGGTGCGCGGCTTCGACGGTCCGGTGGTTGCCGACTACTACAAGCAAGGACTGGCCATCAACGAGGAAGTTGCACGCGCCCAGCTGGCACGCGAGCTGGCCATAACCGCCGAGGCGGAGCTGGCCGGATTTGCGGACGGCGACCGCGTGCGGGTCGTATTGCAGGCTGAGCGGCCACTGCCGCCTGAAGCCGCACTGCGTCTGCGCCTGGCGCACCCGGGACGTCCGGCCGAAGACCGTGTCGCGGTGCTGGCCCGCACCGACGTGGATGTCGACAACCGGCGCGCGGTGTACGTGGGCTCGCTGCAGTCGACGGCGCGGGAACTCAGCGGTCCGGTGACGTGGCAGGTCATCCTGGAGTCGCCGCAGTGGCGCATTGACGACTCGTTTTCCGCAAGCGGCGGCGGGCGATTCAACCTGAAGGCGCGCTAGTTCCTGTCGGGACGCAGCGCAGCCAGGAGGAGACATGAACGACAGTCTTGCGCAACGACTCGGCTGGGTGCTGTGGCCCTCGTTCCTGGTGGCGTGCGTGGCCGAGCTGCTGTTCTTCTCCCTGTTCGATCCGAGTGATCTGCACCTGTTCGGCCAGCCCGTCGAGGCGGACCGCATGCTGGTCTACACGCTGGGATTCTTCGCCCTCTGGGCGCTCGGCGCCGTGTCGAGCGCCCTGACGGTCTTCCTCGCACGCTCGCCGTTCGAAGTGAATCGCTGCACCCTGGCGGCCGCTGCGAGGCCGGACGGGTGCCCGAAGCGGGAGTGCCTGGTAGAGCCGGCGTCGGCTCCGCTCGAGCGCAGCTAGAGTCGCCTCGGGTGTAAGCGATCGGCGTTGCCGCTCGCACACGCACCCTCGGCGGAACCGCGAATTTGTCGGCCTTGCTTCGGAGCGGCCGCGCGCGCCGCCGAATTACGTACCCTGGCCGGAAACGATCATGCGCAGCCCGTCCGGATTGACGATGCGCACGTGCTTCTGGTTGACGTCGATCAGCCCGTCCTGCGCGAAACGCGACAGCACGCGGCTGACAGTTTCGAGCTTCAGACCCAGGAAGCTGCCGATTTCGGCGCGCGTCATGCGCAGCACGAACTCGGTGCGAGAATAGCCGCGCGCCTCGAAGCGCTGCGAAAGATTGAGCAGGAAGGCCGCGAGGCGTTCTTCCGCGTGCATGCTGCCCAGCAGCAGCATGACGCCGTGCTCGCGCACGATCTCCCGGCTCATGACCTTGTGGAAATGATTGCGCAGCACCGGCATGGACGATGCCACTTCTTCGAGCCGGTCGTAGGGGATGACGCAGACTTCCGTGTCCTCGAGCGCCACTGTGTCGCAGGAGTGAGCTTCGGTGCTGATGCCATCGAGTCCGACCAGTTCACCTGCCATGTGGAATCCCGTGACCTGCTCGCGTCCGTCCTGCGACATCACGGTGCTCTTCAGGAAGCCAAGGCGCACGGCATACAGCGACTCGAAGCGATCGCCGGCGCGAAACAACGCATCGCCACGCTTGACCCGTTTGCGCGTGGCAACAAGTTCTTCCAGGCGTTCGACTTCCTTCAGGGACAGCCCGACCGGCAGGCACAGCTCCCGCAGGTTGCAGTTCGAACAGGCTACCCGCAGGTTGGCGATGCTGATCGCTGGCGCGTTCATGCAGCAGTACTCCTTCGCTTTACGACGCTGGTCATCGGTCGCACACGGAATGACAATTGTTGCGGCGCTCGTATGGGCATTCGTTGCAGGCGCCTTGATTCAAACGGATCCGTATCCGGCCCGTTGACCCCGGTCAAGCCTGACCCGGTTCGGCCCGAAATAATACCCTGATCGGCCGGCAAAGGCCGGGTGAAGGAATTTGCGATGCTAATGACCGCGCGCGGTGAAGTGACTCTGCCCGACCCGGCAACGCTGCGGCGGTTCGATGTGCCAGGGCCGCGCTACACGTCGTATCCGACGGCTGACCGGTTTGTCGAAGCGTTTGATGTCAACGCCTTTTCCGAGGCCCTGGCCGCACGCGAGTCCGCGGTCGCGGCGGCCTCGTTGTCGCTCTACGTGCACCTGCCGTTTTGCAGCACGGTTTGCTACTACTGCGCCTGCAACAAGGTCATAACCAAGGACCAGGGCAAGTCGGCGGAGTACATCGGCTACCTCGAAAAGGAAGCCGATCTTGTCGGTGCCCGGCTGACCGGCAGTCGCGAGATCGAGCAGCTGCACTTTGGCGGCGGAACGCCGACCTTCCTTTCGAACGAGGAACTGGCGCAACTGATGGAGGTGCTGACCGCACGCTTTCCGCTGGCGGCAACGGGCGAGTACTCGATCGAGGTCGATCCCCGTTCGACGCCGCCGGACAAGGTGGTGGCACTGGCGAAGCTGGGATTCAACCGGATGTCGGTCGGGGTGCAGGATTTCGAGCCCGAGGTGCAGAAGGCGGTCAATCGGCTGCAGAGCTTCGAAATGACGCAGGCGACCGTCGATGCCGCGCGCAAGGCGGATTTCAAGTCGGTCAACCTCGACCTCATTTACGGCCTGCCGAAGCAGACCCGCGAGACCTTTGCGCGCACGCTCGACAAGGTTCTGGTGCTGAGCCCGGAACGCATCGCGCTTTATCACTACGCGCACCTGCCGGACCGCTTCAAGCCGCAGCGTCGCATCGAGGCGGCCGAGCTGCCTTCACCGGAAGAGAAGCTCAACATCATGCTGGACGCGATCCGGCGCCTGAGCGATGCCGGGTATCACTACATCGGCATGGATCACTTCGCCAAGACGGGTGACGATCTCGCGCGTGCGCAGCGTCAGGGCCGGCTGCATCGCAACTTCCAGGGCTATTCGACGCGACCGGACTGCGACCTGATCGGCCTCGGCGTGTCGGCCATCAGCAAGATCGGGCCGACCTACTCGCAGAACGTCCGCACGATCGAGGAGTACTACGACCGACTGAAGCTGGGAATGCTGCCGACGGTGCGCGGCATCTCGCTGGACCGCGACGATATCCTGCGGCGGGCCGTGATCATGGCGCTGATGTGCCACTTCGAAGTCTCCAAGGAAGCGATCGAGACGGCGCACATGATCAAGTTCGACGAGTACTTCAAGACCGAGCTCTCGGAAATGAAACTCTTCGAGACCGAAGGCCTGGTCGAGAACACGCCGGAGTGGATCACCGTCACGCCCAAGGGCAAGCTGCTGGTGCGCGCGGTGGCGATGACCTTCGACCGCTACCTGCGCGCCGACCAGCGCGCGCGGCGGTATTCGAAGATCGTTTGATCGTTCCTCGAGTACGCGACCGCTGCGCGGTCGCACGTGCACTCGGAGCGGAATAGTTAGTCGGCTGCGCTCCGGGGCGGCCGCGCGCTTCGCCGAAGGCCAGCTACAAGGCACTCCCCCGGCCCCTCGCCAAGCGAGGGGTGTAGGCCGCGGGAGGGCGTCAGTGCCGCTTGGCGCAAAATGGATAGCATGTTGAATCTCTTGACGACCCAGGCACTGGCTGCATTCACGCTCGCTCTATTGGGCGGGCTGCATTGCGCCGGGATGTGCGGCGGGTTCGTGGGGGCGCTGCAGGTCAACCGGCCGCGCGGTGTCTCGGCGGCGCGGCTAGCGGCGGGCTACCACACGGGCCGCATCGCCAGCTACACACTGGCAGGCGCGCTCGTCGGGTTGCTGGGCGGCGCGCTTTATGCGGCGGACGTGCTGCCGGTGCAGATCGTGCTGCTGGTGCTCGGCTCGGTGATGCTGCTGGCGATCGGGGCGTCGCTGCTCGGGCGCGCAGCCTGGCTCAACCGGCTCGAGCCGGCGGGGCTCTGGATATGGCGCCTGGTCGGGCCGCTGGCGCGGCGTGTCTATCCGCCCCGCTCCGGTGGACAGGCGCTGCTCGCCGGGCTCGCCTGGGGCTGGATCCCGTGCGGCATGGTCTACGCGGCGCTGCCGCTGGCGCTCGTGGCCGGCGGGCCGTGGCAGGGCGCGCTGGTCATGCTGGCGTTCGGGGCGGGCACGCTGCCCAACATGCTGGCGGTCGACGTGGCGGTGACGAAAGTCGGCGCGGCGCGGCCGGGCGGTGCACTGGCCGGCGTGCGCGCCTGGATCAAGCCGCTCGCAGGTGCCGTCATCATCGTCTTCGGCGTGTCGGGGCTCGCGCACGCGGCGCGTATCGCGGGCGCCGGGCACCCGACCATCGACGCGCTCGCCTCGATCTGCCACCACTGAGGCCGGCGGATCGCCGCCACCGCCCCAGTATCATTCGCAGATTCACTCTCCGGTGCGGTTCATCCGCGCCCTCCGGCTGTCATGAAAAGCGCAGAAATTCGCGACAAGTTCCTGAAGTACTTCGAGTCCAAGGGCCACACGATCGTGCGCGCCTCGAGCCTAGTGCCGGCGAACGATCCGACGCTGCTGTTCGTCAACAGCGGCATGGTGCAGTTCAAGGACGTGTTCACTGGCCGCGAGCAGCGCCCGTACAAGCGCGCGACGACGTCGCAGAAGTCGCTGCGCGCCGGCGGCAAGCACAATGACCTCGAGAACGTCGGCTACACGGCGCGCCATCACACGTTCTTCGAGATGCTGGGCAACTTCAGCTTTGGGGACTATTTCAAGCGCGATGCCATCAAGTATTCGTGGCAGCTGCTGACCGAGGTCTACAAGCTGCCGAAGGACAAGCTCTGGACCACGGTCTACATCGACGACGACGAGGCCTACGAGATCTGGACCCAGGAAATCGGCGTACCGGCGGAGCGCTGCATCCGCATCGGCGACAAGCCGGGCCAGCCGAAGTACGTCTCCGACAACTTCTGGCAGATGGCCGACACCGGCCCGTGCGGCCCGTGCTCCGAGATCTTCTACGACCATGGTCCCGACGTCGCCGGCGGCCCGCCCGGGTCACCGGACGCGGATGGCGACCGCTACATCGAGATCTGGAATCTCGTCTTCATGCAGTTCGACCGCGACGAGGCGGGCACGCTGACGCCGCTGCCCAAGCCCTGCGTCGACACCGGCATGGGGCTCGAGCGCCTGGCGGCGGTGCTGCAGCACGTGCACTCGAACTACGAAATCGATCTCTTCCAGAACCTGATCACGGCCGCGGCGCGCGAGACGGGCACGACGGATCTGGCGAGCAATTCGCTGAAGGTCATTGCCGATCACATCCGCGCCTGCAGCTTCCTGATTGCCGACGGGGTCATCCCCGGCAACGAGGGGCGCGGCTACGTGCTGCGGCGGATCGTCCGCCGGGCGCTGCGCCACGGTTACAAGCTCGGCCAGACAAAGCCCTTCTTCCACAAGGTCGTCACGGATCTCGTCGTGGAAATGGGCGCCGCCTATCCGGAGCTGAAGGAGCAGCAGGCGCGCATCGAGTCCGTGCTGAAGCAGGAGGAAGAGCGCTTTGGCGAGACGCTCGAGAACGGCATGAAGATCCTCGATGGCGCGCTGGGGCAGATGAAGTCCGGCGATGCACCGATGCTCGACGGCGAGACCGTGTTCCTGCTGTACGACACCTACGGCTTCCCGGTCGACCTGACCGGCGACATCTGCCGCGAGCGCGGCGTGGCGATCGACCACGCGGGCTTCAACGAGGCGATGGAGCGGCAGCGCGAGCAGGCGCGCGCGGCCGGCAAGTTCAGGATGGCGGCGGGCGTCGAGTACTCCGGCGACAAGACGCGCTTCACCGGCTACACCGCGCTTGCGGAAGACGCCAAGGTCATTGCGCTCTACCACGACGGGGTGGCGGTGCCACGGCTCGACAAGGGCGAAAGCGGCATCGTCGTGCTGAACTCGACGCCGTTCTATGCGGAGTCGGGTGGCCAGGTCGGCGACCGCGGCGTGCTCGAAGCGATCACCGATCACCACGTGGTCCGCTTCGGCGTCGTCGACACACAGAAGATCCAGGCCGATGTCTTCGGCCACCACGGCACCGTCGAAGCGGGGACGCTGTCGGTCGGGGATGTCGTCCAGGCCCGCGTCGACGCGGCCGCCCGCGAACGCATCCGCAACAATCACTCCGCGACCCACCTGATGCACGCAGCGCTGCGCGCCGTGCTCGGCAAGCATGTGCAGCAGAAGGGCTCGCTCGTCGATGCCGAGCGCACGCGCTTCGACTTCTCGCATGACAAGGCGGTGACGCCCGACGAGATCCGCCGCATCGAGGACATGGTCAACACCGCGATCCGCGCCAATGCCCAGGTCACGGCCAACGTGATGAAGTACGACGAGGCGATCAAGGCGGGTGCGCTCGCGTTCTTCGGCGACAAGTACGGCGACGAGGTTCGCGTGCTGGCGATGGGGGACCACTCCACCGAGCTCTGCGGCGGCACCCACGTGGCGCGCACCGGCGACATCGGATTCTTCAAGATCGTGGCCGAAGGTGGCGTGGCGGCCGGCGTGCGGCGCATCGAAGCCGTGACGGGGAAGGGCGCGCTCGAGTTCGTGCAGGCACTGGACCGCGAACTGCACCATGCGGCCCACCTGCTGAAGGCGCCTACCTCAGAGTTGACGCAGAAGATCGCGCAGGTGCAGGACAACGTGAAGGCGCTTGAGAAGGAACTTGCACGGCTGAAGAGCAAGCTGGCTTCCAGCCAAGGTGACGACCTCTCGGCGCAGGCCGTGGAGATCAAGGGCGTCAGGGTGCTGGCCGCGGCGCTCGAAGGCGCCGATGCCAAGTCGCTGCGCGAGACGCTCGACAAGCTGAAGGACAAGCTGAAGAGCGCCGTCATCGTGCTCGCGGCGGTTGAGGGCGGCAAGGTTCAGCTGGCTGCCGGGGTGACGGCCGATGCGACCGGCCGGGTGAAGGCGGGCGATCTCGTCAACCATGTGGCGCAGCAGGTCGGCGGCAAGGGCGGAGGTCGGGCCGACATGGCCATGGCCGGTGGCACGGATCCGGCGGGGCTGCCCGCCGCACTCGCCAGCGTGAGATCGTGGGCCGAACAGCGCCTGTGAGCGCGCGCGGCCGGTCCACGGCGCAGCGGGCAAGTCGCGCCGCTTGCGACTTCCCTGCACCGCCCAAAGCGCCCATCCCGGCGCGCGTGGCGTCGAGGCGAGTGCAGTGAGTTCGCTCGGCGGTGTCGCGTTCCGGCGCGCGTCGCTTGCCGACGCCGAAGCGCTGACACAGCTGATGGGTCAGCCTGAAGTGCTGCACAACACGCTGCAGCTGCCCCTGCCGAGCGCCGAAATCTGGCGCAAGCGGCTCGAGGCGCAGATTGCCGACCCGCTGCAGATCCACGTGGTGGCGCTGCACGGCGTCGAACTGATCGGCAGCGCCGGCCTGCATCCGGTCACGGGCAGCCTGCGCACGCGCCATGTCGCGGCCCTCGGCATGTGCGTGTCACCCGCGTGGTGGGGGCGCGGCGTCGGCTCGGAGCTGATGCGGCGTCTTCTTGAGTGGGCCGACAACTGGGCCGGTCTGCTGCGTATTGAGCTAGGCGTCTTCACCGACAACGCGCGGGCCATTGCGCTCTATCGCAAGTTCGGCTTCGAGCTGGAGGGCACGCAGCGCGCCTGGGCCCTGCGCGACGGCGAGTACGTCGACTCGCTGATGATGGCGCGGCTGCATCCGAAGCCGCCGCAGTTGCCGGCCGCCGGGAATCCCGCTTGAGCGTCGCGCCGCGGCGGCGAACGGCACGCTGAGATGTCGACCCCGTATCGCTACTGCCCGGCCTGCGCTACTCCGCTGGTGCAGCAACTCCTGGCCGAGCGCGAGCGCAGCGCCTGTCCTGCGTGCGGCTGGGTGCATTGGAACAATCCCACGCCCGTCGTGGCCGCGCTGATCGAGTACACCGGCAGGATCCTGCTTGCGCGCAACCGCGCCTGGCCGGAAAAGATGTTCGCGCTGGTTACCGGCTTTCTCGAGCGTGACGAGACGCCATTGCAGGCGGTCGCGCGCGAGGTGGCCGAAGAGACAGCGCTCGCGACGACCTCCGCCACGCTGATCGGCGTCTACGAGTTCGCGCGCAAGAACGAAGTCATCATCGCCTACCACGTGATCGCGGAAGGCGAGATCCGCCTGGGCGAGGAACTGGTCGACTACCGCCTGATCGAGCCTGCTCGCCTGCGCCCGTGGCCGCTGGGAACCGGTCTTGCGATGGCCGACTGGATGCGCGCGCGCGGTCTGCCGGTAGAATTTCTCGCTTTCCCGCCGACAGCTGGCTGAAACCTCCGATGGACATTCCCCCGACGGCCGACAAGGAAATCGACACGCGCGGGCTCAATTGCCCGCTGCCGATCCTGCGCGCGAAAAAGGCCCTCTCGGACATGACGAGCGGCCAGGTGCTGAAGATCCTCGCAACCGACCCGGGTTCGGTGCGCGACTTCCAGGCCTTTGCCAAGCAGACTGGCAACGAGCTCGTGGCCCAGGAGACCGTCGGCAAGGAATTCCTCCACTATCTGAAGCGCCGATGAGCACACCTCCTCCTGTATTGCCCGGCGGGCGTCGCGGCCCATCGCGCCTGAAGCTCGCCTTCTGGCTGCTGATCGTTCCGTTGGCACTGGCGGCGGCGTACTTTGCCGTCGTTCTGTCGTGGAGCTACTCGGACGGCGAACGCGCGGGCTGGGTGCAGAAGTTCAGCAAGAAGGGGTGGCTCTGCAAGACCTGGGAAGGCGAGATGGCATTGGTCACGATGCCGGGCGCCATCCCGGAGAAGTTCCTGTTCACGGTGCGCGACGGCAAGGTCGCCGAGCAGATCAATCGCGTCGTGGGCAAGCGTGTCTCGCTGCACTACGAAGAGAAGGTCGGTCTGCCGACGACCTGCTTCGGCGAAACCCGTCACTTCGTGACCAGCGTGACAGCGGTCGATGATTTTCCTTTCGCGCCCCCCAGTACAGGGGTGAACCCGGGCCAGCCCGCCGCTGCAACGCCGCCTGCAAGCCCGGCGACCGTTCCGGTAGCGCCGTCCGCGCCCCGGCCCACGCCGTCGCCGCCGTCCGAGTACACGTTGCCGGCGCCCGTGGAGGCCACGCCGCCGCCTGCACCTGCTGCTCCTGCGGCCAAGTAGACGCGGCGTGCGCACTGCACGGCGGTGCGCACCATCCTGGCGGACAGTGCAGTGCGCCGCGGTCAGGCCGCCGGCAGACGTTCGTACTGCTTGCGGACCTCGCTGAGCGTCGCACCGAAACCGGCCAGCCGGTCCTTTTCCTGTGCGACGACGGCCGCCGGCGCGCGTTCGACGAAGCTCGCGTTGCCGAGCTTGCTCTCGGCCTTGCGGATCTCGTTTTCCAGCCGCGCGATCTCCTTGGCGAGGCGTTCGCGCTCGGCAGCGATGTCGACTTCGATCTTCAGCAGCAGGCGGTAGTCGTCGACGACCTTGATCGGCGCGGTCGCTCCGTGCGCCGCTCCGTCCACATCGGCGACGACCTGCACTTCGGACAGCCGGGCCAGCGCCTGCAGGTACGGTGCGGCGGAGGCAAGCACGCCGGCGTCGCCCGAGGCCAGCAGCGGCACCTTCTGGGCGGGCGAGAGGTTCATTTCGCTGCGCAGGTTGCGCAGTGCATCGACCATGCGCTTGAGCAGCGCGACGGTCTGATCCGCGACGGCGTCGACCTTTGCCGGCTCAGCGCGCGGGTAGGGTTGGATCATCACCGAAGATTCAGCGCTGGCCGCACGCTTGCCCGCGAGGACCGACACGGGCTGCCACAGCTCTTCGGTGATGAACGGGATGATCGGGTGCGCCAGGCGCAGCGCGACCTCGAGCACCCGCACCAGCGTGCGCCGCGTGCCGCGCTGCTGCGCTTCGTTGCCCACAGCCAGCTGCACCTTGGCGAGTTCGAGGTACCAGTCGCAGTACTCGTTCCAGACGAACGTGTAAATGGCATTGGCGACGTTGTCGAGCCGGTACTGCGCGAAGCCTTCCGCGACGGCCGCCTCGGTGCGCTGCAGCTCGCCGATGATCCATCGATCGACGGCCGAGAGCTCCACCGGCAGCTTTTCGTCGAGACCGCAGTCGCGCCCCTCGGTGTTCATCAGCACGAAGCGCGTGGCGTTCCACAGCTTGTTGCAGAAGTTGCGGTAACCCTCGCAGCGCTTGAGGTCGAAGTTGATGTTGCGGCCGAGCGTGGCGTAGGCCGCCATCGTGAAGCGCAGTGCATCGGCGCCGTAGGCCGCGATGCCGTCGGGAAAGTGCTTGCGCACCTTGGTCGCGACCTTGGGTGCGTCCTCGGTCTTGCGCAGCCCAGTGGTGTTCTTCCTGACCAGCGACTCGAGGTCGATGCCGTCGATGATGTCGATCGGATCGAGCGTGTTGCCTTCGCTCTTCGACATCTTCTTGCCCTCGGCGTCGCGCACGATGCCGTGGATGTAGACGTCCTTGAACGGCACGCGGCCGGTGAAGTGGGTCGTCATCATCACCATGCGGGCGACCCAGAAGAAGATGATGTCGTAGCCGGTGACCAGCACGGTCGACGGAAGGTAAAGATCGTAGGCCACCCGCTCGTCGCCCGAGGACTTCTCTTCGA
>Ga0209391_10000191_pt1 | contig 25708 bp, 17 predicted proteins | sample PPLLak3March2015_FD_187246 | JGI IMG/M metagenome (GOLD analysis project Ga0209391, IMG submission 187246) | Freshwater sediment microbial communities from Prairie Pothole Lake near Jamestown, North Dakota, USA - PPLs Lake P7 Core (1) Depth... | ecosystem: Environmental > Aquatic > Freshwater >...
CTGATTTTTGCTCATCAGGTGTATACAGGAAATAATCAACCCTTTCGAATCCCTGATTTGAGAAAGATCCCTGAACAAAAGCAGAGAGGTTTTCATTTTTGTATTCCAGTTGTCCGAATACTCCGATCCAGTTTACCAAACCATCGTTGTTATAATCGATTTTCTCCTGACCGTCAATGTCCTCCCATGGATTCCAGCTTGGACTTGCACTTACAAAATCTTCCTGAGTAATCACGTTTCCGGTAGGATCATTGATATCATCATAGTCAATATAACCATCTGCCCCTAAATCACTATTCACTACCCTGTAATGCAGCCCTTCGTAGGTTCTAAGATCCAATCCCACATCAAAGGTGAAATTCTCATTGATCTCGTGATTAAAATTGATAATACTGCCATACCAGTTATGTGAATTCATGGAAGCCCTTCTTGATATACCGTTATCACTTCCCCTTCCTCCACCTCCACCCAGTGAAGCAGGGTGTCCGGAATTACCTGTATTATAGAAAGCACCATCAAAAGTTGTTCTGTTTTTGCCAAAATCAGGAACATTTTGTCCGGAGTTCCAAGCTTTTATATCATCGAACCTGATCAAACCTCTGTCGGTTTTTGGGAGCGCAAAACTTCTTTTGTCGTTTATTTCTCCTATTTCTCCTGTACCACCTCCGCGGCCCCATGAAGCATATAATACTGTTGATAATCTTGAAGCATCAGACATTACCCACTCCCAGTTTAAAGACATTACAGGTTTGTGGTAAAAGTTTCTTACCATACTGTATTCTTTTCCATCAAGATAACCCCAGTCACTGTTGTATTTCCTGTTTGGTTTTGTGGCTTCCAAATCAATGCCTCCCGGTTGGTATTTTTGGTGGTCAGCAATTGAAGGTGCCTGACTTTTCTGGTGGTGCCATTGTGGCGCACCTGTAAAGATGAATTGCAGGTCGTGTTTTTCATTAATCTTATATCCCAAACCAATGAAGTAGTTTGAACCCTGAAATTTTGTTCCGTCAATATATCCGTCACCTGAGGTATTGCTAAACAAAACGCTGGCAGATAATCCGCTTTCCAAAAGTCCGGTATTGTAAGAGGCCAGGAATTTCATGTAGCCATCGTTTCCGAAGGTTGATGCCAGAATACCTCCCTCCCGCGCTGCTGAAGTTTGTGTAACCACGTTTATAGTTCCACCTACTGAAGAAATCGCTAATTTGGAAGATCCCAGACCGCGTTGTACCTGCATAGCAGTAGTTACGTCAGATAATCCTGCCCAGTTCGACCAGTACACCCAGCCGTTTTCCATATCATTTACCGGTTGGCCATTGATCATAACTGCTGTATTGCGCTGATCAAATCCACGAATATTGATTCGTGAGTCTCCAAAGCCTCCTCCTTGCTTGGTTACATAAACCGAAGGCGTTGTTGCTAAAATTTCAGGAAATTCATTATTTCCCAGTCTGTTTTGAATTTCAATAGCCTTTATCGTAGATACAGCAACAGGTGTTTCCCTGTCCTTAGCAATATCTATTGTGCCGGTAACTACTACCTCCTCAAGTACATTCTCGTCTGCACTAAGTGTTATTGTGCCAAGATTAATTGTTTCTCCCTGAGCGGTAAAAGGAATATCCCTTTTCCCCATTCCAACCATGGAAACTTCTAATACACCTTTCCCGTTCTTTACTGAAAGAGAAAAATTACCGTCGAAATCAGATGCAGTACCATTAGTTGTACCCTTTTCGAGGATACTCGCCCCCGGTAAGGGTCCGGTTTGATCTGAAATTTTACCTTCAATTGTAGTTTGTGCAATAGAAACCGAGCTGATCAGCAACAATGCAAAAACCCAAAATAATTGAAATTTTTTCATAATAATTGATTTGAGTTAAATTCGGCGCAAAAATACAACAAAAAATGACTCTTTTATTAAATTATTCATTTTTTGCATTAAGAAAACGTTAACAAAAATCAAATCTTATTCCGACAGAATTTTATTTGCTAGTTCCTTGCCCAATTCAACCCCAAACTGGTCAAAACTGTATATATTCCAGATCACTCCCTGAACAAAGGTTTTGTGTTCATACATGGCAATGAGTGCACCAAAATTATAAGGAGTTAATTTTTTAATAAGAAAAGTATTCGAGGGTTTGTTGCCTTCAAAAACCTTAAACGGAAGCAACTGGTTCACTTTGTCGAGCGTATTGTTTATTTTCATATCTAGGTAAACCTCGTCTCTGGTCTTTCCTGCATACAGAGCTTCGGCCTGCGCATAAAAATTTGCCATTAGTTTTTTATGGTGGTCCTGATTGCCGTACAAAGATTCTTCAAAACCAATAAAATCGACAGGAATGAGTTTAGTTCCCTGATGAATAAGTTGCATAAAAGCGTGCTGCACATTGCTTCCTGTATTGCCCCAAATGATATTTCCGGTTTGGTAAGTCACCTTTTCTCCATCCCTGTCAACTGATTTTCCATTGCTTTCCATGGACAACTGCTGTAAAAAGGGAGCAAAATTTTCCAGATACTGGGTGTAGGGAATAACCACTTCAGACTCAGTTCCAAAAAAATTGTTATACCAAACACTGATCAGGGCCAGGGTTATTGGTAAATTTTTCTCGAAAGGGCTTTTTCTGAAGTGCTCATCCATAGCATAAGCTCCTTTCAGGAAACTTTCAAAGCGCTCGTAACCGATAGCCAGGCTTATAGAGATACCTACGGCACTCCAAAGAGAATACCTGCCCCCAACCCAATCCCACATGGTAAAGATATTTTCCTCTGCAATTCCAAAATCCTTAACTTTTTGCAAATTGGTTGAAACTGCCACAAAATTATATTTGATATCACTTTGTTTTGCGCTTTTTAAAAACCAATCCTGTATGGTCAATGCATTGGTCAGCGTTTCCTGGGTAGTAAAGGTTTTAGAAACAATTACGAACAAGGTTGTTTCCGGATTTAATTTTTTCAATGTTTCATAAACATGATCCCCATCAATATTGGAAACAAAATGAGTTTTCAGGTGATTTTTATAGAACTGCAGGCCCTCAACAACCATTCTCGGCCCGAGATCAGAGCCCCCGATACCAATATTGACCACATCGGTAAATGGTTTTCCGGTATATCCTTTTAATTCTCCATTGATGACCTTATCTGAAAAGGATTTTATTTTCAACAATGTCGAACGAACTTCAGGCATTACATCTTTTCCGTCAACATAAACCGGCTCATTCTTCTGATTTCTGAGCACCGTGTGCAGCACAGCCCTGTTTTCTGTCTGGTTGATGATATCACCACCAAAATATTTTTCTATGGCATCATTTAATTTTGACTCTTTTGCCAGGCCGAACAAATAGTCAAGTGTTTCTTCCGTTAAGCGGTTCCTGGAATAATCAAGAGAGATCTCTTCAAAGGTAAGGCGCATTTTTTCTTTCCTGTCCTTTTGTTTCTGAAATAAAGATTTCATTTGTACCTCCCTGATCTGTTCAACATGTTGTGTCAGACTTTTCCATGCTTTGGTTTGGGTTGGGTTGACATTTTCTAAAGCCATTTTTTTGTTTTTTTACTTTCTTATTTTATAATTCTTTTTCTTCCGGCCCGATCTTTCTCGAAGGAATTTTTTCGAGCTGGGTTTTCAGGGGTTTGATAAAGGCAAAATATTGCTCTTTGAGATCGTCTCGTATCGGTTCTGCCTCAGGAAATTTTTCCTTAAGGGGATCTATCTGTTTCCCGTTTTTCCAAAACCGGTAACAAACGTGCGGCCCTGATGTATTGCCGGTCATTCCAACATAACCGATGACATCTCCCTGTCTTACCGACTGACCTACCCGTACTTTTCTTTTGCTCATATGTAAATATTGGGTAGTATAGGTAGCGTTATGCTTAACTTTCACGTAATTTCCGTTGCCCCGATTGTATTCCGAGGCTATGACGGTTCCATTGGCTGTACTTTTGATCGGTGTTCCAACAGGCGCGGCAAAATCGGTGCCTAAGTGGGGTCTTACCCGATACCCATAAAGCTTAATTCTTCGGGTAAGGTTATATCTGGAAGAAATACGGCTGAACTCAAGTGGTGCCTTTAAAAATTGTCTGCGGAGAAATTTGGCATTGTCATCGTAATAATCACTGCGGTTATTGATGGAATCTGTCATAAAATGAAAGGCATAGGTAGGTTTCCCTTTGTGTTCAAAATATGCTGCCCTGATGTTTCCGACTCCTACGGATACTGTATCATCTATAAATTTTTCATCGTAGATCAATTTAAAATTATCTCCCTTCTGAAGATGAAAAAAGTCAATGCTCCAGGCATAAATATCGCTCATTTCATGGGCAAGAATATAGTTAAGCCCTTCTTCATTCATGGCTTCAGACAGGGAGGAACTGATCACTCCCGAAGCCGTTTTGGTCTCAATCCGCACTTCTTTTTTACCAAAGGTGGTTTGAATGGTATCTTTAAAATCTATGATCAAATATTCAATTTGATTCGGTTGGTAAATAAAGACCTGTGCTTTTTGTGTAGTATCTTTTTTTGCAAGTATGGTATAGGGTCTGCCAACTACCAGTTTTTTAATATTGAACGTGTCCATTGCAGAGGCTGCAATATTGTGTATTTCTATTCCGCTCAGTTTGTATCTCGATAAAATTTCGCCAAAGGTTTCGCCTGTTTTTATGGTGTCTTTAATTACAAAATAATCGTTAAGTATATACCCGAATTCTTCAATGATTGGGGTCGTTTTTTCGGCAATATCGGCGGTAAGTTCAGGCGCTGCATCTTTTTTACAGGCGTATACAGATAAAATCATCAGCCCTGCAACCACAATTTTTTTTAACATCCTTCTTGTTTTGTGCAAAGCTAAATATTTTATAATGCCATAAAACAAAAAATTTAGTTAAAACTGGCTCGAAAGTCGTATGATAATCCTTTATATTCCTCCAAATCCATTTTAATACTTCCCACCAAAATCGAAGCTTTCAATTTTACCGGAATTTTGTTTTGGTCATCAGAAAACCAAATTGTTACACTTTCATTTTCTTTAAAAACTCTTCCCTGTTGAACCAAGGGCATGATCACCAGGGTATTTATATAGCCAAATTTAGTATGGATCCGTTCACGGCCTTTAATAATAATTTTCATGGAATGTATCTCTTCATCAAAAAACAGATCAATTGAAATAATTTCACCTGTTTCCAATTTGTTGAAATCCAGACTTCGGAAATAATACACAGCCATCATCATATCCTTCACATCGTTATGTATTGGATATTCTTTTTTGGTTTGCTTTTTATAATTGATTACAGTTGCTTTTAAATCCTTAAAGTCAAACAATGTTTCTTTATTCTTTGTATGCCCTCCTTCTTTTATAATTCTAATAAAGCGCTGTGGTTTTAATGAGTTCGCATCGAAATAAGACTCATAATTGTCTCTTACCGGAAATAAAAGGTCCATAATACCCACAGACCATCCTTTGCCTATTACATGCAATCCCTGCTTATTATTGATTTTGGCATTTTCAACTGCCAATGTGGTAAATCCTGCATGCATCAATCCATAAGTGACCTTATAGGTTAGTAATTCGCCATTTTTATACGGCAGACTATTTTGACCCTGAACCTGGCTTGTGAAAAGAATAAGTAAAAAGAGTTTTTTCATTTTCTTTACAGGAAATCATATTTCCGTATTCCCTTAAGGGGTTTTAAAATTATTAATTCCTTCTTTAAGCCATGTTAGGTAATCATTAATATTGGGATTATAAGCAGTGTGCTCATTTAAATTATCGCCCTTGTGGTTTAATAAAACATAATAGGGCTGGGCATTGGCCTGGTATTTCTTTATTTGAAATTCACTCCACTTATTACCAATACTTCTGATATTCTTACCTGTAATTTCAGAAAAATACTGTTCTTCTTTTGGCAATTCCCTCTTGTCATCAACGTATAATGAAATAAGAACCACTTCATTTTTTAAGACACTCAGTACCGCAGGATCCGACCAGACTTTTTCCTCCATCTTTCTGCAATTTACACAGGCATGGCCGGTAAAATCGAGCAAAACCGGCTTGTTTACCTTTTTTGCATAGGCCATTCCCTTGTCGTAATCCAAAAATGCAACAAGTCCGTGTGGCCCGAGGTGAGCGCCTTCAGGAAGAAAATGTTCCCCCTGGGAATTCCCGGCATTGAGATTCACATACCCAACACCATTGGGAGATTCACTGTATTGCATAGGCGGAGGAAAGCCACTGATCAATTTTAAAGGTGCTCCCCATAGACCCGGGATCATATAAATTGTGAAAGCGAGTACTACAAGGCCAAAAGTAAGTCTGCCAACAGAAAGGTGCGCTAAATTTCCGTCGTGCGGAAGTTTTATTTTTCCGAACAAATAGAAGGCAAGGGCTCCAAAAATTGTGATCCAGATTGCCAGAAAAACCTCTCTTTCAAGCAGGTGGGTTTGTAAAACCAAATCTGCATTGGACAAAAACTTAAAGGCCAGAGCCAGTTCCAAAAATCCAAGCACAACTTTTACCGTATTTAACCAGCCCCCTGACTTCGGCAAAGAATTCATCCATCCGGGAAAAGCAGCGAACAGACTAAAGGGAAGGGCTATAGCCAGCGAAAAACCAAACATGCTGATAACCGGTGCAATTCCACCCTTTGTTGCTGCCGCAACCAGCGCAGTTCCCACTATTGGACCCGTACAGGAGAACGAAACAATTGCCAGGGCCAGTGCCATAAAAAATATACCGATCAGGCCACCCCGATCTGCCTGAGAATCAACCTTTGTGCTCCAGCTGCTCGGTAATGTGATCTCAAATGCCCCCAGAAAGGAGACTGCGAAAACAACCAGTAACAGAAAGAAAATGATATTAAACCAAACGTTGGTGGCCAGAGCATTTAAAGAATCCGCTCCGCCAACCAGGGGTGTAACAACAGAACCCAATAAAACATAAATAACAATGATGGCCAGACCAAACAGGATTGCGTTTCTTATTCCTGTCGTCCGATTCTTGCTCTGTTTTGTAAAAAAGCTGACCGTCATCGGGATCATGGGAAAAACACATGGAGTCAACAAGGCAGCAAATCCGGCAAGGAATGAAAGAAAAAACAGGCCCCACAAACCCTGCTTCTCTTTTTTCGGAACCGGAATCCTTTCCACAGGTTTCTGCTCCACAACAGCATCTGTGACGGCAACTTCCACCGGTTGTTCTGCCTGAACTGTATCTGTTTCAGGAAGAATACTGATGAGCTCTGTATTTTTATCAGAAACCGCACCAATATTAAAAGTCAGATCAACTTCGGTTGGTGGCAGACAACTTTTGTCATCGCAAGCCATAAACTCAACCATTCCGCCAATTGTTTTAACATTGGGGTTCAGTATGCGGACTTTTTGCTTAAATACGCTTTCCTTCTCAAAATATTTGATATTCATCTGGAATACGTTATCGAAGGATTCTATTCCTTTTCCTTCCTGAGTTTTACCGATAAACTGGTAGGTTTTTAATGAATCCTTGAAATAAAATGTGGTCGGAATGGGTCCTCCTTCGGGTACTTGCTGAGAATACAAGTGCCAGTGATCATCGATTCTGGCTTTTATTACCAATTCATATTCCTGTCCGCTTATTTTATTAACTGAGGTTGTCCATTTTACAGGCTTTAGTATTTGGCCGTTTGCTGCATTTACTAAAAATAGTAAAGCAAGGTAAAACAGAGCGATCTTTATTTGTTTCATTTCTTTATACTTATTTTTAATATGTTCTTAGTTGCTGCTTTTATTTTAAACCGATCATCCTGTCTTTTTCCGAGTACCCAAACCACTTTGTCATCGGAACAAAGGAGCCAAATATCTTGTTTTTCTGTCAATGATAGTTTAAGGTCCTTAAAATATTTACTGATCTTTTTTTTGCCGCCCAAACCGAGCGGATAAAAATAATCCCCTTTTTTCCAGTGTCTTAATACAAGGGGGTATGCTATGCTGTCGCTGTCGACAAAGATCACATTTTTTTCAGGATTTTTCTCCGTTTCTTCCTGTTCGGTATTGGTAATCCCGAACTTTTTAAAACGTATACAAGCTCCTTCATAAAAAAATACTTCTGTATCCGCATTGATAAAATACTGAATATCGTTCTTTTCCTCATTTTTTCCCAGGCACAAAAAACCCCTGTTATTTAAAAGATAATGTGTTTTTGAAAAAACACGTTTTCCAGATTGTGCAGACAGAAGATCATAAACGCTCTCCCAGTCAGTAAATCCGTAATCCTTAAAGAATTCGTACAAATAGGCTTTGGGATTATCAAGTGCGCTGATTTTTGAAATATCATATTTTGCTTCTGTTTCCTTTCCATTGGTTTTAACTAAGCAAATAATGGAATTTATTTGAGTATCTACCAGATCCCTGGATTGATTCAGGTGGTTTAATGTGTTTTGAAAAGCATTTAAAACAGCCGGGTTGATTTCTTTGAGCAATGGAATGATCTGGTGGCGGATTTTATTGCGTTGGTATTTTGTCTCTGCATTGGAGGAGTCTTCCCTCCATTCCCAATTATTCTCTCTGGCGAATTCATCAAGAGACTTTTTTGAAAATGGTAACAGGGGTCTGATAATATTGTCGTTTCTTTCGGGAATTCCGCACAGGCCGTCCAAGCCCGAACCCCTTAAAAAGTGAATCAAAAAAGTTTCCAGATTATCATCGGCATGATGGGCTGTAAAAATAAAATCGATCCCGTTTTCTTCACATATTTTTGAAAACCATTCGTAGCGAAGATCCCTTGCGGCCATTTGAACCGAAATTCCTTTTTCCTGAGCGTAGGTCTCTGTGTCAAAAGAAATACTGTGAAAGGGAACATTCCAGGATCCGGCGAGTGACTTAGTAAATTGTTCATCCATTTCAGAATCTCTGCTTCGCAGCCCGAAATTGACATGTGCCACCTCAAAATTTAGCCTGTGCAGCTTCAAAAGATGCCCTAAAACGGTGCTGTCAAGTCCGCCGGAAGCCGCCAAAAGAATTTTACTGTTCCTTAGAAAGGGAAACTTCTGATCGAGGTGTTTTTGAAAATCAACAGGTAAATTGTTCAAATTTATGCCGGTTTTATACAACAAAAATACTGTTTTCGTTTGAGGCTTAACAATCCAGGGGCCAATAATGTTTTAGAAATTTGCTGTAACTGTAAATGCGTAATTTCTTCCGGGAGCACTGATGGATGAAGCAAATTCCTTGTAATGCTGATCAAAGATATTGTCGAGCCCAAACTGCAGGTTCACTTGTTTTAATATCCGGTATCTGGCAAAAAAATCCAGGCTTGTCCAGGAGGGTGATCCGTAATATTTCTGTGTTTCTTCGATGAACGGGGTCTCTTCAATGTTGTCAATACCTTCCTCCAGGTTATAATCCTCCAGGCTTTTTTTGGCGTTAAATTTAAAATTCAAACCGGTAGCCAGTTTGTTTTTGTTATAACCGAAACCAACATTTCCAAAAGTTGGAGGAATTGAAGATAAGGGAACATCCGTATCATAGGACTTGCCTTTTGTAAATGTCAATGACGCATATCCATTCAGGGTGTTTGTGAAATTTCCCCTGGCCGTGATGGTGCTGCCCATCACATAAGCCTGATCCATATTAACATTGGCTGTCATGGTCATTTCTTCCCCATTGTAGATGATGGTATCTTCTCCGTTAATTTCGAAAGGTGCTCTGTAAATGTAGTCTTCCAACAAAGTATAATATGCCACGGCACTCAACAGATATTTTTTCTCATCAAAATATTTATTAATACTGAATTCGAGGTTATAAGCATACTCAGGTTTTAAATTAATATTGGGTACTGAAACAACTCCCCTTTTATCCCTTACTTTTCCTACATCATCTATATTGGGTGATCGAAATCCGGATGAAAATACACTGTTGATCTGCCAGTCTTCATTCGGTTTTAAAACGTATCCTATGGTTAGGGTAATGGCATTGTTTCTGAGATGTGCTTCCTCGTAGGGCAATTTAAAAAAGGTTGTATCTACCCATTTCAAATTCATGTTCGTATTGGTCAACCTGATACCGGTGTTAAGAACAGCCTTACTTGAAAGATCCTGCCGGTAATTTCCGTATAGAGAAGCACTTATATAGTCATTTCCTCCGTCAGGATATCTTGTCGGTACAGGATAATTGGCCGCAACTCCCAATACTTCGTTGCCTTCGACCAAAAGGGTTTCTCCAACAGATTCTGATTTTACATCGTTATAATTAAACTCCAATCCATAAGAAAAGATCCTGTTTTCTCTAACTGAGGTATTAAAATCTGCATTTAAACTATACACCTTTACATTCGTAAACTCAGAGGATCTGTTAAGATCACTGAATTTTCTTTCGGTAGAAGATTCGTCTATGTCCTGAAAAGCCAGGGTAATGGTGCCGTTTCCCATTACCGGTGTGCCCGGGTTTAGCAACAACTGGGTTGAAAACAAAAATCTTTTTTGCGGCTGGTAATACCATTCAGCGTATTTAAGTGTTTCGTCATCGTACTCACTGAGTCGGTCAAACCGGGGTATATCAGAAGAGTTACTGTATTGCAGGTTGAACAATAAATCCGCGGAAGGGCTCAAAGGAATATTTAGTTTTTGTAAAAGGTCCAGTTGTTTGTACCCAATATTTCTTTGTGTTTCGGGATCTGAATTTACTACGGGCTCGGGGTTATAAAAATGGTCTGTATTGTTGGAAAACAAATACTGCTTTCCCCAATCCTCAAAACCGTGATTTCTGTTATCCCCCATTTTAAGATCTCCAAAATCGCTGCTTGAAATGGCGGTAAAGGAGGCAATTTTTCTGGATTGCAATTCTATTCCCGCATACAGCGTTTTTTCATTGTTCACTGAACTGAAACGAGACATAAAATCAACATGAACATCGTTTTTCTCGCTGGTCAACGGTTTTCGGGTATAATAATGAATCACTCCACCCAAGGCATCCGAACCATAAATCACCGATGAAGGACCAAAAATAACTTCAGTGCGTTCTAAAATATTCGGAGAAACGGTTATTGAATTTTGAATATGACCCTTTCTGTAGATGGCATTGTTCATTCTAACCCCATCAACCACCAGGAGTACCCTGTTAGCTTCCATTCCCCTCATTACAGGGCTTCCTCCACCAAATTGTGTTTTCTGAACTTTGATTCCGGGTATTTCAGCCAGCATATCCGCTGAGGATTGGGGAGAAAAATCCTGTATGTCGTTTTGAGAAAAAACGGCGATTTGCTCTGCAATTCTTCTTTTATCTTCGGGCCTTTTGGTAGCTGAAAGAAAAATTTCGCTCAGGAATTCTGTTTTAAACTGCAAGTATACTTTTTGATCACTATTTAAAAGATGTCTTTTAAGGATTTCTGTTTCCACATAGTTTATGTGCGTGAAGCTCAGTATATCCATCTCATCAAAGGATGAGATGTCTGCACTTCCATCAATATCTGTAAGTACCGTATGGGATTTGCTTTCATTGGTTATAAGCACATTGGAAACAGGTAATCCTGAATTGTCATCAATAACAAGGCAATGTTGGGAAAAAGAAATTTGTCCGGTAACAAGCAATAACAGAAACAGGATTTTTTTCATTTTTCTCTGAATAATTCCTTTAAAATCGCTAACGATCTGGGCTTTTTGAAACCTGGCAGGTGTAATGAATAATATGACAAGATCATATCCAACATAACATGCCTGGAATTTGAATTGATATTCAACTCATCTGTTACATCAAAATTTGTGCCGATAAGTGATTTAAACAAAGTAAGATTCTCGCCTGTAAGGCATTCATTTTTTGCGGGAAGGTCCTTAAAAATCCCTTCTTCCAGGCTAAAACAGGGTTTGTGTATGTTTTGTGTTTCAGGATAAAATCCCAGATGCCTGGTCAGTTTCAATAAAAAGATCAGATGAAAATTGGCTGTTCTGTCGTGGGTATCCAGCCATTGCAGGGCTGTACTTAAAAAATTTAAAAGATCTTCGTTTTTTGTTTCTTCTTTTATTGCACTATTCAGGGTTTCTGCAAGGAACATGACTATAGCCTGTTTTTTTAAGTCTTTGGGTATGGAGGTATAAACATAGGCTACATGGACTTCAAGAATACTGTTCAAAGTTCCTTTATTGTTGTGTTTGGCTGTAAGCTGTAGCTGATTTAAGGGTTGAAAATAGGCAATATTCAATTTGCCGTTCCTTGATTTCAAGATCCTTTTGATCATATATGACCTTATACCATCTTCGGTATAGCATTTTATGATCAGGTCTGATTCCCCGTATTTAATTGCAGATAAAACGATTGCTTTTGTATTTACGAGCATCTCAGTTGATTATGGCAATTTTTGTGATCGCCGATTCCGAAGTGTCCGGCAGGGTCAGTAAAACCAAATAAATACCGGACGATACCGGGTGTCCGGCGAGGTTTCTTTTATTCCAAACGACTTTTCCTCCAAAAGCTTCCTGATTTTCCTGGACATTTGTTTCAAAAACGAGCTTTCCGGAAGTATCCAATATTTTAACATTGGTGCCCCTGGGCAGATGAGAACCATTTCTTCCGTCAATAGTGACTGTATTGTGCTCCTTTTTAACCGGATTTGGAAATGCATAAACACTTGTTAATGATTCCCCATAAGGAGCGATGTTGTTGTTAAAAGCCACGATCCCCTTATCTGTGGCAAAATATACCTTACCGGTAAGGTTGTCGATTGAAATTTTTAAAATCCTGTTGGAAGGCAGCGGAGAATTGTCTTTGTTAAAGATATGCAGGGTTTTTTGTCCGCTGCCATTGGTGTTTATGGCTCCGCCTGTATCTGTGCCAAACCACTTGTTGTCTGCCCCATCAATAGCGATCGTGTTGACAGGCTGGTCGCCAAGCAATTTTTTTGGTATTCCGTCATCAACAATAACCACGGGTTCTGCATCGTAGATGGTTTCATTGAATAAGTTACCGGGATCATAGTACACCACAAGGCCCTTCAGGGTGCCGATCCAAACCCTGTTATTTCTGTCAACCACCAGTGACTTTACATTTGCATCGGGCAAGGATCCTTTCGTTGCTTCGGTGGTGAGGGCCTTTTTTTTGTCGCCGTTTTCCTGATAAACCAGGGCGCCATTTCTTCTGGAACCTATCCAAACACTGTTACTTCTGTCCAGTACAAGTTCAGTCAATCCATAACTTTCATTTGTCATGATGGAACTTAAATTAAAACTGCTCCATGTTCCGCCGGAACTCAATTTTTTTAGTCTGTTGTCAACCCAGGCATTGGCAACCCAGAAATTGTTTTGCGGATCAAAGGCTGTTCCATTGATACGGATACTGGTATTCGGGTTTCCCGGTGGATAAAGATCTTCCAGACCGCTGTTTGTGTCGTTGAGCAAGATAAGCGGCTGATCATTTTCAACGACCAGTATGCCACTGTTCCATGAACTGATATAAACTTTATTTTCATGATTCGGGTCAAAAGTTATATGTACAAGATCAAGGGCAGGGAAACTACTGTTAAAGTCTGTATTGATCCAGCGCTTTTCCTCCCCGTTAAAATGTGTGTATCCGGCTCGTTTATTAAGTGGAGTAAAAGCCGGGTCGTATCCGCCATAAACGACCCAGAGCTGTTTGTTTCCGGCTGTAATTGAAAATACTTCATTTGAAAGTGGTCCCTCGGGATGAATTTCCTCATAAATCTGTGTTCCCGTATCTTTCTTTAAAATTCCGTACTGGCTGGTGCCCAGGTAAATTTTGTTGCCTTGTGCAGCTGCGGTATTCAAATTAAAGGCGAATTGGGAAGTATTTGTTTCCTGCGCTACAATTTGTAAATTGTTATCCAATACAAGCGCTTTCTTGACTTGTGAAAGGGTGAGGTAATCTGCAGAGGATTTCAGATCTACGATTGTACTCTCAAAGGAACCAATTGTAGTGAGGTTAATGCCGGCCATCTCAAAAAGAACATTTTCTCTGGAGGTATACAGGTTCTCCTGAAAAACAGTAATGGCCTTAAAATCGCCAACAAAATCTCCCGAAGGCTGGCTCCAATTATTAAAATCGACCAATGCGGGGTTATCTATTTCTGCTGAATAAATACCATTCCTGGTGGCGGCAAATATCTGGTTTCCGAAAATTGCCGTCTGGTTAACAAAAACGGCGGTTGAACCATTCCCGATGTAATAGGTGTCTCCGAACCTTCTCTTTTCAAGGTTGTACTGCACGATTCCAAATGGAGTGGATAAATAGATATATTCTTTGTCTTCTGCAATGTGATTGATCTGTTTCTGACCGGTGATCTCTAATCTTTCAATATCATTTGCAATTTCAATATTCCCCTTGTCATCAATAATTTCTATGAGTCCTGATTCGTATCCCACAACAAAGCTTTTTGCATTTTCACTGTAGTATATACTCGAGGTTTGTTTGCCGGAAAGCCCTTGCACAGAGGAGAATTTCCGGGTTGTTTTATTGGCTTCATCATAGATAAATACGGCATTATCCGACGCTGCGTAGATTCTTCCGTTTACTACTGTAAAGTCCCTGATATTGTTGTAAGAATAAAAATCTTCCCATAAATCACTGTAGTCTGTTTGTGAAAAACAGCCGGTGCTGAAGAAATACATAAAGAAGTGAAGAAAAATAAGCTTATACATTGATCTTCCGGGCATTTTTTAATTTTTCTCAAAGATATTATAAAACGTTTATCTTCTAAAAATTAAGAAACAAAAAAGCCTCAAACACTCGCGTGTTTGAGACTTACCAAAACAAAACCAACTCTTTTTCAATAGCGCAATTTTCCCTTAGCGGGGGATTAAATAATCTTGGTTTTTAGGTTTATACTTTTTATAGGGTAATTCTTCTTTACTCAGTTGGTTACCAGGGTTGCTTTATCCTGTTCGCTATCACTGTTTTTACCAGAAGAGAGCCCTTTGTTGCCATTCGCTTCATTGAGCAATTGTTTGTGCACACTGTCGAATTCCTTTACCGTTTTTTTGTATTCAATAATATTCGCCCATTCCGGATTAGCATTGTTTTTTACGGCTTCCTTATAGCTTGAAATCTTATTGATTTGAACAACACATTGATCGGTATATTTTGGTTTCATGTTTTTAATATGTCTGAACTTCTTCTCTATCTCCTCCAGCTGAACAATGGTCAGGGCTTTTTGTTCTTCCATATAGGCATTTACAGTACTTTTTGCCTTTTCTTCTACCGCATTTCTGTTTGTACTTTCAGAGAGTACAATAATATTGTCATTGACCACTGGGCTTTTCTTATTCACATTTTCAAGCAAACGCTGATGGGTTTTATTGAATGAGATGATCTCGTTGTTATAGCTTATGATGTTTGAGTAGCCAACACCCTCATTACCGGAAACTTCTTCTTTCAGTTCTGCCACTTTCAGTTTCTCTCTGGTCAATGCAGAGGCAATCGAGGGATTGGATAATATGTCGGCTTCATACTTTGCCTCTAAAGCTGTGAGATCCGCAATTACTTTGTGTTTTTGGCTGTTTATATAAATATCCGCTTTATTATTGGTCTTGTTGGGCTCCGCGCTGGCAGAAGTTACTGTTACCTTTTTTGCCGGTACGCTTTTATTTATCGTTGTTTCCTTAACAGGCTCCAAGAGGGTTGCCGTTGGGGCCGGAGCAGTATGAGCTACAGTTCCCTGAGTGATCGCGGTTTTCTTTTCCGGTTTTGGAGCACTTGCTGCCACCTCTGCTTTTGTACCTTCCTTTACCACATCCACTTTTGTTGCCTCTTTCGGGACTTCAGTTTTTGCGACCGGTTTTACAGAAGACTGTTTAGCCGGTGCTTCCTGGTTTTTTGTGAGTTCTCTTTCCTCAGCCTTGATGTTTTCCTCTTTAACTATTGCAGCAACTACCGGCTCACCTTTTATTTCTTTATTTTCTATTGCAACCGGCAATTCCTTTTTGGTTTCTTTATTCAATTTTAGCGCTTCAATGGAGGCTGTTACCGGTTTATTTGTTTCTAACTTATTGTTATACGGATTTTTAACTGCCTGTATGTGCACTTGTTCTTTTGGAACAGTTCGTTTTTCTGTTTCCCGGTTTGCCAGGGAAGTCCCTTTCTCAGCAGCTGTTTCCTTATTAATTTTCAATTTGATCGAGGCCCCGGAATTTGCAATTACAAATTCTGTTCTTCTGTTCAACTGATTCTCAGATCTTGAGCATTTTGCAGGATCTTCACAATTATTGAGCAATCTTTCTTCACCATATCCTTTACCTGTGATCCTTGACGGGTCAATTCCCTTGGAAACAATGTAATCAACAGTTGCCTGTGCCCTTCTTTGTGATAGCAACTTGTTATAGGAGGCCGGACCCCATGAGTCTGTATGTGCATTTGCTTCTACGATGATTGCCGGATTTTCCATCATGATCTTCACAATCTTATCCAATTCAGATTTTGCGTCTGTTCTGATCGTTACCTTGTCGAAGTCGAAGTAAATCGGTGCCATATTCAGGATCTTGGACAGGTCTTTGCTCTCATCGATACGATTCTTCTCTAACCTGGTCATATTGAGATTGGAATGCAGCGTTTTATGGTAATTATTCTCAAGGATCTCCAACCTTTGTTTTTCTTCTTTATAATTTGCAGAGTTTCCAACCAAATTGTATTCCTGGCTGCATGGAACCTTAAAGGAGTAGAAACCATCATTTTCTGTAGAGATCGATTGTATCAGTTCATTTTTAAGATCGTACAATTCAACATTGGCTCCTTTTAACAGAGCCTGAGTCTCCTTGTCTTTGATTCTACCCTCAACTGTGATAAAACAGTTTTCCGTTCTTTGATCTTTTTTTAATGTAAATGAGTACAAATCAACATTTTGATTTCCCTGTAGCCGGTTTGATGAAAAGAATCCCGTGCTTGTTTCCTCATTTATGATATATGCAAAATCATCATTGATGCTGTTGATGGGTTCTTCCAGATGATATGCTTCAGAAGCCTCATTATTAAAAACTTCTGCTGCGTAAATATCAAGGCCGCCTTTTCCCCCCTTTTTGTCACTTGCAAAAAAAAGTACGTTATTGGAATTTATATATGGTGTAGTCTCCATTCCTTCCGTATTGATGGTCTTTCCCAAATTCTTCGGCTTGCCAAAAGAACCATCTTCAAGTAGGTCAACAACAAAAATGTCTGTTCCTCCGGATGAAGGCAACATATCTGAAACAAAAAACAGTTTGTTGTTCTCTTTGTTCAATGTTGGATAACCGTAGGTGTATTTGTCATCACCAAAAGTTATCTCCTCAATCTCTGACCAATTACCGGCGGAATCAACTTTTGCGCGGAACAGCTCAATGCGGTTCTGTTTTTGTTTGGAACTGTTTTTTGATTTTTTGTACCTGCTGAAATAAACTGTTTTTTGATCTGCAGAAAATGCAAGGCCTGAGGTATTGTATTTGCTGTTGATTTCTTTGCTTACGGGTTTGATATTTTGAATCTCTCCGTTCAGGTCAATATCACCAATAAATAAATTTCTTTTTTCATTGGAATTTTTTTCACCTGAAGCACTTGACTTACCTGAAGTAGAAAAGACGAGTTTGTTGTTTTCAAGCATCGCCACTGCAAAGTCGGAGTCTTCCTGGTTAACTTCTAAAAACTTAATTTGGTATTTCCCCTCGGATTGTGCCAGTAATGTTGTGATATTACAAATTAAAAGCAGGCCAAAAAATAACTTTTTCATAAACACATTCATTGCTATATTGTTGTTTTTAAATACTTTATTCTTTGTTAATTGGATGAAAGATTGCAAATAGTCAAGCCTTCTTTCAAATTCACGGGGGGAGAAAAAGTAATTAACACTATGTTAATAACGCAGATATGGAAATTTAATTATGCAAAAAATTAAATTCGTTTATAAAAAATAAAAATGTCCGGCTAAAAAACCGGACATTTTTGCATGTTTTGTAATAAAAATACTGCTTTCCTGCTTCAATCAGTAAGAACGATTATTTTTTTTCTTCAGTTGCAGGCTTTGGAGTTTCAGCTGCTGCTTCGGTAACTGCCGAGCCTGAGACATATTGTGCATTCAGGCTTTCAATGACCTTAGCGGTTATATCTGCTTTTTCCTCACCGTAAAGAATGGCATTTGTCTGGCGGGTTGTTCCAAGGATAAATGAATAACCGTTTTCCTGAGCATACTTCTTGATGTATTCATCAACCTGCTTGAAAACATCATCCATCTTTTGCTGGCCCATGGCCTGGATTTGTTGCTGAGCGGTTTGCTGCATTTGCTGCATTTGTTGTTGTTGCTCACCCAGCACCTGTTCTCTCTGGGCTTTGGCCGCAGGGCTTAAGGTTGCCATGTTTTTTTGATAATCCTGTACATTTGCCTGGAATTCTGCAGCCATTTTATCTAAAGATGCTGACATATTCTGTGATTCAGTTTGCATACTCTTTTCTGCATCCTTTGCACCATTAAATTCTTTAACCACTTCCTGAATGTCAACATAAGCAATTTTTTGCTGAGTGCATGAAGTCAATAAAAGTAAAACAAGAATTACTCCCAATAATTTTTTCATTTTTTTCTATTTTTTGTTATCGCTGGCAAATGTAAGAAATTGAAGCATGTAAAAAACCAAAAAAAATAAAATATATAGCATTTCCTCCGAATATCCATTATAAGAAAACTTTATTGATAAAAATAATATCATTGTATTTGTCTATTAATTTTAATCAAAAATGCAGCCCTAATTTTACATATCTTTTCAAAAAGGTTATTTCGGGTCTATAAAAACATAAAATGCGCTTAAATCGCATTTAAATGTGTTTTTTCTTTTTTAACACATAAATTAAAGAGGAATACTCGCCTGTCGCCTTGCCATTCCGGTTTGAGACCAAACCGTTATAAAAAGCCAGCAAATAATTGACCTTGCCATTTTTGTATTTTTCTGAAAGAAGGCTCACGTAAAAGGCATCCCACTTCATGGGCCTTATTTCTATAATTTCCATTTGTACCTGGGAAAAAAGCAATGATATCGATCTTTTTGAAAAATGCCACAGATGACGGGGTACATCATATGCCGCCCAAAATTTCCCATAGATTTTTGCATCATATGACTTATGATTCGGAACGGCCAAAACCAGAGTACCGTTATCAGCAAGCAGGTTATGGAGTTCTTTTACATATTCTGTTATAACCGGAACATGTTCCAGCACGTGCCAAAGGGTAATAACATCAAATTTCGTTTCTACTTTATCCTTTTCGACAGTATTTCGGTATTCTTTTATATCCTGAAATATACTTCCGTTGGTATTTTGACCTGAACTGCTTTCCAGTTTCTCCAATCCAAGTTTTCTTGCTTTTTCACTTGGTTCTATCCCGGTTGTATTCCAACCGTTCTTTTTGCATGCCACCAGAAAATCACCGGTTCCGCAACCTATGTCCATCAGATTCCCCTTTTCTTGTGCCAGGCGATCAATCAAATTTACTTTGGAATTAAGGGCTCTTCTCTTTACCCATTGATACATCTGATCTATCACCGTTTTTTTGGAGTCGGTATGAGAAATATAGTCAGCACTTTCATAATACTTATGTAGATTACCCCCTGCCGGCTGGGGGCTGGTAATAAGTAACTCTGCTTCTTTATCCTGTAAAATAGAAAATTCTTCCTGTGAAACGGCGTAATCCTTGCATTGAAAAAGTACTTCCAGGGACTGGCTGTTCAGAGGCGATTTAGTAATTTCATCCATAAAATTTGTATTAATTTTTACTTAGAATGTTTCACGTGAAACAAGACTGGTGATATTCTATCTGCCCATATAGACCAGTAACACAGAAATATCACTGGGTGAAACTCCTGATATTCTTGCGGCTTGTGAAATGGATACCGGCCGTATTTTGGACAACTTCTCCCTGGCCTCAAAGGACATCGATTTTATCTTATGGTATTCAAAATTGTCAGGAATCCGAATGCTTTCCAAACGATTAACTTTATCTGCATTGTTTCTTTCCTTTTCAATATATCCCGCATATTTAATATGTATCTCGGCTTGTTCCATGATCTCTTCATCGATCCCGTTTTCCTGAACAAATTTTTTCACCTTTTCAATCCCCAGCAAATCACGAAAAGCAAGTTGGGGTCTTGAAACAATTTTATAGAGTTTCATGGACTGGGATACCGGCGCACTTTCCTTTTCGAGTAAGAGCTCATTAATTTCCCCGGGGCTAATGCTGGTCTTCTGAAAAAAATCAATAAGCTGATCTGTTTCCAGCTGCTTTTGTCTAACCCGCTCCAGTCTTTCATCGCTTGCCAAACCAATTGCATGTCCCTTTGGTGTCAAGCGAATATCGGCATTATCTTCTCTCAGCAAGGTTCTGAATTCTGCCCGTGAAGTGAACATTCTGTATGGCTCTTCCGTCCCTTTTGTGATCAGGTCATCTATTAAAACTCCTATGTAAGCTTCATCTCTTTGTAACACAAAATCCGGACTTCCATTCAATTTAAGTACCGCATTGATTCCGGCCATCAGTCCCTGGGCAGCAGCTTCTTCGTATCCTGTGGTGCCGTTGATCTGTCCGGCAAAATACAAATTCCCGATCAATTTGGTTTCCAGGGTATGTTTGAGCTGTGTTGGAGGGAAATAATCGTACTCGATCGCATATCCAAAACGCAGAATACTGACATTCTTAAATCCGGCGATCTGCTTCAATGCTTTAGCTTGTATTTCATAAGGCAAACTTGTAGAAAAGCCGTTCACATAAATTTCATGTGTGTCCCAGCCTTCCGGCTCAACGAAAATCTGATGCCTGTCCTTTGTAGAAAAACGATCTATTTTATCCTCAATAGAAGGGCAATAGCGCGGGCCCACGCCTTGTATTCTGCCTGTAAACATAGGTGATTCCAAAAAACCTTCCCGCAGGATATCATGGACTTCCTGAGAGGTATAAGTCATATAGCACGACAACTGTTTAGTCAGGGGAACTGTTTCTTTTGAAAAAGAAAATTTTCCCGGAATTTCATCGCCCGGTTGCTCGATCATCTTACTGAAATCCAAAGATCTTCCGTCAACCCTTGGTGGCGTTCCGGTTTTCATTCGCCCCGCTTCAAAACCAAATCTTACCAAATCTTCGGTGATTCCGGTAGAGGCTGTATCCCCAGCCCTTCCACCACCAAACGTTTTCTTCCCAATATACATTCTTCCGTTCAAAAACGTTCCGGCCGTTATAACTACAGCCCTGCCTTTTATTGAAAGCCCTAAATTTGTTCTTACCCCTTTAACTTCTTCATTTTCTATAATTATACCATTTACCGAGTCCTGAAACATATCCAGATTTTGTATACTTTCCAGCTGACAACGCCAGGCCATCGCAAAACGCATCCGGTCACTTTGCGCTCTCGGACTCCACATGGCGGGACCCTTGGATTTATTGAGCATCTTGAACTGTATGGCTGTCTTGTCGGTTATGATGCCGCTATATCCACCCAAAGCATCGATCTCTCTAACAATCTGCCCTTTTGCAATACCGCCCATAGCCGGATTACAGCTCATCTGAGCTATATTCTGTAAATTCATGGTGATCAAAAGTGTTCTGGCCCCTAAATTAGCGGCGGCGGCCGCTGCCTCGCTACCCGCATGGCCACCTCCCACAACAATCACATCATAAATAATATCATTCAATTGCATCTTTTCCTGATTTTGTTCCACGTGGAACATTGATACCCTGCTTAAAAAGTCCGCAAAGATAAATAATAATCCTCTTTCATTCTCATTAATTCTTTTTCCTTCAAGGTTTTATCTTTATACCCACAATAATGAAGAAGTCCGTGAACCATAACACGGTGTAATTCCTTTGTCTGTTCCACCCCAAGCGTAACAGCATTTTCCGCTACCCTTTCTGTACTGATAAATACATCTCCCAAAAGTGCATCTCCCAGGCTGTAATCAAAACTGATAATATCCGTTAACGTATTGTGTTTCAGATACTTCATGTTCTTTTCCAATAGATAATCATCATCACAGAAAATATAATTTACCCCTTCAATAGACTTTTTCTCGTTTTTTGCTACCTGATCCAACCAGAGCTTAATGGCCCTCCTGTTCTTTAAAGCGAACTTGTTCTCGAAAAAAAATCTTACCATGCTATTCTTCTTTAAAATACTCCTTTACTTTTGTTTGGTAGAATGGCTGTAAAGGTAAACTTTGCCTGATCAGCACATCATTTGTATTCAAATATTTCAACATCTGCTCCTCGCGTTTAAGATCAGGAACTGTAAAAACCTTCCGGTTGCTGTTCGCCTTTCTCTTTTCGTCATTCCCTTGTTTTTCGGTTGCCTGTTCAAGTTTTAACAGTTCATAATTAAAGGATCGCATTTTGTCCAGGGTTTGCTTATCAATACCTTTCTCCAATAACATCCGCTCCAGCTCATCCATTTCCTTGTCTATTTTCTTTATGTCATCAGCTTGCATTCCTTCCTGCTTTATTAAATCGTTCAGTTCTTTTCGCAACCGACTTTGTTCCTGAAAAATTTTATACTGCGCCTCACTCATCATCTCTTTATTCTTTTCCATTCCCGTTTGTCTTTTCAGCTCACCCTCCATTTTATCAAGCAATTCCTTCTGTTTTTGTATAATGTCCGGTAAAGAAATCGATTCTTTTGATTTTCCCTTCCCGCCTGAGCTTTGTGCATTTTTCAGATCATTCAAAATATTGCTCAGCAGGTCCGCCAGGTCGTTAGCGGCAGTCATGGTGTATTGCTGATTAACCATTGCTTCACGGACTTTTGCATCAGACAACTGTTCGAGCGACTTGTCAATATTATAGTGGGCACCGGCTACCTGTTTCTGTACCTGCCCTGTAATTTGAGCTACCCTTAAGGATAAGGTATACAGACTGTCATCTATATGTTCAAAATACTCTTTCAGGATCTGTTGCTTTTTGAGTTTTTCCGGAAAATCCGCACTGTTCTCCTGAGCCTGCTCCAAAGAAACCATCAGTGCTTCCTGGTCAAAAGAAAATACCAGAAGATTATTTAAAATACGCTCAAGATCTTCGATGTTTTCATCGATCATTTCCATCTGCATTTCCATCATGCCCTGATCCATTTTCTGAGCCATTTTTTTCATTTTATTGGCTGCCTCTTTTTGATTTTGTTTGGCGCTCTTCATATTGGCCTCTGAATCTTTTTCCAGCTCCTCTTTTGCCTCTTCCATACTGCTCTTGATCTCCTGCTCTTCTGTTTTGGTAGCCGGCAGATCCAAAGGAGTTTTTAAGTTTTTGTTGTCTTTATCAATCTGCTGAAGCTCCTTTCTGATCTCATCAAACTTTTCATTCAACTTTTGCTGGCTCTCCGCATTGTTTTCAGCCGGATCATTGCTTAAAGACTCTTGCTCTTTTGCCATGTTTTCCAATTTCCTTTGAATATCCGTGTACTTTTTCTCAACATAAAAGCGCTTGGTCATCTCTACTATTCTCTCCAGTGATTTCTCCTGCTGCTCATTTAAAGAATTCAGCTTTTCAAGGTTCTCTAAGAGTCCCTCCTTTTCCAGTTTCTCTGTTAAGGCCTTCAATTCATCAAGCAATCGCTGCTTTTCTTCCAAATCCTTTATTTCCTCAAGCCTGTTCTTTAGCTCCTCCTTTTGATCTTTCAAATTTTTATCTTCATTTTCTATCTTAAGGTCCTCGAGATTGTCTAAAATCTTATCCGTATTCTTCTCCAACACTTTTTGATACTGCATCTGTCTTTCCAGATAATTTTCTATTTCTTTCCTGTTATTCCAGTTCAGTCCTTCCTGAGTTCTTAGATTTTTGTCCAGGTTTTCCAGGGATTGATTTGTTTGTTTGTTACCTTTTTGGTTTTGCTGTAATTCCCTCAAATTGTCTTCCTGTTCCTTGAGTATTTCGCGTGCTTCCTCTTCCGCTGACAACTGATTATAAAAGAAGCTTCCTGTTCTGTTTGATCTGCTGCCGCGCACAGCATTGTTGTCGTAAACCACAAACACGATTTCATAGGTCTTTTCAGGTAAAAGCTGCAGATCATTGGGAAAAGAATAAAAGAAATTCTGGAGGGTTCCCTTTTCGATTTCAATGAGCTGCTTTGAAAACGCATCCTGATTTGTGGGTCTGTACTGTACTTCCAGTTTTGTCAAGCCATAATCGTCGCTGATCGTACCGAAAAAAGAGGCCTCTCCTCTGGATATACTGTCTATATCTGATTTAACCTGAATTTCGGGTAAGGCATCTTTAATAACCTCTAAGCGGTAGTCTAAATTTTCAAATCCCTTTAATTCCTTATTCGAGCTGCTGATCCTGTAGCTTATACTTTCCAATATGCCCTTCTTATAAATAAAAAGATCTTCTTCTTTCTTATCAAATTCACGGGTTTCCTGGTCTTGAATAAATTGAAGCTGTTCCGTTGATTTCGTTCTTAATTTCCACGAGATAATGCTTCCTTCAACAACGGTGGCATTTCCTGTATTCGCAAGGGCTTCGCGCTTTAACCCTGTGTATGCCGGATAATTGATCTCCATCTCAAAATCAGTAATAATTGGTGTTCTAACAACTGTAACATCGAAAGATTCAGAAACTTCACGGTTGGCTCTGAGGTCAAAAGAGAACGGCTCAGTTACAGATTCAAAGACATAAACAAACCTGCTTTCGCTCTCTTTTTGCATAAAATAGGTATTTCCCTCAACATTCACAGTGACCTCTTCGGGTATGATATCGCCGATAATCTCTGCTTTGAGCTCCAATCTCTTTCCTTCGATTACCCGAAGATCACTGTTTGACAATTTAAAATAAAAAGGTGCTGGCGGTTGGAAGCTTTGCCTGTGATGGACTACCCTGTCAAAACTGCCTGAAAACAGATTTTTATTCCCGGTGAGAAAGGGGAAAACCGCAATAATGAGTGGAATGATCAGATACTTTAAATATTTTCTGTTCTCTTTAAAATTTACAGCCCTTTTAAAAGGAATGAGCTGAATTTCACCAGACTTTTGCTCGATGCTCGCCAAAATCAACTCAGTAGGTTCCTTTTCATTCTTTAACTGAATGATGTTCAATAATTTATCATCCACTTCCGCGAAATGTACCCCGATTATTTTTGCCGCCTGTGCTTCAGAGAGTCCGCCCCTGAATCCCAATAATTTAAGGGAGGGAAGAATCAAAAAACGAAGCAGGAGAAAAAATTCAACGAGAACGAATGCCCAGAATAAAAGTGTTCTAAGTCCGGGTTTCAGCCATAAAAAATATTCAATAAAAAGGGTAAAAAAGAAATAGAGCAAGCCAAAGGAAACAAATAAAATGGATCCTCTGATGATTTCATTGGTATGGTATTTTTTGATGAAATCAAATAATTTTTGCTCTATATCTGTGAAATTGCTCAACAAATAGTTTTTAAAATATGTGCCCGGTAATCCTGAAAATCCATTCTGATTCTAATAAAACCTACTATAGTAAAAGCTGTTTCCGGCATTTACAAAAATATCGATTATTCAAATTTAAGGTAATAAATATCATGTCGTGCAATCTGAAGCACAATGAATTGAAATTTTTGCAAAATTCCCTCTTCATTTTTTTTCTGCATTGTTAATTATTGATATTTTATCTTTGCATTCTAAACTCTAAATAATGAATAAAGAAATCAGGGTGCGTTTTGCCCCAAGCCCCACCGGCCCCTTGCATATTGGAGGTGTAAGAACGGCGCTTTTTAATTATTTGTTTGCCAAACAACACAAGGGGACTTTTATTTTGAGAATAGAAGATACAGACCAGAACAGGTATGTAAAAAATGCCGA
>Ga0209391_10000193_pt1 | contig 25629 bp, 23 predicted proteins | sample PPLLak3March2015_FD_187246 | JGI IMG/M metagenome (GOLD analysis project Ga0209391, IMG submission 187246) | Freshwater sediment microbial communities from Prairie Pothole Lake near Jamestown, North Dakota, USA - PPLs Lake P7 Core (1) Depth... | ecosystem: Environmental > Aquatic > Freshwater >...
CCAAGGGAGCCATGAAGCCCAACACCGCGTCCCGCCGTATCTCCCGCTTGACCCAACACGTCAACGGCCTGTCCGGTTCCCGCTCGTAATCGTTCTGACATTCGAAACCACTCGCGCCGAGCCCCGGCCTGTCGGGGCCGGTGGTCGGTGGGGGGTACCTGCATGCGCCTGCTGAACAGACTGGCAGAGCCGCAACAAGACCCGCTCCATCGTCGTCTTGGGCTGTCCACTGCTGCCTCCTTTGAGTTGCCCGTCGGCTTCCCAAAACCATCCCATCGCTTCCCGCACGTGCCCGTCTGACAGACGGCCCAGGAACGTCCTGACCTGTACCGGATCCATGCGCAAGGTCCGCGCGGCCTCCCCCTCACGCCCCCCCTCACGAAGCAGCTCCTTCATTTTCCAAATCCGGCGATACTGCCAGGCCAGGGAACCGAGAATGCGCAGCGGCGCCTCGCCGGCCTCAAGATTTCTGGCAAGAATCGACAGTACCCGCCCACGTTGCCCCTCGGCGATCGCCAGTGTGAGATCAAACACCGACGCGCCGGGTTCAACCCCACGCAGCTGATAGACATCGGCGGCGGTCGCCAAGCGGTCGGTCGTGATGTAAGAGGCCAGTTTTTCGAGTTCCCGACGGACGGCGTACAACGATCCCCCGGACGTCTCCTTGAGCACCTCCACAGCCTTCTCGTCCAACCGCAATCCAAGCCGTTGCGCATCCCGGTTTATCCACGGCCCTAAGTGCATATCCCGTAACGGTGAGCAGTCGACCGTCACAGCGGCGCGCCCGAGCGCCTGGGAAAACTTCAGCCTCCCGTCCAACTTGGTGCTGACGAAAATCACTGTGGTCGCCTGCACCGGGGCAGCAAGGTACGGAAGCAGGACTTCGGCCTCACGGGCAGAGATTTTTTCAGCGCCTTTTACAAGGACCACCCGGCACTCGGCAAACACCGGCACTTCCAACGCACAGGTCAGGATGTCGGTCCCGGCCGCCTCGTCGCCGTAGAACACGTCGAAATTAAAATCCCCGCCTTCTCCCAGCAGCGCGGTCTTGAGCGTGGCGACGGCCTCATCGCGCAGGAGATCCTCCTCTCCCACCACCAAATATACGGGCGCAGGAGGTTGCTGCCGCAACACGGCGGAAAGTTGCAATGGACTGAGCACGGTTCCCATGACGTCCTCAAAAATATTCTACTGGGCGGCTGGCACTACGGGAGTGACATCCGTCGCCGGCTTTGTCGTCCCGCCGGCCTCCAGGTGCACAAGAAACCGTGATGCGAGGTCTTCTGCCGCAAACCGGCCGGCCTGTTCCAATGCACGGTTTTGCAAGACACGATTAAATTGCAGATCGGGGGTGATATAGAACTCCGATGAGCCCTTGGCGACCTGCGTCCAAATCAGCTTTTTCGTTCGCGTTTCCTCGATTTTCACGACGAGCGTCACTTCGGCCCGGCTCTCCAAGGTCGTGGCGGATCCCGTCTGGTTGCCCGGCGTCGGTGTCAGAGTGAAGCTCAAGGTCGGCACACTGACAGACAGAATCTGCCCGGTGAGAACCAGATCAGCCGCCTCGTTGTCAGGAACTACCTGGGTCCCGCTGCCGGACGAGAATTCCCGCCGCAGGTAGTTCGTGTAGCGCGTTTCCAGGTTTGGCTCAAAACTGTTATTCACCAATGTGCGAATGACCAGCCGCGGGGTCGGACCATCAGAAACCTTGGCTGAGGTTCCTCCTATAGTAGGACCGGCCCCTTCGACGCGGAACTGATAGCCACAGCCGGCCAACAACACCAGCGCGAGACACGCGGGAATTGCGCGAAAAGCGCGCCAGACAAAACGGCCCTTGACCCAATCAGATCCGGCCGTATCATTCGTCTGCGTAAAGCACTGCTCAGGTATTTCCCGCAGCTCACTTTTCACGATTGTCTCGCCTATCCCGCTCATCACACGCATCACACGACGAAATTCAGGAGTTTCTTCTCGACGTAGATCACTTTCTTCGGCTCGCCGCCTTGCAGCCACTCCGCCACAATCTCACGAGCGGCTCGCTCCACCACGTCACGCGCGGTGTCCGCCGCCACCTCGATCTTCCCGCGAAGCTTACCGTTCACCTGGACAGGGATAGTGAGCCGATCACTGACCGTCAGCGCCGGGTCAAAGACCGGCCAGGGCTGCTGAGACACGCTTGGCGCATGACCGAGAATAGCCCAGAGTTCCTCCGCTACATGGGGCGCAAAGGGCGAGAGCAGTAGGACAAACGGCTCGAGCAAGGCCCGTGGGCGCTGTTCGGCCTTGGTCATCTCATTTGTGAACACCATCATTTGAGCAATGGCGGTGTTGAAACGGAGTTCTTCGATATCTTCTGAGACCTTTTTGATTGTCTGATGCAACAGCCGTTGTTGCTCAAGACTGGGCGATGCCGACACCACAGACGCAGACAGCCCGCCCTCTTCTGTCACCATCAATCGCCATGCCCGTTCTAAAAACCTGGTCACCCCTTCAACCCCGCGCGTACTCCAGGGCTTCATCGCCTCCAACGGACCCATGAACATTTCATAGAGCCGCACCGCGTCGGCTCCGAACTGATCCATCATATCGTCTGGGTTTACGACATTCCCGCGGGACTTGGACATTTTCTGATTGTCCTCGCCCAGTACGATACCTTGATGCACAAGCTTCTTAAACGGTTCCGGCGTGCTCACCACCCCGATGTCGTAGAGCACCTTGTGCCAGAAGCGTGAATAGAGCAGATGCAGCACGGCATGCTCGCTGCCTCCGACGTACAGATCGACCGGCAGCCAATAGCGCTCCATCGCCGGGTCCACCAGCTGCTTCGCATTTTTTGGATCGGCGAAACGGAGATAGTACCAGCAGGAACCGGCCCACTGCGGCATCGTATTTGTTTCACGTCGGGCCGGCTTCCCCGTGGCAGGATCGGTCGTCACCAGCCATTCTTCCAAGTTCGCCAGCGGACTTTCTCCACTGCCTGACGGCTTAAAGTTGTGGGTCTCCGGCAAGATCAGCGGGAGCTGTTCCTCCGGCAACGGGTGCGACTCCCCATCCACCCACACAATCGGGAACGGCTCTCCCCAATAACGCTGCCGGGCAAACAGCCAGTCGCGCAACTTGTAGTTGATCGCCTTCTTTCCCTTGCCGTTCTGCTCGAGCCAAGCCGTGATCGCCGGAATGGCCTCAGCCGGTTTCATCCCGTTCAGAGACAAGGACCCGTCCGGCATAGCCGAGTTCACGACCGTTCCACGATCCGTCGCCACAAACGGCGCCCCCTGGACCTGGCCACCTTGAATGACTTCAAGAATAGGCAACTGATAGGTCTTGGCAAAGGCCCAGTCCCGCTCGTCATGTGCCGGAACCGCCATGATCGCGCCGGTGCCGTAGCTCATGAGGACGTAATCTGCCAGCCAAACAGGCAGCCGCTCGCCGTTCACCGGATTGATCGCATAGCCGCCCGTGAACACGCCGGTCTTTTCCTTATCCAGCTCCTGTCGCTGCAGATCACTCTTTCTTGCGGCCGCATCGCGATAGGCCCCGACGGCGGCTTTCTGAGCGGCGCTGGTTACCACATCCACGAGCGGATGCTCGGGCGCCAACACCATATAGGTCGCACCGAAGAGCGTGTCGGGCCTGGTGGTAAACACGCGGACGGTGCCACGGGTATCAGCCAGGGCGAAATCCACTTCCGCGCCGATCGACCGGCCGATCCAGTTTTTCTGCATTTCGAGCGTACTGGCAGGCCACTCGACCAGCTTCAAATCTTCGAGGAGCCGATCGGCATAGGCCGTGATCTTCAAGACCCACTGGCGCATAGGCTTGCGAATGACGTCGAATCCGCCGACCTCGCTCTTGCCGTCAACGATTTCTTCGTTCGCCAGCACCGTTCCGAGCGCGGGACACCAATTGACCGGCACCTCCGCGACATAAGCCAGCCCGCGCTTATAGAGTTGGAGGAATATCCATTGCGTCCAACGATAGTACTCGGGATCGGTCGTGCTGAGTTCCCGTTCCCAATCGTATGAGAGCCCTACCCGCTTCATCTGCCGTTTGAATGTGGCGATGTTTTGCGCCGTCGTCAGGGCCGGATGCACGCCGGTCTTCACCGCATATTGCTCGGCCGGCAGACCGAACGCATCCCAGCCCATCGGATGGAGGACATTGAAGCCCCGCATGCGCTTGTAGCGGGAGACGATATCCGTCGCAGTATAGCCTTCGAGATGCCCGACGTGGAGCCCGGACCCGGAGGGATAAGGGAACATATCGAGGCAATAAAACTTCGGCTTGCTGGTGTCCTGGAGAGCGCGAAACGGGCGATGCTCTTCCCAATAGGCCTGCCACTTCACTTCCAGCGCGTGATGATCGTACCCTTTTGCCATGACTCTCCGGGGGATTAAAAAATCGTGGAACTCTAACACAGACCGGCAGGGGCAACAACAATGGGGAAAGGAGATTGCAGCGGGTAGGGGCCGGCCGGAACCGATTGGCCGGCCCCCGAAGAAACTCTAGAAGTGGTAGGCGATACCGAACACGAAATGATGCAATGTCGCCACCGCATTGATCCCGTAATGACCGACATCAGCCTGGCCGGAAAGATTCAGACTGGCGTAGTTGAATTTCCATTCTCCGAACATCGAAAGATGGTCGGTCAGGCGATAGCGAAGTCCAACCTGTGTATTCAGACCGAGCCCCGTATAAGACTGCGAATAGGCCGTCCCGCCGGCTGCAGAGGTCAGCTGCTGCTGATGTAGCATAAATAGGCCAGGCCCGATCCCCACATAGGGCTCGAAGGCCCCGGCCTGGTACCGCGCCAACAGGAGCGGCGACACGATGATCAACCGATTTGTTGCACCGCCTTCTTCCACGGTAACATTCCCGCTTCCAGGGACCGCGAGCGTCAATTGTTGCTGAGGCCGATGGGGTGATGTGACAAACCCTTCCAACTCGACCCCCATCCATGGAACCGACTCAAAATAGTGCCCCACTTTCACACCGCCCATCGCCGAGTTGTTCAGATTGACATTGGAAACCGATGTCCCTGTCGGCAAACCGGCATATGTGGGATCGGTCACCCGACCACGAGCGGTATCCTGGGCCAGAGTAAAGCCGACCTGCCCGGCAATATAGGTCTCGGCATGACCGGCAGATGCGGACAGAATCATCAACACACATGTTCCGGTCATGAACCAACGGAACACCTCTACTCCCTTCCCCCGGTGATGCGTGTTCATATCCTTACCTCCCACGCTATTTCGCTAAATCCACGATATGGCAACCGCTCTGTCCGGTTGCGTTGATAGGTAAAGGGTACGGTATGCTTGGCGATGTGACTATCGTACAGAGGGGGGACCAGGCTCCCACAAAAGGGCTACCCGGAGAGACTGTTCCATGGGACTCTACGCGAAATACATCTTCCCCCGCCTCATGGATGGATTCATGAGTAGACAGGAATTCCAGCGACTACGGGAGGATTTGCTCACAAGCGCCGAAGGCGACGTCCTCGAAATCGGGCTTGGCACCGGACTCAATCTAGCGTGTTATCCACAACGGGTCCTCCGCCTCCGCGCTGTCGATCCGGCACCGTTACTACCCGGCCGTGTCGCGAAACGGAGTGCCGCCGTGAGATTTCCCGTTGAAATCACACACCTCAGCGCTGAGCGGCTTCCGTATAAAGATGGCAGCTTCGACTGTGTCGTGAGTACGTGGACGCTCTGTACGATTCCGGATTCTGTACAGGCCTTGCGAGAAGTCCGTCGAGTCCTCAAGCCAACCGGGCGCTTTCTCTTCCTGGAGCATGGCCGGAGCGACGATGCCGCCACCGCAACCTGGCAGGACCGACTGAACCCGCTTCAGAACGTGCTCGGCTGTGGCTGCAACCTGAACCGGCCGATCGATCAACTCATCAAAAAGGCCGGGCTCCATATCGCGCAGCTCGATCGCTTTGTGATGGAGGGAGTGCCGCGTATTGTGGGGGAACTGTACCGCGGAGTCGCCACGCCGGAACGGACGGACGTCAGTACCCCGCTGGAAATGGATGGCCGTTGAGCAGCGCCGTCATGTATTCAATCGACGTAAACGTGCTCGACGCCTCGGCAGGTAACTGAGAGCTGGACTTGGCGCTATGGACGATCTGAGCCAGACCGAACCGCTGCGCGGCATGGAGACAGCCCTCATCATCATCCACAAAGAGTGCGCGCCCCGGATCGAACCCGACCAGCCTCTGGCAGGCGGGCCAATATTCCGGACGCATTTTGAGATAGCCTACTTCAGCCGCATCGACGATCCGATCCACATAGCGATTCAAGCCGGTCTTGGCTGTTTTAACCTCAACCCCTGACGCGTGCGCGTTGGTGAGGATCGTGATCCGTTTCCCGCGCCGACGAACCTCGGTGAGGAAGGGCTCCGCCCCGGGAAGAAATCCGATCATATGATCCAGTTCCTTGTGCATCGCGACCACATCAATGCCCACCCGTTCGGTCCAATAGTGGAGATCGGTCCAGGCCAATTCCCCTTCCACCGATCGATACATCGCCATCAAGCGATCACGCGACTCTTCGAACGGGAGACCCTGCAGGGCCGCATAGCGGCGCGGTAACTCCTGTTCGAAGAAGAAGTTGTCGAAATGCCGGTCGAGCAACGTGCCGTCCATGTCGAGCAAGACGTCGTCGATTTCGGCCCAATTGATGCCTAATTGCCTCATTGCTCCGGAAGTGTACCTGACGCCGGTTGTGTTTGCCAAAATTCCTGTGATACGGTCGCAGACCTATGAAAAAGATGCGCGATTCGCCGACGAAGACCAAAACCCTGCCGTTCAGTTCCGCTGCCCCGATGCCGCTTGTCGCCATCATCGGCCGGCCGAACGTGGGGAAGTCGACCCTGTTCAACAAGATCCTCGGGGTCAAGACCGCCATCGTCGACGACGTCCCCGGCGTGACCCGCGACCGCAACTATGCGGATGCAACCTATCGCGACCGCAAATTCCGGCTGGTCGATACCGGCGGGCTCGATCTCTCCTCTTCCGACGGCATGTTGACCTTGATCCGCCGGCAGTCCGAGATGGCGATCGCCGAGGCCGATATCCTCATGTTCATCCTGGATGGCCGGGCCGGTTTGACGCCGCCGGATCACGAGGTCGTGAAGCTCCTACGCGGCGTGACCAAGCCCATCTTTTACGTGATCAACAAGATCGATACGCCGAAAGCCGAGCCGCTCATTGCCGATTTTTATCAGTTGGGAAAGGCCGAGTTCCACGCGGTCTCCGCCGAGCATGGCATCGGAGTGTCTGAATTACTGGACGACCTCTACCCGCTGTTGCCCCCAACGGATGAGACCACAGAACTCACGCAACTCCCGCGGATCGCTCTCGTCGGCCGTCCGAATGTGGGCAAGTCAACATTGACCAATGCCGTCCTGGGTGAGGAACGTGTCGTCGTCAGCGATATGCCAGGCACCACGCGCGACCCGATCGATTCGCTCGTCGTACACGACGACCAACGCTATATATTCACGGATACGGCCGGGATCCGCCGCCGAGGCCGCATCGAGCCGGGACTCGAAGGATATAGTGTCATGCGGTCGCTGAGGGCGATCGGCCGCTCCGATGTCGCCGTCCTGCTGCTCGACGCGGTGGAAGGCGTTACGGAACAGGACACGAAAATCGCCGGGGCGGTGCTCAAGCAGGGACGGGCCTGCATGCTGCTCGTGAACAAGTGGGATCTCCGCGCCAACGATGCCGAAGCTCGCCAGGAATATGAACGTGAACTGCATCGGCGCTTTCCGTTCCTGACCTGGGCACCGGTGTTATTCGGGGCCGCGGCTCAGCCGGGCTCGCTCAATCAGCTGTTCCCGACTATCAATAGCGTCTATGCGTCGTTCAACAAGCGCGTGCCGACCGGGGCGCTCAATCAATGGCTCCAAAAGATCCTGGAATCTCATCCGCTCCCGGTCCGGAAGGGCAAACCCACGAAAACATCGAAGGCCGCATTTATCACCCAAGTGGCGACAAAGCCGCCCTCTTTCGCCTTGTTTTGCGGACACCCGCAAGACGTGGGTCCCGCCTACATCGGATTTCTCGAACACCAGCTCCGCGACGCTTACGGATTTTCCGGCACACCATTGCGCTTGCTCATCCGCAAGAAATAACGTCATCTCTCGAGAATGCGCTCTCAGCGGTTCACCTCGTAACATTACGAGGTGAATGGATTTGAACTTGACTCGTTCACAACCTCATGTTATTCGCAGACTAGTGATATCCAAATCCGAATGACTCGACTGACGTACTGACAACAGGCTGTCTGAACTAAACCACCCACGACCATGCCATCATCGTCCACCACTCTTCGTCTCGCACTGGTCTGCATCGCCCTGAACGGAATAATCTTACCGGGGCTGCCCGCTCCAGGCCTTACGCAACACCTTCCGGCGAATCAGCCGGAGTCGTCGGCCACGACCGATCACGAGGAGACCAGTCCTTCGATTGCATTGAAAGGCTCGGTCTGGAGAGCCAAGCCGGGCATCGTCTTTCTTAAGACTCCCGTCGGGTTGCTCACCCTCAGTTCGAAAACCACGCTCAAAGACATGCGCGCCTCGCAGAGCGTCTCATTCTGGATTCACGGGTCCAGTATGGTCGTTGAGATCCGCAAGCGGGCTGACGACTCTCTCGTCCATCGCTACCTGACCGGTCCCGTTCTGAAGGGCTCAGGAGATACGAAAGAACTGATCCGCTGGACTCCGGACGGTGACACGTCGTTTCACTATGGAACCCATGAGTCGCAGCTCTCCGCACTCCATGACGGCGATCAGGTCACCGTGGAAGTCGATGACAGCGACACCATCATCGGCGTGCATGACCTCCAATTCGATTTGCAGATCGGCCAAGTGCCCCCCGGTGGATCGGAAGCACATGTGCTTTTGAGCGGGACGGTGTCGAAACTGAAGTCGAATTTCATTTTTTTTAAAACACCCGTCGGTGTCATCAACGTCAATGCAAAGATCGGCATCAAAAATGCCAAAGTCGGCCAGACCATGACGCTCCATGTTCACCACCACTCGGTCGTGGCCGACTTGACCCCGGCGAATGGGACGGCCCCGATACGCCGGTTCATCACCGGCCCGCTTGAATTCTCGACCCCGGATCGCACCGGGGTGAAATTCTGGACCCCTGCCGGTGAACAAACATTCCCGACCGATCGCGGGAAATCCGCTTTAGCCGGAGTCAAAGAAGGCAGTCCGATCACCGTTGAGCTCAATGGCGACGGGACGGTCGTCGACTTTCATCACTTCAATTAAACTCCGGGCTCTCTGTCATCCTTGACAGTGTTTTCGATCTCTCCGTAGACTCTCCGGCACAAGCATGAAAACTCCAGCTCCTGCCAAACAACCCGCATCGGTCTCACGCAATGAGGCGCGCACCGCTGCAAGCTTTGATGCGTTGTATCGGGACCATGTCGATCAGATGTACCGCTTCGCGACCAGACTCTGCGGGGAACCAGAAGCAGCGAAGGATCTGGTCCAGGAAACCTTTCTCAATGCCTATCGGGGCTACCAGACCTTCCGCGGGGATGCGCAGGTCTCGACCTGGCTCTATGCCATTGCGGCGCGGGCCTGTTCACGCATGCGGCGCAAACGGAAAGGAGCGCCTGACCGGGAGCTATCACTGGAGGAATTTATCCCGACCTCCGAGGGGGAGCTTCGCCTGCAAATTCCGGTAGACGGGCTCAGCCCGGAAGAGGCACTGCAAAATAAAGAACTGCGCCAGGCGCTCGATCGGGCGATTGCCAAACTGCCCAAGAAATATCGCATGGTGCTAGCCCTGCGCGACATGGAAGGGTTGAGCGCCAAAGAAGTGGGCAGTATCGTCGGGCTCAATGAGCGCGCCGTAAAATCCCGGCTGCATCGGGCGCGCTTGTTTGTCCGGCGCGAGCTCAGCGCTCAGGGGATTGCCACATCCGAACCATCGCACAACGGCCACCCGTTCATGCAAGGAGGACACTAGCCATGGCCAAGCGGACGACGACCCGATCCGTTCAGCGGAAACCAGCCCGCCCCCACCGTCACGGGAAAGGACGCTGTGTGGCCATACTGCAGAAGCTCTCCGCCTATATCGACGATGAATTGCCCGGCACGCTGTGCGAGGAGTTGCGCAAACACCTCGGCGCCTGCCCCAACTGCGAGGAATTCGTCGCCTCGCTCAGACAAACCGTCGCCCTCTGCCAACACCAACCGGCACCGGCCCTCTCACAGGCCGAACGAGCCCGCATGCGAAACGATATTCTCCGCGCCGCGCGCCCGCGCTAACGACTTCAAACATTTCACGATTCCCGCCTCGGCAGGTCAGGCGCTTCCGAATGATCACGGGCCTCCCTTACCGCTGTATATCGGCAAATCCGCTCCCCTGGCCTCTTTCAGATTCGTCCGACACCATGCTACAGTACCGCTCTTTAGCCCTTATTATGTGCGTCCAGGAAATAGGTGATGATGATGATTTGTCGTATCCACAACAACCTTCGTGCGTCCATCCTGCTCACTCTGACGACCGCCCTCCTGGCAGGATGGTCCGGAATGGAGGCCGCCTTCGCGGCAACCTCACACAAATCCAAACCGGCCGGCCATGACAACAACCCGGCGGCCGATGCCGCACGGCGTTATGCTGAAGCCCTCGCCAAGGGAGATCACGTCACGGCCGGACAGTTGGACTTTGCCTGTCAATTTCGCCTGCTGGCGGCCGCTCCATCGGGATTGAAGGCCTACCCACCGGCGACCGACCCTTCATATGAATCCTGCTGGGAGGGCCTGAAAACCGCCCATGCGCCCGCGTTGAAACGCGACGATGTGGGAATGACCGTGCTCTGGCCGAGCACCGGTCCGCTGGTCTTCTTCGGAGACGAGCTCGCGCGCATGCCGGCGTCGGCCTTCGTCATGGAAGAGCTTGGGATCTCTCCTCCAGGCAGCGGCCTCCGTGTCACCGTCGCCAAAAGCCAATCCCTGCCATCCAGCTCTTTCCGGTTGAACGCCAACGGAAAGATCCTGGCCGTGCCCACGACACTCGTCTTGTTGAGCGTGCAGTACCAGGATCCCCTGGCCTCACCGGTCACCTATGCCGAAGGGACGGTCAAGTGGGCGAACACGATCAAGCGGGCGCGCAAATCGCTGAAGTCCGTCACGACCCAGTGGGTCGTCTTCACGGGGCTGAAAAAACATGGCTTCCCGGGTGACGCCGCCGTATTCAATCTGCCGGTGGTCACCGAACCGTCCGTCGCGGGAATGGTCGCGGAGAAAATTCCGTTTACGACGGAGATCAGCCGGCCGCTGCCGGAATCCATGGTGTGGTGGGGACCGAAGGATCAACCGGGGACGCTCACAGCAGCGGCGGCACGAGCCGCCACGTTTCCTGAGTTGCGCGACCGGGTGGCCCTGCTCAACCGTGTTCTGATTATTGACCCGAATCAAGCGGACGCGCTGATCGTCCTCACCCGGAACCTCTACGCTGTTCTGTTGCGGGAGGGAAGCAACGGGCACAATCTCACGATCAGAGACCCGGCCCTGTCGCTGGTCGTGAATGAGTTCTACTGGAACATCTATGCCCAATCGACGAGGACGGACCTCTCGAACGGGATGGAGATGGGCGGGCTCTCGCAACCGACGCCGGCCGATTTCCTCTTCCGTCTCTTGCCGGCCGCCGAAGCCCTTGCCAAGGTCCGCCCCGAACAACTCGACAATCGGTTCCGGCTGGGGGTCGCCTATCGCTGGAACAACGACCAGCAAGCCGCCATTGAAACCCACGAGGCCTTGGTCAAAGAGATTCCGGATACGCGAAGATCTGCCAAGGCCGAAGCTTTGCTGCAACTGGCCTGGTCTCGCCTGCACAAATCCGCGTGGAACAGAATCCTGCACGACCCTGAAATCAACCGGGCCTATTCCGATGCAGACGCTTCGCTGGCAGTGGCCGATCTCCCGCTGGACAAGTTCCTGGCAGAATATACGATGGCCTACAGCATGATTTTCATGCCCAACTACGGGGACAAGGCCAAGCTGCTGCACCACGTCACGGAAGCCAAACGCTGGTTCGACGAAGTACCAGGAAGAACCGACGAAGTCTGGCGCTATTTCCTCCATTCCGAACTGCTGAAAGCCGTGCTCGACGCCGATCCGATGTTCCAACCGATTCTGGCCACGGCGGAAGAGAAAAAGAACTAGCGCGTCGCCCCATCGGGAGCATGCGCTGAGCCGATTCAGCGTATGCTCCCTGATTCATCCTGCCCCCATTCACGGCCCTGGCTCGACACCGAGATCGTTCCTCGTATCCATCGCATCGCAAGCCCTCCGATCGGCCAACCGGACGATTTCCCTCTGTTCAGTCCCACATCACTCCCTTCCCATTCCTCTCTAAAACTACTTTCGGAAAAATCAGATTGCCTAGATAGTTCAAGGGATCGGAGGTAATTTGGCAACTGCGTACACCTTCTGTGATAGCCCACAGTAATTCTCACCGGACGTACCGTGGCATGGGACAGTGGCTGACATATGTGACCCTGAGCGGAACTCGACGGGTGATGATCGGCCTCATCATCAGCATTTCTCTCGGCATGATCCCCCTGACATTGGTCCTGGTTAAAAATGAGCTGATCGAACGGGCCGGTGAAACTGTGGCGCTAGGAGCCACAGACATTGCCGATAAACTCAACATCGTCCTGACGGAACGCGTAGGTGACATCCAGGCTTTTGCTCAATCACCCCTTCTCATCGGGCAAAACCACGCGGAAATCCTCACCTATCTTGAGGAGCTCCACACGATCTATCCGCTGTATCGCCGGCTCTCCCTCGTCGATCGCGACGGCCGTCTCATCGCATCTACCGAAGTCCCCGGCGAAGGCGAGACCGTGGTGTCTCCGTCCATGATCCAGGCCACACTCGGACAGGCCGGTCCTCACATCGAACTGGTGTATCGCCAGGGTCATCCCGGCGGCTCGCTCCGCTCAGTTCGTTTTTCCGCCAGGCTGCAAGATCAAAACCGGCACATCCAAGGGGCGATTGTGTCGGAAATCGATCAGAATATGATTCGCCAGTTTGTGACACAAACCACCCGGCATGAGCAGGCCTCCTCGTGGCATCCGGAAATTCAGGAGTTTGCCGTGTTGAGTCCGACGGGAGAGATACTCCTGGCCTCGGAAGAGCAGCCGGACGAAACACCATCCGTTCGTCCGGCCAGCCTCACCTCCGCCATGAGGGCACACCAGGGGAAGACCGGGTACGTTGAGGAAGTCGACAGGGCCAGCGGGCGGAACGCACTGACAGGCTATGCCCGCATGGCCGGCCTAAAGCATGCAGCTGATTTCCAATGGAGCGTTCTCGTGCGTGTCGATCGGGCCGCTGTCCTGCAATCAATCTGGACGGTACTCTGGAAGCTGGTGGGGGTTGGCGAAATCTGTCTGGTTCCCTTGCTCGGACTCTTCTATTGGGCGCGGCATCGTCAGTCTGTCGAAGAATCCCAATCTGCCCTCGCCCGGCGCGCGCTGGAAGCCAACGAGGCCCGGATCAGGAAAATCGTCGACATCGCCCTCGATGCCGTCGTGACGACCGATGACCGCGGTCTGGTCACAGGGTGGAATCCGCAAGCGGAACAGATTTTCGGGTGGAAGTCAGCGGAGGTTATCGGACAATCCCTCACGAACACTATTATTCCGCCCCGCTACCGCGAAGCCCACGAGCGCGGGCTTCTCCGCTATGCTCAAACCGGAACGGGGCCGGTTTTGAACAAGCGGATCGAGATTGCCGCATTGGATCGAACCGGTCGGGAATTTCCCATCGAACTGTCCATCACTCCCATGCACCTGGACGGCAAAACGATTTTCAGCGCATTTCTGCGCGACATCACCGAACGCAAGCAGGCCGAAGACAAGTTGCGACGGGCTCAAACCGCGGCGGAATCGGCGAGCCGGGCGAAAACAGAGTTTTTGGCGAATATGAGCCATGAGCTCCGTACCCCCCTCAATGCCATCATGGGGACCACTGATCTGCTCCTGAAAACTTCCCTGACTTCTGAACAGCGGCAATGCGCCCTGATGAGTCAGCGATCGAGCCGGGCTCTCTTGCGACTCGTCAACGATGTGTTGGATCTGGCCAAGATCGAAGCCGGCACCGTCCGCATGGAGACCGCTCCTTTCGATCTGAAAGAGCTGTTGGAACGAACCGAGCGCCTCATGGAATTGCGCCGGCACCGCCGGGATGTCGCACTGACACTCACGATGGCCGCAGATGTTCCGGCACAGTTGGAAGGCGACGGATTCAGGCTTCAACAGATTCTCTTGAACCTTCTAGGGAATGCGCTGAAATTTACAGAAAAGGGATCCGTCTCACTGACGGTGTCGAGAGACAACACCCATGCGCAACGCCCCCGTCTGCGGTTCACGGTCAGCGACACGGGTATTGGAATTCCAGCGGACCACCTGGAACACATTTTCGATCGCTTCACACAAGTGGATTCCGGGGACAGTAGAAAATATAGCGGGACCGGCCTCGGGCTTTCGATCTGCAAGCAACTGACTCAGCTGATGGAGGGAACCATTCAGGTCGCCAGCGAACTCGGCAAGGGAAGCACCTTCACGGTCACGCTCCCCTTCTCCACCACCGCTCCCGCAGTGGTCGACTGCGCGCCACAGGGAACCTGTGACGCATCCCCCGCTGCCGCGCGTGCCCGTACAGAAGCACAGCCTTCCACACCGCTGACATTGCTGCTCGTCGATGACTCCCCCGAGATCGGTCAGCTCGCAGCCCTCTATCTTAAAGGCTTACCTTATCGGTTGGACCGCGCCGCCGATGGCCCCTCGGCCATTCAACAATTCCAGATCCATCGTTATAGTCTCATATTCCTGGATCTCCAGATGCCCGGCATGGACGGCTATGCCACCGCCAGGGCCATCCGGGCTTGGGAAGAGGCGCAGGGAACCCTCCGCACACCGATCATTGCCTTGACGGCAGATGTGCTGGGGCCGGCAAAGGAACGGAGCCTGCAGGCCGGCTGTACCGGCTTCATCGGAAAACCATTTCTGCAAACCACCTTCCTCGAAGCGATTCAACGATACGCCCGCCCGGCGGCCTCCTCATCGACTCACAAGCACGCTCAAGAGACGCCGTCTTCCGCGGGACAACCGGAAGAGCCGGATTTGGATCGACTCCGCCAGAAATTCCTGAGTAACCGGAGACGCGATCTCGAAGCCCTAGTGTCGGCTCTGTCCACGCACGAGTGGGCAACCATCCAAACTCTTGGTCATCGAATGAAGGGACTGGCCGGATCGTACGGGCTTGAAGAAATCGGATCGATCGGGAGCCGGCTTGAAAAAGCCGCCGTTGGGCAGGAGCCGGATCGCATCACATCAGCAATAAAAGAGCTGGCACACATTCTTGAGCGGCTCGATCCGTCACAGGACCGAGCGGCATGAGCGGTAAGATTGATCGAATATCATGGGAAGGGGAGGTGTAATCATGGGCATTCTGCTCGTCGATGATTTTGGCGAAGAACGTGAATTTCTGCAGGCGGTGCTCCTGAAAGCCGGCTATGGCCCGGTGGTGACAGCCGAATCGGGACGCCAGGCGTTGGAACTGCTCGGCATCATGGGTCGACGGGTCACTCCCTGCGATCCGGATGTGATCCTGATGGATTTGATGATGCCGGATATCGACGGACTGGAAGCCTGTCGTCAGATTCGCTCGCTCGAACGGTTGGAACACACCCCGATCATTATGATCACCGCCAAGACCGACACGGCTGATCTGCAAGCCGCCTATACCGCCGGCGCTACCGACTTCCTCCGCAAACCGATTACCCCGGTGGAACTGGTCGCCAGGGTCTCTACCGCGCTCAGCTTGAAACAAGAACTCGACGCGCGTAACGCGCGCGAGCAGGAACTCCTGGCCAAAACCGATGAACTGGAGCGGGCCTATCGAGAGCTGAAGAGCTTGCGCGGGTTGATTGCGATCTGCAGCAAGTGCAAACGAGTCCGATCAGATGGAACCTATCGGAAACGGATCGAAGATTATCTGGAGCAATACTTTGAGAGAAAACTGGAACGGGACATCTGCCCCGACTGTATGGAACAGTCCTATCCGAAAGCCGGGCGACCATTCCCCCTCTCGTCCACGTGAGCAGCCGGCCTATCTTTCACTGCGCGCATTGAGGGACCACCGATTTATCGTGGGGTCTCAGCGAGCAAGAAACACAGGCCGGCTGCTCCCTATCCCTTCTCCATCTTCGCCAGTTCTTCAAAATAGTGCGCGAAAGCGGTCATGCCGCTGGAGGCCTGGCCCCAGTCGAAGTACTCGTTCGGCGCATGGTAGCCATGCTCGGGCAGACTGAGGCCCATGAAGAGGATCGGCACCTTCCAAGCCTTTTGCATCGTCACCACAGCCCCGATCGAGCCGCCTTCGCGAATGAACGCCGGTTCTTTCCCGAATCCCGCCTTTGCCGCTCGCTTCACCGCTTCGACGTAGGGCCCTTCAAATAATCCCTGAAACGGCTGCAACATGCCTTCCGCCTCGACCCTGACGTTGGGGTTCAGCTTGGCGACAAATTTCTTCAACAATGCGAACGCTTTCTCAGGCGTCTGGTTGGGCACCAGGCGCATGCTGACTTTCAGTTCTCCATGCCCCGGCACGACGGTCTTGACGCCGGGTCCATGATAGCCGCCGGTCAGCCCATGTACTTCAAATGTCGGGGCCGCCCAGATACGGCGCATGATCTCGGCTGGGTCCTGCGTGCGCAGCGTCTGGAATCCGTAGGCCTGTTTGAACTTGGAGACTTGGAATCCCGACTTGAGGAAGCTCTTGATCTCCGCCTTCGTCGGCTCGACGACATCGTTGTAGAACCCGGGAATTTTCACTTTGCCGGTTTTAGCATCCACGCAGGCATGCACGATCTCCATCAGCTCCGCCAGTGGATTGCGGGCAGCGCCGCCAGTGACGCCCGAATGCGCATCCTTCGTGCCGGTCTTCAGCGTGAGGCGCGCCCCGATCAACCCGCGCAGCCCGTAGGGCATGGCAGGCTTCCCTTTGGCGATCCAAATAGTATCCGACACCACGACGGAATCCGGCCGTGGAATCGCTAGACGATTTTTGAGACCCGCCGCAAAATGCGGACTGCCGATCTCTTCTTCCAGCTCCCACAAAAAGCGAATGTTGATCGGAACACCCTGTTCGATCGCATAACGGGCTCCGAGCAACGCCGACAGCGCCGGGCCTTTGTCATCCGTCGCACCGCGGCCATGATAAATGCCGTTGTCCTTGCGAAAGGCGAAGGGCGATTCTTTCCATTCCGGCTCCTGCGCCGGCTGCACGTCGAGATGGTTGTAGATGGTGACCGTCGGGTAATTGGTTCCCGTTGTCCAGCCTCCGGAAATGATGGGATAGCCGCCGGTTTCGACGACTTGTGCTTCGGCTCCAAGACTCTTCAAATATTGCACGGCCAGCGTTGCAGCGCGCGGCATCTCCCCCGCTCGAGTCGGGTCCATGCTGATAGACGGCACCTCCACTAATTGCCCCAGAAGATCTTCAAATCGCGACCGGCTGTCAGAAATATACTTCTTGAGCTGCTGCTTATTTACAGTCATGCATCCCTCCACATATTCTGAACGCGAATTATAGCGGCCCACGGCTAGAAGCGAAAGACTGGCGCGGAGCGCTTCATGAGTAAACAATGGTAGAATGCGTGCGCCATGCGACCGCACAGACAATTCCTCCTCCAGCTCAGCACCGTCACAATCCTGGTGGTTATAGGACTACCGTCCGTTCTCCTGGCAGATGAGCCCATTCCCATTCAGCAAATTCTTGAAGAACCACGGATCTATCACCTGCGACAGGTCACACTCCAAGGCACCGCGCGGGACGTGCAACCGCTCGATCCGTATAAGCTCCCCAACGACACCGCTTGTTACGGCGCGTACCTCTTTAAGCTTGAAGACGACACAGGCGTCGTGTCCGTGGCCGTGCTCGGCATTTGCGGAAGGCCGCTCATCCGTGACCCGGAAATCGAGGACGGCCAACGGGTCGAAGTGAGCGCCACTATTCAAGCGCCCAGCCACGGCGGCTACTACTTAAGCTTTCAAGGACTCAAGGTCGTCACCGAGCAAGAAGGCTTCGTGCAAGCTGTGGCCACGAGAATCCTTCCCGTCCTCGAATAGTCCTACCCGCCTGACCGCCAAGACAGTGAACAGCGGTGGATTGCTTTACAGCTCACACCCGTACAGATATAGTTTTACGACTGTGTCCTGAGCAATAGCCACGCTGCCGCGCGTAAACGAGGAGGACGTCTCATGGCCTGGATTCCGTTGATCGTGCTGACCGGATTGGTACTGCTGGTCATCGGCATGTACAACTCACTGGTCCGATTGAAAGTCCGGTCGGAGAATGCCTGGGCCGACATCGATGTGCAGTTGAAGCGGCGATACGATCTTCTGCCTAACCTGATTGAAACGGTGAAGGGCTACGCGGGGCACGAGAAGCAGACGTTCGAAGCCGTAATCACCGCCCGCAACCGTGCCATGGCCGCCACCACTCCGTCCACCAAGGCGGAGGCAGAGGGCCTGCTCGCGCAATCGCTGAAATCACTCTTTGCGCTGGCTGAAGCCTATCCGCAACTCCGCGCCGTGGAAAGTTTCACCCAGCTTCAGGGCTCGCTCAACCAGATCGAAGAAGCCGTTCAAAATGCCCGCCGGTACTATAATGCCGTGGTGCGCGATCTGAACACGAAGATTCAGGAGTTCCCCTCCAACCTCATTGCCGGCTTCTTCAGCTTCAAACAGGGGGAGTTTTTTGAACTCGTCGATGTAACAGAACGGGCGGTGCCGAAGGTCAGTTTCGATCAGGCTTCCCGCTGATTGCACCTATGGGGCAACCGACTCTTTTCCCGATGCGCACACGGTACTTCATTCGCCTTGGCCTCCTGCTCCTCGCCTGGCTTCTGACCGACGGACACGCTCTCGCCGACGCCCGCTCGCTCGTCATCGAGCAGTTCCGGGCCGAGATTCAGGTGCTCTCCAGCGGCGACCTCCTGGTGACGGAAACGATCCGACCGCGTTTTACCGGATCCTGGAACGGATTGAAACGCGATATCCCAGTCGAATATCGAACCCCGCAGGGATTCAATTACACCCTGTTGCTGGACCTGGTCAGCGCAACCGATGAGCACCGGGCTCCGCTCAAGGTCGAAAGCTTTCGCGACCGGCATTACCGGAGCTTCAAGATCTGGCTTCCGGGCGCACAGGACACCACCAAGACGCTGATCCTGACCTATCGAGTGGCCAACGGACTCAAATATTTCGAAGACCATGACGAGCTCTACTGGAACGTGACCGGCGACGAATGGGACGTGCTGATCGAATCGGCCACCGCCAGAGTGTTGTTGCCCGAAAAGGCGACCGGCGTCAAAGCCCTCGCATTCAGCGGCGCGTACGGCGCGCGCGAACAGCAGGCCGACGTCCGAATTGAAGGCTCAGAAATCCACTATCAGATGACGCGGCCGCTGGGATTCCGCGAAGGCCTGACCGCCGTCGTAGGATGGGATAAAGGACTGGTCGACGAACCGGGGCCGCTGCAACTGACCCAGCTGTTCCTTCGTTACAACTGGCCCTTGGCCCTGCCGGTCGGCGTCTTCGGCGTGATGTGGCATCTCTGGTACACGCGCGGCCGCGACCCTCGCCTGCGCCCCATCATTGTCAGCTACGAGCCCCCCGACCATCTGACGCCCGCCGAGCTCGGCACTCTGGTGGATAACTCGCCTGACCTTCGTGACATCACCGCCACACTGGTCGATCTGGCCGTCCGGGGCTATGTGCGGATCGAAGAACGGCAAGAGCCTCAGCTCCTCGGATTATGGTCGAGCACGGGATACCATTTGCATCGTCTCCAACCCTCGTCCGCCTGGGACGGATTAAAAGCCCATGAGGCCTCGATTCTGAGAGGGATCTTCCCGACCGGACTGCACTCCGATGACCCTGAAGAAACAGTGGCGTTGTCCGACCTGGCCAATCGCTTTTACGCACGCCTGGACGGCATCAGGTCCTCGTTGTTCGACCAGCTGGTCACCCGCGGCTACTACGTGCGCCGACCCGACCGGGTAAAGCAGGCGTACATGATCGGCGGGATTGTCGTGGCCGTCGCCGCCATATTCGGAAGCGCCTGGTTGAGCGAACGGATCGGCCTGGCCTTTCAAACCGGAGCCGCTGCGAGTCTCCTGTCGGGACTTATCATCATCGGATTCGGCCGGATCATGCCGGCCCGGACGCTACGCGGCACCAGAGCATTGGAAAAAGTGCTGGGCTTCGAAGAGTTCCTGACCCGCGTCGAATCCGATCGTTTTGAACGTCTTGTCAAAACGCCCGAAATGTTCGAGAAGTTCCTCCCCTTTGCCATGGCCTTGGGCGTGGAAAAGAATTGGACCAACGCCTTCGACGGCATTTACACGCAGCCGCCTACCTGGTATCAAGGAGCCAACTTCGCCGAGTTCCGGCCGCGCAACCTGACCGGCAACTTGTCGCAACTGTCCGCTGCAGCCGGCACAGCAATGACCTCCGCACCGCGCAGCTCCGGCGGCTCCGGGTTCAGCAGCGGAAGCAGCGGCTCGTCCGGCGGGTCTTCAGGCGGCGGCTTCGGCGGGGGCGGCGGCAGCGGGTTCTAACGGTTCGATCCTCCTCTATGAGGCAGATGACTCCCTCTCACAGTCGTATCGGATGGATCGGCACCGGTGTGATGGGCGCTTCCATGTGCGGGCATCTTCTGCAAGCCGGCTATCCCGTCACACTCTATACCCGCACGAGGGCCAAGGCCCAGCCGCTCCTTGACCGCGGAGCGCTCTGGGCGGATCACCCGCGAGCGGTCGCCGAACAATCGACGGTCATCGTCACCATGGTCGGATTTCCTCGCGACGTGCGGGAGGTCTACTTCGGTCCTGAGGGAATTCTGGCGGGAGCCAGACCCGGTTCGATTCTGATCGACATGACGACCACGGAGCCGGCGTTGAGCCAGGAAATCGAAGCCGCCGCGTCAGCCAAAGGACTTCTCACAATCGACGCGCCAGTATCAGGCGGAGACCTCGGTGCCAGGAATGCCACTCTCTCCATCATGGTCGGGGGACAACGGGAAACCGTAGAGCGCGTACGCCCTATGATGGAACATTTGGGCAAAAAGATCGTCTACCAGGGTGGGCCTGGAGCCGGACAACATACGAAGCTCTGTAATCAAATTGTGATCGCCGGAACGATGGTGGGCGTCTGTGAAAGTTTACTGTATGGATTCAAAGCAGGCCTCGATCTGTCCCAGATGCTTGATTCGATTCGTGGCGGCGCCGCCGCCTGCTGGACATTGGATAACCTGGCCCCCAGAATCTTGCAGCGCAACTTCGACCCGGGATTCTTCGTCGAACATTTCATCAAAGACATGGGCATCGCGCTGGACGAAGCCAAGCGCATGAACCTCACGTTGCCCGGGCTGAAATTGGTGCATGGGCTCTATCAACGTGTGCAGGCGCTCGGCCATGGCCGGAGTGGAACCCATGCGCTCCTGCTCGCGCTGGAGCAACTGTCCAGCACCACGCGCACGACTCCGCAATGAAGAAGGACTCCATGACCTATATTCGATGGCTGCTCCCGGTCCTTTGCCTCACCCTATCAGCTTGCTCAACCAGCAAAGGATTCGACCGGACGGGAATGCACGAATCATTGCACCAGCGACTCCATATCGCCGATGATCGCGGGCCAACGGATTCACCCAAAAGCACTGCCCCTCTCTCAGAGCCGTTCCGCCTCGGCGTCTATTTTGTGCGAACGGAGTTCCCCACCCGGCAGTCGGTTCGATCAGGAGAGTGGCTGAGTGCGGAAAAAGACCAGTTGGTGCAACGTCTCACCCTCTTGCGTAGCGACCAGATCCTTCGCGAGATCGTGGTCCTTGCAGAACCGACCGTACGGACTCTCACCCGCCAGGAATTGCGGCAAGCCGCCGGTCGATACGGAATTGACGTCCTCCTGGTGATTGATGGAGTCGGCGCGGTGGATCGGTATAACAACGCCTATGCCCTCCTCTACCCGACGCTGCTCGGCGCCTGGCTGGCTCCCGGCACTGTGATCGATGCGCTCTTCATCCTCAACGGCATGCTCTGGGATCTGCGGACCGACACAAGGCTCGACGGGCAGACGGCTGAAGGTCAGGCCCAGCGCACCGGAGCCGTGGTTCTGGTTGAAGATGCGGACGTGCTCACTGAAGCGAAACATCGGGCGATCGAAGCATTCGGGACAAGACTCGTCGAGTACCTGCGCTCCCTCAAACGCGAACGATCCGGCGCCCCGGCACCGCTACGGTGAATCGAATGACCAAAGCAGGCCCAGCAGCAACAGATGTTGCGCCGGCGTTAATCCGATCACCCCTGGACTGATCTCACTCCCCTTGAAGAACCCGCCTCCAACTCCCGTTGACTCGTCATACCGATATTCAAGCCGAATGATCGTCGTGGTCCAGCGATAGGGGAGCTTGTACTCCGCGGTCGAGGTGATCGCTTTCACAAACTGCTCCTGCCCCGTCCACCGCCCGTTCCGATCCCAGTAGAACTCCGGCCGCACCGCCAGGCTCCAGGGACCGGACACGTGCCACTTCGCCACCACGTTGCCTCCCATGACGAAAGTGCGCGGACTGCCTGGTTGATCGGCAATGCTTTCCGTACCGATATCATACGACGCCGCAAGAGTCAGGTCGTCGCCTTTCCATTCCAGAATATGGTTGCCATAGAGCCGCCAGAATTCCAGCGCGGTCTTGTTCTGATCGGGCCCCCAATAGATTGTCTGGGTGGCCGTGAGACGCGAGGTGATCTTGTAAGACCACTGTCCTCCATAGGACGGCTGGTCGTTCGGACGGGAGAGGTGGAAATAGCCATTGATGATGAAGGCTGCGACCGTAAGCCGGTCGTTCACCGGATACTTCGCATTGACGCCGAACATCATGTAGGGCGTGTAGTCGGCAATCCAGGAGCGTGTGTAGTTGTTATTGTCTTTCGCGTAGAGGGACTCATACCCGATCAGACTGTTGAACAGGCCGGCTGTCACCGTCAGGCCGTTCCCCACGGGAGCGAGGTACGAGACATTCGCCCGGTGCAGATGCCGCCAGGTATCAGCCCCATCAACCTTGGGCTCTCCCTGGAGATACGCAAAGTCTTTCGAGTCGTACCCCCCCTGCACACCAAACTCCATCCCCCATCGTGAGGTCTCGCCGGCATCTTTGCGCACGTACACATAGCCCATGTTAGGCGCCAATTCGTTGTGACGGGAGGCTGTGGCTCGGCTGCGCCAGAGGTGATTCTCGGGAAAGTTGAAATTGACGATGTAGCTGAGATCGACGTAGGCCCCGTAATGCCAATCGGACGGCTTCTCGACAGAGGAAACCGGCATCTCATTTGCTGTCGGCCCTTCAGCCTGAGCAGGACCGCCCGGGACGAGCAGCATCGCCCACAGTACTAGTGTGATTGCGAACATGGTACGAAAGCCTTTACGGTTTCTCCCGATCCAGCACACACCACATCCGCCGAGTGCCTGACTTCTGGTCGGTGACCGGTTCGCCGCTGAAGAAGCTGACCTGCCAGGCCACGATGTCGTCGGTCGGATGCGGAGTCGAGGTCCAATAGATCTCCGACTTGATGTTGGAGAAGGGATGTCCGGCCGGTAAGGCCGGGTCATGCTGAGACAGATCGATCAAGGTCTTGAGCTCATCGATCGTGGGGCCGCGCCAGCCCGATTGTCCGCCGACGGTTTTCGTGCGGCAGCGTTCGTTCGAACGGCTCCACACATCGTGCTCGCGATCCGGCTCCTGCTCCCAGATCAATCCGGTCTGGCTGTCTTTGACGGCGGCCCCACCATGGACCAGCGCAAATCGAGCCTCTCGCTGCTCAGCAAGACCCTGGTCCGTCCCGAGTGCCAGCGACAGTCCGACTCCGATGAGCCACAATTTTGCAGGAACGGATCCGTGCTTCGTCATGGTAGGCCTCCGCAATTCCCGGCACTCCAATGGCATGGACTCAAGCAGTCTGCCGAAGCCTGCTTGTCTTTTCAATAGTCCCTGTTGCATGCTGGGGGCCGCTTTGAACGGTCGGAGCGATCGTCAGACGTTGAATCTATCGAAGGAGGCGGTCTATGAGCGACGTGGAGCATCACCGGCGAATCGACGTGTTGGCGATCGGCCTGTTCGGTCTCGCGGTCGGAGCCCTGACCCTTGGGGTCGCGCAGCTCGGCGGCATCCCCGATTCAAATAAAGTCGGCACCCTGGTCATCGCGTTGATCTTCGGAGGGATCGTGCAGATCCTGGCGGGTATTACCGATATTCGCTATCACGAGCAACTCGGCGGCACCGCGCTGACGATGTACGGATTCTTCTGGCTCACGGTCTCCATCGTCAAACTGGTCAGCGAAGGCACGTCCTTCCACCTCGACATGGTGCTCTTTGCCCCGATTAATTTTGTATATGCGGCCTTCTCCTTAGTGATGACCTATCTCACCGCCTATCGCAACGCCACACTCTGCATCCTCCATGTCATCATCACGATCACGTTTTCCTCCACCGTCTTAGCGCGGCTGGACATCATCGGTGAAACTATTCCGGGAGTGCTTCACATCGTGGTCGGATTCATGGCCTTCTATCATGCCGTCGCCAGCCTGACGCAGGCCTTCACCGGCCATCAGCTCGTGCCGTTGGGCCCGGCGTTTCTGCATCAGTCCAGACTGAAGGCTAAATAGCTGATCGGGCAAGACGATGAAGACGCGTGAAGAGGGACGACGCTCGTCTCATCCACGTTGCCGCTGATAGTGGCGCGCCAATAGGACGCCACCCCAGGCAAAGGACGCGAGCATCAGCAGAATTCCGATGTTGTAGGTAAGATGGGCCAACCGGTGGTCCCACTGTAGCAAACCCGTCATCGTCAGCAGATTATTCCAATCGTGGCCATCGGTTTCTTTGCCGGTCACGCCTCCTAACAGCATCAGCTCCAAATCACGCGCATCATTGATATAGGGCGCCACGTCCATAAGGCTTTCGGCCGTCCACCAGAGCGCGACCGAGGCGCCGAAGGGATCACGCGTCTTGATGAGGAAGGTACCCAGGCAGATCAGCGGCATCAGCACCTGACCGAGGCTCCCGCCAAGAATCATCATGAAGCGGCCAAAGGGACTAAAGATCAGATGCCCGGCTTCGTGAAACGGCAGATTGATGAGATGGAGAAACGATTCGCCTGTGTAGTTGGTTTCCAGCGGCGACATGATGAAGATCCGTCCCCACCAGAGCAACCCCAGGAAGACGCCCAGCCTTCCGTAGAACGTCCCGGAGTCGGTCGTCGTATCAGTTTCGATCAACCACTGTTTGGCCGCTACCCACCAGGTAGACTCTGAGCCAGCCGGTTCGGCACGCGCGCCGGAAAGTGTATCGGATAGACGAACGGGCAGAGGGCGGTATTTTGCGAAAATGATCCCGCACCTGGCACACTCCGTCTCATCCTCCGATCGATCGGCGTGACACTTGGGGCAGACTTCGGTCTGTGCCTCTATCGACTCCATGGCTGCATGCTAGGGCCAACCGGAGGATCCGACAAGACTTTGCCGCAAATCGCCATCG
>Ga0209391_10000194_pt1 | contig 25556 bp, 24 predicted proteins | sample PPLLak3March2015_FD_187246 | JGI IMG/M metagenome (GOLD analysis project Ga0209391, IMG submission 187246) | Freshwater sediment microbial communities from Prairie Pothole Lake near Jamestown, North Dakota, USA - PPLs Lake P7 Core (1) Depth... | ecosystem: Environmental > Aquatic > Freshwater >...
CCATGTAGCGGGTTTCCTCCCCGCGGGGCGCGAAGTCGTTGTGGCCGAGCGACCAGCCGAGACTGCCCGCGGCCAGCGAGACTCCCATGAGCAGGGCCCCGGGCCACAGCAGCACTGGTCGGCCGGACAGGATCGCGATCGCGAGCAGCACCGCGCCCGCCACCGCGATCCAGGCGTGTACCGAGCGGTAGACGATGACGTGGTGCCGGTCGAGGAACCGCGCCCACGGCTGGATCGCTACCGGCATGACCAGGATCGGCAACGCGGCGGTGATGGCGATCTGGACCATCTCGGAGGCGCGCAGGACATCGTCGATGCACACGACCAGCAGCGGCGTCAGCATCAGGTGGCCCGCGCCGAACACCGACATGGCGAGCATGTACCTTCGAAAAGTCGCATCCCTCGCCAGCAGCTGCCGGATGCCCGCGAGGTCGAAGCGGGCGCCGTCGCGCACCCGCGCGAGTTCATCCGTCAGCAGCCGTTGCTCCTGGCGGACCCGGAAGCGGCCGAACGCCACGCTGCCGGCGAGTCCCGCGGCCGCTGCCGCCAGGATCGCCGCCCGGTACCACGGGTCGTCGTGCTCGAGCAGCCAGCCGAGCAGCAGGCCCGAGCCAGCGAGCGCGATGGAGCCGTTGACCATGATCCGTCCAGTGACCCGGGCACGCAGGTGCCGGGGGTAGTTGACGCTCCAGATCACCGAGCGGACCGTATCGACGCCCGCCCAGAGCAGGCGCGCAGTGCCGTAGAGCAGCAGGAAGGCCAGCAGCCCCGCACCACCGACGGGCAGCAGGGCGAGCCCGGCGACACACACGGCCATCGCCGCCAGCAACGGCCGCAGGAACTGCACCTTCGGACGGCCCTGGGCGCGTCGCGCATAGGCGAGGCTCACGACATTGGCCCATGCGGGAGCAGCACTCACCACCGCGACCACGAGGTCCACCGCAATGCCCCCGACGGCGCTACCGAACAGGGACCGGACCATGACCGCGGCGGTGCCGCCCTCGATCACGCCGAGGCACAGGTAGACCAGCGTCCAGGTGCGACGCTCGAAGCGCAGGTCCATGCGGGATTGCGGGCGGTGCGGGGTGTGTCGGGTCGCTCAGCCGTAGCGTTCGACGAGCAGCGCATGCAGCGCGCGCACGCCCTGCGCCTCGGCTCCTACCGGCCTTCCAGGCCGTTCCTTCGGATTCCATCCGTACAGGTCGAGGTGCAGCCAGTCGGGGGTGGCGGTGACGAATCGCCGCAGGAACAGCCCGCCGATGATGGCGCCGGCGAAGGTCGAGCCCGAGACGTTGTTCACGTCCGCGATCCTGCTCGAGATCTCGTCGTCGTAGCCGCTCCACAAGGGCATGGGCCAGAGGGGATCGCCAAGCCGGCTGCCGTGGCGCCGGACTGCCTCGACGGTGTCCTCGCGGGTCCCGAACAGCGCGGGAAGTTCGGCGCCGAGAGCGATGCGGGCGGCCCCAGTCAGCGTGGCGAAATCGACGAGCAGGTCCGGTCGCTCGGTGTCCGCCGCGGCCAGGGCATCGGCCAGCACCAGGCGTCCTTCGGCGTCGGTGTTTCCGACCTCGACCGTGATGCCCTTGCGGGTCCGCAGCACATCACCGGGGCGGTAGGCATTGCCGGAGACGGCGTTCTCGACGGCCGGCACCAGCACGCGCAGGCGAACCGGCAGCTGGCCCTCCATGATCACGCGGGCCAGCGCGAGTGCGCAGGCGGCCCCGCCCATGTCCTTCTTCATGAGCAGCATGCCGGCGGCCGCCTTGATGTCGAGTCCACCCGAATCAAAGCAGACGCCCTTGCCAACGAGGGTCACCTTGGGTGCCGCGGCGTCGCCCCAGGTGAAGTCGAGCAGGCGTGGCGCCGACACCGAGGCCTGCCCGACCGCATGCACCGCCGGGAAGCCCTCGCGCAACGCGTCGCCCGTGACGATCTTGCCTCGCGCGCCCAGGCTCACGGCCATCGCGAGCGCGTCGTCGGCCAGCCGCTCCGGCGTCAGGTCGGCGGCCGGCAGGTTGATCAGGTCGCGGGCCATTGAAAGGGCTGCCGCCATGCGCCGCACGTATGCCATGTCCGCGAGTTGCGGCGGCACGAGCAGCGCACCGGCCGCCGGGCGCGGCTTGCTGCGATACCGCTCGAAGCGGTAGCTGCCGTGCGCCCAGCCGAGCGCCGCCGCGGTTGCCGCATGCATCGCCAGCGGCGTTTCGATGCGCCAGGCCCCGGCAGGCAGGCGGTCCACGGCACCGGCGAGGTGCCAGGGCTCGAGGGCCTCGAGCGAAGCGACCGAGCCCAGACCAAGCACTGCCGCCCCCACTCCGCCAGCTGCATCGGCGAGGCACGCGACCTGGTGACGCTCGGCGCGAAAGTTGAGTGAGGCGAGCCAGTCCCGTTCCAGCCGGCTACGAGTACCGAGCCACGACTCGAGGTCGCCCTCGGCGACCAGCCAGAGCGGCCGTGCAGCCGCGACGTCATGAGTTTCGAACATGGTCGGGACAGCTTAGCCGAAGTTCTTTTTGCAGTGCGGTTGACAATGGCTTTGGCGCTATGTTGCTATCGCTCGGTCATGCCGACCGAATCAAGCAGGCTCACGATGGTGTTCGAAGCCCCGACGGCTCCCCGTGGTTCCACCGCCGCCCGACGGGCGGGCCTGCTGCTCGACCTGCTCGCACTGCTTCCGCCCGGGAGGTGCGGGGCCCCGGGCTGAAGGCGCCAAGGCGCAGACGGATACCAGGAACCCCGCACCGGACTCGCGCCGGGCGGGGTTCTTCGTTTCTAGAGACCCATCATCGTTGACTGACTCGAGGAGTTTCGTACCAATGCGTGCCTACACGAAGAAAGACGTGGACAAGAAGGCCCTGAAGGGCGCCCGGATCGCGGTGCTTGGCTACGGCAGCCAGGGGCGTGCGCATGCGCTGAATCTCAGGGACTCCGGCCATGACGTCGTCGTCGGCAACCGCCGCGGCGGCGAGGGGTGGAAGAAAGCCAAAAAGGACGGCTTCACGGTCGCCGAGCCTGCCAAGGCCGCCGAGGGCGCAACGCTCGTAGCGCTGCTCGCGCCCGACCTCGCCCAGCCCGGCGTGTACAAGGAGATCGAAAAGACGCTGCCCCAGGGCGCCGCAATCCTTTTCGCGCATGGTTTCAACATCCACTTCCAGCAGATCAAGCCGCGCAAGGACCTCGACGTCGTGCTGATCGCGCCGAAGGGCCCGGGCGACCTCGTGCGCCGCCAGTACGAACAGGGCCGTGGCGTGCCGTGCCTGATCGCGATCGCGCAGGACGCGACCGGCAAGGCGCAAGCGCGCGCCCTCGCCTACGCCCACGGCATCGGCGGCACGCGCGCCGGCGTGATCGAGACGACCTTCGCGGAGGAGACCGAGACCGACCTGTTCGGCGAGCAGGCCGTGCTCTGCGGCGGCGCCACCGAGCTGGTGCTGAAGGGTTTCGAGACCCTGGTGGAGGCCGGCTACCAGCCCGAGGTCGCTTATTACGAGTGCCTGCACGAGCTGAAGCTGATCGTGGACCTGCTGCACGAGGGCGGCATCGCCAAGATGCACCGGTTTATCTCGGAGACGGCCAAGTACGGAGACCTGACTCGCGGCCCTCGGGTCGTGAACGCGGCGACCAAGAAGGAAATGAAGAAGATCCTCAAGGAAGTTCAGGACGGCACGTTCGCACGCCAGTGGATCCGCGAGAACAAGACCGGTCGCAAGAAGTACGACGCGCTGATGAAGAAGGACCTCGCGCACCCGATCGAGAAGGTGGGTGTCGAGTTGCGAGCTCGCATGCCCTGGCTGAACGAAGGCCGCTGAGGCCGACGAGGTGACACCGATGTCCACGCCCGACCCGAACCGCGTCCTCATCTTCGACACGACGCTGCGCGACGGCGAGCAGTCGCCCGGCTGCAGCATGACGCAGCCGGAGAAACTGCGGATCGCCCGCGCGCTCGCCGAGCTGGGCGTCGACATCATCGAGGCGGGCTTCCCCGCCGCCTCGCGTGGCGACTGGGAAGCCGTGCGTGAGATCGCCCGCGAGGTCCGTGGCCCGATCATTGCCGGCCTCGCGCGCTGCAATCGCGAGGACATCGACAAGGCCTGGAGCGCGGTGCGGGAGGCCGGGAGGCCGCGACTGCACGTGTTCCTGGCCACCAGCGCCATCCACCGTGAGCACAAGCTCGGCATGGCCAAGGAGCAGATCCTCCACACGGCCGCGGAAGGCGTGCGTTACGCCCGCAGCCTGTGCGCCGACGTGGAGTTCTCGCCCGAGGATGCATCGCGTACCGAGCTCGACTTCCTGCGCGAGGTGGTCGAGGCCGTGATCGAGGCCGGGGCCACGACCATCAACGTCCCGGACACCGTCGGCTACACCGTCCCCGAGGAATTCCACGAGGTGTTCGACTACCTGCGGCGAAACGTCCGCGGAGCGGACCGGGTCGTGTTCAGCGTCCATTGCCACGACGACCTCGGCATGGCGGTCGCCAACAGTCTCGCGGCCGTGCGCGCCGGCGCCCGGCAGGTCGAGTGCACCATCAACGGCATCGGCGAGCGCGCGGGCAACTGCTCGCTCGAGGAGATCGTGATGGCGCTCAAGACCCGCGAGTCGCTGTTTGGCTTCCGAACGGGCGTGGACACCAAGCGTCTCTTCCCCACCAGCCGCCTGCTGTCGAGCATCACGGGCATGCCCATCCCGCGCAACAAGGCGGTGGTCGGCGAGAACGCGTTTGCGCACGAGTCGGGCATTCACCAGCACGGCATGCTGAAGCACCACTCGACCTACGAGATCATGCGCCCCGAGGACGTGGGCCTTTCGCGGACCCACCTCGTGCTCGGCAAGCACAGCGGGCGCGCGGCGCTGCGCGAGCGCGTCAAGGAACTCGGCTTCGAGCTCTCCGACGCCGAGCTTGCGCGCGTGTTCGAGGACTTCAAGTCGCTCGCCGACAAGAAGAAGGAAATGTTCGACGGCGACATCGAGGCGCTGGTGCTGAAAGCCGAGTTCGGCGCCAGCGGTCCCTGGCACCTCGAGAGCCTGCACGCCGTCAGCGTCACGGGTGCGACGGCGACGGCGCGGGTCGGCCTGCGCCATGGCGACGGCCGTGTGCTGGTCCAGGACGCCACGGGAGACGGACCGGTGGACGCAGCGTTCAAGGCGATCGAGGCCGCCACCGGCGTGCCGGTCACGTTGCGCAAGTTCGAGGTCCGCAGCGTGACCATGGGCGAGGACGCGCAGGGCGAGGCCGTGGTCACGGTCGAGTTCAACGGACGTTCCTATCGAGGCACGAGCGTGACCACCGACATCGTGGAGTCCGGCGTGCGCGCCTTCCTTGAGGTCGTGAACCAGATCGAGTCCATGCGGGCGACGGTGGCGCGCGCCGAGCAACGCAGCCCGGAGGCGGAAGAAGCCGCCTCGGCCATCTGAATCGACCGTAAGGAGCCCGGAGCGCGAATGAGTGCGAAGACTCTGCTGGAGAAAGTCTGGGAGCGCCACGTCGTGGTGCCCGAAACCCCGGACACGCCTGCCGTGCTCTACGTCGACCTGCACCTCACCCACGAGGTCACGTCGCCGCAGGCGTTCTCGGTGCTGCGCAGCCGCGGGCTGAAGGTGCGGCGGCCGGACCGTACGCTGGTCACCATGGATCACTCGACTCCCACCGACACGGCGCAGATCTTCGGCGGCAAGCCGATCACGCTCGAGTCGGCGGCAAAGCAGATCCGCCAGCTCGAGCGGAACTGCGCCGACTTCGGCCTCGACCTGATCGGGCTCCAGGACTCCCGCCGCGGCATCGTGCACGTCATCGGGCCGGAACTCGGCGCGACGCAGCCCGGCAAGACGATCGTCTGCGGCGACAGCCACACCAGCACCCACGGCGCGTTCGGCGCCCTCGCTTTCGGCATCGGCACGACGGAGGTCGGTTACGTGCTGGCGACGCAGTGCCTGCTGCAGCGCAAACCGAAGACGCTGGCCATCGAAGTCACGGACCGGCTCGCGCCCGGCGTGTCGGCGAAGGACCTGGTGCTCGCGATCATCGGCCGCATCGGCGTCAACGGCGGCACCGGCTACGTGATCGAGTACCGCGGGACAGCGATCGAGGCGCTCTCCATGGACGAGCGCATGACCGTCTGCAACATGTCCATCGAGGCCGGCGCGCGGGCCGGCATGGTGGCACCCGACGAGACCACCTTCGCCTACCTGCAGGGCCGACCGCGTGCCCCGCAGGGAGACGCCTGGGAACGCGCTGTCGCCGACTGGCGCACGCTGCCCACCGACGAAGGCGCGCGCTTCGACCTGGCCGTCCGGCTCGACGCCGCGGCCGTCGAGCCGATGATTTCCTACGGCACGCACCCGGGCATGGTGATACCGGTCTCGGGCCGCGTCCCGGAGCTTCCGGGCGATGCCGTGTTCGCCCGCTCGCTGGAATACATGGGCCTCGAGCCGGGTGAGGCGCTGCAGGACAAGCCGGTGCAGGTGGTGTTCGTCGGCAGCTGCACCAACGCTCGCCTGTCCGACCTTGAAGCCGCGGCCCGGGTGCTCGCCGGTCGCCGCGTGGCGCCGGGCGTGCGCATGCTGGTGGTACCCGGTTCGCAGCAGATCAAGCGCGAGGCCGAGGAGCGCGGCTACGCCAAGGTGTTCACCGATGCCGGCGCAGAATGGCGCGAGTCGGGCTGCTCGATGTGCCTCGGCATGAACGGCGACCTGGTGCCCCAGGGGCAGTACTGCGTCAGCACCAGCAACCGCAATTTCGAGGGCCGCCAGGGCATCGGCGCCCGCACCCTGCTCGCCTCCCCGGCCACCGCCGCAGCGACCGCGGTGCGCGGGCGCGTCAGCGACCCGCGCGAGTTCCTGAACTGAGGACGACATGGAACCGATCAACGTCATCCGCTCGCGCACGGTGGTCCTGCCGTCGAGCAACATCGACACCGACCAGATCATCCCCGCTCGCTTCCTCACCACCACGACCCGCGAAGGCCTCGGCGCGGCCCTGTTCGCCGACTGGCGCTACGAGGCCGACGGGCGGCCGAAGGCCGGCTTCGTGCTGAACCGGCCCGAGGCCCGCGGCTGCCAGGTCCTGGTGGCCGGCCGCAACATCGGCTGCGGCTCGTCGCGCGAGCACGCCCCCTGGGCGCTGCTCGACTACGGCTTCCGGGCCGTGATCAGCACCGAGATCGCGGACATCTTCCGCAGCAACAGTCTCAAGAATGGGCTGTTGCCGGTGGTCGTGGACGAGGCGACGCACGGCTGGCTGGTCGCCCACCCGGGCGCGGAGGTGGAGATCGACCTGCCGGGCGCGGTGCTGCGCCTGCCCGACGGCCGCGCGGTCCATTTCCTGGTCGAGGCGTTCTCCCGCTACTGCCTCATGAACGGCATCGACGAACTGGGGTACCTGCTGAGCCATGCCGACGCGATCGACGCGTACGAGCGGCGCGCCGTATGAAGGCGCGAATCGCCGTACTCGGGGGCGACGGCATTGGCCCCGAGGTCACCGCAGAGACGGTCCGTGTGCTCGAGTCCGTGGGGACGCGTTTCGGTCACGAGTTCGAATTCGTGGAAGCGTTGATCGGCGGCGCGGCGATCGACGCCTCGGGCTCGCCCCTGCCGCCGCGCACCATCGACGCGTGCCGGGGCAGCGACGGCGTGCTGCTCGGCGCCGTGGGCGGGCCGCAGTGGTCGGACCCAGCGGCTCGCGTCCGGCCCGAGCAAGGCCTGCTCGAGTTGCGCCGCGTGCTCGGCCTGTTCGCGAACCTTCGCCCGGTGCGCACGCTGGCTGGAATGCTCGATGCCTCGCCGCTGCGGCCTGAGGTCATTGCCGGTGTCGACATCATGGTGGTGCGCGAGCTGACCGGCGGCATCTACTTCGGTCGCAAGAGCCGCACGGCGCACGAGGCCGAGGATGTCTGCAGCTACAGCGCCGCGGAAATCGAACGGGTGACGCGGGTTGCCGGGCGGCTCGCCATGGCACGACGGCGGCACATCGTGTCGGTGGACAAGGCCAACGTGCTGGAGACCTCGCGCCTCTGGCGCAGCGTGGTCGAGCGCGTGCTCGGCCAGGAGTTCCCCGAGGTCCGCTTCGAGCACATGCTGGTGGACGCAGCGGCCATGCACCTGCTGCGTCGTCCGACAAGCTTCGACGTGCTGCTCACCGAAAACATGTTCGGCGACATCCTCACCGACGAGGCGGCGATGCTGGTCGGCTCGCTCGGGCTGCTGCCCTCGGCGTCGCTTGGTGTGGATCGCGTGGGCCTGTACGAGCCGATCCACGGTTCGGCGCCCGACATCGCCGGCCGCGGGATCGCCAATCCCATCGGCACGATCCTGAGCGGAGCCCTGCTCCTTCGCCACTCGCTCGGGCTTGCGGAAGAAGCCGAGGCGGTCGAAACGGCGGTGACGAGCGCCCTGTCGTCCGGCGTCCGGACCGCCGATATCGCGCCGAGCGGCACGCCGTCCGTCGGTAGCCGGGCCGCCGCGGATGCGGTAATTGCCTGTCTCCGCTCAGAAAAATAGTTTATGTAATTCAAATACATAAAAGACTATCAAGCTGAGACTTATAAAGATTGCCTGCCCAGGGCCGCGAGCACCCGTCACCCCCCGAAAAGACGCTTTCAACCCGCAGAAACCCGGCGCTATACTCCACCCCCCCTCTGGGTGACAGCCGGTACTTTCCCGTCCGCACCCCGAATCGATCAAGGTCGAGTGATGAGGACTTGAGTCGGGTTAGTCTTTGCCTCATGGACTGAGGCAACTCGGGTCCCGTCCCGGAAGGCCGGCTTCAACGCCGGCCTTCTTTTTTTGACCCGCGACCCTTCCTCGACTCCCACGCTTGATGCGACGACGAGCCGCCATCCCCCGATTGCTCCACGGTGGAGCGGCCACACTGGCCCTGATCGCCGCGAGTGTTGCGTCGGGACAGCCCTCACCGCGGGTGGCCCACACTCCGCCGGCACCCCTGATCGCTGCGGCGGCGGACCTGAAATTCGCCCTCGACGAAATCATCGTGCAGTTCGGGCGCGACACGGGCGAGTCGGTCCGAGTCACCTACGGCTCCTCCGGCAACCTCGCGCGGCAGATCGCGCAAGGCGCGCCGTACGAGATGTTCCTGTCGGCGGACGAGCAGTACGTGCAGTGGCTCGCAGCCCGTCACCTGACGCGCGGACCGGGCGAACTCTACGCGATCGGCCGCATTGCGCTGTTCGCGCCGCACGACTCCCCGCTGCGTCCCGACCCACGACTCAGTCACCTGGCGCGCCGGCTCTCGGACGGCACGGCTGGTCGACTCGCCATTGCGAACCCCGAGCACGCGCCCTACGGCCGCGCCGCCGAGCAGGCGCTGCGCTCGCTCGGACTGTGGGAGGCCGCGCGCCCTCATCTCGTGCTCGGTGAAAACGTGGCGCAGGCGGCGCAGTTCGCGGCGAGCGGCAACTCGGACGGCGGGCTCATCGCCCACTCGCTCGCGCTGGCCCCCGAACTGCGTCGCCGCGGTTCCTACGCGCTCATCCCCGATTCGCTGCACGAGCCGCTGCGCCAGCGGATGGTGCTGCTCGTCGGCGCTTCGCCCACGGCCGAACGGTTCTACGAATACCTGCGCGCGCCCGCCGGCCGCGGGATACTCGCGGGCTACGGTTTGACGCTCCCGGGAGAATGAACGGCCGATGGACTGGACGGCACTGACGCTCTCTATAAGGCTCGGCCTGCTCACAGTCGTGCTGCTCCTGCCGATCGCGTTCCTGGTCGCCCGATGGCTGGCCTTCGGCCGGTTCCGCGGCCGAGGCTTCGTCGAGGCTCTCGTCGCACTGCCACTGATCCTGCCGCCGACGGTGCTCGGCTACTACTTGCTGGTGGCATTCGGCCGTGCCTCCCCGCTGGGCCAGGCGTTCGAGGCCGTGCTCGGGCACCCTTTGGTCTTCAGCTTCGAGGGACTGCTGCTGGCATCGCTGCTCGTGAACCTGCCGTTCGCCGTGCAACCCATGCAGAACGCGCTCGCCGCCATCCCCCCCAACCTGCGTGATGCCGCGCGCTGCTGCGGACTCTCGCCGCTGGCAGCGATCCGCCGCGTGGAGTTGCCGCTCGCGCTGCCCGGCATCGCCACCGCGGCGGTGCTCACCTTCGCGCACACCCTGGGCGAGTTCGGCGTCGTGCTGATGGTGGGCGGATCCATCCCGGGGGAGACGCGTACCGTCGCGATCGCGATCTACGACCGCGTGCAGGCCTTCGACGAGGCGTCGGCCGGAGTGATGGCGCTCGTCCTGCTGACGCTGTCGCTGGTTGCACTCGGCGTCACGAATACGCTGGCGCGGCGCATGGCGCACAGGCACTGATCCCGTGGATGGCACGGGTGAGTTGCGCGTCCGGCTCCGCCAGGCGGCGCCGTTTCCGCTCTCGGTCGAGTTCAGCGCGCCGCCTGGGTCCGTCACGGCCCTGTTCGGCCCGTCGGGCAGCGGCAAGTCCACCGTTCTGCGGGCCATCGCAGGCCTCCACCGCACGGACGATGCCCTGGTCGCCTGTGGCGGACAGCGCTGGACCGACACGGCCGCCGGCGAATTCCTGCCGTCACACCGCCGGCCGGTCGGGTTCGTCTTCCAGGATTACGCGCTCTTCCCCCACCTCACGGTGCGGGATCAACTCGCGCTCGCGCTCGGTCACCGGCCGCCGGGCGAACGGGCCGCGCGCATCAGCGCCCTGCTCGCGCTTGCCCGATTGGAGGGACTCGCCGCGCGCAAGCCCGCGGCCCTCTCGGGCGGCGAGCAACAGCGCGTCGCACTTGCCCGTGCGCTCGCGCGCGACCCCGCGGTCCTGCTGCTCGACGAGCCGTTCGCCGCCGTGGACTGGGCACTGCGGGAGTCGCTGCGGCACGAACTCGCGGCCTTGCGGCGGCAGGTGTCGCTCACGGTCGTGATGGTCACCCACGACTTCGACGACGTCGCCAAGCTCGCTTCGCATCTCGTGGTGATCGAACGCGGGTCGGTCAGTGCGGCCGGCACCGTGGCGGACCTGACCTCGCGCAACGCCGTACCGGGACTCGGCGGTGCGCGCGAACCGGCCGTGGCTCTCGACGCCCACGTCGTCGCCCAGGATCCGGCGCGACGTCTCACGCACCTGGCTGCGGGCACGTTGCGCCTCGAGGTCCCGACCGTGCCCGGACCCGTCGGGACCACCGTGCGCATCCAGATCGGCGCGCGCGAGGTGATCCTGGCGAGCCGCAGACCCGAGGGGCTGTCGCTTCACAACATCCTAGACGCGCGGGTGCTGGCCGTGGAACCGGGCGGTCACGACGCCCTGCGGCTGGTGCACCTCGCGGTGGGCGATGCCCGCCTGCTGTCGCTGGTCACGGCCGATGCCGTGCGCACGCTCGGACTCGATCGCGGCGCCCCCGTGCTGGCCCTGGTGAAAGCGGTCGCCGTCGAGGCGTTCGCCTGACGCGCAGGCCCGCCGCCGGCCTCAGGGTGCCGTTTCGCCGCCGATCACTCCGAAGTGCGCGGGGGTTCGCGCGTAGAAGGTGCGCAAGCCCTCCCGCGACACGAGCTCGAGCAGCTGGCGGGCCTCGTCGTCGGTCACGATGAACTCGACCTCCACCGTGACGTTGCCCGCGAGTTCGAAGAAGCGCTCCTCGTGCAGCACCCGGTGGCGCCCGAATCCGGCCACGGCACGGAACGCCGAGCCGCCGCGGATCCCGAGGTCGTTGGCCTGTGCCAGCAGCCACTCCCAGGCGAGCCGGCCGTGCAGCCGGTCGTTCTCGTGCACGTAGAAGCGCAGGAAGGAACCGTCCATGCGTAATGTCCTCAGTTCGGGTGACGCAGCCAGGCCATCGTGGCGATGCCGGCAAACGTCGCGAGCACCGCTCCGGCGACGTGAGCGGCCGCCGCGACGAGCGCCCAGGCCGCGCGGCCCTGTTGCAGCAGGGCGACCAGCTCGGCCGAGAACGTCGAGAAAGTGGTGAGACCGCCGCAGAAGCCCGTGATCACCAGCAGCCGCCACTCAGGCGCCATGGCCGTGTAGGTTGCGAAGAAGGCGATGGCGAGACCCACGAGGTAGCCGCCCACGAGGTTGGCCGCCAGCGTCCCGGGCGGGATCGTCGGGAACAGGCTGTTCATCGCCAGGCCCAGCCACCAGCGCAGCAGCCCGCCGAGGCTTGCGCCGACGCAGATCGCCAGGATCGATTTAAGCATCGCGCGCCAGGGCTCGTGATTAACCCGTTGGACGATGCGCGGCCTCGAGCGCCTGCGCAAGGTCCCGTGTGAGGTCTGCCGCTTCCTCGATGCCGACCGAAAGGCGGATGAGCGACTCCGCGATGCCGGCCCGCGCGCGCGCGTCCGCGTCCATCGCGGCGTGCGTCATGCTCGCCGGATGCGCGACCAGGCTCTCGACGCCACCCAGCGACTCGGCGAGCGAGAAATTCCGCAGCGCCGCCAGGAAGGCCCGGACCTCGGCCGTGCCGCCCTTCAGCTCGAAGCTGACCATGGCGCCGAAGCCCTGCTGCTGGGTCCGCGCGAGGGCGTGGCCCGGATGCGACGCGAGGCCGGGGAAATGGACCCGGGCAACCGCCGGATGGCCGGCCAGCAGTCGCGCGACTTCGATCGCGTTCTCGCCGTGCACCCGCATGCGCGCGTGGAGCGTGCGCAGTCCCCGCAGCGTGAGGTAGCTGTCGAACGGCGATCCTGTGACGCCGATGCAGTTCGCCCACCACGCGAGCCGCTCGTGCAGTTGCCGATCCGCGGCGATCACCGCGCCGCCGACCACGTCGCTGTGACCATTGAGGTACTTCGTGGTCGAGTGCACCACCACGTCGGCGCCGAGAGCGAGGGGACGCTGCCACACCGGTGAGAGGAAAGTGTTGTCGGCCACGACCAGCGCGCCGGCCTCGCGGGCCGCATTCGCGACGGCGGTGATGTCCACGATGCGCAGCAGCGGGTTGCTCGGCGTCTCCACCCATACGAGCGCCGGCCCACCGGCGAGGCTCGCCGTAAGCGCCGCCGGGTCCTGGAAGTCCACGAACCGTACGTCCAGCGAGCCCCGCTCGCGCAGCGCGTTGAACAGGCGGTAGGTTCCGCCGTAGCAGTCGTGGGGCACGACGGCGAGCTGTCCGGGCCGGAACAGCTGCGTCACGAGCCCCACCGCCGCCATGCCGGAGGCGGTCACCACCGCGCCGGCCCCGCCCTCGAGTTCGGCGAGCGCACCGGCGAGGATGTCGCGGGTCGGATTCCCGGAGCGCGAGTAATCGTAGGTACGCTTCTCCCCGAAGGCCGCGAAGGAAAAGGTCGTGGTCAGGTGGATAGGCGGCACGACCGCCCCGAACTGCGTGTCGGTGTCGAGCCCGGCGCGGACGGCGCGCGTTTTCGGCGTGGTGCGGTCGCTCATGTTCAGTCGAGTGCCCGCGCGAGCAGGTCGCGCAGCACCTCGGTCTCCTTCAGGAAGGCGTCGTGGCCATAGAGGGAACTGATTTCGATCAGGCTGCAGTTGCCACCGTGCCGGTCACGCAGTTCGCGCATGTCGGCGAGCGGGACCAGCTGGTCCTCCTGCACGGCGAGCAGCGTGGTGGGCACCCTGATCGCGGCTGGCTCGACCCGGTGCAGGTCGATGGACTCCGACAGGCAGACGAAGGCCTCGGGCCGGTAATGAGCGGCGTAGCGAGCGCCGCGTGCCATCAGGTAGGCCTCGACCGGGAAGCGCAAGCCCTCGGGTCCGGCCTCGGCCGGGCCCGGGAAGCGCTCCTCGAACTCTCGCGCGGAGCGGTAGGTGGCCATGGCGAGCGCGCGCGCCAGCGTCAGGCCGCGAGCGCCCTCGCCGTGGCCAAGCGCGTAGCGCACGATGGCGCGCTGCACACTGCGCCAAGCCGTGGACATCGGGTGGGTGCGGTGCGCGGCGCTCAGCACGACCGCGTGCCGCAGGCGGCCCGGATGCGCCTGCGCGAGCGCCAACGTCACCATGCCGCCGTAGGACGCGCCGACGCTCGCATGCAGGCACTCGAGGCCGACATGATCCATGAGTGCCACCAGCACCCGCGCCTGGTCGAAGGCGCTGATGGAGGGGAACGTCGTGCCGTCGGCGGGACCGGTCGTGCGGTGGCTGCCCCCCAGGAAGTCCATGCCGAGCACCCGGAATCGATCCGTGTCGAGGGCGCGGCCGGGGCCCACCACGTCCTGCCACCAGCCTGCGGTGCCGGGCCGGACGTCGAACACCTCGCGCCCGGCCGAAATGCCGCCCAGGGCCGCCACGACCGGCGCCCCGCGGGCACCGGCGAGGCGGTACGCGATCTCTACCGACTCGAGGTGCCCGCCGAGATGCAGTTCGAGGCCGCCCGGCAACGCGTGCACCTCGTCTCGCCACTCGTAGGCGGCCGGCAGCGCGGATGGGTCTGGTACGGGCATCGGGCAATCGGACTCTGCGACGGGGCAGCCCTGCGAGCGCGCGCAGTGTAGGTGGCGGCTCCGGATAGCGTCAAGGCGACACACCACGCGCTTGCGCACGCGACGCGAATGTATTAGCGTGCTATCACATTATTACGCTGGGCACGACCGTGAAGAGCCATCGAAGCATCTCCCCGCGCCAGGAGGCCGCCGTCGAGCGTGCCCTGTTCCAGGCTGTCCTCACCCTGCGCTCCGTCGAGGAGTGCCGGGATTTCTTCCGCGACCTGTGCACTCCGGCCGAGTTGCAGGCGCTCGCCGATCGTTGGGCCGTGGTCGGGCTGCTGCAACGCGACCTGCCCTACCGGGAGATCCACCGCCAGACCGGGGTCAGCGTTACTACCATCGGACGCGTGGCGCGCTACCTCGGGGCCGGCAACGGCGGCTATGCGCTCGCGGTCCGCCGCCTGCAGGAGCGTTGACATGGAACGCCAGCAACGCCTGCGCATCGCGATCCAGAAGTCCGGGCGGCTCACCGACCACTCACTCGACCTGCTCGCCCGCTGCGGCCTCAAGTACAGCCGCGGGAAGGACCAGCTGATGTGCTATGGCGAGAACATGCCGCTCGACGTGCTGTTCGTGCGGGACGACGACATACCGGACCTCGTGCAGGAGGACGTCTGCGACCTCGGACTCGTGGGGCTCAACGTGATCGAGGAGAAGCGCCTCGCCATGGCCGCGCGCGGGGGGCAGGCCCGGTTCGAACTCATCCAGCGGCTCGACTTCGGGCGTTGCCGGCTGTCGCTCGCCGTGCCGGACGATTTCCCCTATGCGGGCCTCCCGAGCCTCGCCGGGCGGCGCATCGCCACGACTTACCCGCACGTGCTCGGACGCTTCCTGCGCGAGAATTCGGTCACGGCTGAAATCGTCACGCTTTCGGGTGCCGTCGAGATCGCGCCGCGGCTCGGCCGTGCCGACCTGATCTGCGACCTCGTGTCCACCGGCTCCACCCTGAGCGCCAACCACCTGCGCGAGGTGACGACCGTACTCGAAAGCGAGGCGGCGCTGATCCGCACTCCCGTGCCGCTGCCCGATGAGAAGGCCGACTGGGTGCGCCGGCTGCTGCTGCGAATCGGCGGCGTCCAGCAGGTCAAGGAGAGCAAGTACATCATGCTGCACGCGCCGCGCGCCGCGCTGCCCGAGATCAAGCGCCTGCTGCCCGGCAGCGAGTCCCCGACCGTGATTCCGCTCGATGGTTCGGGCGACAAGGTGGCCGTGCATGCGGTCTGCCGCGAGAACGTGTTCTGGGAGACGCTCGAAAGCCTCAAGGCCGCCGGCGCAAGCGCCTTGCTGGTGCTGCCCGTGGAGAAGATGCTGCCATGACCGCCCCGCTCGCCCTCCTCGACTGGGCCGCGCTCGACGAGATGCAACGCGCCGCGGCGCTCGAGCGTCCCGCCCAGCGCGAGGCCGCCAGCCTGCTCGAGCGCGCCGGCCGCATCGTGGCGGAGGTGCGCGAGCGCGGCGATGCGGCCTTGCGCGAGTACACCGAGCAACTCGACCGCGTTCGGCTCGAGTCCTTTGCCGTCGGCCCGGCTGAATTCACGGCCGCCGAATCGGCGCTTTCGGGCGAACAACTCGAGGCGCTGCGACGCGCCATCGACACCGTTTCGCGCTTCCACGAGCTGCAAGTGCTCGCGCCGCTGCGCCTCGAGACCTCGCCGGGCGTGGTCTGCGAGCGGCTGATCGTGCCGCTCGGGGCCGTCGGCCTGTACGTGCCTGCCGGCACGGCGCCGCTGCCCTCTACCGCCGTCATGCTGGCCGTCCCGGCGCGCATCGCTGGCTGCCCGGTGCGCGTGCTGTGCACGCCGCCGCGACCGGACGGCACCGCCGATCCGGCCGTCCTGGTCGCCGCGCGACTCTGCGGCATCGAGCAGGTCTTCAAGCTGGGCGGGGCGCAGGCGGTGGCCGCCATGGCCTACGGCACCGAGAGCGTCCCCAAGGTGGACAAGATCTTCGGTCCCGGCAATTCGTGGGTGACGGCCGCCAAGCAGATCGTCGCCTCCGACGCGCGCGGCGCAGCGCTCGACATGCCGGCGGGCCCCTCCGAGGTGCTGGTGATCGCCGACGAGTCGGCGCGGCCCGAGTTCGTCGCCGCCGACCTGCTCGCGCAGGCGGAGCACAGCGAGGACGCGCAGGTGGTGCTGGTCACCACGTCGCGCTCGCTCGCTGCCGCCTGCATCGCCGCGGTCGAGCGCCAGATGGCCGTCCTGCCGCGGCGCGCAATCACCGAGCGCTCGATCGGCGAGAGTCGCGTGCTGCTGGTGCCCGACCTCGATACGGCGCTCGAGGTCAGCAACCGCTATGCCCCGGAGCACCTGATCCTGCAGGTCGCCGAACCCCGGGCATGGCTCGGCCGGGTTCGCAACGCCGGCTCGGTGTTCCTCGGTGCCTGGACTCCCGAGACCATGGGCGACTACTGCAGCGGCACCAACCACGTGCTGCCGACCTACGGCCATGCCCGCGCCTACAGTGGGCTCGGGGTCGCGGACTTCGTCAAGCGCATCACCGTGCAGGAAGTCACGCCCGCGGGACTCGCCGACCTCGGGCGGACGGCGCGCACGCTCGCGCGCCTCGAGTCGCTCGAGGCTCACGCCAACGCGGTCAGCGTGCGTCTCGCGGCCATCGAACGGGAGTCGCTGGCGTGAACCCGCTCCTCACCCTCGCCCGCCCCGACATCCTCGAGCTGCAGCCCTACCAGCACGCGGCCTGGGACCCTTCCCTCGAGCGCATGCACGCCAACGAGATGCCCTGGCGCGCCCAGGGCGACAACTCTGCGGCTGGTCTCAACCGGTACCCGGAGCCGCAGCCGCACGCCCTCGTCGAGCGGATGGCCAGCCTGTACGGCGTGCCGCCCGCCAACGTTCTGGTCGGCCGCGGCAGCGACGAAGCGATCGACCTGCTGGTGCGAGCCTTCTGCCGCGCCGGTGAAGACAACGTGGTGATCACCCCTCCGACCTTCGGCTTCTACAAGGTCGCCGCGCGTGTCCAGGGCGCGGGCGTGATCGAAGTTCCGCTGCTGCCGGGCGACTTCGCCCTCGACGTGCCGGCCGTGCTCGAGGCCGCAAGCCGCGCCAAGATCGTGTTCCTGTGCTCCCCCAACAACCCCACGGGCAACCTGCTCGACGAGGCCGCCCTGCTGCGCACCTGCCACGAACTCACGGATCGGGCGCTGGTGTGCGTAGACGAGGCCTACCTCGAATTCACGAACCGCGCGAGTCTCGCCGCGCGGCTCGAAGAGCTTCCCAACCTCGTCGTGCTTCGCACCCTGTCGAAGGCGTACGCGCTCGCCGGGGCGCGCCTCGGCACGCTGATCGCGAGCGAAGACGTGGTGGGGCTCCTCAAGCGCATCATCCCGCCCTACGCCATCCCCGCCTCGACCATCGAGCAGGTGCTGGCCCTGACAGAGGCGCCGCAGCGCGCGATGGCGGCCGCACGCATCCGCACGCTCGTCGAAGAGCGCGAACAGGCGGCCGCGCGGCTGGCGCGAATGGAGTGCGTGATAAACGTGTATCGGTCCGACGCGAACTTCCTGCTGGCCGAGTTCCGCGACGCCGGACGGGCGCTCGAAGCGGGCAAGGCCGCCGGCCTGCTGGTGCGCGATTTCAGCCGTGCACCGGGCCTCACGAGCTGCCTGCGGATCTCGATCGGCACGCCCGCCCAGAACGAGCGGCTGCTCGCCGCATTGGAGCGCCCATGAGCGGCGAGTGGCTGCTGTTCATCGATCGCGACGGCACGATCATCGAGGAGCCGGCCGACGAACAGGTGGACAGCCTGGGCAAGCTGCGCCTGCTGCCCGGCGTGATCCCGGCCCTGATCGAGCTGCGGCGAGCGGGTTACCGCCTGGTTCTCGTAAGCAACCAGGACGGGCTCGGCACCGCCTCCTTCCCGGACGCCGACTTCCACGCTCCCCAGGATTTCCTGCGCGCGCTGCTCGCCTCGCAGGGCATCGAGTTCGACGCGGAGTTTTTCTGTCCGCATTTTCCCGCGGACGACTGCGCCTGCCGCAAGCCGCGCACGGGCCTGCTCACCGATTTCCTTGTCGCGCACGCGCCGGACCCGCGGCACAGCTTCGTCATCGGCGATCGCGACACCGACATGGCGCTCGCCGCCAACCTCGGGCTCGAGGGGCTGCGGGTGCGGGCCGACGGCGCGGACGGTGCGAGCTGGCCGGCCATCGTCGATCGCCTGTGCCGGCCGGATCGCCGCGCACGGATCGAGCGCCGCACGAAGGAGACCGACATCGCGGTGAGCGTTGCGCTGGATCGCACCGCCCCGGTTGCCATCTCGACCGGCATCGGCTTCTTCGACCACATGCTCGAGCAGGTCGCGCGCCACGGCGGCTTCGCCCTCGAGCTTAGCTGCCGGGGCGACCTCGACGTTGACGAGCACCACACCGTCGAGGACTGCGCGCTGGCGCTCGGACAGGCGCTGCGCGAGGCGTTGGGCGACAAACGCGGCATCGCCCGCTTCGGCTTCCTGCTGGCCATGGACGAGGCCCAGGCCCAGGTGGCGGTGGACCTCTCGGGCCGACCTTACGCGCTCTTCGAGGGCGCCTTCGGGCGCGACGCCGTGGGCGGACTGCCGACGGAGCTGGTACCGCATTTCTTCCGCTCGCTCGCCGACAGCCTCGGCGCCGCCATCCACGTGCAGGTGCGGGGCGAGAATACGCATCACATGGTGGAGGCCTGCTTCAAGGGCGTCGGCCGTGCGTTGCGCCAGGCACTGCGGATCGAAGGCACCGAGCTGCCGAGCAGCAAGGGCGTGTTGTGAGGCATCCGGCATGATCGACGTCGCGATCATCGACAACGGCGGCGCCAACATCGCCTCGCTGCGCTACGCGCTCGAACGCCTCGGCGCGAGCTCGTTCCTGACCGCTGACCCCGGCGAGCTGCGCGACGCCCGGCGCGTGATCCTGCCCGGCGTTGGCGCGGCCGCCGACGCCATGGCGCGTTTGCGAACGCTCGGCCTCGTGGACCTCCTGCCCCAGCTAACGCAGCCGGTGCTCGGCATCTGCCTCGGCATGCAACTGCTGTTCGCGACCAGCGAGGAAGGCGAGGACGGCGAGGACACCGAGTGCCTCGGCCTGATCGACGAGCGGGTAACGCGCTTCCCCGAGCGTGCCGGCTTCCCCGTGCCGCACATGGGCTGGAACCAGCTGCGGCTGGTCGCACCGAGCCCGCTCTTCGCCGGGATCGCCGACGGGGACTACGTGTACTTCGTGCACAGCTACGCGGCGCCGCTCGGCCCCTGGACCCTGGCCGCCACCGACTACGGCGCCGAGTTCTCCGCAGGCGTGCGGCGCGGAAATTTCCACGGCGTGCAGTTCCACCCGGAGCGCTCCGCGGCGACGGGGAGCCGGGTGCTCGCAAACTTCCTGGAGCTCACCTGATGCGGCTGATTCCCGCCATCGACCTGCGCGGCGGTCGCTGCGTGCGCCTGCTGCAGGGTCGCTTCGATGCCGAGACTGTCTACTCCAGCGACCCGCTCGAGGTGCTGGACCGCTACCTCGCCCTCGGCGCCACTGCGATCCACGTCGTGGACCTCGACGGCGCGCGCGCGGGTTCGCAGGCCAATCGCACCGCCATCGCCCGCCTTGCCGGCCACGTACAACCCGGTACGGTGCAGGTGGGCGGCGGGGTGCGTTCCCGCGCGGTCGTCGAGGAACTCCTGGCGCTCGGGGTCGCGCGCGTGGTGGTCGGAAGCGTGGCCGTCACTGAGCCGGACGAGGTCACCGGCTGGCTGCGCGATCCGGGTGCTGAACGCGTCGTGCTCGCGTTCGACGTGCGCCTCGATGAGGGCGGCACGCCACGGCTCGCCACGCACGGCTGGGAACGCCAGACGCAGACGAGTCTCTGGGATGCCGTCGAGCGCTATCTCCCCGCCGGGCTGCGCCACGTGCTCTGCACGGACGTTGCCCGCGACGGCGCGATGTCAGGCCCCAATCTCGCGCTGTACACGGAGGCTGTGCGCCGCTTCCCGGGCATCGACTGGCAGGCCTCCGGCGGCGTCAGCCGCGCCGCTGACCTGCACGCGCTCGCCGCGACGGGGGTGGCCGCGGTGATCAGTGGCCGTGCGCTGCTCGAGGGTCGCCTGTCCGCAGAGGAGGTCGCGCCATTCTTGCCCGCCGCATAATTCCGTGCCTCGACGTGCGCGACGGCCAGGTCGTCAAGGGCGTGCGCTTCCGTGATCACCGCGTGGTGGGGGACATCCTCGATCTCGCCTCGCGTTACCGCGCCGAGGGCGCCGACGAGCTGGTCTTCTACGACATCACGGCGAGCCCCGAAGGTCGTTCGGTGGATCGAAGCTGGATCGGGCGCATCGCCCGCGTGCTCGACATCCCGTTCTGCGTCGCTGGCGGCATCCGCAGCGTCGAGGACGCCGAGGCGGTGCTGAACTCTGGGGCTGAGAAGATCTCAGTGAACTCCCCTGCCCTCGTCGATCCCGCGCTGATCGACCGGCTGGCGCACCGCTTCGGCTCGCAGTGCGTCGTCGTGGGCGTGGACAGCCAGACCGTGGACGATGATTTCCTCGTCTACCAGTTCACGGGCGACCCGGAGCGCGCGCGCAGCACGGCGCGGCGCACGCTCGACTGGGCACGGGAGGTGCAGGACCGCGGCGCCGGCGAGATCGTTCTCAACTGCATGGCAAGCGACGGCGTGCGCACGGGATACGACATCGTCCAGCTGCGGCGCGTACGCGAAGTCTGCCGCGTCCCGCTGATCGCCTCGGGCGGCGCCGGCGCGCCCGAGCACTTTGCCGAGGTGTTCGAGGCGGCCCGCGTGGATGGTGCGCTCGCGGCGAGTGTGTTTCACTCCGGGGAGATTGCGATTCCCGACCTGAAGCGGTACCTCAGCACGCGGCACATCGAGGTGAGGCTGTGATCCCGGACGACGTGGTCGCCCTCGACTGGGACAAGGGTGGTGGGCTGCTGCCAGCCATCGTGCAGCACGCGCGCACCGGGCGCGTGCTGATGCTGGGCTACATGAACGAAGCCGCGCTTCGAGAGACGCTGCGCCAGGGCCGCGTGGTCTTCTACAGCCGCTCGCGACAGGTCCTCTGGACCAAGGGCGAGACCTCCGGCCATTACCTGAACCTGGTAGACGTAAGCACCGACTGCGACACGGACGCGCTGCTGGTGCTCGCGGACCCGATCGGGCCTACCTGCCACAAGGGCACGGAGTCGTGCTTCGCCGATGCCGCGCCCGCCGACGCGCAGCGCCTCGCGTTTCTCGGACTGCTCGAGAACATCATCGCCAACCGCATTGCCGACCAGCCCGAGGGCAGCTACACGGCGCGGCTGTTTGCCGAGGGGCCGGGTCGTATCGCGCAGAAGGTGGGCGAGGAAGGGGTCGAGACGGCCCTAGCGGCGGTGTCGCGTGACGACGACGGGCTGGTCAGCGAGTGCGCGGACCTGCTCTTCCACGTGCTGTTGCTGCTCAAGTCCCGCGACCTATCACTCGACCGCGTGGTCGATGAACTCAGGGCGCGGCACGCCTCGAAGGGCTAGCGAGCGCGAACATCAGGGCAGCCGCGAGCGCCGTGATCCCGGCGGCTGCAGCGAAGGCCGTCGCCGACCCGAGTGCCTGCCACAGGCCACCGAAGATCACCGCACCCGGCAGGACCAGCAGGCCACTGGTGAGGTGATACAGCCCAAAGGCCGTGCCCCGCTCGGCCGCGGTCGCGTGGTCGCCAATGAGCGCCCGCTCGGCGGGCTCGGTCATCGCCAGCGTGGCGGCATAGGCAACGAACAGCGCCCAGACGCCGACGGCGCCGGGGCTGGCATACGCCAGCAGCAACAGCACGATCACGCGCGCTGTCCAGCCCCCGAGCAGCATCGGCACGCGGCCGAGCCGGTCGGAGAGGATGCCGGCCGGCAACGCGATCAGCATCTTGACGAGACTGGCGGCCGCCCAGACCAGCGGAACCCACGTCACGGCCATTCCCGCCTGGGTCGCCCACAGCACCACGAAGACTTCGGGCACGCTTGCGACCGCGAGCAGACCCGCCGTCAGGATGATGGCTCGCAGGCGTCCGTGGAGCGCGCGCCAGGAAAATCGCTGTGCGGTGGCGAGCGCCGCCGGCGCGACTGGCGGCAGTCCGAAGACGAGCAGCGCGATCACGAGCGCACCAGGAACGGCCGAGGCCAGGAACACGTGCTCGAGGTCGGCGTGGGCCGCGAGGAGACCGAAGGCGAGCAGCGGCCCGACGACGGCACCGGCGTGGTCCATCGAACGGTGAAAGCCGAACGCCCGCCCCCGCTGCTCGGGGGCGGCGGCCGCCGCGATCAAGGCGTCCCTTGGCGCCGTACGCAGGCCCTTGCCAATACGGTCCATAAAACGCAGTCCCAGAACAGCCGTCCAACCGGTCGCGAGTCCGATCAGCGGCCGAACGACGTTGGAGAGTGCGTAGCCGCCGATGACCAGGCGTTTGGCCGGCACGCCACGATCCGCGAGCCGGCCCGAGACCAGTTTCAGGATGCTCGCGGTGGCCTCGGCCAGCCCTTCCACGAGGCCGACGATTGCCGGGCCGGCGCCGAGCGCTGCGGTCAGGAAGATCGGCAACAGCGGCGTGATCATCTCGCTCGCCGTGTCGTTCAGCAGCGACACGAGGCCGAGGATTACGACCGTGCGGGGAAGTGTGGCGCCGGTCGGGTTCGGGTGTCTCAGGACCGCGCTCCCGGCCTCGAGATATGCCGCTCTACAGCATCCGCAGCATGCGGCGCAGCGGCTCCGCCGCGCCCCACAGCAGCTGGTCGCCCACCGTGAACGCCGAGATGTACTCGCCGCCCATGGCGAGCTTGCGCACGCGTCCGACGGGGATGTCGAGCGTGCCGCTCACCCGCGCGGGCGACAGCTCGCGGATGGAGTCCTCGCGGGTATTCGGCACCAGCCGCACCCAGTCGTTGCCGCCGGCAATCATTCGCTCGAGCTCGGGCAGCGGCAGGTTGCGCCTGAGCTTGATGGTCATTGCCTGGCTGTGGCAGCGCATGGCGCCGATGCGCACGCACAGGCCCTCGACCGGAATCGGGTTGGTCGATCGACCGAGGATCTTGTTGGTCTCGGCGCTGCCCTTCCATTCTTCGCGGCTCTGGCCGTGGCCGAGGTCCTTGTCGATCCATGGGATCAGGCTGCCGGCGAGCGGCGCACCGAACTGCGCTGTCGGCAGCGCGTTACCGCGCAGGCACTCCGTCACGACCCGGTCGATGTCGAGGATGGCGCTCGCCGGATCGCGAAGCAGGCCTGCAACGGAGGCGTGTGCGGCTCCCATCTGCGCGAGCAGTTCGCGCATGTTGGGCGCCCCCGCGCCCGAGGCGGCCTGGTAGGTCATTGAGCTGACCCACTCGACGAGGTCCTCGCGCAGCAGGCCGCCGAGCGCCATCAGCATCAGCGACACCGTGCAGTTGCCGCCGATGAAGTCGCGCACGCCACTCTTGAGCGCCGCGTCGATCACGTCGCGGTTCACCGGGTCGAGGATGATGACCGCATCGTCCTTCATGCGCAGCGCCGAGGCCGCGTCGATCCAGTAGCCGCGCCAGCCGGCGGCGCGGAGCTTCGGATGCACCGCCAGCGTGTAGTCACCGCCCTGGCAGGTGAGGATGACGTCGCAGGCGGCGAGCGCTTCAAAGTCGTTGGCATCTTGCAGAACGCCCGGTCCGCGACCGACGTCCGGCGCGGCCCCGCCCGCCTGCGAGGTGCTGAAGAAAACCGGCTCGATGGCATCGAAGTCGCGCTCGGCGCGCATGCGTTCCATGAGGACCGAGCCCACCATGCCGCGCCAGCCGACGATACCCGTCTTCATTTGCCGCCCCGTAGCTTCAGATCAGGATTTCCCGCGCCGGTTCGCGCAGGTTGTACGAGGAACTCATCGCGTGCCCGTAGGCACCGGCATTCGCGATCAGCAGGGTGTCGCCCTCCGCAGTCGGCGGCAGCAGCCGCTCGTGACCGAGGTAGTCCGCCGACTCGCAGATCGGGCCGACGACGTTGTAGACCTCCCGGCCCGGCTCGCCGAAGCGCGTCAGGTTCACGATGTCGTGGTGTGCACCGTACAGCGCAGGACGGATCAGCGAATTCATGCCCGTTGTCACGCCCACGTACTGCACGGTGCCCTTGCCCTTGAGTTGCGTGACCTGCGCGACCAGCACGCCGGCCTGCGCCACGAGAAACCGCCCGGGCTCGAGCCAGAGGCCGAGCCGGGGCCAGCGCGTGCGCAGGTCGTCGATCACGCCTTGCAGCGCCGCGAGGTCCACGGGCACCTGCCCGGGCTTCTCGGGCACGCCGAGACCGCCGCCCAGGTCGATCGCGCGCACCTCGGGGAAGCGCTGGGCGAGTTCGCCGAGCAACTGGCCGACCTGGCGCCAGTTGCGCACGTCGAAGACGCCGCTGCCCGTGTGGGCATGGAGCCCGATGACCCGCGCGCCGGCCGCGGCGACCAGGCGATCGAGCTCGTCGAGTTCGAAGAGCGGGATGCCGAACTTCGAGTGCACGCCCGCGGTGCGCACGTGGTCGTGGTGACCGCGGCCGAACCCCGTGTCCACCCGGACGAGGACGTCGCGGTCGCGGAACAGCTCCGGCCAGTGTCGCAGCGGATAAAGGTTGTCGAGCGTTAGGTGCACGCGCTGCGCGAGTGCCCACTCGTACTCGGACCGGGGCGCGAAATTCGGCGTGAACAGCACCTTGTCGCGGTCGATGCCGGGCACGACCTCGAGCACGCGTTCGCACTCGCCCTGCGAGACGCACTCGAACGCGAGCCCGAGCGCGGCGAAGGTGCGCAGGATCTCCGGGTGCGGGTTGGCCTTCATCGCGTAGAACACCCGCTCGACGCCGCCGATCGCAAGCAGCTGGCGAGCGGTGTGCTCGAGCGTCGCGTTGTCGTACACGTAGGCGCAACCGTGCTCGCGCGCGATGTCCTCGAGTTCCGCCCGCCGTCCCTGCCACCAAGGCGGCCCGCCGGCCGGAATCATCGGGACGAGCCCGTGGATCTGCTCCCACGTGGGCCCGAGCACGTGGTCCGACGGCGCGTTGCGCACGATCACGTCGTGAAGGCGGCTGACGAGCCGGTCACCCTGCTCCTCGTCCACCACGAAGGTGATGTTGAGGTCGTTAGCCGCCTGCGTGACGAGGTAAATGCGCTGTTCCTCGAACAGCTCGAGGGCATCGCCCAGCCGGTGCA
>Ga0209391_10000196_pt1 | contig 25462 bp, 26 predicted proteins | sample PPLLak3March2015_FD_187246 | JGI IMG/M metagenome (GOLD analysis project Ga0209391, IMG submission 187246) | Freshwater sediment microbial communities from Prairie Pothole Lake near Jamestown, North Dakota, USA - PPLs Lake P7 Core (1) Depth... | ecosystem: Environmental > Aquatic > Freshwater >...
GCGGCGCTGCCGCCGTCCCAAGTGGTGAAGACCGAGCCGCGCGGTGTCGGCGCGCCGCCGATCACGTCCGCCAACGTGCCGCCTATCTCGGCCACGCCAGGCAGCAACGCGATCCTGTTCGATGGCACGACGCTGACCATCCCGGACTGATCCGGACCCCAGCGCTCCGATGACGAGGCCCGCGCAAGCGGGCCTTTTCCATTTGTGCGCCCGCCCGGATCGCCTCGTCGGCGTGCGGGCCGCCCACCGTGACGCGCAGGCGTGAACCCGACGCGTGCTACGCCGTCGCCTTCGCCCTCAGTGGCGGCGTCCCCTCGTGCATCGCGCCCATGATCTCCTTCCGGAACTCCGGCGTGTCCTGGTGGCCGTGCACCGCCACCGCGTGCTGCACGGCGGCCTCGATGAGTTCGTTGTCGGTGTCGGCCGAGATCGCGACCGTGCAGTTCATGTCGCTGGGGACTTCCCTGCAGTCGATGTACTTGCGAGTCATGCTGATCTCCTTGGTTCCACGCCCGCGCGCTGGGCAGGAGGAGTGTCGGCGCCCACGCGCGCTGGCGCGGGCTCGAACGCAGTGGCGCCGCAGTCCTGGGAGCATCGACTCGACAGCAGCAGGACGGGCGCTGAGCGAAGGGTCTGCGTGGCCGTCCCGACCGATCGAGCTTCGTTCCCGAAGAGTGGATGCCGACTGTAGCGCCGCGACCACCGATGGGAATCCCGTGAACGGCAGTCGCAGTACTACGGACGACCGCGGCGCGGCCTGCATTGCCAATGGAACGCGCCGCGTGCCGCGCCGCCCGCCGTCCTCTACGCGCCGTCCCGCAGCCACGCCTCCAGCTGCCGGTAAACCTCCGGACGGCTGAGCAGCTCGAGGTGCCCCATCGGCGAGCCGATCCACTGGCGGCTCTTCGGGAAGCCGAGGCTGTGCGCGGGATCCTTGTGCAGCCCGAGCGCGCTGTCCAGCGGCACGAGGCCGTCTCCAACCAGCCGCTGCGCAACGACACCGCGGCGCTCCCCCAGCATCGCGCCCGCCGCATAGCAGTCGACGTGCGCCGGGAGCGGCACCGGCCGGTGCTTGCCGCGAATGACGGCGCCGTGCCGCAGGTCGCGGATGCCCGCGCTGCGGGACCGGCCGAGCCGGGTGAGCGGCGCCGAGTACGGGCTGAGGCTCATCAGGTAATCGAGCCCATGGCCGCCGCGCTCGAGCGGCGAACCGTGGTGCGGCGTGCCGAGGAACACCAGCTTGCGCAGATGCCCGAGCCAAGCGTGCCGCTTCGCCTCGCCGTGGTGACAGGCGCTGCGCGCCACGAGACCGCCCATGCTGTGGCCGAGGATCGTGAGTTCCTCGACCGGACACGGCCACGCGGCGACGAGGCTCTCCAGCGTTTCAGCGAACTCCGCGCCGTTGTCGGCCACGCGCAGGCCGCTGTTGTAGCGCAGGTAGAGCGGCGTGCAGCCGAGCGCGTCGGCCAGCGCTTCACCGTGGTCGTGTCCGTCGCGCCGCCATTGCAGGTCGTTCATGCACAGGCCGTGCACGAGGACAAGAAGGCGAGCGGTGGGCGCGGGTCCGCCGGCCGCGCGCAGCGAGCCGCCCGGATCGGCCAGGTCGAGCGGCTGGCCACGATGGCGCACCGACATCCGGATCGCCAGCGGGTTGGCGGTCCGGGCGAGGTAGTCGCCGTACACACCGTTGATCGCGGCCAGCAGCGCATCCCGGCGCGGCCCGGCCGCGCCTTCCGGCATCAGCTCGACCACCGGCGCGAGCGACGCGTCGATGCCGCGACCGATCAGGCGCACGCTGCCACGCACGGTGCGGTAGACGAAGCCGGTGATGCCCCGCGTCGAACCCGCCCTCGGCTTCCCCAGCGGCCAGGGCCGCCGCTGGATCGTGTGATGCATCCGCTCGACCACATCGACGAGCCCCGCGGTCGCCTCGAACGCGAGGCGCGCCACTCCGTGCAGGTCGGCGGCGTGCGTCCGGTTCAGCTTCGCCATGGTGCTTCCTTCCTCATGCGGTCAGGGCCTTGACGACCTCGACCGGGTTGTTGCGGATCGCGCGCAGCAGCGCGCGGGCCGGGCCGGTGGGCGACCGGCGTCCCTGCTCCCAGTTGCGCAGCGTGGCGAGTTCGATGCCGAGCAGTTCCGCGAACTTGGCCTGGCTGAGCCCGGTGAGTGCGCGCACCGCGCGCACGTCCACCTCGTCATCGGCCGCGCGCGACGCCCTGACGCGACCCGTCGCGCCGATGAGCCGCGCGAGCCCCTTGCGCCGCTCCCGCCGCACCGCCCGCGAAACCTCGAGCAAGGCCTCGAAGACCTCGTTGCCCATGCACTCACCTGTACGTGGTTCGACTGATACCTTGGACACCCTACGCCGCTGGCGCACATGCGTCAATGGCGTACTGTAACTTGGAGCTTTCCTTCGCGGCCGCCTTGAGCGTCATCAACGCGGGCGGTCCTCGAGCCCCTAGACATAGAAGATGTCAGGCGCATGGACCGGGCTGGATCCGTGGTTCATCACCGGCTCAACTTGACTTCCTTCATGGAGCAATGCATGGACTACGCAGCCGAGATCAAGAAGTACACGAACGAGATCAACTCGGGCGCGCTGGCGGCGATCGAGAAGTTCCTCAGCATCGCGATGCGCAACCCGGACTCCGCGCTCGTCTCGACGTCGGATCCGAAGGAACTGGCGACCGTGCGCGACGGCTTCGCCTCCAGGAAACTCGGACTGGCGCCGGACGCCGCCGAGGCCGGATTGAAAGCCGTGGCCGAGAAGATGAAGGGCGAACCGCGCAAGAACCGGGTCGTCTTCTACTACCTGCTCGCCGAAGCGACCGGAACGCTGGACAAGCTCGCCTGACGCACCCGGTCGCGGCGATCGCGGCCCGCGTGCGCGGCCGCGATCGCGTGACCACCGCGCGCGGAGCGCCGGCCCGCCGCCGGTGCTTGCCGGCGCGCGACCACAGCGGCGTTGACCTTCGATTGCCGCCGACGGACGGCACCCGTATCGTGCGCCTGTTCGCGCCTTGTGCCTTGGCTCGTCTTCGCGCACGGCGCCGCCTTCGGCTGCCGGTCATCCGGTGAACGAACGGACCATCTCGACCCAATCATCGCCAACCTGAGGAGCACCGGCATGCAGATCACTGACCTTCTCGCCCAGGTGGGCGGGCTCCAGTCGATGGCGCGCGAACTGAACGTTCCCGAGTCGCAGGTGGCGAGCGGCGCCGAGGCGCTGCTGCCCGCCATCCTGGGCGGATTCAAGAAGCAGGCGCAGGCCCAGCCTGCCGGCCTCGACGGACTCGGCGGGCTCGGCGGGCTGCTCGGGCAACTCGGTGGCGGTGGCCTGCTCGATCAGGTGCTCGCGCCGCAGCGGACCGACGTGAGCCAGGGAAACGACGTGCTCGGCCAGATCTTCGGTTCGAAGGACGTGAGCCGCACCGTCGCGCAGAACGCGGCCGCGCAGTCCGGGCTCGACCCGAGCCTGCTCAAGAAGATGCTGCCGCTGCTGGCGATGCTCGTCACGGGCTTCATGGCGAGGCAACAGGGCGAGAGCCCGATGGCGCCGGCCTCGATGCCATCGATGCCCGCGGGCGGCGGACTCGGCGACCTGATGGGCAGCCTGCTGGGCGGAGGCGGGGCCGCGAGCGGTGGCGAAGCGATGCCGCGCAACGCCGCTCCCGGACTCGGATCACTGCTCGACCTGAACGGTGACGGCAACCCGCTGGACGACATCCTGCGGATGGCCGGCAAGGTCCTGCGCTGACCGCAGCGCGCGCACCGGCGCGCGGGCGGGTGGTTCAACTATCGAAAGGACACGCACATGGGCTGGATCATCACCTTGATCATCGGCGGCATCGTCGGATGGCTGGCGAGCATCGTCATGAAGACCAACCCGCAGATGGGCCTGATCGCCAACGTGCTGGTCGGCATCGTCGGCTCGTCGCTCGGCTTCTGGATCGCCGGCCTGCTGGGCCTGGAGCCCACGGGAGGCATCCTGCGGTTCATTGTGGCGATCGCCGGCGCGGCGCTGCTCATCTTCATCCTCGGCAAGCTCGGCATCTTCCGCAAGAGCTGACGCACACCCGCGCGCGGCGCCCCGGATGGAGTCCGGGGAGCGCGCGCATCGCACGGAGGAGTACCGCATGAAGCGAGTCCTTGTCCTGGCCGCCGGGGCGCTGTTCGCGTCCCTGGCCTCCGCCCAGATGCCGAGCGTCGACGACCTCATGAAGGGCGTCCGTTCACTGCCCAAGGCGCCCGCAAGCGGGGCGAGCATCGGCGCGGCCGACGAGAAGACCAACGCCGCGGGGATCAAGGAAGCGCTCGCGGTGGGCACCGAACGCGCCGTCAAGAGCCTCTCGCAGGTCGACGGCTACTTCGGCAACGCAGCGGTGAAGATCCTGATGCCGCCGAGCATCCAGAAGGTGGCGGAGGTCGCCCGCATGGCGGGGTACCAGAAGCAGGTCGACGAATTCATCCTGAGCATGAACCGCGCGGCCGAGGCCGCCGCGCCGCAGGCCGCGCGCTACTTCGGCGACGCGATCCGCGACATGACGCTGGAGGACGTGCGCGGCATCCTCACCGGAGGCGACACGGCAGCCACCGAGTTCTTCCGCCGCAAGACGCACGACAAGCTCTACGCGGCGTTCAAGCCGATCGTGTCGAAGAAGGTCGGCGAGGTCGGCGCGACGCGCGCCTACAAGGACATGATGGGTCGCTACACGAGCGTGCCGATGATGAGCAGGCAGTCGCTCGACCTCGACGACTACGTGACGAACAAGTCGCTCGACGGCCTGTTCCACATGGTCGGCGAGGAAGAGAAGAAGATCCGCACCAACCCGGCGGCGCGCACGACCGACCTGCTGAAGACCGTGTTCGGCAAGTAGACGTCACGGCTCCGCGCGTCACGATGCGCGGCCGTCGCGTGCGTGCGGCGGTTGGTTTGACCCGACCACCCCTCCCGCGCGACACTGCCTTCCCTGCGCCGGACAACCGTCACCCATCCGGCTGGCATCCAAAACAACACCCTTGGAGGAGACACCATGCAAGCCCGCAAGCCCGCCCGTTCCGGGCTGAAACTCGTCGCCGGCGCAGTCCTGGCCGGCCTGCTCGCCGTCACCGGCCCGGCGCTCGCCGGCAAGAAGGACGACACGATCCGCTTCGCCTACGACCAGGCGCCGGAGAGCGTCGACCCGTTCTTCAACAATGTCCGCATCGGCGTGATCATCGGCCACAACGTGTGGGACACGCTGATCGTCCAGGATCCGAAGACCAACGAGTACAAGGGCAACCTCGCGAAGAGCTGGAAGCAGATCGACGATAGGACGATCGAGTTCGAACTGCGCGAGGGCATCAAGTTCCACAACGGCGAGGACTTCGACGCCGACTCGGTCGTCTACACGCTGAACTTCGTCGCCGACCCGGCCAACAAGGTCACCACGCAGGCGAACGTCAACTGGATCGAGAAAGCGACGAAGGTCGACAAGTACAAGGTCCGCCTGACCACCAAGCAGGTCTTCCCCGCCTGGATCGAGTACCTTGCCGGTCCGGTCGTCATCCACCCGGCGAAGTACTACGCCGAGGTCGGGCCCAAAGGCATGAACGCCAAGCCGGTCGGCACCGGCCCGTTCCGCGTCGCCAACTATGTGCCGGGCAAGTCAATCACGCTCGAGCGCAATCCGAACTACTTCAAGGACACCGCCAAGGGCGCGCCGAAGATCGCGAAGATCGACATCCGCTTCATCCCGGACCGGCAGACGCAGATGGCCGAGATGCTGTCCGGCGGCGCCGACCTGATCATGCACGTGCCGAAGGACCAGGCCGACCAGGCCGCCAGAGTGCCGAGCCTGCAGGTGGTCAGCGGCGAGACGATGCGGATCGCGTTCATGCAGCTCAACACGCTCGACAACACGCCGACGCCGGCGCTCAAGGACATCCGCGTGCGCAAGGCGATCCTGCACGCGATCGACCGCGAGTCGATCGTCAAGAACATCGTCGGCGCCGGTTCGCGCGTGCTGCACACCCAGTGCTTCCCGTCGCAGTTCGGCTGCACCGACCAGGGCGCCGCGCGCTACGCGTACGACCCGGCGCTGGCAAAGAAGCTGCTGGCCGAAGCGGGCTTCCCGAACGGCTTCGAGACCGAGATCTTCGCGTACCGGGAGCGCAACCAGACCGAGGCGATCATCAACAACCTGCAGCAGGTCGGCATCAAGGCCAAGCTGAACTTCTCGCAGTACGCCGCGATGCGCGACGCGATCCGCGCCGGCAAGGCGTCGCTGACGCACCAGACCTGGGGCTCGTTCTCGGTCAACGACGTGTCGGCATCGATTCCCGTCTGGTTCGGCGGCGAGTCGGACGACGTCACGCGCGACAAGGAAGTGCAGGAGTTGCTGAAGAAGGGCAACAACTCGGTCGACCCGAAGGTGCGCCAGCAGGCGTACCGCGACGCGCTGAAACGGATTGCCGACAACGCCTGGTCGGTGCCGCTGTGGTCGCTGCCGGTCTACTACGTCGGGTCGAAGGAACTGAACTTCGCCGCCTACCCGGACGAGCAGGTCCGCTTCTGGGAGATGACCTGGAAGTGACGGGTCCTTGAAGTAGGCGGCGGGCAAGGCAGGCGCGGAGGTGGGCGGGTACATCCTGAAACGGCTGGGGCTGGCGATCGCCGTCGCCCTGGCCGTGTCGATGATCGCCTTCCTGCTGCTGCGCCTGTCGGGCGACCCGGCCATCGCGATCGCGGGCGAAGGCGCGCGGTCCGAGGACATCGAACTGGTCCGCAAGACCTACGGCTTCGACCGGCCGCTGCCGGTGCAGTACGTCGAGTGGCTCGGCAAGACGCTGCGCGGCGACTTCGGCGAATCGATCTACTTCAAGACGGCGGCCGCGCCGCTGATCTTCGCGAAGCTCGAAACGACGATGGTGCTGGGCCTGCTCGCGCTGGCCTTCGCGCTCGCGATCTCGATTCCGCTCGGGGTGATGGCCGCGGTCTACCGCAACAGCTGGATCGACCGGCTGTGCCTCGCGCTCGCGGTGCTCGGGCAGGCGCTGCCGAACTTCTTCTTCGCGCTGCTGCTGATCATGCTGTTCTCGATCTCGCTGCGCTGGCTGCCGGTGTCCGGCAGCGGCACCTGGCAGCACTTCGTGATGCCGACGATCGCGCTCGGCTACTACGCGGCGCCGGCGTTCATGCGGCTGATCCGCGCCGGCATGATCGAGGTGCTGGAGGCCGACTACATCCGCACCGCGCGCGCCAAGGGGCTGCCCGCCAGCAAGGTGATCTTCAAGCACGCGCTGCGCAACGCGGTGGTGCCGGTGGTGGCGCTCGCCGCCGTGCAGCTGGGCTTCCTTCTCGGCGGCTCGGTGGTGATCGAGACGATCTTCGCGCTCGACGGCCTCGGCTACCTCGCCTACCAGAGCATCACGTTCAAGGACTTCCCGGTGATGCAGAGCATCGTGCTGCTGCTGTCGGTGATCTACGTCGTGCTGACGCTCGCCTCCGACATCGCCAACGCGTGGCTCGATCCGCGCATCCGGGTCGCGTAGCGATGTCGAGCACGGTCAGCACGGAAGCGGCGGCCGCGGGCGTCGAACCCGGCGGCACGGTCATCGCCGCGCCCGGCCTCTGGCGCCGCGTGTGGAAGAACAAGGCGGTGGTGGTCGGCGGCGCGCTGCTCCTGCTGATCGTGTTCCTCGCGCTCGCCGCGCCGTGGATCGCGCCGTACGACCCGTACGCGCAGGACCTCGCCAACCGCAACGTGCCGCCGTTCTGGTACGAGCAGGGTTCGTGGCTGCACCCGCTCGGCACCGACCCGCTCGGGCGCGACTACATGTCGCGGCTGTTCTACGGCGCGCGCATCTCGCTGCTGATCGGCGTCTCGGTGGCGATCATCTCGGGGCTGATCGGGACCACGATGGGGATGCTCGCCGGCTACTTCGGCGGCAGGACCGACATGCTGGTGAGCTTCATGGTCACCACGCGGCTGTCGATGCCGGTGATCCTCGTCGCGCTCGCCACCGTCGCGCTGGTCGGCGGCTCGCTGTGGGTCGTGATCATGGTGCTGGGGCTGCTGAAGTGGGACCGCTTCGCGGTCGTGATGCGCAGCGCCACGCAGCAGGTGCGCTCGCTCGACTACGTCGCCGCCGCGCAGGCGGCCGGCGCCTCGACCGCGCGCGTGCTGCTCGGCGAAGTGCTGCCCAACGTGATGCCGCACCTGATCGTGGTCGCCACGCTGGAGGCGGCGAGCGCGATCCTGCTCGAAGCCGCCCTCTCCTTCCTCGGCCTCGGCGTGCAGCCGCCGCTGCCGTCGTGGGGGCTGATGATCTCCGAGGCGAAGTCGTACATGTTCTTCTCGTTCTGGCTGATCGCCCTGCCCGGCGGAGCGCTGGCGACGCTGATCTTCGCGATCAACCTCGCGGGCGATGGCCTGCGCGACCTGCTGGCACCGGAGGGGCGTGCATGAGCCCGCTGGGCCGCTCCCGAGGGCAAATCGCTCGCGCGCAGCGCGAGGTAAGCCTGATTCCCGCGCCTGACCGCCCCAAGCGACCGTCCCTTGCGCGCAGCGCGAGGTCTCCCGAATGAGCGCAGTGCCGAAGCCCGACCCGGCCGCGCCGGTGCTCGAGGTCGAAGGCCTCGGTGTCGACATCGCCACGCCGCGCGGGCCGCTGCGTGCGGTGCGCGACGTGTCGTTCCAGGTGAAGCGCGGCGAGACGTTGTGCATCGTCGGCGAGTCGGGCTGCGGCAAGTCGATCACGTCGCTGGCGGTGATGAGCCTGCTGCCGGCGGCGGCGAAGCGGCGGGCGGCGAAACTGACACTGCTCGGCGAGGACCTGCTGCAGGCGTCGCCCCGGCGCGTCAACGCGCTGCGCGGCAACCGCATGGCGATGATCTTCCAGGAGCCGATGACCGCGCTGAACCCGGCGTACACGATCGGCAACCAGTTGATGGAGAGCTATCTGCTCCACCGCGGCGGCGGCGCGGCGAAGGCACGCGAGCGCGCGATCGAGCTGCTCGGCAAGGTGGGCATCGCGTCGGCGGCCGAGCGGCTGGAACAGTATCCGCACCAGCTCTCCGGGGGACTGCGCCAGCGCGTGATGATCGCGATGGCGCTGATGTGCGGCCCGGAGCTGCTGATCGCCGACGAGCCGAGCACCGCGCTCGACGTCACGATCCAGGCGCAGATCCTGCGGCTGCTCGCCGACCTGCAGAAGGACCTCGGCATCGCGATGGTGCTCATCACGCACGACCTGGGTGTGGTCGCGCGCATCGCGCACCGCGTGGCGGTGATGTACGCCGGCGAGATCGTCGAGGAAGGCACGGCCGAGCGCGTGTTCGCGTCGCCGCGCCATCCGTACACGCGCGGGCTGATCAGCTGCATCCCCGTGCCGGGGCGCACCGAGCGCGGCGGCCGGCTCGGCACGATCGCCGGCGTGGTGCCTTCGCTCGTCGGCGAGATCCGCGGCTGCAGCTTCCGCGAGCGCTGCGCGCATGCGCGGCCGGAGTGCGCGGTGGCCGTGCCAGTGAGAAGCCGGGGTGAGCATCGCTGGCGGTGCATCCACGAGGAACTGCCGACGTGAGCACCCCATCGACGCCGCTGATGGAGGCGCGCGCGGTGACGCGCACGTTCTCGCTCGGCGCCACATTCTTCCGCAAGGGCCGCACGCTGCACGCCGTCAACGGCGTGGATCTCGAGATCCGGCGCGGCGACGTGCTGGGCATCGTCGGCGAGTCCGGCTGCGGCAAGTCGACGCTGGCGCGCATGCTGCTGGGGCTGCTCGCGCCGACGAGCGGCCGCATCGCGCTCGACGGCGCGGACGTGGCCGCGCTCGGCCGCAAGGCGGTCGCGCGGCGCGTGCAGCCGGTGTTCCAGGACCCGTACTCGTCGCTGAACCCGCGCCGCGGCATCGCGTCGATCGTCGCGCTGCCGCTCGACGTGCACGGCATCGGCACGGCGGCCGAGCGGCGCGCCAGGGCGATCGCGATGCTCGAGCGCGTCGGCCTGCCGGCGCGCTACGCCGACAACACGCCGGGGCAGCTGTCCGGCGGGCAGCGGCAGCGCGTTGCGATCGCGCGCGCGCTGGTGATGCAGCCCGAGATCGTCATCTGCGACGAGCCGACCTCGGCGCTCGACGTCTCGGTGCAGGCGCAGATCCTGAACCTGCTGATGGACCTGCGGCGCGACTTCAACCTGACCTACGTGTTCATCAGCCACAACCTCGCGGTCGTCGAGCACATCGCCACGCAGGTCGCGGTGATGTACCTCGGCCAGGTCGTCGAGCAGGCCGACACCGAGCGGCTCTTCCGCGCGCCGCGCCATCCGTACACGCAGGCGCTGCTGGCGTCGGTGCTGACGCCGGAGCCCGGGCTCGGCGTGCCGGACATCGGGCTCGGGCTGGCGTTTCCCGATCCGCTCAACCCGCCGCCGGGCTGCCCCTTCCATCCGCGCTGCGCGCGTCGGATGAGCCACTGCAGCGCGCAGGTGCCCGCACTGACCCGTGGACCGGAGGGCGCGGTCGCGTGCCACCTGTATCCGCCGCCGCAGGCGCAGGCCGCCTGAACGCGCGAACGCTTCTTCGAACCAGACACGCCGCTTCCAGGAGGGAATCATGACCCGCACCGCCGCCATCACCCGCTCCGAGAGACAGTTCGACTCGGGCGAATTCAAGGCCCTCCTCGCGCGCCGGATCGCCATTCCGACCGAGAGCCAGAACCCGGACCGAGCGCCCGTGCTGGCGCAGTACCTGCACGACGAACTGCAGCCGGCGTTCGAGGCAATGGGCTTCGAGTGCCGCACGCTGACGAGCCCGAAGGCGAAGGCGCCGTTCCTGTACGCACAGCGCATCGAGGATCCGAAGCTGCCGACCGTGTTCGGCTACGGCCACGGCGACGTGATCCGCGGGCTCGAGCCCGAGTGGCTCGCGGGACTGTCGCCATGGACCCTGACCGAACGCGCGGGCCGCTGGTACGGCCGCGGCATCGCCGACAACAAAGGCCAGCACTCGGTGAACATGCAGGCGATGGCCAACGTCCTCGCCGAACGCGGTCGCCTCGGCTTCAACTCGAAGTTCCTCGTCGAGATGGGCGAGGAAACCGGCTCGCCCGGCCTGCGTGATGTCTGCGAGGCGAACCGGGAACTCTTCAAGGCGGACCTGCTGATCGCCTCCGACGGCCCGCGCCTGCGCGCCGACCGGCCGACGATCTTCCTCGGATCGCGCGGCAGCTTCAACTTCGACCTGACGATCGAGGCGCGCAAGGGCGGGCATCACTCGGGCAACTGGGGCGGGCTCATCTCCAACCCCGGCCTGCAGCTCGCGCACGCGATCGCCAGCATCGCCGGGCCGACCGGTCAGATCCGCGTGCCCGAGTGGGTGCCGGGGGAACTGCCGGCCTCCGTGCGCCGCGCGCTCGCCGACTGCGAAGTCGACGGTGGCGCCGACGGCCCGGCCGTCGAGCCGTGGTGGGGCGAGCCGGGACTGTCGCCCGCCGAGCGCGTGTTCGGCTGGTGCTCGTTCGAAGTGCTCGCGTACAAGACCGGCAACCCGGACACGCCGGTCAACGCGATCCCGCCTCGCGCGTGGGCGCGCTGCCAGCTGCGTTTCGTCGTCGGCATCGACGAGCAGCAGATCCTGCCGGCGCTGCGCCGTCACCTCGACCGCCAGGGCTTCCCGATGGTGAAGATCGCGGCCACGCGCGAGGAGATGTTCCACGCGACGCGCATCGATCCCGAGGACCCGTGGGTCCAGTGGGCGATGGAGTCGCTCGCGCGCACCAGCGGCAAGAAGCCCGCGCTGCTGCCGAACCTGGGCGGCTCGCTGCCCAACGACATCTTCACCGACGTGCTCGGCCTGCGCACCGTGTGGGTGCCGCACTCGTATCCGGGCTGCTCGCAGCACGCGCCGAACGAGCACCTGCCGCCGGAGGTGCTGCGCGAAGCGCTGTCGGTGATGACCGGGCTCTACTGGGATCTCGGCGCGGGCAACACGCCGAAGCAGGCGTCGTAGAGTCCGCCCCGAATTACTCGCGGTACCCGGCCTCGCGCTGGTGCCGGATGGTCAGGATCTCGACCCGGGCGTTGCCGCGCTTCAGCCGATAGAGCGCAACGTACCCGGTGCGGCCCGAGGAGATCACGAGTTCGCGGATGTCGCCCCGCACCGGGCGTCCGATCAACGGGTGATCCCGCAGGATTCGCGTGGCGTCGACGATGGCGTGCGCCGCGTGGTCGGCGGCGCCGGGATCGTGTTCCGCAAGGAAGTCGAACAGGCGGTCGAGGTCGGTCAGCGCGCACGCGGTGAAGCTGACGCTCGCCATGGTGCGTCAGGCGCGGCTGCGCGTGGATCGCGCTTTGGCCGCGACCTTGCCCGCGGCCTTGGCCGACCCGCGCGACTGCGCCTTCGGCCATGCGGTGGTCCGCTTGCCGGCCGCGCGCGCGAACAGGTACGACGCGACGTCTTCTGCGGCATACAGAGTTCCGCCCGCGTCCACCTCCGCCGCGGACGCTTCGGCATCGCGGATGAACGCCTCGCGCGCCTCGGCGAGGTCGGCCTGGCGCTCGAGAGCTTCGACCATCCAGGCATGGGCCGTCTTCCCGGCTGCGTCGGCCAGCGGCGCGATGCGCTCCTTCAAGGCGTCCGGCAGCTTGATCGTGGTCGGCGTCGTCATCGGGCCCTCCCGCATTGGTAATACCAAAGTAACACTTGCCGTCCCGTGCGGTCAACGCAGGCTTGCGGGATACTGCCGTCCTGCCGCCGGAGGACCCTGAATGAACGCCCGCTACACCGCGCACTGCCAGCTCACAGACCTGCTCGACGCCGCCGAATCCCTGCGCGAGACGCGCCACCAGCTGCACCGCAATCCGGAGCTGTCGTTCCGCGAGTCGGCGACGTCGGAGCTCGTCGCCGCGCGCCTCGAGGGCTGGGGCTGGAACGTCACGCGCCACGTCGGCGGCTACGGCGTGGTCGGCACGTTGAAGGTCGGCGACGGCCCGCGCGCGGTCGCGATCCGCGCCGACATCGATGCGCTGCCGATCATCGAGGAAAGCGGCAAGCCGTGGGCGAGCTGCATTCCCGGCGTGATGCACGCGTGCGGCCACGACGGCCACACCACGATGCTGCTCGGCGCCGCGCAGCGGATCGCGGCCACGCGCAACTTTTCCGGCACCGTGCACCTCGTGTTCCAGCCCGCTGAGGAAGCCGGCAAGGACAGCGGCGCGCAGCAGATGATCGCCGACGGGCTCTTCGAACGCTTCCCGTGCGACGCCATCTTCGGCATGCACAACCACCCGGGCGTGCCGACCGGCACGTTCCTGTTCGGCGTCGGTCCGTTCATGTCGGCCTCGGACACCGCGAAGATCACGATCCGCGGCCGCGGCGGCCACGCGGCGCGCCCGCACCTGTCGATCGATCCGGTCGTGATCGCCGGCAGCGTGATCATGGCGCTGCAGACGGTCGTGTCGCGCAACATCGACCCGACCCAGACGGCGATCGTCACGATCGGCACGGTGCACGCCGGCACCGCGGCCAACGTGATCCCGGAATCCGCGACGCTGGAGCTCAGCATCCGCTCGTTCGACGAAGGCGTCCGGGCACGGCTCGAGCAGCGCATCACCGAGATCGTCAACGCGCAGGTGATGTGCTACGGCGGAGCCGCCGAGATCGAGTACGAGCGCGGCTATCCGGTGGTCGTCAACTCGGCCGCGGAGACCGAGTTCGCGCGGCAGGTGGCCGAGGAACTCGTCGGCCCGCAGCGCGTGGTCTTCCCGTGGGGCCCGACCACCGGCAGCGAGGACTTCGCGTACTACCTGCAGCACAAGCCGGGCTGTTTCCTGCGCCTGGGCAACGGCGAGCACAGCCCGATGGTGCACAACGCGAAGTACGACTTCGACGATGCCAACCTGACAGTGGGCGCGGCGTACTGGACGCGCCTCGCGGAACGGTTCCTGGCACGGGAGGCGGTTTAGCGCCAGCGGTCCCTCGTTGGCCGAAATGGAGTCGCTGCTCGATCGCTTCGTTCCCGACCCCGACGCCAGGGAACGGTTCGAAACCACGGTGAACGCGCCCGCCCGCGTGGTGATGGAAGTCGCGACTCGCTTCGACATGCAGTCGCCGTTACTCGTCAGGGCGATCTTCCGGCTGCGCGAGATGCTGATGCGCTCGACGCCTCACTCGCCGCGCGTGCCCCGAGGGATCGTGGACGAAACGACTCGACTGGGCTGGGGCCTTCTTGCGGAGGAGCACGGCCGGTGGGTCGCCTGCGGCGCGCGCTGCCAGCCGTGGCTCGCCGACGTGAAGTTCGTTGCGATTCCTCCGGAGGACTTCGCCGGCTACGCAGAGCCCGGAGTGGTGAAGATCGCGTGGTCGCTGGAGGCCATCGAAATCGCGCCGAACATCACGCGCCTCGCGCAGGAGACCCGTGCCGTCTCGACCGATGCCGCGGCCCGCGCGAAGTTCCTGCGCTACTGGCGCTGGGCCCGCGTCGGCATCATCGCCATTCGACTGCTGATGCTGCCCGCCGTGCGTCGCGAGGCCGAGCGGCGCTGGGCGATGGAGCAGGGTTCCGTGGCACGCCGTTGATGGCGGAGCGCCCCGCCTTCGATTCAGTCAGTTCCTTGACGCAGGCTCCGGCAACGGCACCATCACCGGCTGCCCGGCCGCGCTGCAGCCCTGGTCGCAGCACCGCCCCGGCTGCCGGTTGCGCGTGATCGGCCGCTGACCGTCCTGCGCAAGCACGCCGCGGTCGAGCAGGCGCTCGACCAGCTCGACCTTGTTGCCCAGCGGATAGTTGCGCCAGATTTCCTGTTTCATCGCCGCCGGCGATCCGCCGCCATGCAGGCTGATCACGGAGTACCACCCGCCCTGGTACGACGCGGTCAGGTCCTCGACGAAGCGCGCGACCTCGATGCGCTTGTCGTACGGCACCGTCGGACTCGCGCGCAGCACCTCGGCCAGCGTCGCCGCGGTCGCCGGGTTGTGGTCTTCGTCCGGGCCCGGCAGCGCGACGATCAGCCCGCCCGAGACCTCGTGCGCCAGCCGGTGCATGTCGTAGATCTGCGTGGCGAGCAGCAGCTTGCCGATGTTGGCGAAGACCGGTTCAGGCATGAACGTGCCGCTGGCCGGATCCTGCGTCCCGTACACGCTCGCCGCCACGCCGCACGCGTAGAAGCCTTCGACGATCTTGATCAGCTCGACCATCGGCTCGCGCAAGGCAGACTTTGCGCCGGGATCGAATCCGTTCGCCTCGCACATCAGCGCGCCCGCGCCGATCAGCAGGTCGCCGAAGCCGGCGCGCGCCGCGATGCACGTGTGGCGGTGATGGGTCGCATAGTCGTAGGTCAGCGCCGAAGAGTGTTCCCACTCGCCCGCGTAGAACACGCGCTCCCACGGCACCAGCACGCGGTCGAAGATCACGACGCCGGTCGACTGCCCGTAGCGATGCGAGAACAGCGGCGCGCCGTGCTCCACCTTCTCGCCCGGGCGGCCTGCGGGTCGCGCGACGATCGTGATGCCCGCGGCGTCGACCGGCACGGCGCAGCAGATCGCGAAGTCGGCGTCTTCCTCGCCCATGTTGCGGCAGGGCATGACGAGGAACTCGTGCATGTACGGCGCGCCGGTGACGATCGCCTTCGTGCCGGAGATGACCACGCCTGTCGCGGTGCGCTCGACGATGTGCACGTACGTGTCCGGATTGGCCTGCTGGTGGGGCTTGCGCGAGCGGTCGCCCTTGGCGTCGGTCATCGCGATGCCGAGCGCGAGGTCGTTCGCCTGCACGTGCGCGAGGTACGCGGCGAAGCGCGCGCGGTGCTCGGTCGTGCCGCGCGCGTCGTCGATGCGCGCGCACGCCTGCGCCAGCGCGGCGAGCGCGTCGTGCGCCAGGTAGCGCTGCGCGCAGCCGGTCTCCTGGCACAGCACGCGCACGGCCTCGAGCTTGTTCAGCAGGTCGCCGGCCGACTCGTCCACGGAAAGCATCCGCGGCACGACCTGGCCGTTCTGGGTGGCCAGCATCAGCGGCGCGAGCGCCGGATCGAGCGCGTAGTCGTAACTGACGCCGAGCGCCTGCACGCCGGGCGCGAACGCCGGCTCGTCGGCGACCGACTCGACGCGACGGCCGTCGACGTAAACCACCGGGCGGAGGCGCCGCAGCGACTCGCGGTAGTCCCGGCCCGTCATCAGGTGCGATGGCGCGCGCGGGGACGATTTCATCGGCTCGGGTGCGTTCATGGCGGCCTCCGGTGCGAAAGTGCCGATTGAAGCACCGTTTGCGCCCGCCGGGCATCCGCGTCGATCGCGGCGCGGCCGGACGGGGCGACGCCGCGGGCTGCAGCGCGCAGCAGCGCCTGGCGCGGCTGTCGTCGCCGGCGTGCAGGCGCCGTTAAGCTGGCGTTTTCGCTCCCAGCGCCCACTCCCATGGCCGACTCCAACGCGTGCGTGTTCTGCCAGATCATCGCGGGCCAGCTGCCCGCGCGGACCGTCTACGAGGACGCTGACCACATCGCGTTCTTTCCGCTCGAGCACATCAACCCCGGGCACCTCGTGCTGATACCGAGGCGGCACACGGACTACCTGTTCGACCTGGACTCCGCGGCGTACCAGGCGCTCTGGGCGACCGCGGCCCGCGTTGCCGGGCCGCTCAGGGACGCGATGTCGGCGAAGCGCGTCGGCGTCGCGGTCGAAGGCTTCTCGGTGCCGCACGTGCACGTGCACATCGTTCCGCTGTACGCGTTCGACGACCTCAATCCGTCGCGCGCCCGCGCCCTCGAACCGGCGGAGGCCGATCGACTGCACGCGCTGATTCGCGGGGCGCTGGGCGGCGCCGCGGCCGGCCGCGCCTGAGCGCCCGGCGGCGGCACCGACTTCCCCGGCTTCACCGCTCGGCTGCAGGCGTTCCCCTCGTCCCGCCGAGTGATCGAAGTGAAGAAACCGGCCGGGGACTGATCGGGCCGCTGTCGCTGCGGATCACCGCGGCGTGCCTGGCAACGGCGGACTGATCGGGCCGCTTTCGCTGCGGATCACCGCGGCGTACCGGGCAACGGCGGCGACTGCTGGCGCGCCGTTGCAGGCGAGCCGGCCATTGGCGTTTCGACGGCCACGCTGTCCGGCGTGCCGGGATCGCGCGACGCATCGAGTTGCGCGATCAACTGCCGCGCATGCGCGACGAACTCGGCGCGGCGCGCGGTCGGCACCGGATCGCCCGGCAGGAATTTCTCGCTCAGCGGATTGACGAAGCGGCCGTTGACCGACACGCGATAGTCCAGGTGCGGCCCGGTCGAGAGCCCGGTCGACCCGACGTACCCGATCACCGTCTTCTGTCGCACGCGCGCGCCGGAGCGAACGCCGCGCGCGACGCGCGAAAGATGGTTGTAGTAGGTCTTGTACCCGCCGCGATGCCGCAGCAGCACCTGGATTCCGTTGCCTCCCTTGCGCCCTGCGAACTCCACGGTGGCGTCCGCAACGGCCCACACCGGCGTTCCGGTCGGCGCGGCGTAGTCGATCGCGAGATGCGGCCGAACGCCGCCGAGGACCGGATGGGGCCGCCGATGCGTGAAGCCGGAACTGATGCGGGTGAACTGCAGTGGGGAGCGCAGGAACGTCTTCTTCAGCGACTCGCCTTTCGCGTCGTAGTAATTCAGCCGACCGTCGACCTCGAAACCGACGCCGACCAGTTCCTCCTCCGCGGTCGTGTAGCGCGCGCCGAGGATGCGTCCGACCTCGACGAACTCGCCGCCGCTGTAGCGCGACTCGACCAGCAGCTGGAACCTGTCGCCGGGCTGGGCGTCGCTGGCGAAGTCGAAGTCGGACTCGAAGATGCCGACGAGGTCGAGGATGGTCTGGGCGTCGACCGCGCCGCTGTCGACGGCGTCCCACAGCGAGTTCTCGATGCGTCCCTCGCGCACCTCGATGCGCACTTCCGGTTCCACGTCGATGCGCTCGGCCTGCCACGCGCCGTCCGCGAGCTCTGCCTCGAAGCGTCGCCACGCGGTCGGCGCGTACTTCACGGCGACGAGCTCTCCGGCCGCATCGCGTTCGAGCTCGAAACGATCACGTGCCCGTATCGCCCGCGGATTGATGCCAGCGGCCCGGAGCCGCTCGACCAGCGCGTACGCACCGGGTGCATCGAGGCCGAGCCGGCGCAGCAGCACCGTCAGCGTTTCGCGTGGCTGCACCTGGATGGTCTCCCGGGTGCGCGCGGGCGGGACCGGCTCGGCGGCGTGCTCGGACGCAACCGCGGGATCCGGGGACGAAGGAGCTTCGGGAGTCGGGCTGCGCTCGTTGATGAACCAGGCAGCGAGAGCGATCGAGACGAGGACGGCGGACAGGACCAGCGGGAGACGACGCATCGCGCGACGATAGTGGCTTCGTCGACACGGGATAAGACGCAATATCACTTACGGCCAGGACACGCCTGTAGTCCGGCGCCGCTCTCGCAATCGCTTCGATGCCCGCTGGATTCGGTGCGCGCAAGTTGCATGCGGGCCGGCCTTTTCGATTGCGGTCGACCGTGTGCTTGGCCAGAATCGCCCCGGAGGCACAGCATGCCGCAACAGCACCGGAGATACGTCCCATGAACGACTCATCGAGGAAGTGGAAGTTCGACGGCGTGCGCGTCGTGCACGGGCACGAGCTCGACGTCAACACGCCGCAGACGCCCGGCATGAACCGCGCGGCCGCGATCACCAACGCGCGGACCGGCGCCGAGAAGCTGTGGGCGGGCACCGTGGTGATCCACCCAAAGGCAAAGACCGGCGCACATCACCATGGGCCGGTCGAGAGCGTGATCTACGTCGTCAGCGGACGCGCGCGCATGCGCTGGGGCGATCAGCTCGAGTTCGTGGCGGAGGCCGGGCCCGGCGACTTCATCTACGTGCCGCCGTACGTGCCTCACCAGGAGATCAACGCGAACGACGACGCGCCGCTGTCGTGCGTCCTCGTGCGCAGCGGCCAGGAGCCGGTCGTCGTCAACCTCGACATCCCGGTCGTCGAGCAGCCGGAGCAGGTGCACTGGGTGGACAACATCCATCCGGCGCCCAAGTCTTGATGCGCACGGGCGAAAGGAAGACGACGTGCGCACGCGCGAGTCACCGATGGGCGCCCCGGTCCTTGCGACCGGCGTGGACACGGCGCAGCGACGACGCGTCTGCCCGGCGGCGAGCGGCGAACGATCACGCCGCGTTGAGGTCGCGCTGCAGTGGCGCAGCGGCACGAACCAACGACACTGGACGTGCGCACGCGCGAGTCACCGATGGGCGCCCCGGTCCTGACGACCGGCGTGGACACGGCGCAGCGACGACGCGTCTGCCCGGCGGCGAGCGGCGAACGATCACGCCGCGTTGAGGTCGCGCTGCAGTGGCGCAGCGGCACGAACCGACGACACTGCTCGCCGCGCACGACCCTGATCTCCGCATGGTCGGAACATGAAGTCCCGCATACCGGTCTCGCTTCGATGCAGCATTGACAGCGATTGCGGCGCGGCACTACAAGCGCCGTTCACCTTGACAGCGCGACCTGCCTGACCGTCCGCAGAGACGGCGACCAGAGGGATCGACAGCCCGGCTGCAACGGTGACCTCGCCGACCCGAAACGCCTCGCGTTCTTCGGTTGGCGCATGGACAAACCCGTTTCGAATCCACGGAGGCAAGAGCATGTCCAAATCCCCATCGGCGCCACCGCGCCTGTCGCGCGTCCTGTTGGCCGTGCTGTTCGCATTCGGCGCCACGGGCTGCGCGCACGTGGACGCGCGCGACGTCACGCCCGGCGTGTCGTCGTCGGTCGTCCTGCCACCCCAGGCGAAAGGCAAGCCGGCGGCCTGGAGCGGCCGGGCATTCCGGCAAGGCGTGGTCGCCGTCGCCAATCCGTATGGCGCGGAGGCCGGCGCCGCGATCCTCGAGCAGGGCGGCAACGCGATCGACGCGGCGGTGGCGATCGCCTATGCGCTCAACGTCGTCGAACCGCAGTCGGCCGGCATCGGCGGTGGCGGATTCATGATGATCCACGTCGCGAAGACGGGCGAGACGATCACGATCGATTCGCGCGAGAAGGCGCCGGCGGGAGCAAAACCGGACATGTTTGTGGGCATGCCGAATTTCGCCGTGCAATCGCTCTCCGGGGTCGCCGTCGGCGTGCCCGGGATGGTGCGTGGCACCGAACTGGCTCTCGAAAAGTACGGCCGGCTGTCGCTGGCGCAGGTGCTGCAGCCGGCGATCAAGCTGGCGGACGACGGCTTCGCCGCCACACCGCGCTTCGTCAGCAGCCCGAACTGCACGGGCACGAACGCGGGGACGACTGCCACGAGTCGGGCCAAGAACTCGCCCTTGTCCGCGGAGTACTTCTGTCCGGGCGGACAGGCGATTGCGCCAGGGACGGCGGTCACCAACAAGCCGCTCGCCGACACCTTCCGGCTGATCGCGCGGCACGGCGCGGACTGCTTCTACAAGGTGGACCTCTCGAAGGGCTGCGACATCGCGCTCGGCATCGTCGAGGGCCAGACCTGGACGCGCCCGCAGGGGCCGGGCGGCCGGGCCGGCAGCATGACGCTGGCGGATCTCGAGGCCTACCAGCCCGCGATCCGCGCGCCGATCGAGGGCAAGTACCGCGGCTACCGGATCAAGTCGATGGCCCCGCCGTCGTCGGGCGCGCTCACCGTGATCCAGATCCTGAAGATGCTCGAGCGCTTCCCGCTCGGCGACGCCGGCCAGGGCTACGGCTTCGGCTCGGTAAAGACGCTCAACGTGATGGCGGACGCGATGCGGATCGCCTTCGCCGATCGCGCCAACTGGATGGGCGACAAGGACTTCGTCAACGTTCCGACGAAAGGGCTGATCAACTCCAGCTACCTCGCGATGCGCGACGACGCGATCGTCCCGGGGTCCCGGATCCAGCCCAACCCGGTGCCCGGCGACCCGCGGCAGTACGAGACCGCGGGAATCGAGCCGGCCACGGCCGTTGCCTGGAGGGAGCCCGTCAGCATGGAGAACGGGACGACGCACTTCTCCGTGGTGGACAAGTGGGGCAACGTGGTCTCGTACACCAACACGATCGAGTCGGGCTACGGCATCGGCGTGTTCGCCGGGTACAAGCGCGCCGACGGTTCCTTCAGGAACCACGGCTTCCTGCTCAACAACGAGCTGACCGACTTCAACACCACGCCGACGCCCAACGTCATCACGCAGGAGCCGGGCTACAACGACGTGCAGCCGAACAAGCGGCCGCGCAGCAGCATGGCGCCGTCGATGATGTTCACGCCGGAGGGCGAGCCGTTCCTCGCGTACGGCTCGCCTGGTGGCGCCACGATCATCAACTCGGTCGTGAACATCACGCTGAATCTGATCGACCACAAGATGACGCTGCAACAGGCCATCGACGCCGGCCGGATCTCCGTCTCAAGCGCCGGCTCAGGCGTCACGCTGGAGACGAACCGGCTGCCGGCCTCCGCCGCATCCGGGCTCGTCGCCCTCGGTTACACCGTCTCCTCGGGCGACGTCGGCTCGGTGCAGGCCGTCCTGATCGACCAGCAGACCGGCAAGCAGTACGGGGGCGCCGACGATCGCCGCGAAGGAAAGGTGATCGGCCTGCCGCAGTCGTTCTGACCGGCGCGCCACGCCTCAATCAAGCCCGGCTCCGGCCGGGCTTTTCTTTCGTCCCGCCCCGATCGCGCCCGCCTTCAAGGGCCGACCGTGCCGCGGCTGGCTCCGCGCACCGCGCGAAGGCAGGCCAGCTGAATGAAGTCGCGCTCGCTCAGTCGCGCACCAGATCGACGAGGTGCAGCGCCACGGCCAGCACGTGCAGTCCGAGCAGGACCGCGAACGCGCGCGCCGCGACGATGTGATGGCCACGCCACAGCACCGCGGCGTCCGCGCCGCGTTCGAGCAACCACAGCGTGCCCGTGAGCGCGGCCGCGATCAGCGCAAGCAGGAGCAGCCCCTCGATCGCGGCGAACAGTCCTCCACCCTCGCTGCCCGGACGCTGGCCCCTGAACACGCCGGCCACGTCGGCGCCGATCATGCCGAACTGGCCCGCCGCCCACGGGAAGTACAGCCGCCAGCGCCCTTCCACGGTGCAGGCGGCGAGGTAGACGATCCCGAGCGGCAGCATCGCGAGCCCGAGCACGACGTGGCTGAGGTTGAGCCAGCCGGGTTCTTCCGGCAGCGCGAAGTAGAGTCCGATCCACGGGCTGCTCGCGAGCAGCCACGTGCACGCGAGCGCAATCAGCAGGTGCAGCGGGTTGTTGAGGCGGTCAAGCAGCGAGCGCATCGGCCCGTTGCACCGCGACGCCGGCGCCCGCAGTCAGTTTCGCGACTTCGCCCGCGAACCGCTCGACGTCGTCCCAGTTGGTGAATTCCACCTTGGTGGCGAAGTCGGTCGGTCCCTTGTTGATCCACATGACGAGCCGCATCATGTGCTTGTCGACCGGGCCGTAGCGCGAGTAGTCCAGCTCGCCCGCGAACACGCCCTGCAGCTTCGGCTTCCACGGCGACTGCGCGACCAGCCGCTTCAGGTACGGATTGGTCTGCGGCGTGTTCTTCGCCGGCTTGCGCGCCACCAGGTTCACCGAGAACAGCGCGCTCGGCTTGCTCTCCAGCAGCGCCTTGTTGGCGCGGATGAACTCGAGCACCGAGGGGTGGTGCTTGCCGTGCTTGATGCTGGCGCCGAGCACGATGGCATCGTACGACTTCGGGTCGACGGCGTGGCCCACCAGCGGCGCGACGTCGGCCTGCGCTCCACGCTGCGCCAGGCTCGCCTGGATGCGTTCGCAGATCTTCTTCGACAGCCCGTAGACGGAGGAATACAGCAGCAGGGTGCTGGCCATGGAAGTGCGTGTCCGGGAGGAGACGGACGCAGGCTAGCAACGCGGGCGGCGGGTTTGCTGACCAAGGTCAGCCGGCCACCCGCCATGGCCCGGCGGCGACACGGGAGTTTGCCCTAGCGCACGGCCCGCGGCCCGGGGAGCGCGGCGCCGACTCCGGCCGGTCGGGAGCGGCTGATACGCTCGCCGGATGAACTCTCCATTCGTTGAACTCGGGCTGTCGAAAGAACTCGTCGCGGTGCTGACCGGGCTCGGCTACGAAGAGCCGACCCCGATCCAGAGCCAGTCGATTCCGCCGCTGCTCGCCGGCAAGGACCTGCTCGGACAGGCCGCGACCGGAACCGGGAAGACGGCGGCCTTCGCGCTGCCGCTGCTGCAGCGGGCGCTCGCCGCGAACCGCAAGACGGGCGCGCCCGCCGTGCTCGTGCTGGTCCCCACGCGCGAACTCGCGATCCAGGTGGCCGAGGCCTTCCACAGCTACGGCGGCAAGCTCGGTGCGGTGGTGCTGCCGATCTACGGCGGCGCCGAGTTCGGGCGCCAGGTGCAGGCGCTGAAGCGCGGCGTGCACGCGGTCGTCGCGACACCGGGCCGCGCGCTCGATCACATCCGCCGCGGCACGCTGAGAGTCGACGCGCTCGCGGCCGTGGTGCTCGACGAAGCCGACGAGATGCTGGACATGGGCTTCGCCGAGGACATCGAGCTCATCCTCGACGCCACGCCGGCTGAGCGGCAGACGGCGCTGTTCTCCGCGACGCTGCCGCCGCGCATCGGCGCCATCGCCGACAAGCACCTGCGCGACCCGGTGCGGGTGCTGATCGCGCGCGAGAAAGCAACCAAGGGCACGATGCCCAGGGTGCGCCAGACCGCGTACATCGTGCAGCGCGCGCACAAGGTCGCGGCGCTCGGTCGCGTGCTCGATCTCGAATCGCCCGCGCTCGCCCTCGTGTTCGCGCGCACGCGCACCGAGGTCGACGAGCTGGCCGAGAAGCTGCGCGGGCGCGGCTACCAGGTGGAACTGCTGCACGGCGGCCTGTCGCAGGACCAGCGCGACCGCGTGATGAAGCGCGTGCGCGCCGGCTCGGTGGACCTGCTGGTGGCGACCGACGTCGCCGCGCGCGGGCTCGACGTGGAGCACCTGTCGCACGTCGTCAACTTCAACGTGCCCTCGTCGCCCGAGTCGTACGTGCACCGCATCGGCCGCACCGGTCGCGCCGGCCGCGAAGGCGTGGCGATCACGCTGGCCGAGCCGCGGGAGCACCGGCTGCTGCGCAACATCGAGCAGCTGACCAAGCAGAAGATCGACGTCGCGACGGTGCCGACACCGATGGACGTGCGCGCGCGGCGCCTCGACATGACGCGCGGCGCGCTGCGCGAGGCCCTCGAGGAAGGCGACCTCGACAGCTACCGCGTCGTCACCGATGCCTTGGCGAGCGAGTTCGACCCGATGGACGTGGCGGCCGCGGCCGTGAAGCTCGCGCACCGGTCGCTGCAGGCCGACGCCGCCCACGACGAGGAGCACATTCCGTCGATCGACCTTTCGCGCAAGGAGCCGTGGACGAAGGGGCCGCGCAAGGAGCACCGCGAGCGCGCACCGTACGAGCGTGGCGCGAAGGCAGGTCCGGCCGCCGAGCGCGGCGACGAGCGCCGGCCCGCGCCCGGCGCCATGCACGCGGCCGCCGGCAGCCGGCGCAAGCCGCCCGGCGCGGCGACGATGGTGCGCGTGTACATCAGCGCGGGTCGCAACGCCGGGCTGCGTCCCGCCGACCTCGTCGGAGCGATCGCCAACGAAGCAGGCGTCAGCGCGCGCGAGATCGGCGCGATCGAGATCGAGGAGCGCTTCTCGCTGGTGGAGATTTCCGACACGATCGCCGAGGACGTCGTTCGCGCGTTGCGCGGAACGTCGCTGCGCGGCCAGCGCGTGACGGTGCGGAAGGACCAGCCCAAGCGGTCGACGAAGTAGGCGCGGCCCGACGGCCGCGGGCTACTTCGACGCCCGGTACATCACGTACACCGTGCCGATTTCGGCGGGCAGGTGCTCGCCCCACTGGTACGGTCGCGCCGGCTCGGCCCGGGCCGCGAAGTGCGTGCGCTGCATCGGGCGATCGGACACGCGGGCGCTGAAGTTGACCGGCTGGTCGGTCTTCGACTCGAAAGAGATCACGTAGTACGACTGGCCGGTGTTCGGCGACTTCTGCACGGTCAGCACCACGCCCAGGCGGCCGTCGCTCGTCAGGACCGGCTTCGATTTGTCGCCCACGGTCCAGCGTTCGTTCGGGCCTTTCGTGATTTGCAGGACTTCCATGGCCACGGCAGGCACGGCCAGTGCGAGCATCAGGGCAGCGAACGCAGCGCGAAACATCGACGATCTCGTGCGGGGGACAGGATCCGTTTCTAGCAAAGGAAACGACTCGATGGAGCGCGGATCGCTCGGGATTTGCCCTGAGTCGGCGTCGCGGCGCGGACGTGCTACGGCAGGCCTGACGGCTGCAGCCCTTGCCCGAGCCGTCGCCTACACTCGCCGGCACGCACACCACTACACGACCAAGGGGAACCCGTGATCGGATACGTCACCATCGGTACCAACGACCTGCCGCGCGCCGCCGCCTTCTACGACGCCTTGCTCGCCGAGGTCGGGGCCAGGCGGCTGCTCGAACTGCCGCGCGGGCTGATGTGGGGCGT
>Ga0209391_10000197_pt1 | contig 25345 bp, 22 predicted proteins | sample PPLLak3March2015_FD_187246 | JGI IMG/M metagenome (GOLD analysis project Ga0209391, IMG submission 187246) | Freshwater sediment microbial communities from Prairie Pothole Lake near Jamestown, North Dakota, USA - PPLs Lake P7 Core (1) Depth... | ecosystem: Environmental > Aquatic > Freshwater >...
GAGAACATGCTGCTGGGGGCCTGCCTCGCGGGGCAGGCCTTCGCCAATGCCCCGGTTGCGGCGGTGCACGCCCTGGCCTACCCTCTGGGCGGGCATTACCACATTCCCCACGGGCTGAGTAATTCCCTGGTACTGCCGACGGTGCTGGAGTTCAATGCCCCCAGTGCCAGTGAGCTGTATGCGGAACTCGCCGAAATCGTGGTGGGCGCCCCGATCGCGGGCGGCGCCGAGGCGAAAACCTCGGCCCTGGTCGGGGCCCTGCGGCAGTTGATCGACGACGTGGCACTGCCGGCAACCCTGGAGGCCGCCGGGGTCGATGAGGGCAACCTGGAACGACTGGCGGAGGATGCCATGCTGCAGCAGCGGCTGCTGGTCAATAACCCCAGGGATGTAGACTACGAGGACGCGCTGGGCATTTACCGGGCGGCCTTCCGAAGACCGGCATGAGCAGGTCAGGGCCGCCCTCGCGAGGGGACTACAAGGTGTTCTATCCCATCTCCACCCGCTGGTCGGACAACGATATCTATGGTCATGTCAACAACGTGACCTACTACTCCTACTTCGACACGGCCGCCAACCGCTACCTCATCGAGGAGGGCGGCATGGACATCGGCGATGGCCGGATCGTGGGCTACGTGGTCAACTCCGGTTGTGAGTACCACGCCCCGGTCACCTATCCCGAGCCCATCGAGGCGGGCTTGCGGGTGGACCGGCTCGGCAACAGTTCCGTGCAGTACGGCCTCGCCATATTCCGGGAGGGTGGGCAGGAGGCGGTCGCCCACGGCCACTTCGTCCACGTATTCGTCGATCGGGCGGCGAACAAGCCGGTGCCCATACCCAACCGGTTGCGCACCGCGCTGGCGCGACTGTTGCCCTGAGCGGTTAATTTTCCATAAGATTGCCCTGGAATTGCCCCTCGGCAGTGACATCACCCGGGCAGATTCTGTACACTTGCCGCAACTGCCAGGAACGACGATAAGTGCATACTCCAATACCGCCGCGCCGCCGCGCATTCACTGCAAGCCGTTATATCCTGCTTCCCCTGTTGCTGCTGCAGGCAGCCTTCGCTCCCCTGTGTAGCGCCGGGACCGGTGCCGAGGAGGTCTGGGTGCTGGTGGATACCTCCCGTTTGACGCTGACGGTGAAGCGCGGGGAGGACACCCTGAAGGAGTACGAAAATATCGCCATCGGCAGCAATGGTCCCACCCTGGCAAAGCGGATAAATGATGAGACCACGCCGCTGGGGGACTTCAGGGTCGCCCGCATCAATCCCAAGAGCCGTTTCCGTACGTTCCTGGGCTTCGACTACCCCACCATGGAGCATGCCAAACGGGCCCTGGCCGATGGTCGCCTGGGTCCCGAAGAGTACCTCGAAATTAACAATGCCTGGCTGGCCAAACAAACGCCGCCCCAGGACACTATCCTGGGGGGGCACCTGGGTATACACGGCCTTGGGGTGGGCGATGAGAAGATCCACGGGCGCTTCAACTGGACCGAAGGCTGCATCGCGGTTACCAATGAGCAGATCGACGAATTGGCTCAATGGGTGGGAATAGGGACCCTCGTCAGCGTTCGCTAGGCCCCTAATCAGTTGATATTGCGCAATATGACAGTGAAATATTTGCTTGCGAAGCGCAATCTTATCCAAGAGAATATGCGCGGGCAGGGGGTCTAGCGCTGTCACAGGCGACCGCTTCCAGATTTGGTGACGGGGGGAGCCCGGGCTTTCGAGTATCAAAGCCAGGGTGGGACCCGGATGCCTTAACGGGCGAAGGCCCTTTTTCTAGGGTAAAGGAGAGAAACAAATGCGTAATATCTACAAGACTGTATCTACTGGTGTAATGGTAGTGGCTCTGGCCGGCTTGACCGGTTGTGCCACCACTGGCGACCTCGACGCTCTGCGTGCAGAAGTCGACAAGGCCAACAGCACCGCCAGCCAGGCTGCCGCTGACGCTTCCGCTGCCAAGCGTGACGCTGCTGCTGCCAAGACTGCTGCTGAGCAGGCGCGCGACGCCGCCAATGCGACCAACGAGAAGCTGGACCGCATGTTCAAGAGCTCAATGCAGAAGTAAGCTGGACCGGGGTAATACCCTGAAAAACGGGCCGTGGTCACAGACCACGGCCCTTTTTTTTGGAAGTATTTTTAAACGTTTTTGGAAATAGCCACCGGCATCCCGCTCCGTTCTTCCAGGGCCCGCGCTATGGCTTCCTCATCCAGCTCCACCAGCCGGCTTTTCTGGGCGGCGTCGATCAGCCGCAGGGCATTGTCGAGCAGCGTAGCCTGCCCTACGAGGTCTTCTTCCAGCGGTTCGTGAATTTCCAGGTAGAGTTTTCCGCCAAACCAGCCGACCTTGGCCGTTTCGCTTACGATCCGCACCTGTGCGCCCACGGAAACATGCTGGAACAGGTACTCGATATCCTCCGGCATCATGCGGATACAGCCATGGGAGGCGCGCATACCCACGCCGAGGGCCTTGTTGGTGCCGTGGATGAGGTAGGCGCCACCGCCGAGGGCCAGCCGCATGGCATACTGCCCCAGGGGGTTGTCCGGACCCGCTGGCACGACGGCCGGCAGGGGGTCACCCTTTTCGAGGTGCTCCTTGCGGATTGAGGCCGGCGGCGTCCAGGTGGGGTCCTTGATCTTGTTTACTATCTTGGTCATGCCCAGGGGTGTGGCCCAATCCTGCCGCCCAATGCCGACCGGGAAGGTTTTCACCACCGGGGTCTCGCCGGGTTTCGGCTTCGGGTAATAGTAGAGCCGCATTTCCGGCACGTTGAGTACCAGGCCCTCCCGCGGGGCCGCCGGCAAAATGTAGCGCGTCGGGATTGTTACCCGGGTGCCCTCGCCCGGCAGCCAGCGGTCGACCTCCGGATTGGCACGGACAATCTGTTCCTGGCCTATGTCGTAGCGACGAGCGATGGTCAGCAGGGTGTCCTCATGCCTGGCTTCTATCTCGTGGATGGCGCCGACGAGGTCGAACTCCGGCAGTGGCATCTCAAAAGTGGCCGCGCTGACGGCTCCGGGAAACAGGAAACTGAGTAGGATTAACTGGATTCGCATGGGTCTGACTGGTTGAAACGGGTGGCCAGATTACTACAACTGACTGCCTATTTGCAGACCCTCCCGCGGCGTTTGTGTACTACTACCGCTGCCAATACCGCCAGGAATACGGCGGCGCTGAACAGCGGCGCGAGCGCGCCGTGAAGCTGGTAAAGGCCGCCGGCGCCAACCGACCCTATGGCGAAACCGATGGCCGGACAGGAACTGACCAGGCCGGCCGCGGCACCCTGTTCCCCGGGGCTGACTGCCAGGGACGCCCCGGCTGCGATGGCGGGCATACTCAGGCCCATGCCGGCGCCGAGAAAGGCCATGCCGGTGCCCAGCACAACAAAACTGCCGGAAGCAGCGATGATAATGGCGGCGATACACAGCGACGCCAGGCCCAGGCGAATGAGCCAGGTGGCCTTCAGTGATGTGCGCTGCATGACGGTGACCTGGATCAGGAAGGTGAACACGGCCGATATCAACAGCGCTGCGCCGGTCATCTGCGCGGTCTCGATGCCGCTTAGCTGTAGTTTGTCCTGCAACTGGAACCCGAGGGTCTGCTGAATACCTGAAAATCCTACAAAAAGCCCGACGGCGGTAGCCAGGTGCAGCCGGATTCGCGGGTCGGTGACTCGCAGGCGGGCCCTGACCCTGCGGCTGCCGGGTTCCCCCGCGGCGGCGGATGGCAGCTGGCGCCAAACCAGCAGGGCGGCCATGGCCGCCATGGCCGCGGCAAAGTACAGTGGCGCCAACAGGCCGAAAGTGGCCAGCGCGCCGCTCACCGCGGGACCGAGGATGGTACCGATACTATTGGCCGTGCCCAGCCGGGCCATGGTGGCGGTGCGGGTCTCCCGCCCGGAGTAGTCAGCCGCGTAGGCGGTACTGGCGGGGCTGGTGGCGGACATGATCAGCGACTGGCTGCAGCGGGCGACCAGTAATGCGACGTAGAGGGCGCTACCTGCCAGCAGGCCGGTAAGGCCGGCATAAAATACGCTGGTGAAACACAGGGTGCCCAGGGTATAGCCCACCAAGCCAGTGATGATGACCGGTTTGCGGCCGACGCGGTCGCTCAGGCGGCCCCAGGCGGGAGCCGCCAGGCCAAAAACCAGGGCGGAGATGGCGATAATGGAGGTGATCTGCAATTCGCCCAGCTGGACCTCGCGGCCCAGCGGGGCGAGTATGGCGAACACCAGCGACTGACCAATTGCCGTGGTCATCAGGGCGACGATCAGCACCGTTGTCTGGTGGCGACTCAGCTGGTTGGGCAAGGCGGAACTCTCTGTGTTGCGGTAAGCCAACACCGTTGCTTGCGGTGCTCCCTTCAACGCGGGTGCGGACCCTGGAGGGTTCCCTGCATGATAGGGGCATCCCTCGCCGAAGCCAATCGTTGGTCTGGACAGTGGGGGGCCCATCACCTAGAATCTGACGCCAGATTTCGCAGGCCCGGCTAGCGCAACGGGCTGCGTGTATCCCCTTAAATAACCAGAGCTGAAATTTGTTGAGAGGCGAGATGCGGTTTCCCATCTCGCCTCTTTGTGAGCGCCCGGCTGAGGGACGCGCTTGGCCGAGGTTATTCCGCTGAATTTGGAGGTTTATTTGTCCAGTCCGGCCATTCTGGCGCTAGAAGACGGCAGTATTTTCAGAGGCCAGGCCATAGGCGCCGCGGGGATATCGGTGGGGGAGGTCGTCTTCAATACGGCCATGAGCGGTTACCAGGAAATCCTCACGGACCCTTCCTACGCGCGCCAGATCGTTACCCTGACCTATCCCCACATCGGCAACACCGGCACCAATGCCGAGGACGAGGAGTCCTCGGGCATCTGGGCTGCGGGCCTGGTGATAAGAGACCTGCCGCTGCTGGCCAGCAACTACCGCAATGAACAGGGGCTGCAGCAATACCTCGAGCAGCGCGGGATTGTCGCGATCGCCGACATCGATACCCGCCGCCTCACCCGTATCCTGAGGGACAAGGGCGCGCAAAATGGTTGCCTGATGGCGGGGCAGGCGATCGACGAGGCGCGCGCCCTGGCCGAAGCCCGCGCTTTCGCCGGGCTCAAGGGCATGGATCTGGCCAGGGAGGTGTCGGTTGACAAGGCCTATGCCTGGGATGAGGGCAGCTGGGTATTCGGCGTCGGCCACAGCCGGCGCCCCGCGGCAGACCTGCCCTGGCACGTGGTGGCTTACGACTACGGCGTCAAGCGCAATATCCTGCGCATGCTGGTAGACCGGGGCTGTCGCCTGACCGTGGTGCCCGCGCAGACCCCCGCGGCGGAGGTGCTGGCGCTAAATCCCGATGGTGTGTTCCTGTCCAACGGTCCCGGCGATCCCGAGCCCTGCACCTACGCTATCGAGGCCATCCGGGCCATCCTGGAAACCGATATCCCGGTGTTCGGCATTTGCCTGGGCCACCAGTTGCTGGGCCTGGCCAGCGGGGCCACCACGAAAAAAATGAAATTCGGCCACCACGGCGCCAATCACCCGGTGCAGGACCTGGACAGGGGCACGGTGCTCATCACCAGCCAGAACCATGGTTTTGCGGTGAATGAAGACAGTCTGCCGGCCAATCTGCGGGTCACGCACAAGTCCCTTTTCGACGGCTCACTGCAAGGTATCGCGCGCGTCGACAGGAACGCCTTCAGCTTCCAGGGTCACCCGGAGGCCAGTCCGGGGCCGCACGATGCAGCACCACTGTTCGACCACTTCATCGAGCTGATCGCCGCCCGGGCGGGAGGCCACCCTGTGGCCGCTTACATCGCGGAGTCCCGCGACACAGGTAAAAGCTGAGAACCTATGCCCAAGAGAACTGACATCGAGAGCATCCTGATTCTGGGTGCCGGTCCCATCGTCATTGGCCAGGCCTGTGAATTCGATTATTCCGGTGCCCAGGCCTGCAAGGCCCTGCGGGAAGAGGGCTACCGGGTCATCCTGGTGAATTCGAACCCGGCCACGATCATGACCGACCCGGCCATGGCCGACGCCACCTATATCGAACCCATCGAATGGCGTACCGTGGCGCGAATCATCGAGGTGGAGAAGCCGGACGCGCTGCTGCCCACCATGGGCGGGCAGACGGCCCTCAACTGCGCCCTGGACCTGGCCCGGGAGGGGGTGTTGCAGGCCCACGGCGTGGAGATGATTGGCGCGACCAAGGAGGCCATCGATATGGCCGAGGACCGCCAGCTGTTCGACCGGGCCATGAAGCGCATCGGCCTGGAGACGCCGCGCTCCGCTTTCGCCCACAGCCTGGAGGAGTCATTCCAGGTGCTGGACCAGATCGGCTTTCCCTGCATCATCCGCCCCTCCTTCACCATGGGCGGTTCCGGCGGCGGTATCGCCTATAACCGTGACGAATTCGAGACCATCTGCGTTCGCGGCCTGGATCTCTCGCCTACCAATGAGCTGTTGATCGACGAGTCCCTCATCGGCTGGAAAGAATTCGAGATGGAGGTCGTGCGCGACAGGAACGACAACTGCATCATCGTCTGCGCGATCGAGAATTTCGACGCCATGGGCGTGCACACCGGGGATTCCATCACCGTCGCCCCGGCCCAGACCCTGACTGACAAGGAATACCAGATCATGCGCAACGCCTCGCTGGCGGTGCTGCGGGAGATCGGGGTGGAGACTGGCGGCTCCAATGTCCAGTTCGGCCAGGACCCGAAGACCGGCCGCATGGTCGTCATCGAGATGAACCCGCGGGTGTCCCGCTCCTCTGCCCTGGCGTCCAAGGCCACCGGCTTCCCTATCGCCAAGGTCGCCGCCAAGCTGGCGGTCGGCTTTACCCTGGATGAGTTGCAGAACGATATTACCGGCGGCAGGACCCCCGCATCCTTTGAGCCGTCGATCGACTATGTCGTCACCAAGATTCCCCGCTTTGCCTTTGAGAAATTCGCCACGGCGGATTCGCGCCTGACCACCCAGATGAAGTCGGTGGGAGAAGTGATGGCGATCGGCCGCACTTTCCAGGAGTCGCTGCAGAAGGCGTTGCGGGGGCTCGAGGTGGGCTCCGCGGGTTTCGAGCACATGATCGACGTGGACGGCCCCGATGCTCACGAGCAATTGGTTTCGGAGCTTTCCAACCCCCGGCCAGAGCGCATCTGGTACGTCGCGGACGCTTTCCGCGCGGGTATGTCGGTGCAGGAGGTGTACCGCTACTCGGGGATCGACCCCTGGTTCCTGGAGCAGATTCGGGACCTGGTGCATACGGAAGACGGCCTGAAGACGGTCAACCTGGCGGACATCGATCATCGCCGCATGTTCTCGCTCAAGCGCAAGGGCTTTTCCGATGAGCGCCTCGCGGTGCTCCTTGCCTCCTCGGAAGCGCAAGTGCGGGAACACCGGCGCGGCCTCGGCGTGCGGCCGGTCTACAAGCGCGTGGACACCTGCGCGGCGGAATTCGCCACCGCCACCGCCTATATGTATTCCACCTACGAGGAGGAGTGCGAGGCCGCGCCCACCGCGCGCGACAAGATACTGGTGATTGGCGGTGGCCCCAACCGCATCGGCCAGGGCATCGAGTTTGATTACTGCTGCGTGCACGCCGCCCTGGCCATGCGCGAGGATGGCTACGAGGCCATCATGATCAATTGCAACCCGGAGACGGTCTCCACCGACTACGACACCTCCGACCGCCTGTATTTCGAGCCGGTCACCCTGGAAGATGTGCTCGAGATCGTCGACCTGGAGCAGCCCCGGGGCGTGATCGTGCAGTTTGGTGGCCAGACTCCGCTCAAACTCGCCCGCGCGCTGGCGGCGCAGGGCGTGCCGATTATCGGTACCACACCGGACGCCATCGACCGGGCCGAGGACAGGGAGCGCTTCCAGCAGATGATCCAGAAGCTGGGCCTGCGGCAGCCGGACAATATTACCGTGCGCAGTGTCGATGCGGCCGTCGAGGCGGCGAGCACTATCGGCTATCCACTGGTGGTGCGCCCATCCTATGTGCTGGGCGGGCGCGCCATGGAAATCGTCTACCGGGAAGAGGACCTGTTGCGGTATATGCGCGATGCGGTCCGGGTATCCCACGAATCCCCGGTGCTGCTCGACCGCTTCCTGAGCGCCGCCATCGAGGTCGATATCGACGCGGTGAGTGACGGCAAGCAGGTGGTCATAGGCGCCATCATGCAGCATATCGAACAGGCCGGGGTGCACTCCGGTGACTCCGCCTGCTCCCTGCCGCCCTACAGCCTGGATCCGAAAGTGCAGGACGCGATGCGCGAGCAGGTCCGGCAGATGGCCCTGGAGCTGGGCGTGGTCGGCCTGATGAACGTGCAGCTGGCCTGGCAGGACGGTGAGATCTACGTGATCGAGGTGAATCCGCGGGCCTCCCGCACCGTGCCCTTCGTCTCCAAGTGCATCGGCGTGTCCCTGGCCAAGGTAGCCGCGCGCTGCATGGTGGGGCAGAGCCTGGAGGCGCAGGGCTTCACCCGCGAGGTGGTGCCGCCCTATTTCAGCGTGAAGGAAGCGGTGCTGCCCTTCAACAAGTTTCCCGGGGTGGATCCTATCCTCGGCCCGGAGATGCGCTCCACCGGCGAGGTGATGGGCACCGGTGACACCTTTGCCAGTGCCTTTGCCAAGGCCCAGCTGGCCGCCGGCCAGGCGCCGCCCACCAGTGGCACCGTGTTGATCAGCGTGCGGGATGTGGATAAGCCCGGGGTGGTGAAAGTGGCCCGCGACCTCGTTGGCCTGGGCTTCTCCCTCGCGGCAACGGCGGGTACCGCCGATGCCCTGGAGCAGGCGGGCATGACCGTGCGCCGGGTCAACAAGGTGCTGGAAGGCCGGCCGCATATCGTGGACATGATCAAGAACGATGAGGCGGATATGATTATCAACTCCACCGAGGGGCGGCGGGCCATCGCCGACTCGGCCGCCATCCGCGCCACCGCGGAAGCCCATCGCGTGTTTTACACCACCACCCTGGCGGCGGCGGAAGCGGTGTGCATGGCGCTCAAGCACGAGGGTGACCAGGCGGTCCGGCGCCTGCAGGACCTGCACAGGAGCATACCGGTATGAACAAGTTTCCGATGACTGTTTCCGGGGAGGCCAGCCTGCGGGAAGAGCTCGACCGGCTGAAGCGGGTGGAGCGACCCAGGGTCACCCAGGCCATCGCCGAGGCCAGGGCCCACGGCGACCTGAAGGAGAACGCCGAGTACCACGCGGCCCGGGAGCAGCAGAGTTTCATGGAGGGCCGGATCATGGAAATCGAGGGCAAGCTCGGCAATGCCCAGGTCATCGATGTGACCACCATCGCACGCACCGGCAAGGTGATTTTCGGCACCACCATCGACCTGCTCAACCTGGCGACGGATGAGACCGTCACCTACCGTATCGTCGGTGAGGACGAGGCGGACGTGAAGCGCAACCTGATATCCGTCGGCTCACCCATCGCCCGCGCCCTGATTGGCAAGCAGGAGGGCGATACCGTAGTGGTGAAAGCCCCCAGCGGGGATCTCGAGTACGAAATCGATCGGGTGCAGCATATCTGACCCGGCACCAGGCCCCGCGGGCGGATCCGGGACATCCATCCATGCAAATAATTCTCATTTAGGCTACCATGCGGGTTCCGCGGGCCTGCGCCCGACCACGCTGCACTGTTGACGGTATCCGATGGCAATGAACGTCTCCCTGTGGACCCTGAAAGCCGGCGAACGCTGCGAGATCCTCGGCTACGACCAGGTGCTGCCAGAGAATTACCGCACCCGGATAATGGAATTCGGGTTTCACCCGGGAGAGACCGTCGTCTGCGTGCAATCGGTAGCGTTCGGTGCCCCCAAGGTCTACCGCGTCAGCAATACCATTTTTTCCCTGGACGAGGAGGTGGCGGACCATATCCAGGTCCGGCTGCTGGGCGCTGATGGCTAAGATAATCCTGATCGGCAGCCCCAACTCCGGCAAGAGCCTGTTGTTCAACCGGCTTACGGGCCTGCACCACAAGGTCGCGAATTTTCCCGGCATCACCGTCGATGTGGGCATGGGCAAAATGCGCGCGCTGCCGGACACGGTGCTGGTGGATTTTCCTGGTACCTATTCGCTGCAGGCGATCTCGGCGGAAGAGACGGTGGCGGTGGAGCAGTTCCACCGCGCCCTGCAGGATCCCGAGGTCGAGCAGGTGTTGTGCCTCATCGATGCGACACGGTTGGAGAAGAGCCTGTATTTCACCCTGCAGGTGATTCGCGACTGCGAGCGCCACGCCAAACCGGTGACGGTTCTGGCCAATATGATCGATGTGCTGGACAACCACGGGCTGTCCCTCGATGTGGCTGAACTGGGGGCAGCGCTGCACACGCCGGTGCTGCCGGTGTCGGCCCGCACCGGGAAAGGGACGGCTGAGGTCGTCAGCCACATCAAGGGGATCCGGGATAAGGCGTTGCAGCCCCCCCGCAGCCACCTGCTGGACGCCCCCGACGTGCTATTGCGCGGCACCGCCCACGAACTCGCGCGCCGCTACGGCCCCAAAGGCGACATGCTGGTGCGGACCCAGACCCGACTGGACAGCTTTTTCCTCAACTCCGTCACCGGCGGGATTTCTTTCTTTGTCATCATGTACCTGCTGTTCCAGTCCATCTTTACCTGGTCGGCACCGGCCATGGATGCGGTGGAGACCCTCCTGGGCGCGCTGGCCGACCGGGTGGTACCGCTGATCGGCAACCAGCTGGTGCGGGATTTCACCGCGGATGCCCTGTTCGGTGGTATTGGAGCGTTCCTGGTGTTCGTACCCCAGATTTTTGTGCTGACTTTTGTGATTGGCCTGCTGGAGGACTCGGGTTACATGGCCCGGGCCGCCCTTATCTGCCACAAGCCCCTGCGCCTGTTCGGCCTCACGGGCAAGAGTTTTATCCCCATGCTGTCCGGGGTGGCCTGCGCCATTCCGGCCATTTACGCCGCCCGGGCCGTCGATTCGCCGCGCAAGCGCCTGCTGACCTATATGGCCATCCCGCTGATGCCCTGTTCCGCGCGCCTGCCGGTCTATACCCTGATCATCGCCGCTTTTATCCCCGCCGGCACCGGCCTCGGCGGGCTGGTGGGATGGCAGGGCCTGGCCATGTTCTGCATCTACTTTTTCGGCATGTTGTGCGGCCTGCTGGTAACGGCCCTGGTATCGCGCAGCAGCGAGGATCATTACACCGACCTGCCCTTTGTGCTTGAACTGCCGCCCTACCGAGTGCCTGGTCTCGGCCCCATCCTGCGCAACGCCTGGAGTCGTTCCAAACATTTCGTCACCAAGGCGGGCAAGATCATCTTTTCCGTCACCGTGGTTATCTGGGTGCTGGGCTACTTCCCCAACTACGGCACCGACCTCGGGGCCTCCTGGCTGGGCTATATCGGCAGGATAGTGGAGCCGGTGTTTGCGCCGCTGGGGCTCGACTGGCGCTACGCGGTGGCGATTCTCACCTCGTTCCTGGCGCGGGAAGTGTTCGTCGGTACCCTCGGTACCATATTTGGCATTGAAGCGGCGGACGACAACATGACGCCGCTGGTACAGCAGATACAGGACAGCCAGCTGGCCCTGGGCTCCGGGCTCGCGCTGCTGGTGTTTTTCGCCATTGCCCTGCAGTGCGTGTCCACGGTGGCAATCCTGTCCAAGGAGAGCGGTTCGGCAACGCTGGCGCTGAAAATGTTTGTCGCTTATCTGCTGCTGGCCTACGCGGCGGCCCTGGCCATCTTCCACCTGGCGGCAGTTTTCAGTTGAGGCCTCACTCCCCCCGCTGGTGCTGGAACAGCCGCAGTTCCGCCAGTACCAGGCGCGCAATCAGTTGGACCATCAACGCGTGGTTCTCCCTGCGGATCCCCTCCAGGCCGGTGTTGATCTGCCGGTAGAGGGCGTCCCGGCCGGCGGCATCAATGGAGGCCGGCAGTTCTACAGAGAAGCTGTATTGTTCCGACTCGCTCAGCTGGGCGTAGGTACCGGTGAGCTGATCCACGGCGAAGTCGATCAGGCCCTGGTCAGCGCCGCGGGCGGCGAGCAGGGATCTCAATTCCCGGTCGAGGAACGCCAGGCCCTGCGCCCGGCGCGAGGGGAACTCGAGAATCTCGGCCAAATTACACTGCCCGCACCAGGTTGGAGAGGCGGGGATCGGGGCTGGCGGAGCGGCGCAGGATGACCACGACATTGCCGATGCGCTGCACCAGCGATGCCCCGGTGCGGTCACACAATTCTTGCGCCAGGGCCGCGCGGTTCTCGCGGGAGCCGGCGGCAAGCTTGACCTTGATCAGTTCATGGTCGGTAAGTGCGCGTTCCAGCTCGCTGTACACACCCTCGCTGAGGCCGTTGCCCGCGATGGTGACCACCGGCTTCAGCTTGTGGCCTATGGCGCGCAGTTGCTTGATGTCCGGATTCGTTTGCTTGCTCATAATCATTCCAAGGTACACTAAACCCCTGGCTTTGCTGGGGTTGTGCAGTTTACACACTTGGCCCCGCATTCGAAACTGACTGGCGATACTCACTGGCGATGGCAAAAAAGAAATCCTCCAGCAAGGCCTGGTTGAAGGAACACCGCGAAGATCCCTATGTGCAGCAGGCCCAGCGCGAGGGCTACCGCTCGCGCGCCTGTTACAAACTGCTGGAAATACAGGAGAAGGACCGGGTGATCCGCCCCGGCATGACGGTACTGGATCTGGGCAGCGCGCCGGGCGGCTGGTCCCAGGTGGCCGTGGCGCTGGTGGGGCACAGCGGCCGGGTGATAGCCTCGGACATCCTGCCCATGGACAGTCTGGCGGGGGTGGAATTTATCGAGGGAGATTTCACCAGTGACGACGTATTCGGGCAGATCCTGGACGCCATTGGCGATAGCCGGGTGGATCTGGTGCTGTCCGACATCGCACCCAATATGAGCGGGGTGAACGCGGTGGACCAGCCGCGGTCTATATATCTGGTTGAGTTGGCGCTGGACATGGCGCGGCAGGTGCTGGCCCCGGGCGGTACCTTCGTCGCCAAAGTGTTCCAGGGAGAGGGGTTTGACGAGTTGTTCCGGGCGACCAGGGAGTCTTTTGACAAGGTCCTGACTCGCAAGCCCAGGGCGTCCCGGCCCCGTTCGCGGGAGGTCTACCTGGTGGCCAGAGGGTTCCGGGCCGGCGATGCCGGGTGAGGTGCCGGGCGGGCGCGGGACTTGGCAGTGGCAGGCTTGAAACGTGGAGAGATGGCCCCATTTGTAGTAGATTGGCAGTGTATCCGGTGTGATCGGGAACACTGCCCCGGGCCCCAAAAGAGGTTAACGTATTGAACGATATGGTTAAAAATTTATTGCTTTGGCTGGTCATCGCCGCGGTTCTGCTGTCGGTGTTCAATAACTTCAACATGAAGAGCCAGTCCGAGCAGGTGGGTTATTCGGATTTCATCCAGGAAGTCCAGAGCGACCGGGTGAAGCGGGTGACGGTGGACGGCCTGACTATTGCGGGTGTGCGCCAGGACGGCTCCAGTTTCGAGACCATCCGCCCCATGCTGGAGGACCCCAGGCTGATCGATGACCTGTTGGATCACAATGTCATCGTCGAGGGCCGCAAGCCCGAGCAGCAGAGTGTCTGGACCCAGTTGCTGGTGGCCAGCTTCCCGATCCTGATCATCATCGCGGTTTTCATGTTTTTCATGCGCCAGATGCAGGGTGGCATGGGCGGCCGCGGCGGTCCGATGAGCTTTGGCAAGAGCAAGGCCCGTCTGCTGGGTGAAGACCAGATCACCACCACTTTCGCCGATGTGGCGGGTGTGGACGAGGCCAAGGAGGATGTAAAGGAACTGGTGGATTTCCTGCGCGACCCGAGCCGATTCCAGAAACTCGGCGGGCGCATCCCGCGGGGTGTGCTGATGGTGGGGCAGCCGGGTACCGGCAAGACCCTGCTCGCCAAGGCCATTGCCGGCGAGGCCAAGGTGCCGTTTTTTACCATCTCGGGCTCCGATTTCGTCGAAATGTTTGTCGGTGTGGGCGCGTCCCGGGTCCGGGACATGTTCGACCAGGCCAAGAAGCAGGCGCCCTGCATTATTTTTATTGACGAGATCGATGCCGTGGGCCGCCACCGCGGCGCTGGCCTGGGCGGCGGGCACGACGAGCGGGAACAGACCCTCAACCAGTTGCTGGTGGAGATGGACGGCTTCGATGTCAACGACGGCGTGATCGTGATTGCCGCGACCAACCGCCCGGATGTCCTCGATCCCGCGCTGCTGCGCCCCGGGCGTTTCGACCGCCAGGTGGTGGTTGGCCTGCCGGATATCCGCGGCCGGGAACAGATACTTAAAGTGCACATGCGCAAGGTGCCCCTGTCCGAAGATGTCGAGGCGAGTAAGATCGCCCGGGGGACCCCTGGTTTCTCCGGTGCTGACCTCGCCAACCTGGTGAATGAAGCAGCCTTGTTCGCTGCCCGCTCCAACGTGCGAACGGTGGGCATGGCCCAGTTTGAGATGGCCAAGGACAAGATCATGATGGGCGCCGAGCGCAAGTCCATGGTCATGTCCGAAGCCGAGAAGCGCAACACCGCCTACCACGAGGCAGGGCATGCCATTGTCGGCCGCCTGCTGCCGGAGCACGACCCGGTTTACAAGGTGAGCATCATTCCCCGCGGCCGGGCCCTGGGCGTGACCATGTTCCTGCCGGAGGAGGATCGCTACAGCCATAGCCGCCGCTTCATTGTCAGCCAGGTCTGCAGCCTGTTTGGCGGGCGCATCGCCGAGGAGATGACCCTGGGCAGGGATGGCGTGACTACCGGCGCTTCCAATGATATCCAGCGGGCCACCGAAATCGCCCGCAATATGGTCACCCGGTGGGGTCTGTCGGAGAAGATGGGGCCGCTGATGTATGACGAGGTGGACGAGCAGATCTTCCTCGGGCGCAGCGCGGGCCAGGCCCACAAGTCCCTGTCCGGCGAGACCGCCAAAATGATCGATGAGGAAGTGCGCAAGATCATCGACGAGTGCTACGCGAAAGCCCAGAAACTGCTGGAAGACAACGTCGACAAGCTGCACGCCATGGCCCGCGCCCTGATGCAGTACGAGACCATCGACGCGCACCAGATCGACGACATCATGGCAGGGCGCGAGCCCCGGGAACCCGCAGACTGGGGTGGCGATGCCGGTGCCGACAGTCCGGGCAGTTCAGGTGCCGACACCGCCAGGCCCCGCAAGGACACTGGCAACCCCATCGGCGGGCCGGCCAGCGAGCACTGACCCCGGGTCGGACCTTGTCTTCTTTCCCAGGATTTCCCTCCCCGGCACTGCACTGTGCCGGGCGACTCCTCGACCTATCCCGCCCGGCCATCATGGGCGTAATCAATACCACTCCCGATTCCTTTGCCGATGGCGCCACGCTGTACCGTTCGGCGCGACTGGACCTGGGGCTGGCCATGGACCGGGCCCGGGAGATGGTGGCCGCGGGGGCGGCAATCCTGGATATCGGCGGCGAATCCACCCGCCCCGGCGCTGCGGCCGTGGGGCTCGATGAGGAAATGGAACGCGTGCTGCCGTTGCTGGAGCGCATTGTGGCGGAGCTGGATGTGATTGTCTCCGTGGATACCAGCTCACCCGGCCTGATGACAGCCGCTGCCGTCCGCGGGGCGGGGCTGTTGAACGATGTGCGCGCCCTGGGTCGCGAGGGCGCGCTGGAGGCTGCCGCGGCCACCGGTCTGCCGATCTGCCTGATGCATATGCGCGGTGAGCCCTCTACCATGCAGCAGGCGCCGCACTACGCCGATGTGGTCGCCGAGGTGGAGAGCTTCCTGTGCAGCCGGATCGCCGCCTGCGAGGCCGCCGGTATCGCCAGGCAAAGGCTGGTGGTCGATCCAGGGTTTGGCTTTGGCAAGACGCTTGAGCACAATTTGCGGCTGCTGGATGCCCTGCCGCGGCTGGCAGGTCTGGGTGTACCGCTGCTGGTGGGTCTGTCGCGCAAGTCGATGATCCAGCAGTTGGTCGGTCGCCCTGTGGCCCAGCGCCTGCCCGCCAGCCTGGGCCTTGCGGTGCTCGCCGCGGAGCGCGGCGCGGCCATTATAAGAACACACGATGTGGCAGCTACAGCAGATGCGGTCGCCATGTGGACCGCCTTGAAAACAGTGGGGAAGCAATGAGCAAACGCTATTTTGGCACGGACGGTATACGCGGCCTCGTGGGTGAAGCGCCGATCACCCCGGATTTCATGCTCAAGCTGGGCTGGGCCAGCGGCCGGGTATTTGCCCGGGAAGCCGGCGGCGAAGGTCGTTGCACGGTCATAATCGGCAAGGATACCCGTATCTCCGGCTATATGTTCGAGTCTGCGCTGGAGGCCGGCCTGGTGGCGGCGGGGGTGAACGTCAAGTTGCTGGGACCGATGCCAACCCCGGCGGTGGCCCTGATGACCCGCACCCAGGCCGCGGTGGCGGGTATCGTTATCAGCGCCTCTCACAACCCGTTCTATGACAATGGCATCAAGTTTTTTTCCGCCTCGGGGTCGAAGTTGCCCGATGAGATTGAGCTGGCCATCGAGGCCGAGCTGGAGCAGCCGGTGACGACGGTGCAGTCGCGGGAGATCGGCAAGGTCCTGCGGGTGGTCGATGCGGCCGGGCGCTACATCGAGTTCTGCAAGTCCACTGTGCCGGAGGGGTTCAACCTGCGGGGTATGCGCATAGCTGTCGACTGCGCCCATGGGGCCACCTACCACATCGCCCCCAGCGTGTTCAGTGAACTGGGTGCGGACGTGACCAGCATCGGCGTGCAGCCCGACGGCTTCAATATAAACGAGGGTGTTGGCTCCACCGATACAGCGGCGCTTTCCGCCCTGGTGCGTGAGCGCGGGGTTGACCTGGGCATCGCCTTTGACGGGGATGGGGACCGGGTGCTGTTTGTCGATGGCAACGGCGACCTGGTGGATGGTGACGAGTTGATCTACATGATCGCGATGTACCGTTTGGCCAGCGGCTACGGTGATGCGGGCGTGGTCGGCACATTGATGTCCAACCTGGGCCTGGAACTGGCCCTGCGGGCCGAGGGTCTGGAATTTGCCCGGGCGCAGGTCGGCGACCGCTATGTTAAAGAGCGTATGGAGGCGGAGGGCTGGTTTCTTGGCGGCGAATCCTCGGGCCATATTATCTGCTCCGATGTGACCACCACCGGTGACGGTATTGTCGCCGCCCTGCAGGTACTGGTCGCCCTGAAAGATTCCGGCAAGAACCTGGCGGCTTTTCGCGCAGGTATGAAGAAGTTTCCCCAGCGCATGATCAATGTCACCGTCGCCGGCAGGGTGGATCTGGGTGCGTATCCCGCCATTGCCGCTGCGGTGGAGAAGGTGGAGGCCCGCCTGGGGCAGCGCGGGCGGGTATTGCTGCGTCCCTCCGGCACCGAGCCGAAAGTCCGGGTCATGGTCGAGGGAGAGGATGCCGCCGAGGTCGATGCCCTGTGTACCGAGTTGGCCGCCGCGGTGGGGCGCCTTGTAACCCAGGGGTAACTTGGGTAAGATTGCGCCGCTTTTTCTGCCGGGAGGCGGTATGCGCCAGATGCTCGTTGTAGGTAACTGGAAGATGCACGGTTCCCGGGCCAGCGTTGCCGCCCTGCTGGGCGAAGTGCTGGGTTCAATGCCCGCCGGCGCCGCGGAAGTGGCTGTCTGCCCCAGCTACGTGCACCTGGCTCAGGCTGTGCAGCAGTGCGCCGGGTCGGCGGTGGCAGTCGGGGCGCAGGATTGCAGCAGCATGCCCTCCGGCGCATACACCGGTGAGGTTTCGGCCCAGATGGTCGCCGATCAGGGCTGTCGCTGGGTTATTCTCGGCCATTCCGAGCGGCGCCAGTATCACTCAGAGTCGGATAGCCTGGTGGCGACCAAACTGGGCGCGGCCGTGGCGGCAGGTTTACAGGCCATTGTCTGTGTGGGGGAAACCCGCGAACAGCGCGAGCGCGGTGAGGCGGAGGCGGTTGTCGCCGGCCAGTTGCGCGGTGCACTGGAAGGGCAGCCCAGCCTGGCTGGCCTGGTGGTAGCCTACGAGCCGGTTTGGGCCATAGGCACCGGGCTGACCGCCAGCCCGGATCAGGCCCAGGCGATGCACGCCTGTATCCGCGCCTGCCTGTCCGGTGTGGCGGGTATCGACGCCACGGCCACCCGGGTGCTGTATGGTGGCAGCGTCAAGGCGGGGAATGCGGCGGAGTTGTTCGCGCAGCAGGATATAGATGGCGCCCTGGTCGGGGGCGCGGCTTTGAACGCCGGGGATTTTCTGGCAATTGTCCGCGCCGCAGGGGTGTGAGGCAGGCCCATAAACGCAAGTATTGAGGCGCTCCCCCAGGGGGCCGTAAGACTATGGAACAGATTATCTTGGTAGTGCACCTGCTGGTGGCCCTGGCGATTATAGGGTTGATCATGCTGCAGCAGGGAAAGGGCGCAGATATGGGTGCGTCGTTTGGCGCGGGCGCCTCCCAGACGCTGTTTGGCTCCAGCGGCAGTGGTAATGTATTGACCCGTGGCACGGCATGGCTGGTGGCGCTGTTTTTCGCCACCAGTTTTGGCCTGGCGCTGATCGCCAACCAGAAATCGGAAGTGGCGGGCGACCTTGACCTGGAAATTCCAGCCGCGGTCGAGGCCACGGCGCCGGCCCCGGCCGAGGAACTGCCGGTGATAGAGGAAGAATTACCAGCAGTGGTGGCGCCCGGTGCGGATCTGCCAGAGCTGGACAACTAGTAATAAGCCGAAGTGGTGGAATTGGTAGACACGCTATCTTGAGGGGGTAGTGAGCTATGCTTGTGCGGGTTCGAGTCCCGCCTTCGGCACCAATCAATCGTTCAGGGCGTCCCATCTCGCCTAAGGGGGTGGCGCCATGGCCAGTACTGTCTGACGCATGAATTGTTTACTTCGCATTTCGGCGATTGCCGTCGCTCTATGTGCGGTGACCGCGTGCAGTGAGGTTGACTTGAGCTGTGCGCCTCACGGCGACGTGACACCCCTGTGCGGCGTGCAAATGCCGGAAGATATTGAGGCGCTGCCAGACGGCGGCGGCCTGCTGATTGGCGAGTATGGCGATGGTGGGAAACTGCCCGGCGCACTTGCCTGGTTGCAGCCAGATGCCGACAACCGGTTCACTCGTCTCGTGACCGGCAGCACTATCAGTCAGGGCGCCAGTGAGCAACTCTGGGGCGAGCCGGATTGCCCTCTTCCGGATAAGCTGTCACCGCACGGCATCCATGTTTCGCAGCGGGGAGATTCACTCCAATTGCTGGTTGTGAATCACAGCAGCCGCGAGCAAGTGTTGTTCTATGAAGTGCAACCCTCTGCCGATGCCACCGCAGCACCGACACTTGCCTGGCGTGGCTGTGTAACATTCCCCGACAATGCAGTGCTCAACGATGTCGTCGCATTGCCGGATGGCGGCTTTGCTGCGACGCATATGTATGATCGGGAAAACGAGACCCTTGCGCAGTTCAAGTCACTCATCGGGCTCAGCGACGGGTATGTCTGGCGCTGGGCTCCGGGTTCGCCGCCATGGATCATGGCAAATACTGCCGCAGGCATGCCCAATGGCATTGAGATCGCCCACGACGGCAAGAGCATCTGGGTTAATAACTACACCGAAGGCGAGCTGCGCCAATACGACATCGCGACGGAGCAGTTGCTGGCCACCATTGCTGTTCCCAATATCGACAATTCCTCCTGGATGGAAGATGGGCGCCTGCTACTGGCCTCCCACACCTCGCCACTGACTCTTTTACCCTGCTTCGGATTGACCCAGGGAAGCTGCGGGGCGCCTTATGAACTGGTGGCGGTGGATACCCTGTCGGGAGCTACGCAGGTTATCTATCGAGCGGGCAAAGGCGGACCCTTCGGTCCGGCAACTGTGGCTGTCGAGTACCTGGGAAAATTGTACGCGGGGTCTTTTTCGGGTGATCGAATGGCTCGAATCGCACGGTAAAATATCGATTCCCCTCTTTCCCGTCGGGTGGCCCTGCCGATGCCGTAGAAATGCTCCTCGAGGGCGCCAAAACCACCCCTGATCCGGCCAGAAAATATACTGGAATTTCCCCCTTGCGACGGTTGACCCGGCTGGGGGGCCTACCTATAATGCACAGCCTCGAATTTGGGCCGGGACGACGAGATCGGCACATTGTGAAGCGCCAGAAGGGGCCTTCACGGCGAGGAAGTTTTGATGCGGGGTGGAGCAGCCTGGTAGCTCGTCGGGCTCATAACCCGAAGGTCGTCGGTTCAAATCCGGCCCCCGCTACCAATTGATCACTACCAGCTTTCGGGCCGGTGGTGTGACGACGAAAAAGCCCCTTTTTAGGGGCTTTTTCGTACATGGAGAATTGTTTTCGCCCATGGCGACCAAAGATCAGCAGATAACAGACCTGCTGGGCGCTACCGTAGATGCCCTCGGTTTCGAGTTGTGGGGTGTGGAGTATCTGTCCCAGGGCCGGCACAGCATCCTGCGGGTTTATATCGATGCGGAAAACGGCATCACGGTCGATGACTGCGCCAGGGTCAGTGAGCAGGTGGGAAGCGTGCTCGACGTGGAGGACCCGATAACCGGGGAGTACACGCTCGAGGTATCGTCCCCGGGCATGGATCGGCTGTTGTTCCGGCTGGACCAGTACCCCGCCTATGTGGGTGAAACAGTGGAACTGCGTTTGCGCGCGCCCTTTGAGGGGCGGCGTAAATTCAAGGGTATTTTGACAGGCATAGAGGGCGAGGATGTGGTGATCCGGGTTGACGACCACGAATACCTCCTGCCCCACAGCGCTATAGACAAGGCGCGAATACAACCCCGCATTTGATGCGGCAAGTGAACAGGCGAGGCTTGAGATGACAAAGGAAATTCTGTTGGTGGCTGAGGCCGTATCCAATGAGAAAGGGGTGTCCGAGGACATCATCTTCGAGGCCATAGAGCTGGCATTGGCAACGGCCACCAAGAAGCGGTACGACGAGGACGCAGAGATCCATGTCACCATCGATCGCAAGACCGGCGACTACGTGACCATGCGCCGCTGGCTGGTTGTGCCGGATGATGAAATGGCACTGCTCGGCACCCAGTTGACCACCGAGGAAGCGATCGAGATGGATCCCAAGCTGAAGCCGGGTGACATCCACGAGGAAACGATCGAAAACGTCGGCTTCGGCCGCATTGCCGCCCAGACCGCCAAGCAGGTAATCGTCCAGCGCGTGCGCGATGCCGAACGCGCCCAGGTAGTGGAACAGTACATGAGCAGGGTCGGCCACCTGGTGTCCGGCTCGGTGAAAAAGGTCACCCGCGACAACGTGATTGTCGACCTTGGCAATAACGCCGAAGGGTTGCTGCCGCGGGACCAGTTGGTGGGACGTGAAACATTTCGTGTCAACGACCGGGTGCGCGCGATCCTCAAGGAGATCAGTGAAGAGGGCCGCGGGCCCCAGTTGATCCTGAGCCGCTCCTGCCCGGAAATGCTGATCGAGCTATTCAAGATCGAAGTGCCGGAGATCGCCGAGGAAGTCATCCAGATCCGCGCGGCTGCGCGCGATCCGGGATCGCGGGCCAAAATCGCCGTGAAAACCAATGACCAGCGTATCGACCCGGTGGGCGCCTGCGTGGGTATGCGCGGCTCCCGGGTGCAGGCGGTTTCCAATGAGCTGGACAATGAACGGGTCGACATCGTGCTGTGGGACGACAACCCTGCGCAACTGGTGATCAATGCGATGTCCCCGGCTGAGGTCGAATCTATCGTGGTGGACGAGGACAGCGGCACCATGGACGTGGCCGTATCGGCAGACAACCTGGCGCAGGCTATCGGCCGCGGCGGCCAGAATGTGCGGCTGGCCAGCGAGCTCACCGGCTGGACCATCAATGTGATGAGCCTGGAGGAAGCGGCAGACAAGCATGAGGCTGAAGCCGGACAGGTAATCCAGCTGTTCGTCGAGCAGCTCGATATTGACGAGGAGGTGGCGGAGATACTTGTAGAGGAAGGTTTTACCACCCTCGAGGAAGTGGCTTACGTACCCCTGGAGGAAATGACTGCCATCGAGGGCTTTGATGCGGACATAGCCACCGAGCTGCGGGCAAGGGCAAAGGATGCGCTGCTCACCCAGGCGATCGCCTCTGAAGAACAGCTCGATGCGCGCGAGCCGGCGGAGGATCTGCTCGGCATGGAAGGCATGGACCGCCACCTGGCCTATGTCCTCGCCAGTCGCGCGATTGTCACCATGGAAGACCTGGCAGAACAGGGGGTCGACGACCTCATGGATATTCCGGACATGACTGAAGAACGTGCGGGTGAATTGATTATGACCGCAAGAGCACCCTGGTTTGCCGAGGCGGAATAGCGTGCTGGTAAAGCATGCATGAAGGCGTAAAGACCGGGTACCAAGGAGATTACTGAATGGCGCAGGTGACAGTACAGCAACTCGCAGAGGTGGTGGGCGCGTCCGTTGATCGTCTGTTGATGCAGATGAAAGATGCGGGATTGCCACACTCCGCGGCGGGTGAGGCTGTGTCCGATGAGGACAAGCAGACACTGCTGGCCTTCCTGAAGCGCAGCCACGGTGAGTCGGAGGCCGCTCCCCGGCGCATTACCCTGAAGCGCAAGACCATCAGCACCCTGCGTACCTCCAGCTCCCAGGGCAGGAAGACCGTCAACGTCGAGGTTCGCAAGAAGCGCACCTACGTCAAGCGCGACGCCGGTGACCTGGCCGCTGGCGCCGAAGGGCAGGAACAGGAAGAATTGCAGGCCCAGGAGGCGGCGGAAGCCGGCCTGGCCACTCCGGCCGAGCTGGAACAGCAGGCTGCGGCGGCAAAAACCTCCGCCGCACTCCAGGCTCGAGACGACCAGGAGTTTGTCGAAGAAGACCTCTCCAGCGTCGACCCGGAAGTACTGCGCCAGCGAGCGGCCGAACGCCGCCGGCTCAGGGAAGCCGGGGAGGCAGCAGCCCGACAGGCCGCACTGGCAGCGCGCAAGGAAGAGGAAGAGCGCCGCAAGGAGGAAACCCTGGTCAAACCCGGCGATACTACCGCCGGCAAAGATGCGGTTAAGCGACCCAAGCGCCTGCATGAGGTGCGCACTCCGGCCCAGGAAGACGAACTCAAGCGCAAGCAGCGCGGCAAGCTCGACCGCACCACACCCTTGGTTCACGGCAAGAAGCGTGCCCACAACCTGTCCCTCTCGGACCTGGAAGCGGCTGAGTCGGGCATCGCCCGGCGCCGCGGTGGTCGCAAGAAAATCAAGGCGGCTCACGCCGAGCACTCCAGGCACGGATTCGAAATGCCCACTGAGAAAAAATCTCATGAAGTAGAGCTGATGGACATGATTTCCGTTGGCGCACTGGCCCAGCAGATGTCGGTCAAGGCGGGCGAGGTCATCAAGGAACTGATGAAGCTCGGCGTGATGGCCAATATCAACCAGATGATCGATCAGGATACCGCGATCCTCGTGGTTGAAGAGCTGGGTCACGTGCCCAAGCTGGTCAGCGCGGATGTACTGGAAGAGAAGCTCGAGGAAACCCTGTCACAGCAGGAGGGGACCCGTCTGCCCAGGGCGCCCGTGGTTACGGTCATGGGTCATGTCGACCATGGCAAGACCTCCCTGCTGGATTACATTCGCAAGAGCCGCGTGGCCTCTGGCGAGGCTGGCGGCATTACCCAGCATATCGGCGCCTATCACGTGGAAACCGACCACGGCATGATTACTTTCCTGGATACCCCCGGCCACGCGGCATTTACCGCCATGCGGGCGCGCGGCGCCAAGAGCACGGATATCGTCATTCTCGTGGTAGCGGCGGATGACGGCGTAATGCCCCAGACTGTAGAAGCTGTTCAGCATGCAAAGGCAGCCGGCGTTCCATTGATCGTGGCAATCAACAAGATGGATAAGCCGTCCGCGGACCCCGAGCGCGTGAAAAACGAATTGTCGGTGCATGAAGTCATTCCCGAGGCATGGGGTGGCGACACCCAGTTTATGCCGGTCTCGGCCCACACCGGCGATGGCATCAGTGAGCTGCTCGACGCGGTACTGTTGCAGGCCGAGGTGCTGGAGTTGACCGCTGCCAGGGATGTGCCGGCCCAGGGTATTGTTATTGAGTCACGGCTGGACAAGGGTCGCGGCCCGGTTGCCTCACTGCTGATCCAGAGCGGCACACTGCGGCGCGGGGACGTCGTACTCGCCGGCCTGCAGTTCGGTCGGGTGCGTGCGATGCTCGATGAGAACGGCGAGTCGATTGAAGAGGCCGGTCCCAGCATACCAGTGGAAATACTTGGCCTGAACGGTACCCCGGATGCCGGTGACCAGTTCGCCGTCGTTGAAAGCGAGAAGCGCGCGCGGGAGATCGCCGAGTTCCGTCACACCAAGAGCCGTGACACCAGGCTGCAGCGGCAGCAGGCGTCCAAGCTGGACAATATGTTCGAGAGCATGACGGCCGGCGAGCGCAAGACACTCAATATCGTCCTCAAGGCCGATGTGCGCGGATCGCTGGAGGCTATCCAGGCCGCCCTGATGGACCTGGGTAACGACGAGGTGCAGGTGAATATCGTGGTGGGCGGCGTCGGCGGCATCACCGAAACCGATGTCAACCTGGCGGTAACGTCCAAGGCTGTGGTTTTCGGCTTCAATGTCCGCGCTGACGCGGCGGCGCGTAAACTGGTGGAAAGCGAGGGTGTCGACCTGCGCTACTACAACGTGATTTACAACCTCATCGATGACGTCAAGGATGCCCTGACCGGTATGCTGGCGCCGGAGCGGCGCGAAGAAATCCTCGGTATCGCCGAGGTGCGGGACATATTTGGTTCACCCAGGTACGGCCAGGTGGCCGGTTGTATGGTGATCGAGGGAACCGTCTACCGTTCCAGGCCTATCCGCGTACTGCGTGACAACGTGGTGATATACCAGGGTGAGCTGGAATCGCTGCGCCGGTTCAAGGACGATGCGAGCGAGGTGCGCAACGGTATGGAGTGCGGCATCGGGGTGAAGAACTACACTGACGTCAAGGTCGGTGACCTGATCGAGGTGTATGAAGTCAAGGAAATCGCCCGCTCCCTGTAGCTGGCGAATAGAGTTGGCAGGCCCGATATGGCTAAGGAATACAGTCGTACCCAGCGGGTCGCCGATTACCTCCAGCGCGAGCTGGCCGCGCTGATCCAGCACGAGGTGCGCGATCCGCGGGTGGGTATGGTCAGTATTACCGGCGTGAACGTGAGCAGGGATCTCGGCCACGCCAAGATCTACCTGACAGTACTCGGTCGCGATTCCGGCGAGGATGCCAGTGATTCGATCGAGGCCCTGAACAAGGCGGCGGGGTTCTTGCGCTCACAGTTGTCCAGGGACAGCAATATGCGCAGCGTGCCCCAGTTGCGGTTTTATTTTGACACCAGCGTGGGGCGCGGCCGCCACCTGGAAGACCTGATCCGGCGTGCCGC
>Ga0209391_10000199_pt1 | contig 25223 bp, 23 predicted proteins | sample PPLLak3March2015_FD_187246 | JGI IMG/M metagenome (GOLD analysis project Ga0209391, IMG submission 187246) | Freshwater sediment microbial communities from Prairie Pothole Lake near Jamestown, North Dakota, USA - PPLs Lake P7 Core (1) Depth... | ecosystem: Environmental > Aquatic > Freshwater >...
AGGCTGAACAGGATCAGGAACACGCCGACGCCGATCAGGTCCTTGACCGTGTAGTACGGGTGGAACGCGATGCCGTCGAGCGGGATGCCGTCCGGCCCCTTCACCTTCTTGATCTCGACGCCGTCCGGGTTGTTCGAGCCGACCTCGTGGAGCGCCATCAGGTGCGCGATCACCAGGAACACGAGCACCAGCGGCAGCGCGATGACGTGCAACGCGAAGAAGCGGTTGAGGGTGATGTCCGAGATGAAGAAATCGCCACGGATCCACTCCATCAGCGAGTCGCCGACCACCGGGATCGCGCCGAACAGCGACACGATCACCTGCGCACCCCAGTAGGACATGTTGCCCCAGGGGAGCAGGTAGCCGAAGAACGCCTCGCCCATCAGCACGAGGTAGATCAGCATCCCGATGATCCACAGCAGCTCGCGGGGCTTCTGGTACGAGCCGTACAGCATCGCGCGGAACATGTGCAGGTAGATGACGATGAAGAAGGCCGACGCACCGGTGGAGTGCATGTAGCGGATCAGCCAGCCCCACTCCACGTCGCGCATGATGTACTCGACGGAACCGAACGCATCGGCCGCCGAGGGCTTGTAGTTCATCGTCAGGAAGATGCCCGTGACGATCTGGATCACCAGCACCAGCATCGCGAGCGAGCCGAAGTAGTACCAGAAGTTCATGTTCTTCGGCGCGTAGTACTCCGAGACCTGCGACTTCCACAGCGCGGTCATCGGGAAGCGGTCGTCGATCCACGCCGTGAGCGCCCCGAGGCGCCCGCCGCCGCCTGCGGCGGTCTGGCTTCTGCTGCCCATCATGCGTTCTCCGCTTCAGCGCCGATGAGAATGCGCGTATCGCTCAGGTAGCGGTACGGTGGCACCGGCAGGTTGGTCGGCGCGGGCACGTCCTTGAAGACGCGGCCCGACAGGTCGAACGAGGAGCCGTGGCACGGGCAGAAGAACCCGCCCGGCCAGTCCGCGGCCACGGTGACGTCGCCCGGCGTGAACTTGTCGAGCGGCGCGCAACCGAGGTGCGTGCACACGCCCACGAGCACGAGGTACTCCGGCTTGAGGGCCCGGGCCTGGTTGCGCGCGAACTCGGGCTGGTCGGACTCGGCCGACTCGGGATCGCGGAGCTTCGGCTCGACGCCCCCGAGCTGCGCGAGCATGTCGGGCGTGCGGTGGACGATGAAGATCGCCTTGCCGCGCCATTCGACCTTGAGCAGCGCGCCCGGCTCGAGCTTGCCGATGTCCACCTCGACCGGCGCACCCATGGCCTTCGCGCGGGCGCTCGGTTTCCAGGAGGCAAGGAACGGGTAGGCAACGAACGCGGCGCCCACGGCCCCTGTCGCAACGGTGGCGACGGTCAGGAAGTGACGCCTGCCCGTATCGACTTCTTCGGTCATCCAGCGCTCTCCTCGGCGGAATCGGGTGCTCGCTTCGGCGGGCCGGAAAGGGCCACGGCGTGCAGCGCAGCATTATAGGGCGCGGTCGGGGGCGGGCGGTAGGCTAGTCCGCAACGCGACGGATCTGCGCGCCCAGTCCCTGCAGCTTCTCCTCGATGCACTCATACCCGCGGTCGATGTGGTAGATGCGCTCGATTTCCGTGGTGCCCTCGGCCACCAGACCGGCCAGCACCAGGCTGGCCGATGCCCGCAGGTCGGTGGCCATGACCGGCGCCGCCGTCAGCCGCGGAACGCCCTTGATGATGGCCGTGTTTCCCTCGAGGCGGATCTCCGCACCCATGCGCCGCATCTCGAGCATGTGCATGAACCGGTTCTCGAAGATCGTCTCGACGATGGTACCCACCCCGTCGGCAATGGTGTCGAGCGCGGCGAACTGCGCCTGCATGTCGGTCGGGAAGCCGGGATGGGGCGCCGTCCGTACATCCACGGATTTCGGTCGCCGTCCGCGCATGTCCACCTCGACGTAGCGGTCGTCGCGGATCACGGTCGCACCGGCCTCCTCGAGCTTGGCGAGCACGGCGTCGAGGTGCCCGGCCCGGGCGCCGCGGGCACGCACCCGCCCGCCGGTGATCGCCCCCGCCACCAGGTAGGTGCCCGCCTCGATCCGGTCGGGCAGCACGTCGTAAGCGGTCCCGTGCAGCGACTCGACCCCGTCGATCACGATCGTGTCGGTGCCGTGGCCCGCGATGCGCGCCCCCATGGCGATCAGGAACAGCGCGAGGTCGACGATCTCGGGCTCGCGGGCGGCGTTCTCCAGGATCGTTCGCCCCTCGGCCAGCGTGGCGGCCATCATCAGGTTCTCGGTGCCGGTGACCGTCACCGTCTCGAGCACGATGCGCGCGCCCTTGAGCCGTCCGGCACGCGCCTTGATGTAGCCGTTCTCGATGTGAACCTCGGCACCCATGGCCTGCAGCCCGGCGACGTGGATGTTGACCGGCCGTGCGCCGATCGCGCAGCCGCCCGGCAGCGACACGTCGGCCGCCCCGAAGCGCGCGACCAGCGGCCCGAGCACCAGCACCGCTGCGCGCATGGTCTTGACGAGGTCGTAAGGCGCGAAGGTCTCGCGGGTGGTGCGCCCGTCCACCTCGATGCGCATGCGTTCGTCGATCGTGACGCTCGCGCCCATCCGACCGAGCAGCTCGATCATGGTGGTGACGTCGCGCAGGTGGGGCACGTTGCCGATCGAGACCGGGCCGTCGGCCAGCAGCGCTCCGGCGAGGATGGGCAGCGCGGCGTTCTTCGCGCCGGAGATGCGCACCTCGCCGTCGAGGGGCACGCCGCCGCGGATCTGCAGCTTGTCCAAGCGGGCGCCCCTACTCCGCGCCGCCGGCCGCACGCCACTCCTCAGGCGTGAACGCCTGGATGGAGAGCGCGTGGATCTCCCGGCCCATCAGTGCACCGAGGGTTCCGTACACGAGCTGATGGCGCTGCAACGTCCGCCGGCCCTCGAACTGGCTTGTGACCACGACCGCCTCGAAATGCGTGTCGTCGTCCGACAGGACACGGACCTCGGCCTGCGGCAGGCCCTTCGCAATCAGTTGCGTCACCTCGTCGGCGGTCATGGCGGGCACTCGCGCTTGGAAAAAGTGCGGCAGTTTAACCCGGCCGGCGGAGCCTCGTGGACCCGCAGCGCCCGGGCCCGGGCCGCACCGTGACCCAAGGGGAGGCTGTCGCCGGCACGGGCACACCGCGTATCCTGACGGCCGGCGTCACCGTCGCCCGCCCGCCCCTACCGCAGCTCAATACCCTGCCCACCCCACTGTCCCGCATGCCCGTTTCCGACTCCCTGATCGCCCGCGGCCGCCGCGTCCTCGCCACCGAATCGCAAGCCGTGGCGGCGCTCGAGCATCGCCTCGGCGAGGAATTCGCCGAGGCCTGCCGGCTGCTGCTCGCCTGCGTTGGACGCGTCGTGGTCACGGGCATGGGCAAGTCGGGACACGTGGGCAGCAAGATCGCCGCCACGCTCGCCAGCACGGGAAGCCCCTCGTTTTTCCTGCACCCAGGCGAGGCCGTGCACGGCGACATCGGCATGATCATCGCCGGCGACGTGGTGATCGCGCTTTCCCGTTCCGGCGAGACCGACGAGCTGCTGACCATCCTGCCGGTCATCAAGCGCCTCGACGTCCCACTGATCGCGCTCACCGGCAACCGCACCTCGACCCTGGCCCGCTACGCCACCGTGACGCTCGACGTGAGCGTGCCGGCGGAGGCCTGCCCGCTCAACCTCGCGCCGACAGCCAGCACCACGGCCACGCTCGCGATGGGCGATGCGCTCGCCGTGGCGGTACTCGAAGCGCGGGGATTCACGGAAAATGACTTCGCGCGCTCGCATCCGGGCGGGACGCTGGGCCGCCGGCTGCTGCTGCACGTGGACGAGGTGATGCGCACCGGCGACGAGCTGCCGGCGGTGGGGCCGGACACGCCGCTCAGCGCCGGGCTGCTCGAGATGAGCCGCAAGGGGCTCGGCATGACGACCGTCGTGGACGACCGGCGGCGCGTGCTCGGCGTCTTCACCGACGGCGACCTGCGGCGCGCGCTGGACGGCCAGCTCGATCTTCGCACCACGCGCATGGGCGAGGTGATGACCGCCCACCCCAAGGCGGCGAAGCCGCGCATGCTGGCGGCCGAGGCCGTTCACCTGATGGAAACGCACCGCATCACCGCCCTGCCGGTCGTCGACGACGACGGGATGCTGGTGGGCGCGCTCAACGTGCACGACCTGCTGCGCGCCGGGGTGATGTAGCCGTGGACGTGGTGCTAGAACGCGCGGGGCGCATCCGACTGCTGGTCCTCGACGTGGACGGGGTGCTCACCGACGGGCGCCTGTACCTGTCGCCGACCGGCGAAGATCTCAAGGTCTTCCACGTGCGCGACGGCTCGGGCCTGGTCGCGGTGCAGCGCGCCGGCATCACCGTCGCGATCATCTCCGGCCGGGACAGCGCCGCGGTGTCGCGGCGAGCCGCCGAACTCGGCATCCGTCACGTCCGCCAGGGGGTGGTGGACAAGGGCGCGGAACTCGACCGGCTGCTGTCGGAGCTGGGCGTCGAACCGGTGGAGACCGCCTGCGTCGGGGACGACACGCCCGACCTGCCGATGCTGCGTCGCGTCGGGCTCGCGGTCGGCGTCGCTGACGCCCACCCGGCGCTGCTCGAGGCGGCGCACTGGATCACCCGCGCGCCGGGCGGCCGCGGCGCGGTACGTGAAGTATGCGATCTGCTGCTCAGCGCGCGCGCGGCCTGATCCGCGGCCTGGTCGCGGCGAGCGCAGTGCTCGCGGGCGCGCTGCTCGCCTATGGCCTGCTCAGCGACCGCGACGACGAGATCGAGGCAAAGTCCGCGGACGACGAGCGCGGCTACTACCTGACGAAGGCGACGCTGACCGAAATGGGCCTGGACGGCGCACCGCGCATCGTGCTGCGGGCCGAGCTCATCGAGCAGCTCCTCGCCGACCAGAACGTGTACCTGTCGGACCTCTCGGTGGACTACAACACCGCGGACGCGGGCAACTGGACCGTCACCGCGGACCGCGGCCGCCTGCTCCCGGATGCCACCTCGCTGCGGCTGTCGGGCGACGTGGTCATCCGGGGCACCGAGGCGCGCGGCTCCGCCGTGATCCGGACCGAGGAGCTGACCTACGACACGAAGACCAGCCTGGTCCAGACCGCGGAGCCCGTGGCCGTTCAGTTCGGCCAGCACACTCTTTCGAGCCGCGGCCTGCGCGCCGCGTTGAACGACGGTACCTTGCGGCTAGAATCGAACGTGCATGGCCAATTCAAACCCTAACCGCGCGTGGCTCGCGTGTGCGCTGCTCGCCTTCGGCACGGCGGGCGGTGCTCCGTACGACTCCACGGCGCCCATCAACCTCGAGGCCGCCTCGTCGGACTTCGACTACCGCAACAACACGCTGCTGTTCAGCCGGGTGAAGATCACCCAGGGCGCCCTGCAGGTCGAGGCCCTGGAGGCGCGCGCCACGGGGCTCAATTTCGAGAACTCGAAATGGGATCTGAAGGGGCAGGTGCGGATCACGGTGCCCGACGGCAACCTCGTCTCGAACGAGGCGACCGTGACCTTCCGCGACAACGAAATCGTGAGCGCCGTCATCCGCGGGTCGCCCGCGACCTTCGAGCAGCGGCTCGAGACGACCGGGGAGCTCGCCAAGGGCCGCGCCGGCACGATCGAGTACGACGTGCGAAACGAGACCGTACGGCTGGCCGGCGACGCCTGGCTCACCGACGGCCATAACGAGATTCGCGGCAATACGCTCGTGTACGACATCGGTCGGCAGCGTGTCGCCGCCAACCCGGGCGCGACGGAACCGGGCGGCGTGCGAATCACGATCAACCCGAAGGAGACCGCCGCCCAGCGCAAGCCGCCGGCGGAGAAGGCCCCGCAGGAACGCACTCCATGAGCCGGCTGCGGGCCGAGTCGCTCGGAAAGCGTTACCGGGCCCGCCAGGTCGTCGTGGATCTGTCGCTCGAGGTGAATTCCGGCGAGGTCGTCGGGCTCCTCGGTCCCAACGGTGCCGGCAAGACCACCGCCTTCTACATGATCGTGGGGCTCGTGCCCTGCGACGCCGGCCGCATCTGGCTCGACGAGCGCGAACTCACCGGCCTGCCCATGCACCGACGCGCCCGCCTCGGGGTCGGATACCTGCCCCAGGAAGCCTCCGTGTTCCGCAAGCTCAGCGTCGAGAACAACATCCGGGCCATCCTCGAGACGCGCGACGACCTCGACGAGAACTCGGAGCGCGAGGCGGCACTCGAGTCGCTGCTCGAGGAACTGCACATCGGGCACATCCGCAGCAGCCAGGGAATGAGCCTGTCGGGAGGAGAGCGGCGGCGCGTCGAGATCGCGCGGGCGCTGGCCGCGGAGCCGCGCTTCATGCTGCTCGACGAGCCCTTCGCCGGCGTGGACCCGATTTCCGTGGACGACATCCAGCGCATCATCCGGCACCTCAGCGCGCGCAACATCGGCGTGCTCATCACCGACCACAACGTCCGTGAAACACTCGGCATTTGCTCACGCGCGTACATCGTCAGCGCCGGAAGTGTGATCGCCTCCGGATCGGCGGAGGAGATTCTTGCCAATCCTCAGGTACGTGAGGTCTACTTGGGACAGGATTTCCGTCTCTGACCACGGAGGGCGACACCCTCCCAGGCTCACCCCGCGATGCTCAAGCCGGCCCTGCAGCTCAAGCTCGGTCAGCAGCTGACGATGACGCCTCAGCTCCAGCAGGCCATCCGGCTGCTGCAGCTGCCCGTGCTCGAACTCCAGGCCCAGGTGCAGGAAGCCCTCGAGAGCAACGTCATGCTCGAGGCCGAGGAAGAGGAGCAGATCGACCTCACTTCGCTCGACCAGCCCGCCCCCCAGGGCGAAGACTCCGAGGACCGCCCGGAGGCGACGACGGAAGAGGCCGAGGTCAGCGTCGAGATGGAGGATCCCTGGTCGGAGTCCTCGACCCCCTCCGGCGAAGGGCGGGCTCCCGACGACGACGACCGACCGCTCGAATTCTCCGACGAGCGCGGCCGGGACCTGCACCAGCACCTGATCTGGCAGCTCGAAGTCAGCCGCCTCGATGCGCGCGAAGTGTGGATCGGCGAGGCGATCGTCGACGCGCTCAACGACGACGGTTATTTGACGGAATCCGTCGCGGACATCACGCGCAGCCTCACTGCCGACCTGCCGGTCGGCGAGGACGACGTCGAGCGGGTGCTCGCCTTCGTGCAGTCGCTGGACCCGACCGGTGTCGGCGCCCGCTCGGCCGCCGAGTGCATCGGCCTGCAGCTGGCGCAACTCGAGGACGGCACGCCCGGACGCGAGCTCGCCCTCGCCATCGCGCGCGATCACCTTCAGGCGGTCGCCGACCGTGACCTCCCGGGGCTGTGCGAGTCGTTCGGCACGGACGAGGAGTCGCTCGAGGCGGCCCTCGCGCTCATCCGCGGCTGCAACCCGCGCCCCGGCTCCGCCTTCGAGGGCGCCGAGCCCGAGTACATCGTCCCCGACGTGTTCGTGCGCCGCACCGACCAGGGCTGGTCGGTCGAGATCAACCCAGGCTCCGTGCCGCGCCTCAAGGTCAACCAGGACTACGCGAGCCTCGTGACGCGCTCGGGCGACTACGCGACGCTGCGCGCGCAGCTGCAGGAGGCCCGCTGGCTGATCCGCAGCCTCGAGATCCGCAAGGACACCCTGCTGCGGGTGGCGCGCACGATCGTGCAGCGGCAGGCGGCGTTCCTCGAGCGCGGTGAGGAAGCCATGCAGCCGATGATCCTGCGCGACGTCGCGGAAGCCGTGAGCATGCACGAGTCCACCATCTCGCGCGTCACCACCGGAAAGTACATGCTCACGCCTCGCGGCATCTACGAGTTCCGCTTCTTCTTTTCCAGCCACGTATCAGGCGCAAGTGGCGAGGACGTCTCCTCGGTCGCGATCCGCGCGCGCATCCGCAAGCTGATCTCGAGCGAAGATTCGGCAAGGCCCCTGAGCGACGCCCAGCTCGCCGACCTGCTCTCGGGCGAAGGCGTGAAAGTGGCGCGGCGCACCGTGGCAAAGTACCGCGAGGCGCTCGGATTCGGCTCGTCCGGCGACCGGCGCGAAAGCCCCGCACGGGCCCGGGCCTGACCCGACCGAAAAGCGAGGAACTCGACCGGACACGAGCAGTCGAAAAGATTGACCCACCCTGTCAGGAGGAGAGGACGATGCGTGTGAACTTGAGCGGACATCACGTCGACGTCACCCCGGCCCTGCGCAGCTACGTCGAGCGCAAGCTCGGCCGCGTGCTGCGTCGCTCCGACCGGGTCATCGAGGTGCAGTGCACCCTGACGGTGGACAAGCTGCGCCACCGCGCAGAATCCATCGTGCACGTTCGCGGTCCGTCGATCCACGCATCCGCCGAGGCGGAGGACATGTACGCCGCCATCGACGCACTGGCGGACAAGCTCACCCGCCGCGTGCGCAAGCGCAAGGAGCGCGTCGGGGAACACCACGCCTCGGATGCCCGCCGCCAGGCGCTCGCGCTCGCAACCTGATCCCGCGCGGGGCGGATGCGACTGATCATCGTCAGCGGCCTGTCGGGCTCCGGCAAGAGCGTCGCGCTCGCCATGCTGGAGGACCTCGACTATTACTGCGTGGACAACATTCCCGCAGGGCTGCTCCCGGGGTTCATCGCCTACACCGTCCGCACCAGCGAGGTGGCTTACCGCCGCACGGCCGTGGGCGTTGACGCCCGCAACCGGCCGGAGGACCTCGACGACGTCCCCCGGCTGGTGGCCGAGCTGCGGCGCAGCGGCATCGGCTGCGAGCTCGTCTTCCTGCGGGCCGACAACGACACGCTGCTCGAGCGATTCAGCGAAACGCGACGGCGCCATCCGTTGAGCCGCAGCGGCCTCGGGCTCAAGGAGGCGCTCGAGCAGGAGGAGCGGCTGCTCGCCCCGGTGGCGAACGCGGCCGACCTGACCATCGACACCTCGAAGCTGTCGGTGCACGAACTGCGGGAACTCGTCCGCGAGCGCGTCGTGGAACGCAAGTCGGGCGGTCCGTCGCTGCTGTTCCAGTCCTTCGCGTACCGGCACGGCGTGCCCGACGACGCCGACTTCGTGTTCGACGCGCGGGCGCTGCCGAACCCGTACTGGGAGTCGTCGCTGCGCGAGCTGACCGGCCGCGACGAGGCCGTCGCCCGCTTCATGGCCGGGCACGAGGAAGCCGCGCAGTTCCTCGCCGACGTGACCGGCTTCCTCGAGCGGTGGTTGCCGTCGCTGGTGCGCTCGAACCGCAGCTACCTGACCGTCGCCGTCGGTTGCACGGGCGGGCAGCATCGCTCGGTGTACCTCGCCGAACGGCTCGCCGCGCATTTCGACGACCGTTACGGCCGCGCCCTGATCCGCCACCGCGACCTCGCCAGCCGCCGGCACGAGTAGCACCCGCCCGGCCGGGCCGGCCCGCCGCCGGCCCGGGACCGACGACGTATCGCCGTCATCGTTCGAGCGGTACAGTGCGCGCGCCATGGAGCCCGAGCACCACCACACCCGCATGACGCGCCTCGAGTCGCTGCGACGCGCACTCGACCAGGGCACCGTGCGCCAGGTGGGACGCCTGGTGAACTCCATGCATCCCGCGGAGGTCGCCTCGCTGCTCGAGTCGCTGCCCCCGGCGCAGCGCGAGATCGTCTGGGACCTCGTCGAATCCGAAGTCGAGGGCGACGTCCTCGTCGAGCTCAACGAGGAAGTGCGCGCCGACCTGATCCGCGACATGGAGGCCGAGGATCTGGTCGCCGCCGCGGAGAACCTGGAACTCGACGACCTTGCGGACCTGCTGCGCGACCTCCCGGAGAACGTGCACCAGCAGGTGCTGCGCTCGATGGACTCGCGCGACCGCGAGCGGCTCAACGCGGTGCTGGCGTACGAGCCGGACACGGCGGGCGGCCTCATGAACACCGATACGGTGAGCGTCCGGCCGGACGTGACCCTCGAAACCGTGCTGCGGTACCTGCGGATGCGGGGCGAGATCCCGGACAACACGGACGCGCTGTTCGTAGTCAACCGGCACGACCGTCACCTCGGCTCGCTCGACCTCACGCGCCTGCTCACCGAGGATCCTGAGCGCACGGTCGGCGAGGTGATGAACACGGAGGTGCCGGCGATTGCACCGGAAACGCCCGCCACCGAGGTCGCCGGCCTGTTCGAGGATCGCGACCTGCTGTCGGCCGCGGTGGTCGGACCCGACGGGCGGCTGCTCGGGCGCATCACGGTGGACGACGTCGTGGACATCATCCGCGAGGAAGCGTCCCATTCCGTGATGAGCATGGCCGGCCTCGACGAGGAGGTGGACATGTTCGCGGGCGTCGTGCCGAGCGCCCGTCGCCGCGGCCTGTGGCTGGGCGTGAACCTCGGCACGGCGTTCCTCGCGGCCTGGGTGGTGGGCCTGTTCGAGACCACCATCGAGAACATCGTGGCGCTCGCGGTGCTGATGCCGATCGTGGCCAGCATGGGTGGCGTCGCGGCCACCCAGACGCTGACGCTGATCGTGCGCGGCATCGCGCTCGGCCAGGTCGAGCGCGCCAACGCACGCTGGCTGCTCACCAAGGAGGTCGCCGTCGCCATGCTGAACGGCGTCGCCTGGGCCACCGTGGTCGCGATCGCCACCTATCTCTGGTTCCGGAACTGGAAGATCGCCGCGGTGATCTTCGCGGCGATGGTGGTCAACATGCTCGCCGCGGCGCTGGCCGGCGTGCTCGTGCCCCTGACGCTCAAGCGCTTCGGCGTCGATCCGGCCGTGGCGGGCGGTGTCGTGGTGACGACGGTGACCGACGTCGTGGGCTTCGCCTCGCTGCTCGGGCTCGGCACCCTGGTACTGATGTAAGCGGGGGAACCGTTACCACTCGCTCGTCGCCGGCGCCTACCCCAGGAAGGCCAGGATCTCGCTCCGCCGGGCCCCGGCGTCGGCGCGGCCGAGCGCCATCAGCTCCGTCGTGTAATCCGACTCGAACAGCAGATAGCTGGCCAGCAGGCCGCCGCGCGCCTCCCGCGCCCCGATCGTGCGCAGTAGCACCCGCAGGCTGCGCGGCATGGCTCGCAGGTGGCGGCGTGCGATCGCGGTCGGATCGTCGCTCGGCTGTACCAGCAGGATCTCGATCGGGCGGCGGCCCGGGGTGGACCCGATCGCCTCGCCCGACAGCAGCTGGTTGATCTGGCGCAGGCGCTCGACGTCGATCGAGAGGCCGTCGGTGAACAAGGAGTCGAGCACGAAGCCGAGCAGGTGCCCGGGGCTCGGCGGGGCCTCCAGCCCGCCGTCTGCCGGGCTCGCGGCGGCCTCGGCGCGCGTTCCCACCACCAGCAGGCGATTCGCGCCGAGGTGAATCGCGGGGCTCAGCGGCGCGAGCTGGCGCATCGCCCCGTCGCCGTAGTAGTCCCCGTCGATCTGGCCGGCTGGAAACATGAAGGGGATCGCCGAGCTCGCCATCAGCACGTCGAGGTCGATCGCGCGCCGCATGCCGGCGCGCCGGACGCGCTGCCACTCCTGGACGGTGGGAACGGCCTCGAAGAACGCGACCGCGCGGCCCGTGGTGTAGCTGGTCGTCGCGACGGCCAGAGCCTGCACGGGCCCCGCGGCGATGCTGGCCGGGATGCGGTCGAGCGGAATCGTCCGGGCGAGCAGCTCTCGCAGCGGCGTCGTGTCGAGCAGCGAGCGCGGCGGGTGGGCCAGCCATCCGCCCGAGAGCAGCGAGACCGCCCAGTGCACTCCCGCGCGCAGAACGCTGACTGCGTCGGAGCGCACCACCTGCTCGAGGTGGAAGCCAGACCACACGCGCTCGAGCTCGGCGACGGCCTCGCCAAGCTGCCGGGCGCGTGCGGCCAGGGCCGCGGCATTGATCGCGCCGGCGGACGTGCCCACCAGGACGTTGAAGGGAACCGGAGCGTCCGGAGGCAGCCATTCCGCGATTGCCTGCAGAACGCCGACCTGGTAGGCAGCCCTCGCCCCGCCACCCGAGAGAACCAAAGCGGCCCGGTTCTCGAAGAAGCGGTAATCGGTGCCGTCATCCGCCGATGGCAAGGCGTCCCCCTTCGCTGACAGCCAGCGACGCGAAGTCTAGTATTGCATGCGCCGCCGACACGCCCATTCGACCACAGGAGAATGCTCATGCTCGCATCCGCTGCCCGACGCACCGCGCTGGCAGGTCTCATCCTGCTGGCCTCGGCCGGCATCGCCCTCGCCGCCACGCCGTCCGTGGGTCAGCCGGCGCCGGCATTCAAGCTGCAGGACCAGGACGGCAAGTGGCACTCCCTCGGCGACTACAAGGGCAAGTGGGTCGCGGTGTACTTCTATCCCAAGGACGACACGCCGGGCTGCACGACCCAAGCCTGCAGCTTCCGCGACAACATCTTCGCGTTCAACAAGGAAGGCGCCGTGATCGTCGGCATCAGCGTGGACGACGTTGCCTCGCACAAGAAGTTCGCCGAGAAGCACGGCTTGCCGTTCGCACTGCTCGCGGACGCCGACAAGGCGGTGGCGAAGCAGTACGGAGTGCTCAAGAACTACGGGGTCGTCGAATTCGCGCGCCGCGACACCTTCCTCATCGACCCCGAGGGCCGCATCGCCAAGCACTACGAGTCGGTGGACCCGGACGGCCACTCCAAGGTCGTGCTCGAGGACATCAAGGCGATGAAGTCGAAGTCGAGCGGTTGACGCTGCCGCCGGCACGCGACGCCGGGGCCCCCGCCGAGGCCCGGCTCGCGGCCGGACATCGCGTCCGTCAGGCCTTCAGCGCGCGGATGGCCCGATCCAGGCCCGCCAGCGTGAGCGGGAACATCTTCTCGCCCAGCAGCTGCCGGGCGATACCGATCGAGGCGATGTAGTCCCAGCGGTCCTCGGGCTCCGGGTTCAGCCATGCGTGCTTCGGGAAACGCTGCGTGATCCGCTGCATCCACGTGGCGCCCGCCTCGTCGTTCCAGTGCTCGATGCTGCCGCCGGGCTGCATGATTTCGTATGGACTCATGCTCGCGTCGCCTACGAAGATCACACGGTAGTCCGGGGGGTAGGTGCGCAGGATCTCCAGGGTCGGGGTGCGCTCGCCGTGGCGGCGCCGGCCGTCCTTCCACATGGATTCGTAGACGAAGTTGTGGAAGTAGTAGTACTCGAGGTGCTTGAACTCGCTGCGCGCCGCCGAGAACAGTTCCTCGCACACGCGCACGTGGCTTTCCATCGAACCGCCGACGTCGAGGAACAGCAGCACCTTGACCGCGTTGTGGCGCTCCGGGACGAACTTCAGGTCCAGCAGGCCGGCGTTGCGGGCGGTCGATGAGATCGTGCCGTCGAGGTCGAATTCCTCGGCCGCGCCTTCGCGCGCGAAGCGGCGCAGCTTGCGCAGGGCGACCTTGATGTTGCGGGTGCCGAGCTGGACGCCGTCGTCGAGGTTGCGGTATTCGCGCTTCTCCCACACCTTGACGGCCCGGCGGTTGCCGCCCTGCCCGCCGATGCGGATGCCCTCGGGGTTGAAGCCGCCGTGGCCGAAGGGCGAGGTGCCGCCCGTACCGATCCACTTGTTGCCGCCCTCGTGCCGGCCCTGCTGCTCCTTGAGCCGCTCCTCGAGCGTCTGCATGAGCTTCTCCCACCCGCCGAGCGCCTCGATCTGCGCCTTCTCCTCCTCGGTGAACTCCCGCTGCAGAAGCTTCCGAAGCCACTCGGCCGGGATCTCCCCGCCCAGGGACGCGAAGGCCTGCTCGATGCCCTTGAAGTGCGCCGCAAACGCACGATCGAAGCGGTCGAAGTGCTTCTCGTCCTTCACCATCGCCGCGCGCGCGAGGTAGTAGAAGTCGTCCACGTCGTAACCGGCCACGCCCGCCTCGAGCGCCTTCAGCAGCGTCAGGTGCTCGGTGAGCGAGACCGGGATGCCCGCCTCGCGCAGCGCGAAGAAGAAGCGCGTCAGCATGGGTCGACCCGACGTGCGGTGGCTCGCGCTGTCGCGTCCGGACCGGGCGGTCTGGCGGGGACGCCGTGAACCCATCCCTGGGGGCTCCGCGCGCGGAGCCTACAGGGACGTACTTGCGGCGACCCGGGGAGCACATCCGGCAGGTCGACCACGCGGAAGGGTGGCCACGAACCCGTCATGGCGCTACGAGCGGGACTGTCGCCGCTGCAGGAAGATGAGCTGCTCGAACAGGTGCACGTCCTGCTCGTTCTTGAGCAGCGCACCGTAGAGAGGCGGCAGGCTCTTGCGCGGGTCGTCCGTGCGCAGCGCCTCGGGCGGCACGTCCTCGGCGAGCAGCAGCTTGAGCCAGTCGAGCAGCTCCGAGGTCGAGGGCTTCTTCTTGAGCCCGGGCACCTCGCGCAGCTTGTAGAAAGCGTTCAGCGCCTCCGACAGCAGCTCGCGCTTGAGGTCGGGGAAGTGCACGGCGACGATGCGCGTCATCGTCTCGGCGTCCGGGAAGCGGATGAAGTGGAAGAAGCAGCGACGCAGGAAGGCGTCGGGCAGCTCCTTCTCGTTGTTGCTCGTGATCACCACGACCGGCCGCTTACGTGCCTTGATGAACTCGCGCGTCTCGTGAACGTAGAACTCCATGCGGTCGAGCTCGAGCAGCAGGTCGTTCGGGAACTCGATGTCGGCCTTGTCGATCTCGTCGATCAACAGCACGGATTGCCGGTCGCTGTCGAAGGCCTCCCACAGGCGGCCCTTCACGATGTAGTTGCGGATGTCGTGGACCTTCGCCTCGCCGAGCTGCGAGTCGCGCAGGCGCGAGACGGCGTCGTATTCGTACAGGCCGTGCTGCGCCTTGGTCGTGGACTTGATGTGCCAGCGGTAGAGCGGCATGCCGAGCGCGGCCGCCACCTCCTCCGCAAGCTGCGTCTTGCCGGTGCCGGGCTCGCCCTTGACGAGCAGCGGGCGCGCCAGCGTGACGGCCGCGTTTACGGCCATCATCAGGTCCTCGGTAGCGACGTAGCGCTCGGTGCCTTCGAATTTCTGCTGCACTTGCATACCTCGGCCTGCCGCCAGGCGAATTCGGACGACCCGGCCGCGACCCGCGGCGCGCGGGCCGTGGACGACTAGGCCTCCACCCTCAGCAACTTCATGGTGTTGGTGCCGCCCGACACGCCCGACAGCTCGCCGAGCGTCAGGATCAGCTCATCGCCGGGTTTCACGTGGCCGCGATCGAGCAGCTCCTTCGAGATCGCACGGTAGAGGCTCGCCGGGTCGGTGTGGGTGATGTCGAACGGAATCGGGTGCACGCCGCGATACAGCGCCACACGCCGCTGCGTTCGCTCGTGCCGGGTGAAGGCGAAGATCGGGATGTCCGCCCGGATGCGGGACATCCACAGCGGCGTCGAGCCGGACTCGGTGAGCGCGACGATCGCCTCGACGTCCATGTGGTTCGCGGTAAACATGACGGCATGGGCAATGGCCTGGGCGAACTGCTCGACTTTGCCCTCGAACCGGTCGCGCCCGCGCTCGCGCGCGAAGAGGTACTTCTCGGCGCCCTCGATCACCTCGGCCATGGCCTCGACCGCGCGCGCAGGGTATTTTCCGACCGCGGATTCGCCCGAGAGCATGACCGCGTCGCTGCCGTCGAGCACCGCGTTCGCCACGTCCGACACCTCGGCGCGGGTGGGCACCGGGCTGTGGATCATGGATTCCATCATCTGCGTCGCCGTGATCGTGACGCGATCGAGGCTGCGCGAGACGTGCAGGATGCGCTTCTGCAGGCCGGTGAGCTGTGCGTAGCCCACCTCCACGCCGAGGTCGCCGCGCGCCACCATGACCGCGTCGCTCGCCCGGACGATCTCCTCGAGCCGCGGGATCGCCTCGCTGCGCTCGATCTTGGCGACGATGCGCGCGTCGCTGCCGGCCGCCCTGAGCAGCGCCCGGGCCTCCTCGACGTCCTCCGCCTGGCGCACGAACGACACCGCGAGGTAGTCCACTTCGAGTTCGGCCGCGAGGCGCACGTCGTCGCGGTCCTTGTCGGTCAGCGCCTTCGCGGACAGTCCGCCGCCGCGGCGGTTGATGCCCTTGTGGTCGGTCAGCTCGCCACCGATGCTGACCACACACCCAACGCGTCCGTCTGCGATCGATACGACCCGCAGCTCGACCTGCCCGTCGCCGAGAATCAGCTCGTCGCCGGGATGCACGTCCGAGGCGAGGTCGGCATAGGTGATGCCAACGCCGCGGTCGGTGCCTTCGTGCGCGTCCATTGCCGGGTCGAGCGTGAACGGCTCGCCTTCCGTCAGGACCGCGAGTCCGCTCGCGAATCGCTCGATGCGGATCTTGGGCCCCTGCAGGTCACCGAGCACGGCGACGTGCTTGCCGACGGCCTTGGCCGTCCGACGCAGGGCCTCGACGCGGCGGCGATGGTCCGCCGGCTCGCCGTGCGAGAAGTTGACCCGCACGACGTCCGTCCCGCGGCGGATGACGTCCTCCAGCACCCCCGGTGCGTCGGTGGCGGGGCCGAGGGTCGCGACGATCTTCGTGCGGCGGAGCATGTGAGCACACGGCGAGTGATGGTCTGCCGATAGTGAAGAAGGTTGGCAGCAATGGCTAGGGGGCACGGCGGTCCCTGTCACCCGCCGGCGGTCCGCGCTCCGCGACCCGGCATTCGGCGTTCCTCCAGTCGGTCCCAGATTCGCAGGCCGTTGCGGACCAGCGAGCGGCCCAGGAACGACAGCGGCTCGCGCGGCCACGGGATTGCCTTGCGGTTCACGATCCAGAACTCCGTGAGCTCGGTCCGGCGACCGGCGAGCAGGTCGGCAATGAGCCGGCCGTTGAGGTGGGTGAGGGACACGCCGTGGCCGATGCAGCCGGTCGAGTAGATGATCCGCTCGTCGCCGACCGTGCCGATCTCGGGCGCCATGTCGACGTTGACCGACACCGGTCCGCCCCAGCGGTACTCGATGGGCACCGTCGCGAGCTGCGGATAGATCCACTTCAGGTGGTCCTCGCAGTGCTGCCAGATGCGCGGCGCGAAGTCGTGGTCGAAGTGGCCGCGCGGCGGCGCGAGCACGTCGCCGCCGCCCATGGTGATGCGACCGTCCACCGTCGGCCGGAAGTAGTGCACGAGCTGGCGGTTGTCCTCGAAGGACTGGCGCCCGTCCCAGCCGAGGCTGCGCCACTGCGCGTCGCTGAGCGGCGCGGTGACGACCTGGTAGGTCCACATCGGCGTCTGACGCGAACGCAGCTTCGGCAATCCGCCGAGCGCGCCCGTGTAGGCGTTGGTCGCGAGCACCACGCGGCCGGCCGTGAGGACGCCGCCGGGGGTACGCAGCCGCACCGCGTCGCCGGTGCGCTCGATCCGCGTCACCGGGCTGCACTCGTGCACGGACACGCCGGCCGCCAGCGCCAGCCGCTTCAGCTCTCGGACATGCTTGCAGGGATTGAGGATCCCGGTCTCGCGCTCATGGAGGGCGCCGAGGTACCGGTCGGTACCGAACTCGGCGCGCAGGTCCGCCGCCTCCCGGAACGACAGATCCTCGTCGAGACCGAGCTGCCGCATGAGCCGATGAGTCTTGCGCAGGCGCCGCAGCTGCGCCTCGCAGTAGCTGACCCGCAGCATGCCCGTGTGCCGGTAGTCGGACTCGAGTGCGTTTTCCTCGATGAGGCGCTTCACCCAGGCGACGGCGCGCTGCGCGTAGCGATGGGCGTCGATGGTGCGCTGCCGGCCCCAGCGCAGCATCGTGATCTCGGGCTCCAGGCCGAACAGCGTCATGTTGAAGCCGCCGTTGCGGCCGCTCGCGCCGTAGCCGACCACGGCGGCCTCCAGCACGACGACGCGGGCCCCCGGGTGGTCGCGCCTGAACTCGAGCGCGGTGCTGAGGCCCGTGTAGCCGGCGCCGACGATGGCGACGTCCACGGTCGCGTCGCCGCGCCACGGTTCGCACGGAACGTAGGCGCCGTAGTCGCGCGCCCAGAACGAGGTCTCCTCGAACAGGGTGTTGCTGCCGACGGTCATCGTAGTCACCTCACACCGGCCACGAGCGGCACGGCCGCATCGATCGCGGCCGCCTGATGCGGCAGCAGGCGCTGCCCCTCCATGGACGCGGCGACGGCACCGGCCACGTCCACGAACTCGGTTCGATGCCTGGCCAGTTCCTCGATCACCGCCAACCCGCAGGCGGGGGCGTACTCGGCCGAATACCCGCCCTCGTGGCAGAGGACCAGCCGGCCACCGCACAGTTCGGCGGCCGCCGCGAGCAGCATGCGCGTCATCTCCCGGTACGTGCCCGAGTGGCACAGCATGCGGCCGAGCGGATCGAAGAAGCACGCGTCGAGGCCGCAGGCCACGACGATCAGCTCCGGCCGAAAGCGGTGCAGTGCCGGAACGACGATCCGATCGAACACGGCCAGGTACGCCTCGTGCCCGCAGCCCGCCGGCAATGGAACGTTGATGTTGTAGCCGCGCCCGCGGCCGGACCCGTTCTCCCCCAGCATCCCCGTGTCGAACGGATAGGCACGGTCCTGGTGCACGCTGATGGTGAGCACGTCGGGATCCTCGTAGAAGGCGTCCTGCGTGCCGTTGCCGTGGTGCACGTCCCAGTCCACCACCGCGACCCGGTCCACGCCGAGCGCGGCACGCGCATGCATCACGGCCACCGCGACGTTGCCGAACAGGCAGAAGCCCCGGCCGCGACCCCGCTCGGCGTGATGGCCCGGGGGGCGAACGAGCACGTAGGCGTTGTCGACCCGACCTTGGAGCACCGCCGCGACGGCCTCGATGGCCCCGCCGGCCGCGAGGGCGGCGATCTCGAACGAACCGGTCCCGAACGGCGTGAACTCGCCCGCGTCGCCACCGCTCGCCCGGCTCATCGCTTGGATGCGATCGAGGTAGGTGTCGAGGTGGAAGCGCTCGAGTTCCCCACGCGTCGCCGGGCGCGGCGCGATGCGCTGGAGGACGACGCCGAGGCCGCTGACCTCGACCAGCCCGTACAGGCGTCGCTTGGCGTCGGGGTTCTCGAAGGTCACTCCCGGCTGGAACAGGCCGCCCGGCGGCACGAAGCCCACCCAGTGCCCGGTGTCGTGCCACATGTAGCGCTCGTGCCAGACGAGTCCCGTTGCCATGGTCGCCCCCCTTCGATTCAATTAAGGGAGCTTTTACTTCTTTTTTCCTTTACCAGCAACCGGGAGCCTCGTAAGCTCGAGCCATGAACGCCGCCACCGGAGCCAAGCTAGTTCGCGCCCGCCCGGCGCTCGTGCCGCGATGCCAGCCGGTCCAGGCCCGTGCCCGGCAGTCGGTGTCCCTGATCCTGGGTTCGGCCGCGCGCATGCTCGAGGAATCGGGCCTCGAGGCGTTCAACACCAATGCGCTGGCGGAGCGCGCCGGCGTGCGGATCCGCACCGTCTACCGCTACTTCCCCAACAAGCTCGCGGTCCTCATCGCCGTCGCGGAGCGCATGGCGGCCGAGTGGGACGGCTGGCTCGAGGGTTTTGCCGATCTCGCCGACCCGGCGATCGACTGGCGCGTCGCCTGGTCGGCGTACATCGACCGGTTCATGCACGGCATCCGCAGCACGCCCGGCGGCACCGCGATCCGCCGCGCGATGCGCGCACTTCCCGAGCTGCAGGTCATCGACCGCCACGACAACGAGCGCCTCGCGGAACAGCTCGCCGCCGCCCTGGCGCGCCGCGGCACGCGGCTCCCGCGCCGCCGGCTGATCGTCGTTTCACGGATGCTCATCGAGACGGCGGTGACCGTGCTCGACGCAGCGCTGGAGGAGCCTCGGCCGCGCGCCCGCGCACTGGTGGAGGAACTCAAGCACATGCAGTGCGCCTACCTGGAGGGCTGCATGAGGGGTGCTGGCGGTTCCGGCAGCTAGCACCGGAACCGCCGCCGCGCGGCTCGCGGGCGGCGCGCTCTTTGCAGGGGATTCGCCGTCGGCGGGTCCCGCCGTCGCAGCGTCAGCCCTGCGCGCGGGCCTCCAGCATCTCGACCGCCGGCAGCTTCTTGCCCTCGAGGAATTCGAGGAACGCGCCGCCCGCCGTCGAGATGTAGGAGATGTCCTGCCCGACGCCGTACTTCTCGATCGCGGCGATGGTGTCGCCGCCGCCCGCCATCGAGAACGCCGGGCTGTGCGCGACCGCCTGCGCGATCGTGCGCGTGCCCTCGCCGAACTGGTCGAACTCGAACACGCCCACCGGGCCGTTCCACACGATGCTGCCCGCGCCCTTGAGCGCGGCGGCGAAACGCTCGGCCGAGTCGGGGCCGATGTCGAGGATCATGTCGTCGGGCGCCACCTCCGCGACCGGCTTCACGTCCGCCTCGGCCTTGTCCGAGAACTCCTTCGCCACGACCACGTCTGTGGGCAGCGGGATCTCGGCGCCGCCCGCGCGGGAGCGCTCGAGCAGTCCCTTGGCGATGTCGATCATCTCCGCCTCGTGCAGCGACTTGCCGATCGGGTGCCCGGCCGCAGCCAGGAACGTGTTGGCGATGCCGCCGCCGACGATCAGCTTGTCCACCTTGCCGAGCAGGTTCTCGAGCACCGTGAGCTTGGTCGAGACCTTCGAGCCGCCGACGATCGCGATCAGCGGCCGCTTCGGATCGAGGAGCGCCTGCTCCAGCGCCTCGAGCTCGTTCACGAGCAGGATGCCGGCGCAGGCGACGGGCGCGAACCGGCCCACGCCGTGGGTGCTGGCCTCGGCGCGATGCGCGGTGGCGAAGGCGTCCATCACGTAGACGTCGCAGAGCGCCGCCATCTGTTGCGCGAGTTCGTCCCGGTTCTTCTTCTCACCCTTGTTGAAGCGCACGTTCTCGAGCAGCACCACTTCGCCCGGTTCGCAGGCGACGCCACCCAGCCAGTCCCGCTCGAATCGCACTTTCGACCCGAGCAGCTCGGACAGTCGCGACGCGACGGGTGCCAGCGAGTGCTCCTCGTTGTAGATGCCTTCCTCCGGCCGCCCGAGGTGGGACATCAGCATCACCCGTGCCCCGGCCGCCTTGGCGGCCTGGATGGTCGGCAGCGAGGCGCGAATGCGCGCGTCGCTCGTGACGACGCCGTTCTTCACCGGCACGTTGAGGTCCTCGCGGATGAGCACGCGCTTGCCCTTGAGGTCGAGGTCGGTCATGCGGACGACGCGGACCATGATGTGCTCCTACTTTGCGATGACGCGGGCCATCTCGAGCACCTTGCACGAATAGCCCCACTCGTTGTCGTACCACGCCACGATCTTCACGAAGGTATCGTCGAGCGCGATACCGGCATCGGCGTCGAACACCGAGGTGCGGCTCTCGCCGCGGAAGTCGGTGGCGACCACCTTCTCGTTGGTATAGCCGAGCACGCCCTTCATCGAGCCCTCGGAGGCGGCCTTCATCGCCGCGCAGATTTCCTCGTACTTCGCCGGCTTGACGAGTTCGACGGTGAGATCCACCACAGAAACGTCGGAGGTCGGCACCCGGAACGCCATGCCGGTGAGCTTCTTGTTGAGCTCCGGGATGACCTTGCCGACAGCCTTCGCGGCGCCCGTCGACGAGGGAATGATGTTCTCGAGGATGCCGCGGCCACCGCGCCAGTCCTTGTTCGAGGGACCATCGACCGTCTTCTGCGTCGCCGTCGCGGCGTGCACGGTCGTCATGAGGCCGCGCTTGATTCCCCAGGTGTCGTTCAGCACCTTGGCCACCGGCGCGAGGCAGTTGGTCGTGCAGGACGCGTTCGAGATGATCGCCTGGCCGGCGTAGCTCTTGTCGTTCACGCCGAACACGAACATCGGCGTGTCGTCCTTCGACGGCGCCGACAGGATGACCTTCTTCGCGCCCGCGGCGAGGTGCTTCTCGGCCGTCTCCTTGGTGAGGAACAGGCCCGTGGCCTCGACCACGACGTCGGCGCCGATCTCGCCCCACTTGAGCTCGGCCGGGTCCTTCACCGCGGTGAGGCGGATCTTGCGGCCGTTCACCACCAGCGTGTTGCCCTCGACCGACACGTCGCCCTTGAAGCGCCCGTGCACCGAGTCGTACTTCAGCATGTAGGCGAGGTACTCGGGCTCGAGCAGGTCGTTGATGCCGACGACCTCGATGTCCGGGAAATCCTGCGCGGCCGCGCGGAACACCATGCGCCCGATGCGCCCGAATCCGTTGATACCGACCTTGATTGTCATTGAGTGATCTCCAGGCAAATGAGGCGGAGGGCTACAGCAAGCCTTCCACGATTCGAATGACGTTGTCCCGAGTGAAACCGAAATGCTCGAACAGCTTCTTGGCAGGCGCCGAGGCGCCGAAGCCGTCCAGGCCGATGACGGCGCCCGAGCCGCCGACGTAGCGCCACCAGCCGTCGCGCACGCCGGCTTCGATGGCGACCCGCGGCACGCCGGGAGGCAGCACGTCGTCGCGGTACGCCTGCGGCTGGACGTCGAAGACGCTGGTGCAGGGCATCGACACCACGCGCAGCCTGCGGCCCTTGCCCGCGAGCTCCCCGGCGGCCTCCATGGCGAGTGCGACTTCCGAGCCCGTGGCGATCAGCACGCAGTCCGGCGGACCGTCGCAATCCGCGAGCACGTAGCCGCCACGCGCGATGTCGGCGGCCTGGGTGGCCGTACGCACCATCGGCGGCAGCGCCTGGCGCGACAGGACCAGGCTCGTCGGGCCGTCCCGGCGCTCGACGGCATCCGCCCAGGCCACTGCGGTCTCAGCCGTATCGCAGGGCCGCCAGAGCCGCATATTCGGGATGATGCGGAGGCTTGCGACGTGCTCCACCGGCTGGTGCGTGGGGCCGTCCTCGCCGAGGCCGATCGAGTCGTGCGTGTAGACGAGGATGACGCGCTGCTTCATCAGCGCCGCCATGCGCACTGCATTTCGTGCGTAGTCCGAAAACACCAGGAACGTGCCGCCGTAGGGCACGAAGCCACCGTGCAGCGCGACGCCGTTCATGATCGCCGTCATGCCGAACTCGCGCACGCCGTAGTGCAGGTAATTGCCCGCCACCTGCTGCGGCGTGATCGTCTGGTACCCCTTGAAGTCGGTGTTGTTCGACCAGGTGAGGTCCGCGGACCCGCCGAGCAATTCGGGCAGCGCCGCACCGAGCACGTTGAGGACCTGCTGCGACGAGATGCGCGTCGCAACGGCAGCGGGCTTTGCGGCCGTGGCGTCGACGAAATCCTGCAGCTGCTTGCGCCAGCCGGCCGGCAACTCGCCGCGCATGCGGCGCTCGAATTCGGCCGCGAGTTCCGGGAAGGCATTGGCATAGGCGGCCGTGCGGTCGCGCCACGACTGCTCCGCGGCCGCGCCGGCGGCCCGGGCGTCCCATGCCTGCCGCAGCTCGTCCGGAATCACGAACGGCGCGTGGTGCCAGCCGATGTGCTCGCGCGTCGCGGCCACCTCCGCCTCGCCGAGCGCAGCACCATGTACACCGTGGGTGCCCGCCTTGTTGGGCGAGCCCCAGCCGATGACGGTCTTGCAGCAGATCAGCGACGGCCTCTCGCCTTCGGCCTTCGCAGCCTCGATGGCGCGCTGGATGGCGTCCGGATCGTGCCCGTCCACGTTGCGCACCACGTGCCAGCCATAGGCCTCGAAGCGCCGCGCCGTGTCGTCGGTGAACCAGCCCTCGACGTCGCCGTCGATCGAGATGCCGTTGTCGTCGTAGAAGCAGGTCAGCTTGCCGAGCCTGAGCGTGCCGGCCAGCGAGCAGACCTCGTGCGAAACGCCTTCCATCAGGCAACCATCGCCGACGAACACCCACGTGCGGTGGTCGACCACCTCGTGGCCGGGGCGATTGAACGTTGCGGCGAGGAGCTTCTCGGCGAGCGCCATGCCGACGGCGTTGGCGAGACCCTGACCGAGCGGCCCGGTGGTCGTTTCGATGCCGAGGTGCGGCTCGACTTCCGGGTGACCCGCGGTATGCGCGCCGAACTGGCGGAAGTTCTTAACCTGCTCGAGGTCGAGCGGATAGCCGGTCAGGTGCAGCAACGAGTAGAGCAGCATCGAACCGTGGCCGTTCGACAGCACGAAGCGGTCGCGATCGGCCCACCCGGGGTTGCCGGGGTTGTGCCTGAGGTGGTCGGCCCACAGCACCTGGGCGATGTCGGCCATGCCCATCGGCATGCCCGGGTGTCCGGAATTGGCCTTCTGGACCGCATCCATGCTCAAGGCCCGGATAGCATTGGCGAGCTGCCGGCGAGTCGTCATTATCGAATCTCCAGATGCAACGCATCATTTTACCGGTGCAGCGCGCGGCGATTGGGCAATTTGACCTCGCGACGGCTTATCCCTACGGGGCGCCGAACGTCGCGCCGACACGCACGCCGCCGATCCACCGTGTGCCACGCTGCGGTGCCCGATATAATCCGCCGCTCGTCCGTCCGGAAAACCATACATGTCAAACAGTTACCTGTTCACCTCCGAGTCCGTGGGCGAAGGCCACCCGGACAAGGTCGCCGACCAGATCTCCGACGCCGTGCTGGACGCGATGCTGGCGCAGGACAAGCGCGCCCGCGTGGCCTGCGAAACGCTGGTCAAGACCGGCGTCGCGATCGTGGCCGGCGAGGTGACGACTGAGGCATGGGTAGACCTCGAGGAACTCGTCCGCGGGGTCATCGTCGACATCGGCTACACGTCCTCGCACGTCGGCTTCGACGGCCGAACCTGCGGCGTGCTCAACATCATCGGTAAGCAGTCCCCCGACATCGCGCAGGGCGTGGACCGCCCCGACCCCGAGGCGCAGGGCGCGGGCGACCAGGGCCTCATGTTCGGCTACGCCAGCAACGAGACCGAATCGCTCATGCCGGCGCCGATCTGCTACGCCCACCGGCTCGTGGAGCGGCAGGCCGAGGTGCGCAAGAGCAACCTGCTGCCGTGGCTGCGGCCGGATGCGAAGTCGCAGGTGACCTGCCGCTACACGGACGGCAAGGTGGTGGGCCTCGACGCCGTCGTGCTCTCGACGCAGCACGACCCCGAGGTGAAGCAGTCCGACCTGCAGGAAGCGGTGATGGAACTCATCATCAAGCACGTCCTGCCGAAGGAGTGGCTCACGGCGCAGACCCGGTTCCACATCAACCCCACCGGCAAGTTCGAGATCGGCGGACCGGTCGGCGACTGCGGCCTCACCGGCCGCAAGATCATCGTGGACACGTACGGCGGCATGGCCCGCCACGGCGGCGGCGCATTCTCGGGCAAGGATCCCTCCAAGGTGGACCGCTCGGCCGCCTACGCCGCGCGCTACGTCGCCAAGAACATCGTCGCGGCCGGCCTCGCCGACCGCTGCGAGATCCAGGTCTCCTACGCGATCGGCGTGGCTGAGCCCACCTCCATCACCATCGAGACCTTCGGCACCGGCAAGGTGAGCCACGAGCGCCTCGAGGCGCTGGT
>Ga0209391_10000202_pt1 | contig 25123 bp, 23 predicted proteins | sample PPLLak3March2015_FD_187246 | JGI IMG/M metagenome (GOLD analysis project Ga0209391, IMG submission 187246) | Freshwater sediment microbial communities from Prairie Pothole Lake near Jamestown, North Dakota, USA - PPLs Lake P7 Core (1) Depth... | ecosystem: Environmental > Aquatic > Freshwater >...
CGCGCTTCATCAAGAGCATCGACCCCGACATCGTGGGCCTCGTCGAGGTGGACACAGGCTCGATCCGTACCGGTCGGGTCAACCAGGCCGAGGTGATCGCCGAGTCGCTCGGCCACTACTCGACCTATCAGTGCAAGTACGGCACGAACTCCCTCAACACGCTCGTGCCGATCGTCAACAAGCAGGCGAACGCATTCCTCGCAGCGCCGCGGGTCGAGGGCGAGCGATTCCACTACTTCGAGACCGGCATCAAGCGGCTGATCATCGAGCTCGAGCTCGACGACCTCTGCGTCTTCCTCGTGCACCTGTCGCTCAAGTTCCGCCACCGCCACGTGCAGCTGCGCCACCTGTTCGAGCTGGTGCGACGCACGACCAAGCCGGTCATCGTCGCCGGGGACTTCAACACGTTCTGGGGCGAACACGAGATGGCACTGTTCATGGAGGCGGCCGGCCTTCGCAGCGCGAACCGCGACCGGCTGCCGTCCTACCCCGCCCGTCGTCCGCGGATGGAACTCGACTTCATCCTGCACACCCGCGGCATCGAGATCGAGTCCTTTTCCGTGCCCGAAGTCACGTTCTCCGATCACCGACCGCTGGTGTGCGACTTCCGCGTGACCGGCGAAGCCCGGGCCGCGGCCTGAGGCATGGCCCGGATCCGCTCAACCCCGCCGCGGACCGCGTTCGCAGCATGTGTGCTGTGATACCATTTTTCTTTAGTCACGCGCCCCAGAGCGTGCGCATCGCCCAAGGCACCCTCCCAAGATGACCGAGCCCGCGATCCCGGACCTGAAGCTGCTGCGATCGTTCTCCCCCCTTGACGGACTGAAGGCCGAGAACCTGCGTGCGCTCGCGCGCAAGACCACGATCCGGGACCTGGCCCAGGGCCGGGTGCTGTTCAAGGAAGGCGACACGGACAAGCGGACTTTCTACCTTGTGTCGGGGACGCTCGACCTGCTCACGAACGGACGTGTGATCGGTACCGTCAAGGGCGGCACGCCCGAGGCCCGCCATCCGGTCGCGCCCCTCCTGCCGCGGCGCTGCATTGCCCGGGCCGCGTCGGAGCGAGTCGAGTACCTGTCCATCGACAGCGACCTGCTCGACGTCCTGATCACCTGGGACCAGACAGGCACCTACGAGGTCGGCGAGCTGCACGCCGGCGGCGCGGCCGGCGACGACTGGATGACCCTGCTGCTCCAGAGCCGCGCGTTCCACAAGATTCCGCCGGCCAACCTCCAGGCGGTGTTCATGCGCATGCAGCGCATGGACTATGTCGCCGGCGACACCGTCGTGCGCCAGGGCGACGAGGGCGAGCACTTCTATGCCATCGTCGCCGGACGCTGCATGGTCACCCGGGAGACGCCGCTCAACCGCGAGGGCATCAAGCTCGCCGAGCTCGGCATGGGGGACACGTTCGGCGAGGAGTCGCTGATCTCCGGGGCCAAGCGCAATGCCACCGTCACCATGACGACGGACGGCACCCTCATGCGGCTCGGCAAGGAAGACTTCAACACACTGCTCAACGAGCCGATGCTGCACTGGGTGAACTGCGAAGAGGCACGCGCCATCGTGGCCGCCGGCGGGCGCTGGCTCGACGTGCGGCTGCCGAGCGAGTTCGAGCACTGTCACTTCGAGAATGCCATCAACGTGCCGCTCTACTTCGTGCGCCTGAAGCTCAAGACGCTGGACCCGGCGGTTCCATACGTCGTGTGCTGCGAGAACGGACGTCGAAGCTCGGCCGCCGCCTACATCCTCGGGGAGCGTGGCTTCGACACCTGCGTGCTGCGTGGCGGAATCGCGGAATCCGACCTGGCCGAGGCGCTGAACTCACCGACGGACGGCGGCTGAGCCCGCGACGCCCGCGTGGGCCGTACCGCCGTTACATCGTGTGCGTGGGCTTGTCGCCGCCGAGCGCGCCCGCGAGGTAGGACTCGATCTTGCGCTGCGTCGCACCCCGATCCTGCTCGCTGAACTGGACGCCGATGCCGGCCGTGCGCTTGCCCTGGGCGCCCTTCGGAGTCATCCAGATCACCCGGCCCGCCACCGGCAGCTTCTCGTCCTCGCCCATCAGGTTGAGCAGCATGAATACCTCGTCCCCGAGGCGGTAATTGCTGCTGGTCGGCACGAACAACCCGCCGTTCTTCACGAAGGGCATGTACGCGAGGTACAGGGCGCTCTTATCCTTGATCGTGAGCGTTAGCAGCCCGGGCTTGCTTGGTTGCCGTGTCACGGGACCCATCAGGCGACTCCTTTTCGCCGGAACGCGGCCACCAGCTCGATGAGCAGGGCCTCGACGACCAGCTGCGGCGCCGCGGAGCCCTCGAGCAGCCGGCGGCTTTCGCGCAGCCGGTCCACGAACCGGAATACGGCGCTCATGTTCACTGTGCCGGCCGCCCTTTGCAACTGCGGGCCGTCCGGAATCTCGACGCGCGTCGCATCCTGCCACAGGCGGCTGCGCAACAAGACCGACAGCCATGACTCCAGCCAGTCGAGACGCGCGTAGAGCCCCTCGCCGATCAGGTCCCCGGCCGCACGCGTGATTTCGGCGCGCCCCTCGAAGAGGTCGGTGAGCAGGCTCGTCATCTGCGACTCCAGGGCGGCGTAGTGCGGCGCAAGCGCCGCCGCCCGGAGCGGCGCGCCACCCGCGCGACCGAGTAGACCCGGTGGCGGCTCCGATCCGAGTTCCCTGCTCAGCCAGTCCCGGGCCTCCTCCGCGCCCGGTCGCGGGATCTCGATCCGTTGGCAGCGGCTGCGCAGGGTCGCGGCCAGCCGGGAGGGACGTGCCGTGACCAGGACCAGCAACGTGCGTTGCGCCGGCTCCTCGAGTGTCTTGAGGAAGGCGTTCTGGGCGTTCGTAGTCATCAGGTCGGCAGGCGTCACGACTGCGACCCGGTAGCCGCCGCGCAGGCTGGTCATGCCGAGCTGCTCGCAGGCGTCCCGGACCGCATCGACGCCGATGGACTTGCGATCCTCGGGGCGGCGCAGCCAGTGCAGGTCGGGATGCGAGCCCGCGCGACTCAGTGAGCAGTCGGCGCAGCTGCCGCAGGGCATCAGGTCGGGGCCCGGCCGAGTGCACAGCAGGCCCGCAGCCAGTGTGTTCGCGAATCGCTCCTTGCCGAGACCCTCGGCGCCGTGCAGCAGCAATGCGTGCGGCATCCGCCCGCCCGCGATCGCACCGGCGAGGCGCGCGCGCGCGGACGCATGCCAGGGCAGGTATTGGAGCGGCAACGCGGCCACGAATTCCACATCGTGACCGGCACTCACTGCGAGCCCTCCAGCAGTTGACCCAGGCTTGCGCAAACCGCCACCGTCACCTCGTCCATGACCGCGCTCGCGTCGACGACTCGAAAGCGTGCCGGGTCGCGCCGCACCCGCTCGAGGTACGCCTCGCGCACCCGTTCGAAGAACTCGAGCTGCTCGGTCTCGAAGCGGTCGGGGCCGTCCGCACCGTTGCGATGCCGGGCACGCGCCAGGCCAAGTTCGACCGGGAGGTCGAGCAGGACTGTCAGGTCCGGCTGGACGCCGGCATGCACGATCTGCACGAGCGCGTCGATCTGCTCCACCGGCAGCCCGCGGCCGCCGCCCTGGTAAGCGTAGGTGGCGTCCGTGAAGCGGTCGCACAACACCCAGGCGCCGCGGCGCACGGCCGGCAGCACGAGGTTCTCGAGGTGGGTCGCGCGAGCGGCGAACATCAGCAGCAGTTCGCACGACCGCGGCATCGGCTCCTCGCCGCGCTCCAGCAGCAGCTCGCGCAGCCGTTCGGCGCGCGGTGTCCCGCCAGGCTCGCGCGTTACCACGGTGTCCACCCCGCGCTCGCGCAACCAGGCAGCCGCGCGGGCGAGCTGCGTGCTCTTGCCCGCACCCTCGCCACCCTCGAACGTGATGAATCGACCCTGCACGTCAACGCTCCGCCTGCCGTTGCCGGTACCGAACGAGGTAGCGCCGCACGGCAGCCTCGTGCTCGGCGAGCGTGCGCGAGAATTCGTGGCTGCCGTCCGGCAGGCCAGTCGCCACGAAGAAGACCTCATCACGCTCGTCCGGATTGACTGCGGCGCGCAGCGCATCGGCGCCGGGCAGCGCGATCGGCGTCGGCGGCAGTCCCGAACGGGTGTAGGTATTGTAGGGTCCGTCGCGCTCGAGGTCGGCCCGGCGCAGGTTGCCGTCGAAACTCGCGCCGAGGCCGTAGATCACGGTCGGGTCGGTCTGCAGGCGCATGCCGCGCCGCATCCGCAGCGTGAACACGCCGGCGATGCGTGCGCGTTCGGAAGCGAGCGCGGTCTCCTTCTCCACGATCGAGGCCAGGATCAATGCCTCGTACGGCGTCGTGATCGGCAGGTCGTCGGCGCGCTGGTCCCAAGCAGCCGCGAGCTCGCGCCGCATGCGCGCGCGGGCCTGCCGCAGGATCTCCAAGTCGGCCGTGCCCTTCCCGAACAGATAGGTGTCTGGAAAAAAGAGTCCCTCGGGCTCCGTGCCCGGTTCGCCCAGCGCCGCCATCACGGCGTCGTCACCCTGCCCTGCCAGCGTGTTGTCGAGGTAAGGATTGCGCTCCAGGGCGGCGCGCAGGCTGCGAAACGTCCAGCCCTCTACGATTGTGACGGCGTGGCGCACCACCACGCCGGATTCGAACAGGCGCAGCAGTTCGCGCGGAGTCGTTCCGGGCGCAATCTCGTATTCACCCGCCTTGACGCGCGCATCAGCGCCGGTTAACCGCGCGTACGCGCGCAGCCAGTCGGGATGATCGAGCACACCGCGCGCCGAGAGTTCGCGCGCGGTCGCCGCGAATGGCTGGCCACTCGGCACGTCGACCGTAATCGGTGCCTCGCCGACAGCCAGTGGACGATCCAGCCAGTTCCCGAACGCGACGAAGCCCGCCACTGCGGCCAGGGCGCCCGCCGCGAGCAGCAGGGCGACAAGCTTGCGCCAGGTCACTCGCCGGCTCGCGCCGTCTGCTCGAGCAGTGCGCGGGTGACGACACCGGCCGCGTCGTAGCGACGGATCCCGATGACCTCGCCCACCGGCCGCACGCCGGTGATCGCGTTGGTGAGGAACATCTCCTCGGCGTCCTCGAGGTCCGCCGCGTCGAGATCCGTGACCTCGGTCGGCAAGGCCAGTTCCTGCGCCGCGGCAAGCACGATGCCGCGCATGACGCCCGCGACTCCGCAGTCGCGGATGTCCGGCGTCAGGAGCCGCCCGCCGCGCACCAGGAAGAAGTTGGCCGCCGTGGCACACACCAGCCGCCCGTCCACGGAGGACATCAGGCCCTCGGCGATCGACGGATCGCTCCACTCCGCGCAGGCCATCACCTGCTCGAGACGGTTGAGGTGCTTGAGTCCCGCGAGGCGCGGGTTCAGGCCGAGCGGCGTTTCGCACAGTCGCACTACGATGCCGGTGTCGGGGTCGTTACGCGGCTTCGGGCCCGACGAAACCACGATGCGCGTCACCGCGGGCTCGGCCGGCGGCCGGTAGCTGCGGGGACCGGGGCCGCGCGTGACGATGATCTTCACGGATCCCGTCCCGAGCCCGGCCAGCGCCCGCTCGCACTCCAGGTCGAGCACTGCGGCGTCCGGCATCGGGATGCCGAGCCGGTGGCAACCCACGGCGAGGCGCTCCATGTGGCGCCCAAAGTTCCGCACCCGGCCGTTCGCGGCCGCCATCGTCTCGAACAGTCCGTCGCCGTACTGCAGGCCGCGGTCGTCCACCGAGATGGCCGAGGCTTCGACTCCATTCACCAGTCGCCGTCCAATCATGTTTCGCTCCCCAGTGCGCGCAGCAATCCGCGGGCCTTGGCCCGAGTTTCCGACAATTCAGCCTCCGGACGCGAGTCCGCGACGATTCCCGCGCCGGTGCGGAACCCGATCGCGTCGCCGCGCAGCGTGAGCGTGCGGATCAGGATGTTGAGGTCGAGCGTACCGTCGCGGCCAAGGTAACCCATCGAGCCGGTGTACGCGTCGCGCGGATCGCGCTCGAGCCCGGCCAGCAGTTCCATGCAGCGCACCTTCGGGCAGCCGGTGATCGTCCCGCCCGGGAACACGGCGGCCACGGCCTGGCCCGGCGTCACGCCCGCGCGCAGCTCGCCGGTCACGTTCGAGACGATGTGATGCACGGTGGCGTAGCTCTCGATGGTCATGAACTCGTCCACGCGCACCGTGCCGCCGCGACAGATGCGCCCCAGGTCGTTGCGCACCAGGTCCACCAGCATGACGTGCTCGGCGCGCTCTTTCTCGTTCAGCTCGAGTTCGGCACGCAGGCTCGCGTCGCGCGCCCGGGTGACGCCGCGCGGGCGCGTGCCGGCGATCGGCCGCGAACTCGCCGTGTTTCCCTCGATCCGCAGCAGCCGCTCGGGCGAGGAACTTAGTACCGTGAAGCCGGGCAGTCGCGCACTGCCTGCGAACGGTGCCGGGTTCGCCTCGCGCAGCCGCCGGTAGATCTCGCCGGCGCCGACGCCCGGCGGCAGCCGCGCTTGCCAGCCGCGCGACAGGTTGGCCTGGTAGACCTCCCCGGCGGCAATCGCCTCGAGAATGACCTCGACACCCGCGAGGAAGCGATCCGGCTCGTCCTCCTCCACCTCCAGTGCGATCGGCTGCGCAGCCGGACGCGCGGCGAAGGTGATCTCCGCGATCTCGGCGTCGAGTTGCTCCTTGAGCGGTGCGACATCCTGCGGCTCCGCACAGGCCACCGCCTCGCCCGTCAGTCGGTCGCGCACGACGGCGCCGTGCATGCGCCAGGCGAGAGCGCGAGGCAGCAGGGACCGGCGCATGCGCAGGCGAGGCTCGATCTCACCGGCCAGCTCGTAGCCCAGATAGACGAACCAGCCCCCAACGAAGGGCACGGCGTCCTGCACAATCGGCTCGGCCCGCTCCGCAGACCACCACGCATCCAGGGTCCCTAGAAAACTGCTCCCGCCGGCCCATGCAGGCGGTCCCGCGAGTGACCCGTCCCCGTTCAGCTGCAGCAGCGGTCCCGGCAACGCGAACAGCACGTCGTATCGACCGAGCCGGGTGGCGCCGCCGACGCTCTCGAGCAGTGCGGGGTAGCGATCGGGGTGCGTCTCGTGCAGGCGCAACAGCAGGTCCGGCGCCACGGCGCCGAGCGAGCGCCTCACCGCAACGCGCGGAACACCAGGCTGCCGTTGGTGCCGCCGAAGCCGAAGGAATTCGACAGGGCCACGCTCAATGGGACTTCGCGCGCGGTGTGGGGCACGTAGTCGAGATCGCAGGCCGGATCCGGGTTGTCGAGGTTGATGGTCGGCGGCAGCCGCCCGTCGCGGATTGCCAGGATCGAGAAGATCGCCTCGACGGCACCGGCGGCGCCCAGCAGGTGGCCGGTCATGGACTTGGTGGAGCTGACGGCGAGCCGATGGGCGTGATCGCCGAAGGCGCGCTTGATCGCCACCGTCTCGGCGCGGTCGCCGAGCTCAGTCGAGGTCGCGTGCGCGTTGATGTAGCCCACCTCCTCGGCCGCGACACCGGCATCACGTACCGCGTTAACCATCGCAAGCCGCGCGCCCTCGCCGTCTTCGGGCGGGGCCGTGATGTGGTGGGCGTCGCCGCTCATCCCGAAGCCGGCGAACTCCGCGTAGATCCGCGCGCCGCGCGCCCGCGCGTGCTCGTACTCCTCGAGCACGATCGCTCCGGCGCCCTCCGCCATGACGAAGCCGTCGCGGTCGCGGTCCCACGGTCGGCTGGCGCGTTCCGGCGCGTCGTTGCGCAGCGACAGCGCCCGAGCCTGCCCGAAGCTGCCGAGGCCGAGCGGCGTGAACGCCATTTCCGAGCCGCCGGCCACCATCACGTCCGCATCGCCGTACTGGATCGTGCGCGCGGCAATGCCGATGGAGTGCGTCGAGGTCGTGCAGGCGGTGACCAGCGCGAGATTCGGCCCGCGCATGCCGAAGTGGATCGACACCTGGCCGGCCGCCGCGTTGACGATGCTGCCCGGGATGAAGAACGGCGAAATCTTGCGCGGCGTGTGCGACTCGAGCCACTTGGCGGTGGTTTCCTCGATGGTGCTCAGACCGCCGATGCCGGCGCCCATGGCGACGCCGACCCGCGGCGAGTTCGCCTCGTTTACCTGGACGCCAGAGTCCGTCACGGCCTGAACCGCCGCCGCGAAGCCGAAGCACACGAACGGGTCGAACTTGCGCACGTCCTTGGGGGACATGTAGTCCTCGGCATTGAAGCCGACGGCCTCTCCGCCGATGTGCACCGGGAAAGCGGTGGTGTCGAGTTTGGTCAGGGTGACGATGCCGCTGCGGCCGTTCGAAACGGCGTCCCAGGCAGACGCGACCGTGCTGCCGAGCGGGGAAACGATGCCAAGTCCCGTGACGACGACCCTGCGCTTCGTCAAGCTGCGTCCCCCTGGCTGGGCACGGTGAGAATTGGCCGCGACCGCCCTCCGTGGCGGGCCGGGGCCGAGCGGTCAGGCCTGGCTGCGACGCTCGTTGATGTAGTCGATCGCCTGCTGGACGGTGGTGATCTTCTCGGCATCCTCGTCCGGGATCTCCGTCTCGAACTCCTCCTCGAGCGCCATGACGAGCTCGACCGTGTCGAGCGAATCTGCGCCGAGATCGTCGACGAAGGACGAATCGTTGGTGACTTCCTCTTCCTTGACCCCCAGCTGCTCGGCAACGATCGCCTTCACCCGCTGTTCGATACTGCTCATTTTCTTTGAGGTCCTATGTGAAATACGAAGCCAGCCGGCCTTCCTAGGTGGGCACCCGGCATGGGGCGCGTATTCTAAGTTAAGGGCCGGATGGGGTCCAATGAACCCATAACCCGTTCTAGATCATGTACATCCCGCCATTGACGTGCAGGGTCTCGCCGGTGATGTACGCGGCCCGCGGCGAGGCCAGGAAGGCCACGGCGTGCGCGATGTCCTCGGGCGAACCGAGCCGCCCGAGCGGCACCTGTCCGAGCAGCGCGGTGCGGGCGGACTCGCCGAGCGCATCCGTCATGTCGGTGACGATGAAGCCCGGCGCCACCACGTTCACCGTGATGCCGCGCGAGCCCACTTCGCGCGCCAGGCTCTTGGTGAAGCCGATCATGCCCGCCTTGGCGGCGGCGTAGTTCGCCTGGCCGGCATTGCCCATCACGCCGACCACGGAGGCGATGTTGACGATGCGGCCGCGACGGGCCTTCATCATCCCGCGGATGACGGCCTTGCTGGTGCGGTACACCGCGGACAGGTCGGTCTCGATGACCGTCTGCCAGTCCTCCGCGCTCATGCGCAGCAGGAGCCCGTCGCGGGTCACGCCGGCATTGTTGACCAGGATCGACGCCGTGCCCTCGCGTGCCTCGATCTCCTTGAAGCACGCCTCCACCGACTCGCCGCGCGCGACGTCCAGGACGACGCCCCGACCTGCGACGCCCGCTGCCGCCAGCGCCTCGTCGATGCCGCGCGCGCCCGCCTCACTGGTGGCGGAGCCCACGACGCGAGCGCCGCGCCGGCCGAGTTCGAGTGCGATCTCGCGGCCGATGCCGCGCGATGCGCCGGTGACGATCGCGAGTTCACCGTCCAGGTCACGGCCAGGTTCAGTCATTGGGTTTCTCCGCGCTACCGGCCAGGGCCGCGGCCAGGCTATCCGGATCCTCGATCGCCAGCATGGCGAGGTCCGGGCGGCGCTCGACGCGACGGTTGAGGGCCGTGAGAACCTTGCCGGGCCCACACTCCACGATTGTCGTGACCCCGCTTGCGAGCATCGCCCGCACGGTATCGGCCCATCGTACCGGCTCGTGGAGCTGATCCGTGAGCGCGCGGCGGATGCCGTCCACGCTCGCATGCGTCGTCACGCCGACCGTGTACACGGCGGGCACATCGGGCATGCGCAGGTCCACCGTGGCGAGTCGCTCGGCGAGCCTCCGCGCGGCACCCTGCATCAGGCGGCTGTGCGAGGGGACGCTCACCGGCAGGGCCACGGCGCGCTTCGCTCCGCGGGCTTTAGCGGCCTCGATGGCGCGTGCGACGGCCGTTGCATGCCCGGCGATGACCACCTGCCCGGGCGCGTTGAAGTTAACGGCCTGCACGACCTCCCCCTGCTCCGCATCGGCACAGGCCGCCACGACCTCGGCGTCGTCGAGCCCGAGGACGGCGGCCATCGCGCCCGTCCCGAGCGGCACGGCCTCCTGCATGATCTGCCCGCGGAATCGCACGAGGTCCGCGGCGTCGCGGAAATCGATTGCACCCGAGCAGACCAGCGCGGTGTATTCACCGAGGCTGTGCCCGGCCATCGCCGACGGGCGCGCACCGCCGTGCCTCAGCCAGGCGCGCCACGTCGCCACGCCCGCGGCGAGCATGGCCGGCTGCGTGCGTTCGGTGCGACCGAGTTCGGCCTCCGTCCCTTGCTGGCAGAGCGCCCACAGGTCGTAACCCAGCACCGCGGATGCCTCCGCGAAGGTTTCCTGCACGACCGGCTCCGTGGCCGCAAGCGCCGCGAGCATGCCGATCGACTGCGAGCCCTGGCCCGGAAACACGAACGCGAGCGACATGCGATGCGACCCCTGGGATGCCGGCCCCGTCCGGCCGGCCGATTATAGCGACGCGGCCCCCGGTCGCGTCCGACCTGACAGCACGAGCGCGGCAAGCAGCCCGCCGAGCGCGCCGTAGGTATGCGCCTCGTGCACGACCGGGATCGAGAGGCTGCCCCCGGTGAACGGCAGCGCCCCCACCGAATGCTCCCAGGCCAGCTTGGCCACGAACAGCCCCGCGACCAGCCAGGTGAGCGGATCGCGCACCGACCGCAGCCACGCTACGAGCCCGGCCGCCATGCATCCGTGCAGCACTCCGGAGAATCCGACGTACCACTCGAGCCCGGGTTCGAGCAGCAGGAACCCGAGGCTGGTCGCGGCGGTCGAAGCCAGCAGGATGATCAGCCATTGGCGCGGCGCGTAGTCGCGCGCGAACAGTCCCCAGACGATGAGCACGCCCAGCGCGTTCCAGCCCAGATGACGCAGGTCCGCATGCACGAGATGACCGGTGACCAGCCGCCAGAGCTCCCCATCGAGCACCGCCGTGCGTTCGTAACGAAGCGCGGGCAACATGCCGTGGCCGGCCAGGTGCACCAGCACCAGTGTGGCCGCGAGGATCACAGGCAGGCGCCAGGGTCCGGACAGGATGGTGTCGGGGCGAATGCGCAACCTTGACCACCGGGGCGGGGAGCCCGATTTGCTATGATGCGGCGAATGTACAGGTACAGAGCAACACACGCGATGACTCACCTCCGGGACCCGGGCATGGCGCGCGCGCCGGGCGGCGCACACGGCGCCGAGCGCGGCTTTACGCTGATCGAAATCATGGTCGTGGTGGTGATCCTCGGCATTCTGGCGGCGCTGGTGGCGCCGAACGTCATCCGGCGCGTGGACGATGCGCGCGTCACCAAGGCGAAGCAGGACATCCGCGCCTACGAGACGGCGCTCAACCTGTACCGCATGGACAACTTCCGCTATCCCGCGACCGAGCAGGGCCTCGAGGCGCTGGTCAAGCAGCCGACCGATCCGAACATCCGGAACTGGAAGCAGGGCGGCTACGTCGACGGACTCAAGAAAGATCCGTGGGGCAATGACTACCTCTACATCTCCCCCGGCACTCGAGGCGAGTACGACCTGTACACGCTCGGCGCGGACGGCCAGCCGGGCGGCGAAGGCCCTGATGCCGACATCGGCAACTGGAACATCGAGTAGCCGCGCCGGCGCGCGCGCAGGTCACCGGGCCTCGGGCTTCACGCTGCTCGAGGTGCTGGTCGTCGTCGTCATCATCGGCATCATCGCCAGCATGGCCGCCGTATCGACGCGCGTGCTCGGCGGTGACCACGAGATGGACCAGGAGGCAAAACGCCTGGTGGCGATACTCGGCCAGGCGCGCGAGGAGGCGATGCTGCAGGGCCGCGACCTCGGCCTGCGCATCGACCCCGCCGGCTACGATTTCCTGCTCTACGACGGCCGCAACGAGCGATGGGATCTTTCCGTGGACGACCCGTTGCTGCGCGAACGCACGCTGCCCGAAGGCCTCGAGGCCGAGCTGTGGCTCGAATCGCGTCCCGTGAAACTGGCTGCGCGCGCCGCACCCACCGAGCGCACGCCGGCCTCGCCCCAGGTCGTGCTCCTGGCCTCGGGCGACCTCGTGCCGTTCGAGGTCAGGCTCGAGCGAGCGGGCACGAATGAGCTGCGCGCCATCCACGGTCGCACCGAGGGCACGTTCGAGATCCTCAAGAACGATGCGGTCGAACGTCGCTGAGCGCCTGCCCATGCGTCCGAGGCACCGGGGTTTCACGCTGATCGAGGTGCTCGCCGCGCTGGTCATCGTCGCGCTCGGCATGCTCGGCGTGATCCAGGCCGTCACCCAGACTGCGAGCAACGGCACCTACCTGCGCGATAAGACGCTCGCCCACTGGATCGGCCTCAACGTCGTTACCGAGCGGCGGCTGCAGCCTTCGCCGCCCGAGGTGTCCGAGTCGTCCGACGAGGTCGAGTTCGCAGGCCGGCGCTGGCGCTGGACACTGCGCGTGACGCAGACCGAGGTCGAGAGCCTCCGACGCATGGACGTGTCGGTGCGCGCGGACGACGCCCCGGAAGGAAGTGCGCTCGCGACGGTCACCGGCTTCTACGGCACCGCCATCGGAGCGGCCGGTGGCGGCTCGGTGGACTGGGCCGGCACGCAAAGCGCCGCCGGGCCGGACGACAACGAGCCCGATCCGGACGACCCGCCCTCCACCGATGAGTCCGATCCGGAGCCGCTCGAGCCCGAGCCCCCGACGGACGAACCCGACGAGGAGGCCGAATGAACCGCGTGGTTCGCCACCACGCGTGCCGTGGCTTCACGCTGCTCGAGCTCCTCGTTGCGATCGCGATCTTTGCCATCCTCGGCTCGCTCGCCATGACAGGCTACGTCGAGTTGCAGCGGCAGAGCGAGTACGCGGAGCAGCGACTCGAGCGCGTGCGGGAGGTGCAGCGCGCCATGCAGACGCTCGGGCAGGACCTCGCGCAAATCGAGCCGAGGCCCATCCGTGAGCCACTCGGCGAGGCTCTCCTGCCCGCGGTGCTTGCCAGCGACGCGACGGAGTACCGGCTGCAGTTCACGCGCTCGGGCTGGAGCAATACCGGAGGCCTGCAGCGGCCGACGCTGCAGCGCGTGGGTTATCGCCTCGACCAGGACGGACTGTGGCGCGATCACTGGAGCGTGCTCGACCGGACACTCGCGCTCGAGCCGATCCGCCTCCGGCTCCTGGGCGGCGTGCGCTCGGTACGGTTCCGGTTCCTGACCCCGCAACGCAGCTGGGTCGAGCGGTGGCCGGTCAACGAGGGCCTGCCGGGTGCCGACAATCGACAGCGCCCTGCCGCCGTGGAGGTGATCCTCGAGCTCGAGGACTGGGGCGAACTGCGCCGGCTGGTCGAGGTGCCGGGATGACGCCCGAGCCTCGTCGGCACCCGGGCAGGCAGCGCGGCGTCGCGTTGATCACCGCCGTGCTCATGGTGGCGCTCGCCACCATGCTGGCCGTGGACGTGGGCTTCCGCGGGTTCCTCGACCAGCGTCGCAGCGGCACGCTGCTCGCAATGGACCAGGCCCTGCAGGTGGCGCTCGGTGCGGAGGCCTGGGCGGCCGACTTCCTCAAGCAGGACCTGCAGGACTCGCAGACGGACCACCTCGGCGAGATCTGGGCGCGGCCGCTGCCGCCCCTGCCGATTGACGGCGGCTCGGTGGAGGGTCGCCTCGAGGACATGCAGGGGCGCTTCAACCTGAACAACCTGGTGAACCCCGACGGCACGAGCAATCCGGAAGCCGTCAAGCAGCTCGAGCGCCTCTTCGCCATGCTCGAGGTCGAGCCGGCGTGGGCGAGCGCCATTGCAGACTGGGTCGATGCCGACACGCAGCCGGGATTTCCAGACGGCGCCGAGGACAGCGTATACACCGGCCAGAACCCGCCGCATCTCGCCGCCAACCTGCCGGTGACGCGGGTGAGCGAGATCATGGTGCTGCCGGGCTTCGGGGCAGAGCGTTACCTGCGCGTGCGTCCGTATCTCGCGGCGCTGCCGGTCGGCACGCCGCTCAACGTGTGCACCGCGCCCGGCATGGTGCTCGACGCGCTCACCGAGGGTTCGCGCGAGTTCGGACTCAACCCGCAGGACCTCGGGACCCGTCGCAAGGACGCCTGCTTTCCCACGCTCGAGGACCTGCGCGGCGCGCTCGGCGACGCTGCATATACCGAGCTTAAGGACTCGCTCACAGAATCGAGCAATTACTTCCGCGCAACGGTGTGGGTCACTATTGGCACCACCCAGTTCACCCTGTACAGTCTGCTCGCTCGAAGCCCCGGCTCGGTTCGTCCGGTGCTGCGCAGTTTCGGCAGCGAATGATTCTCCCGAGGTCTGATGTCTGAGACGCTGGTGATCCGGCTGCGCGCCGCCGAGGAGGCGCCGGCGTCATGGCTCGTCGTGGATGAGAACGGCGCCCGCTCCGGCCCGCTGCAGAGCGGACCGGTGTCCGACGCGCTCAACCTCGTCCCGGGGCGGCGCGTCGTGCTGCTGGTTCCCGGCACCGAGGTGGCGCTGGCCGAGCCCGAACTTCCCCTGCGCAGCAGTGCACGCCTGGCCCAGGTCGTGCCTTATGCGCTCGAGGAGCAACTCGCATCGGACGTGGACACGCTGCATTTCGCGGTCGGCACGCGCGCGGCCGGCGCCGTGGGAACACCCGTCGCGGTCGTCGCCCGCAGCTTGCTGCAGCGCTGGTACGACGAGTGCGAAGCGGCCGGCATCCATGCGGACGCCGCCTACGCGGACTCGGCCGCCGTGCCGGGAGGCACGACCGGCTGCACGCTGCTGCTCGACGAGTCCCTGCTCTACGTTCGCCGCGCGGACGCACTTCCCTATGTGCTCGACGCGACGGAGGTTCCTGCGGCGCTCGATCTGGCGCTGGGCTCGCCGGACGCTGGCTCGGAGTCGGGCGAATCCGTCACGTTCTACGCCGGCACCACCGAGTACGAGCAGCACCGCGAGACGATCGAGGGACTGCGCGAGCGCACCGCTGCGCTGCAGGTCAAGCTGCTTCCAGAGGGGGCCCTGCCGCTGCTCGCCGCGCAGGCCGCGACCGGCGCCGGCGTCAACCTGCTGCAGGGCGCCTTCGGCGTGCGTTCGTCGCTCGGTACGCGCCTGCGCGAATGGCGCCTGCCGGCTTCGCTCGCAGCGGCCGTCGCGCTGCTGTTCGTTGCCAACCAGGCCGTCGGCTGGTGGCAGATGAGCCGCGCCGAACGTGCTCTCGACGCCCAGATCGCGGAGATCTTTGCCCAGGCACTGCCGGGCCAGCCAGTCGTGGACCCGCGCGCGCAGATGCAGGGTGCGCTGAGCTCGGTCGGCGCGGGTGGCGGTGGGCTGCTGCCGGTCATGTCCGCACTCGCCGAGGCGATGGCGCAGGCACCTACGGCGCGCATCGAAGCGATGAGCTTTCGCGGCAACGCGCTCGAACTGCGCCTCACGGCGCCGACGGTCGAGTCGCTCGACGGCATCAAGCAGACCATGACCCGCGACGGCATGACCGCTGAACTGCAGTCGGCGACGCCACGCGGGGGCGTGGTCGAGGGACGTCTGCAGGTGAGGCTCGGCCAGGCATGAATGAAATTCGCCATTGGCTGGGCGGTCTGTCGGCCCGCGAGCGAAATCTCGTCTACCTCGTCGCGGTCCTGCTGTCCGTTGCCATCGTCTATTTCGCGCTGGTGCTGCCTGTCACGTCGGCCGCTGCCGGGCGCGCGGCCCGTGTCGAGCAGAAGACGGCGGACCTGGCGTGGATGCGGCAGGTGGCGCCGCAGGTGATGGCGGCTTCGGCTGCCGGCGGCGGCGCGGCCGGCAGCGAAGAGTCGCTGGTGGTGCTCGTGGATCGCACCGGGCGACAGGCGGGTCTCGGCAGCGCGATCCGCGACCAGAGCCCGAGCGGCGAGCACGGACTACGGCTGCGGCTCGAGGCCGCCTCGTTCGACGTGCTGGTCACCTGGCTGGTGGTCCTGCAGCAGCAATACGGCGTGAGCGTGGATACGGCGACGATCGACGCAGGCGCTGCCCCCGGACTCGTCAATGCGAGCCTGACGCTCGTTCATGGCACAGCCTCGGGCCCGTGAGCGGCCGGCGCCCGGCGCGCCGGCTGCTGCCAAACGTCCCTGGTGGTTGATCGCGGTCGGCATAGCCGCCGCGCTGCTGCTCGCGCTCGCGACCCTGCCGGCCAGCCTGTTCGCCTCGCAGCTTGCGCGCGCCGGCCTCCAGGCCACCGGCTTGTGGGGCTCGGTGTGGAACGGCCGCGCGCAGGGCCTCATGTGGCAGTCGGCTCCGCTCGGGGACCTGCAGTGGTCCGTGTCGCCGTGGTCCCCGCTGCTCGGACGGGTCGCCGGCGAAATCGTGCTCAGCCGTCCCGACGGGTCGTTGCGCGCCGCCTACAATCTCGCGCTGGGCGGCACGCTGCGGCTCGAAGACGTGCAGGCCGACCTGCCGGTCGAGATGCTCGCGAACTTGCCTATCGGCATGCCGCGCAACTGGCGCGGCCGACTGTCCGGACGGTTCGCGGAAATCGAGATCAGCGGTGGCCGGCCCACCGCCCTGCGCGGCACGCTCGACATGGACGGGCTCATCGCCCCCCCGCCGCGCAATACATCGATCGGCAGCTATCTCGTCGTGATTCCGGATCCGGCGGCGCCCGACGTCGGGACTGACGCGCTGACGGCGCGCGTCACCGACAAGGAAGGCCCGTTCTCGTTCGAGGGCCGCTTCACGCTGGGAGCAGACCGCAGCTTCCTGCTCGAGGGCACGCTCGCGCCGCGCGGTGCAACGCCGCCCGCGCTGCTGCGCTCCCTCGAACTGCTCGGACCCGCCGATGCGGACGGGCGTCGTCCGGTCAGCGTGAGCGGCACGCTCTAGCCGTCGGCCGCCCACTCCCGCCACGCCGACAGCAGCGGAAAGTACAGCCCGAGCCGGACGGGCTCCGGGCCGAGCCTGCGCATGAACGATGCGTAGCGCTCGAGCTGCAGCCGATAGCGCTCTTGCTCGCTGTCGAGGAATGCGTCGAGGCCCGCGCCCTCGTGACGGCTGGTCTTGTAGTCCACGATCCAGCGCACGCCGGCCGCGTCGACGAAGCTGCGGTCGATGACGACGCGCACGACGTCGCGGCCCAGGCGGCCGGTGAGCGCGAGTTCCGTGGCCGCGTTGCGATGGTGGGCGTCGAGCACCCATTGCCCGCGCGCATCCGCCAGCGTGCGGACGATGGCATTCCCGACCCGCTCCACTGCGCCCGCGCGCAGCGCCGCGGGAACGCCGAGTTCGGCCAACTCGTCCTGCCAGCGGCGGCGCCGCTGCACATCGTCCCCGTCGCCTGGTCGCAGGCCATCGCGCGCCAGGCGCTGCAACTCCCGGTGCACCACAGTGCCCACGTGGCGTGCGGTCTCGGTGGCCCAATCGAATTCCAGCTCGGGCTCGACCGCGGCTCGCGGCATGAGTTGTGACTCGAACCGGGGCGCACGCGGCAGGTCGGCCTCTTGCCAGCCGGGGGGCAGCCGGCGCAGCGGCGGATCACGCGGCCGCTCCGGCGCGCCCTCGCCGCTGCCGGGGCCGACCGTCGCAAGCCTCGCGGCGAATTCGTGTCCCACTGCGGGCCACAGCAGGCCGAGCGCCGCATTCGCAGGGGGGCGGCGCACCGTGGGCGGATCGTCCGCGTCCTTGACCTGCACGCTCCCGAACAAGTGCAACCAGCGCTCGGCGCGGGTCGCGGCGACGTAGAGCAGGCGACGGCGTTCCTGCAGCAGCTTCTCCCGCTCCAGTCCCTCCACCCACGCATAGAGCGGATTGGCGTCTGCGCCCATGCGCGCGACGGGAGCGACGACCAGCTCGTCGCGCCCCGCGAGCGGCAACTTGAGCCACTGCAACAGGCGCTGCGTGTCGCGGCCTGGCAGCCGCTCGAGCCCGGGCACGATGACCGTGTCGTACTGCAGGCCCTTGGCCTTGTGCACGGTGAGCAGTTCGACGCGCACGTCCGCGCGCTCGCGCGACGGCGCGTACAACGACTCGAGCGCGCGTGCGAGCCGCGCGAGGTCAGCCGGCCCGCCCTGCCGCGCCTCGAAATCGGCGAGTGCGTCGAAATAGGCCTCCGCCTCGTCGAGTTCGCGTTCCGACGCCAGCGTGGCCGGCCCGCCAAGGGCGTTCCAGGCGCGCTCCACCGTGTCGCGCAAGCCGAGTCCTCGCAGCTCGCCACACGCCGTCTCGAGGACGACCCAGGTGCGCTCCAGACGCGCCTGGTCCGCAGCGTCGAGCCGGGCCCGACGCGCCGGATCGCCGAGCAGCTCGACGACCGTCGCCTCGCGATCATCGCCCACGAGTGCGTGCAGGGCACCGAGCGTGAGACCGCACCACGGCGCGCGCAGCACCGCGAGCCAGGCCGGTCGATCGGCGAGGTGCGCGAGCGCCCGCGTCAGCGCCAGCAGGTCGAGCACCGCGGGCCGGCCGCCAAGCGGGTCGATGTCGGTGGCCCGGAACGCGATGCCCTGGCGGGCGAGTTCCGCGACCACGTCCACGAGGTGACTGCGGCCCTGAACGAGGATGCCGATGCGCGCCTCTGGATCCGTCGCGAGCCGATCGCGCGCGATGGCGGCCACCTGCGCCGCCTCGTACAGGCGACTGCGCCCGAGCAGCGCGTGCACGCGCACGCCGCCGTCGTGCCCGGCATCCGGGCGAGCCACGCTCGGCGCGTAGCTCACGGCGCCGCGCAGGACGTCGTCCGAAGCCGGCAGCACCTGCGCGAAGCACGCGTTGACCCAATCGACCACGGGAACCGTCGAGCGGAAGTTAACCGCGAGCGTCAGCGGCTCGAGCTCGAGACCCGCGAGGCCGTGATCGCGGATGTCGATGAACAGTCCCACCTCCGCGTTGCGGAAGCGGTAGATCGACTGCATCGGATCCCCTACGAGGAACAGCGTTCGTCCGTCGCCCGGCTGCCAGCCGGCCGTGAGGGACTCGAGCAGCTTCACCTGGGCCTCGGAGGTGTCCTGGAACTCGTCCACCAGCACGTGCCGCAGCTCGGCATCGAGCACGAGCGCGGTGTCGGTGGGCGCCTCCGGAGTGCCGAGCGACTGCCGTGCCGCCCACGCGAAGCGCGCGTAATCGGCCACGTGCTTCTCGGCGAACACGAGCTCCAGTTCCGCGACCGCGAGTCGCAGCACCCGGAACTCGGCCATCAGCACCCGCCATTCCCCGGCGTCGTAGCGCGCGGGCGGGAGGCCACGCACGCCGTGCAGCCGATGCACGGCCTCGGGCAACTCGCCCAGGGCCGCGGCCAGCAGGCCCGCGCGTTGCTTGAGCTCATGGCCCGCCGGCCCCGCGGGCAACCCCTGGTTCCTGTCGAAACGGGCGCGCGGCGCGCCAGCCTCGGTGAGCAGAAGTTGCGCGAGGCCCTGCCAGAGCGGCGCGCTCGCGAGCGTATTGTCGGGCAGCGCGGACGACTCATGCCATGCGAGGATCGCGGACTCCTGCCCCGTCGTCGCCAGGGTGCCCGCCGCGATCCGGGCGACCCCGACCGCGTCGCGCAGCAGTTCGGCCGGGAACGCCCGCGTGATCGACTCGAGGTGAGCTCGCACCAGCTGCTCGCGCGCCTGCTCGAGCTGTCGCCGCAGGCGATCCTCGTCCTCCGGCTCGTCCGCGGCAGCCGGCAGGACCGGCAGCCACGCCTCGCGCCGCGTCAGCATCTCGATCACGAGCTCGACGAAGCGCTCGACCCGGTTGTCCAGGTGCGCGAGCAGCGTCGCCACCGCCGCCGAATCGCGCGGCAGACCCTGAGGCAGTTGCTCGAGCAGGCGCTCTGCGGCCAGCCGGTACAGATCGCGTGCGTCCTCCTCGACGCCGAGCCCGGCGCCGAGGCCCGACAGCAGCGGCAGGCGCCGCGCCAGACCGAGGTTCAGCGCGTCGATCGTCTGGATGCGCAGTCGTCCGGGCTGGGCGAGCAGGTCCCAGCCGCGTGCGCGGTCGGCCTCGAGTGCCGCGCGCGCGAGCTCGAGCGTGCGTACCTGGAGCGGGCGCGCCGGGTCCGGCGCGTGCACCGCCCGCAGTGCGCCCAGGATGCGATCGCGCATCTCGGCTGCGGCCTTGCGCGTGAAGGTGATCGCGAGGATCGACTCGGGCTCCTCCACGGTCGCGAGCAGCGCGAGGAAGCGGCGTACCAGCAACTCGGTCTTGCCCGCGCCTGCGGGCGCCTGGACGATGAAGCTGTGCGCGACCTCGAGCGCGCGCTCCCGCGCCCTGACGTCGGCGGCGCGCAGATCATTCATCGTTCCAGTCCTCTCCCTGCACCGCGGCACGCGTTTCGGCGATCCGGCACAGCGCCCCAAGGTGGCAGTACTCGCAGGCCCGCGGAGGATCCGGGGCGAGGTGCGCATTGCCCGCGACGTATTCGGCGGCCAGCGCCTCGAGCCGCCGCCGCCACTCCGCCAGCAGCTGCTCCCAGCTGTCGAAGCCGCGCGGTCCGCCCCGGGTGCCCGGCACTTTGAGTCCGGGGATCCGGTCCCCACCGCGTGCAACGCCGGTATAGCAAGTGTCGCCGCTGCGCACGCGTGCGAATGCCACCGCGCTGACGCGGTCGGGCCCGAGGGCCTGCACGTAGGCCGGCAGCTGCGGCAGCCGCGGGCGCTCGTCGAGCCACGACTTCACGTCCGCGCTGGCCCCCGTCTTGTAGTCGATGACGGCCAGCGAGTCGTCCTGGAGACGATCCACGCGATCCGGACGCAGCTCGAGGCTGAGCTCACCGATGCGCGCGGTGCTCGGCTCCTCGATCGCCACGACGACGAAGGGCGGGCGCCCCAGATCGAGTTCGACCATCTCGAGCACGCGAGCCTCGAGCCAGTCCGCCTCCAGCACGAGCAGGTGCTTGAGCAGTTCGTCCGCGGAGTCCTGCACTTTCGCCAAGGCCGCGGCGACGGCACGCTGCACGGCGGACCGGCGCGCATCGTCGTCGAGAGCCCGGAGCGTCGCCTGGTCGCGCAGCTCCCCCCACAGGTTCGCGAGCGCCGCGTGGACGAGATCGCCACGGTCCGCGGCGTCGACCCCGACCGCGGGTTCGTCGAGCGCGCGCGCACCGAGGCGCAGCTCGGCCTGCGCCCGGAACGGGCACGCCGCCTGCAGTTCGAGCAGCCGCGCCCCGCCACGAGCGCCCTCCCCTGGCTGGACCTTCGGCATCGTCGCGTCGATGAACGATTCGAGCGCCGGACGGCGCGAGTACTGGTCGACCGCCACGCGCGGCTCGTGCCAGCCCGCGGGCGCGTCGATTACGGCGATCCCCGCGAGCAGCGGACTGGGCAGCAGCGGCGCGTCCCGCTCGACCTCGGCCACGCTCAGGATGACTTCCGGCGCACTCGCCAGCAGGCGCTCGAACACGACCCTGCTCTGCTGCGCCGCGAGTGCAGCCGTCGCTTGCGGCAGGCCGCAGCGCACCTGGGCGTGCCGTGGCAGGAACGGGTCCGGCGCAGCCGGGGGGGGCCACGCCGTCGATTCCAGGCCGCAGACCCAGAGCGCGTCGAAGCTCATGCCGGCACTGGTCTCGGGATCGATCACCAGCAGCGGTGCGCGCAGTTCCTGCGGCTCGAACAGGACCCGGCCGGCCATTTCCCGCAGCAGGCCAACCGCCTCGGCACGCGACACGCGACCGGTGAACTCGTCGCATGCTCCGAACTCGCGGACCAGCGAACGCCAGCGCTGCTCGGCCTGGTACTCCGTGCCGTCGGCATCGGGCCCCGGCCAGCCTAACGCGGCGAGTAGGCCAAAAATATATTTGGAACAGTTACTTGGAAAATCTTTCTCAGGCCAACTCGACACGACGGCGTGCCCCGCCGCCAGGCGCAGCGCGAGTGCCGGACAGTCTCGCTCGCCGGCGAGCCGCGCCAGGGCCGATAGCCCGAGGCCCGGACTTTCGAACCGGCGCAGCCTCGCATCGAGCCGTGACCGGGCCGCGGCCTCGTCGGCCGCACCGGCGACGTGGGCGGTGCGCAGCAGGCGGCTCAGCGCCATCAGGTCCGGGGGACGGACGAACACCTCGAGCAGGTCGAGGGCGGCCCCCACCGCGGGCTGCTCTGCCAATGGGCGAGCGGCGGCCAGTTCGAAGGCCTGCGATTCAGGAAAGGGTCCACCGGCCAAGCCGGTCGCGGGCACCAGCACGCGCTCGAAAATCCGCCGCACCGACTGGCGGCGCCGTGCGAGCTGCGGCACCACGACAGCGACGCGGCGATCGCGCTGGCCGTCGAGGCGCGCCGCCGCCCAGCGAGCGGCGGCCTCGATCTCGGCGGCCGCGTCGACGAAAGTCACGCGACCCACGTGCTCCGTGGAGGCTTCAGGCGCTCTGGATGGGACGTACTGCACCTCGAGGCCGGTCGCCGCCCAACGCGCGAGGACGGCCTCCTGGAGCGGCGTCAGGCGGTCGAAACCGACGAACTCGAGGCCGGGTGCGGCCGCGACGGCGTGCACCAGCGACTGCGCCTGCGGGCCATCCACCCAGCCGCGCTTTGCCAGCGCCTGCCGGTACTGCCGGCACCAGCGGGCAAAAGCGGCCGTTTCCTGGGAATCGCCGTCGTCCAGCGCCTCGATGGGCAGGCCGTAGTCGTGCAGGTGCCGCCACGACTGGAATGCCGCGCGCCCTACCCCCGCGGGCGAGACCAGCGGGCTGCGCTCGGGGTCGTCGCGGACGATGCGCGCCCACAGCAACTGGGACGCCGGGGCGGGTAGCCAGCGACCGGCCAGTCGCCCGGCCTGCCGGTCGAGCGCGAACATCCGCTCGATCAGCTCGTCCCACGTGACGATGTCCGGCGTGTCCCAGACCTCGAGACCGCGGGCGAGGCAGTCGGCGTCGTGTCGCGCCCGCAGGTGATGCGCGAGGCGGCGCGTCGGCGTGACCCGCGTCCGCGTGCCCCGGACCGGATCGACGCGTGCCGGAGCGGGCGGCAGCGCGGACCGGTCAGCTGGCGCCGACAGCGTCCACCACCCGCAAGGACGGGTTCGGTCGCGACGCCGGCTGGTCGCCGGCCGCGTAGTTGCCGAGCAGATCCTCGATGCGACCGAAGACCTCGGCGAGGCGTTGCGGCTCGGGAAGGTTGGTGATGCGGAAGTGATTGCGGTAAGGCACGTTGAAACTCGAGCCCGGCGCGACCAGCACGTGCTTGTGCTCGAGCAGGTCGAGCGCGAACTGCTGGTCGTCGAACTCGGGCAGCACGTCGGACTGCACGCCGACGAACGCGTACATCGCGCCCATCGGCGGCGTGAGGTGCAGGTAGCGGCTGCGCTTCACCGCCTCGAGGATCGCCTTGCGCGACTCGTACAGGCGCCCGCCGGGTGTCATGAGCTCGCGGATGCTCTGGTAGCCGCCGAGTGCGGTCTGTACGGCCCACTGGCCCGGCACGTTGCTGCACAGTCGCAGCGACGAGAGCAACTCCAGCGCCGAGAGGTACTCGCGCGCGTGCTCGAGGTCCCCCGAGAAGGCCGCCCAGCCGACGCGGTAGCCGCACGCGCGATACACCTTCGACAGCCCGCTCAGCGTGCCGCAGAGCGTCTGGTTCACGAGCGTCGCCATCGGCACGAACTCGGCGCCATCGTAGGTCATCTGGTCGTAGATCTCGTCGGCCAGCACCACCAGGTGGTACTTCTCGGCGATGCGAGCGATGGCCTCGAGCACGGCGCGAGGATAGACGGCGCCGGTGGGGTTGTTCGGGTTGATCACCACGATGGCGCGAGTGCGCTTGGTGATCAGCGCTTCGATCTCGTCGGGGTCGGGCACGAAGCCCCGCTCCGGGCGGCACGGATAGTGCACCGCCCGGCCGCGGTTCAGGTTCACCGCCGCGGTCCACAGCGGGTAGTCCGGGCTCGGGACCAGCACTTCCTCGTCGGCCGCGAGCAGCGCACGCAGCGTCAGGTCGATGAGCTCGCTCACGCCGTTGCCGATGAACACGTCGTCGGCCGTGACGCCGCGCACGCCGCGCTCCTGCTGCTGCATCACGACCGCTTCGCGCGCCGGGAAGATACCCTTCTGGTGGCAGTAGCCCTCCGCCGAGCGCAGGTTCTCGATCATGGCGAGGCGCATGGTCTCCGGCGTGCGAAAGCCGAAGGCGCCCGGGTTGCCGATGTTGAGCGACGTGATCTCGTAGCCCATGCGCTCCATTTCCTGGGCGCGCCGGGCGAGCTTGCCGCGGATCTCGTAGCGAACGTTGGCGAGGCCGGGGCTCGAGCGGATGGTGCGGGTCGGCATGAGGGCACTCGGCAGTCTTAACCGGTGAAATTATGGACTGCCCGCCCGGGCGTGCACAGGACGGGTTTCACGCGATCACGCCGCGGGCCACGAGGCTCGCAAGCTCCGCCGCGTCGAGCCCGAGCCGCGACTGCAGCTCGGCGGTGGTATCGGCTCCGAGGGGCGGCGGTGCGCGCCCGTATTCGAGCGCGGAGCGGGAGTAACGCACGGGGTTGCGTACGCCCGGGGCCGTGCCGGCGAGTGGATGCGGCAGGTCGAGACGCAGGCCACGGTGGCGCACCTGCGGCTCGTCGAACACCTGCGCCAGATCGTTGATGGGGCCGCAGGGCACCTGCGCAGCCCCCAGCAGGGCGAGCCAGGCCTGAGTCGTCCGAGCGAGCATCAGCCCGGCCACCGCCGCCACCAGTTCCACCCGATGCGCCACGCGATCCGCGTTGCTCGCGTAGCGCGGGTCGCCAGCGAGCTGCGCGGCACCGGCGGCGGCGCAGAAGCGCGCGAACTGCGCATCGTTGCCCACCGCGAGCATCAGGTGGCCGTCCGCCGTGGCGAACGCCTGGTACGGCACGATGTTCGGATGCGCCGTGCCCCGACGCCGTGGCGGCCGGCCGGTGACGAGGTAGTTCATGTTCTGGTTGGCGAGCCATGCCACCTGCGTGTCGAGCAGCGAGAGGTCGATGTACTGCCCCTGCCCCGAGCGCTCGCGTTCGTACAGAGCAGCGAGAATCGCCGACACGGCATACATGCCGCACATCAGGTCGGCCACCGCCACGCCCACCTTCTGCGGTCCCGCGCCCGGCTCGCCGTCCGGCGCGCCGGTGAGGCTCATCAGTCCGCCCATGCCCTGGATCATGGCGTCGTAACCGGGCTTCGCGGCGTCGGGGCCGTCCTGGCCGAA
>Ga0209391_10000203_pt1 | contig 25103 bp, 21 predicted proteins | sample PPLLak3March2015_FD_187246 | JGI IMG/M metagenome (GOLD analysis project Ga0209391, IMG submission 187246) | Freshwater sediment microbial communities from Prairie Pothole Lake near Jamestown, North Dakota, USA - PPLs Lake P7 Core (1) Depth... | ecosystem: Environmental > Aquatic > Freshwater >...
CACTGGAAGAGCTGATGCCGGAGATATATAAAGAGTTGGATTCCTACCAGAGAAAATTAGAAAACCATTACCGTGACATGCAGGATATGGAATTTACCATTCAGGAAGGTAAATTGTGGATGCTTCAAACCAGAAATGGAAAAAGAACAGGTGCCGCCATGGTGAATATTGCTATGGATCTGCTGAAAGAAGGCAAGATTGACGAAAAAGAGGCCTTGCTAAGAATTGAACCTATTAAACTGGATGAGCTTCTGCACCCTATTTTTGATCCGAAAGCCTTACAAAAAGCACATGAGATCGCACAGGGATTACCTGCATCTCCAGGGGCTGCAACCGGACAGATCGTGTTCTTTGCAGACGAGGCAAAAAATTATAAAGATTCTATCCTTGTGAGGATCGAAACTTCTCCGGAAGACCTGGAAGGAATGAACATCGCCAGAGGTATTTTAACCGCCCGTGGTGGTATGACCTCGCATGCTGCAGTTGTGGCAAGAGGTATGGGTAAATGTTGCGTTTCAGGAGCCGGTGCCCTGAAAATCAATTACAAGAACCGCACCATGACCGTGAATGGCAAAGAATACAAAGAAGGCGACTGGATCTCTCTGAACGGTACCACCGGAAAAATTTTGGAAGGAAAAGTAGCTACCATCGATCCGGAACTGAGCGGAGAATTTGGAGAATTGATGGTTCTGGCCGATAAATATTCTAAGATGAAGGTTCGCACGAATGCAGATACACCTCATGATGCAATAGTAGCAAGAAAATTTGGAGCCCAGGGTATCGGATTGACCAGAACAGAGCACATGTTCTTTGAAGCCGACAGGATCAAAGCGATGCGCGAAATGATCCTCGCTTCAACGCTTGAAGGCCGTAAACATGCCTTAAAAGCGCTGTTACCAATACAAAGAAGTGATTTCGAAGGAATATTTGAAGCCATGAATGGCTTACCTGTAACCGTGCGTCTGTTGGATCCACCACTGCACGAATTTGTTCCTCATCAATTAGAACAGCAGAAAGAGCTGGCTGAAGAGATGAAAATTTCTCTTGAAGCTGTGAAAGCCAAGATCCATGATCTGGAAGAATTTAACCCCATGCTGGGCCACCGTGGTTGCAGGTTAGGGATAACTTATCCTGAAATTACAGAAATGCAGGCCAGAGCCATTATTGAAGCTGCCTTAAACTTAAAGAAAAAAGGCATTACCGCAGTTCCCGAAATCATGATTCCGTTGATCGGAACCTGGCAGGAATTTGAGGCTCAGGAAAAAGTGATCCGCGAAACTGCACAGATCGTTTTCAATGAAAGAAAAGACCAGATCGACTACAAAGTCGGTACCATGATCGAAATTCCAAGGGCTGCCCTAACCGCAAATCTGGTAGCAGCTAAAGCGGAGTTTTTCTCTTTCGGAACCAATGACCTGACACAAATGACCTATGGATATTCCAGAGATGATGCGGGTAAATTCTTACCTGACTATATTTCACAGGGTATTTTGAAGGTTGATCCGTTCGAGGTTCTTGACCAGGAAGGTGTTGGACAACTGGTTGCCATGGCAACACAAAAAGGACGGTCTGTTAAACCAAACCTGAAAGTTGGAATTTGCGGCGAGCATGGCGGTGAGCCAAGTTCAGTAGCTTTCTGTTACAAAACAGGGCTTGATTATGTAAGTTGCTCACCTTTCCGGGTTCCAATTGCACGGGTAGCTTCTGCTCAGGCACAGATATTGAATTCCTGATTTATATTAGATTTTTTTTGTGATATATGGGCTGCTTTTTGCAGCCCATATTTTTTTTACCCGCTTTGCACAATTTTACTTCACTTCCATCCCATTCTTTTTTTATCTTCGTTGTATGATTACAGCAATCGTATTGGGTTCAGGAAATGTCGCCATTCATTTTGCAAAGGCAATTCAATCAGGTGAAGGTGTTGTGCTCATACAACGCTACGCCAGAAGCTCTACCAATGATGCCAGCTTCGACAGCCAGATTCCAAAAACAGACCGGCTTGAGGACCTCAAGGAGGCCGACATCTATCTTATCGCAGTCAGTGATGATGCCATAGCTCCCGTGTCTGCCGGGATAAAAACCGTTGGCGGACTGGTGGTGCATACCTCAGGAAGTATACCTGTGCATGCGCTGCGCTGTGCGGCTCCGCGCGGTGTACTTTATCCGGTACAAACCTTTTCAAAACAGAAAACCGTAAATTTCAGCGAAGTTCCGTTATGCCTGGAAACTGAGCGGTCTGGTGATATGGAGCTATTGAAAAAATTCGCCTTGTCATTGAGTTCCAATGTGTATGAACTCAGCAGCGAAAAAAGGGAAAAATTACATCTGGCTGCCGTTTTTGCAAATAACTTCAGCAACTATATGTTCAAGATCGCAGATGATATATGTTCTAATTACCACATCCCCTTCGAAATCTTAAAACCGCTGATCCAGGAAACAAGCCATAAAATTCTCGGGATGAGCCCCTACGACGCCCAGACAGAAGGAATGACAGGAAGGTCGTCCAAAAGCAAAGGGATTTGTTGGAAGCCGGCAACAAGGAAATATATACCCTGTTAAGTGAGGCAATCAGTAACACCTATAAAAAATTGTAATATGGAAAAGAGCTATAAAGAAATTTTACCCCTTATCAATACCTTCATTTTTGATGTAGATGGCGTCCTTACAGATGGAAGTGTAATTGTTTTCCCCGGTGGAGATCAGGTCAGGACGATGAATATAAAAGACGGTTACGCCATAAAAACAGCGATCAGCAAAGGCTATCACATCTGCGTGATCTCGGGTGGAACCAATCAGGCTATTGTGAGCAGGTTGAGGGATCTGGGTATAACCGATATTTATTTAGGTGCCCACAACAAGGTTGAACAACTGAAGGAATTTCTCGATATTTATAAGCTCTCCCCGGAAACGGCATTGTATATGGGGGATGACATTCCAGACCTGCTGGTCATGCAAATGGTTGCTCTCCCAGCTTGCCCGCAGGATGCCGTTCCTGAAATAAAAAAAATATCAAAATACGTATCCAAAAAAAAAGGTGGTAAAGGCTGTGTCAGGGATGTGATAGAACAGGTACTCAAAGTTCAGGATCAATGGCATTCTGATTTTGATGCCCAATACTTTTAAAAATATATATGGCTAAAGTTAAAAAACGCTTACCGGTAATCGGGAAGGGAATCAGCTACCTTGAATCAATTAAGCTCCCCGGATTCGAAGGTATGTCTCTGAAGGAACTCCTTGATATCTATGCCACAGGCATCATCAAAGGTGCTCTGACCGCCAGGGCCAGCAGCATCGCGTTCAGCTTTTTTCTGGCCCTTTTTCCCTTTGCCCTTTTTTTGCTTACCCTCATCCCCTATGTTCCTATAGCGGGTTTTCAGGAGGATTTTATCAGTCTGATATTTAGTGCAGTACCTTCTCAAAATGCAAAACTCGCTATTTCGTCGGTATTAAATGATATTGCCACGAACAAGTACGGTGAATTGGTTTCCCTTGGTTTCCTGTTGTCGATTTTTTTAATGACAAACGGAGTAAATGCCATACTTAACAATTTTGAATACACCTTTCACGGCATTGAAACCAGAACAGTGCTCCGGCAATATATTGTTTCCCTCCTGATCACCTTGTTGCTGGCCTTGTTGCTTATCATCACAGTCACAGTGATCATTGTCCTTGAAGTGATGATCCATCAACTTGATTTAAAGGGAGTTATACATAACGTCGACTTCTGGAACAGGTTTATTCAGGTGATTTTTTTGATACTCTTTGTCATCATCAGTTTGTCGCTTTTGTTTTATTACGGTACCAAAGAAGGCAGAATACTGTCCTTTTTTTCACCGGGAACTATTCTAACCACCATTTTACTGATCGTCAATTTTAAAATTTTTGGCAGCTATATAGAAAAATTTGGAGGATATAACCGCATTTACGGATCTATTGGAACCGTTATTGTTATTATGCTGTTCATTTATTTGAATTCAATTATTTTGTTATTGGGATTTGAGTTAAATACCAGTCTTTCCAAACTCCATAAGCTGCGCATAAAAAAAATAGAACAAAAAGCGGGTAACACGTAGTACAAAATTTGCTCTGAATCATATTTGATTTTTACTTTTTCGGATAATTCTGAAAAATATTTTTTGATCTCAACCGGAAATAACTACCAAAAAAACTGAGAAAAGACCTGTCGGGCGAGGTCATTTTTGTAAATTTGAACGGAAAAATTTAATTTGAAATAAAGATGAATTACAGAATAGAAAAAGATACCATGGGTGAAGTTCAGGTACCGGCCGATAAATATTGGGGGGCTCAAACTGAAAGGTCGAGGAATAATTTTAAAATAGGTCCCGAAGCCTCTATGCCAAAAGAAATCATACAGGCCTTTGCCTATTTGAAAAAAGCTGCTGCGCTGGCCAATACGGAATTGGGTGTGCTTCCCGCTGAAAAGAGGGATCTTATTTCCCGGGTTTGTGATGAAATTATTGAAGGTAAACTGAATGATCATTTCCCCTTGGTCATCTGGCAAACAGGCAGTGGTACCCAAAGCAATATGAATGCCAACGAGGTCATTGCAAACAGAGGCCATGAACTGGCCGGAAAAAAAATTGGGGATGGTTCTAAGATCTTATCTGCCAATGATGATGTAAATATGTCCCAGTCTTCCAACGATACCTTTCCAACCGGAATGCATATTGCCTGTTACAAATTGATCGTTGAAAAAACCATTCCCGGAATAAAAGTGTTGAGAAATACCTTGCATAAAAAATCTGAAGAATTTAAAGAAGTGGTCAAAATAGGAAGAACCCATTTGATGGATGCCACCCCCCTTACACTGGGTCAGGAATTCAGCGGTTATGTCTCTCAGTTAGATCATGGCTTAAAGGCGCTTCACAATACGCTCGACCATCTGTCAGAGCTTGCGCTTGGAGGAACTGCTGTGGGCACGGGTCTTAACACCCCAAAAGGTTATGACATACTCGTCGCAAAAAAAATTGCAGAATTAACCGGTTTGCCCTTTAAAACTGCCGAAAATAAATTTGAAGCCCTGGCTTCTCATGATGCCATGGTTGAAACCCACGGTGCATTAAAACAGCTGGCGGTTTCCCTGAACAAGATCGCCAACGACATAAGAATGCTTGCCTCCGGACCCCGAAGTGGCATTGGTGAGATCATTATCCCTGCCAACGAACCCGGATCGTCAATTATGCCCGGAAAGGTGAACCCAACCCAGTCAGAAGCCATGACTATGGTTTGTGCACAGGTCATGGGAAATGATGTTGCAGTAACCATCGGAGGTTTACAGGGTCATTACGAACTGAATGTCTTTAAGCCGGTCATGGCCTACAACCTGCTGCAGAGTGCTGAATTGTTGGGTGATGCCTGTGTTTCCTTTGAAGAACATTGTGCCCGCGGTATTGAACCCAATTACAGGAGAATAAAAGAATTACTCGATAACTCGCTCATGCTGGTCACAGCTCTGAATCCTAAGATCGGATATTACAAAGCAGCGGAAATAGCGAATACAGCCCATAAAAATGGCACTACCCTTAAAGAGGAAGCTGTTAATCTGGGCTATGTGTCGGCTGCCGACTTTGATGCCTGGGTGAAACCGGAAGATATGGTTGGAAGTTTAAAATAAACCCACAGGCCACAGGTCAAAATCCCGTGGCCTTTTAACAATGATAACATGTGCAACGCCTTCAACAAAAAATTTATTGACGAAGCCGCAAAAAAGTATGAAGTGCAACCTGAAGTAAGTAAGGCTTGCAGTGATTCAGACTATATGGAGCTCGCCATAGAAGAAGCCATCAAAGGCATGGAGAAAAACGAAGGCGGACCCTTTGGCTGTGTGATCATTAAAGATGGAAAGGTGCTTGGCAGGGGAAATAACCGTGTTACTTCCAGCAATGACCCTACCGCACACGCAGAAATCGTGGCTATCAGGGAGGCCTGTGCCAATTTAAACGACTTTCAGCTTACGGGATGTGTGCTATATACTTCATGCGAACCCTGCCCCATGTGCCTGGGTGCTATCTACTGGGCCAGACCGGATAGAGTTTTCTATGGCTGCGATAAAAATGATGCAGCCCGCGCAGGTTTCGATGATCACTTCATCTATGAGCAGTTGGATGCTCCTATACAAGATCGAAAAATACCCTTCGTACAGATTATTCCCGAAAAAGCAATAAAAAGCTTTCAGCTTTGGGAAGAAAAAGAAAATAAAATTAAATACTAAATTGCTGCTCAGCCCGAACCAGTCAATTCTATTTCATTCATCCCAATTGAATCGTCTTTTTAATAAAGAGGCGGTTGTCCGAAATATTACTCCGTTCCGTTTTATAACAGCGCTTTCCAAAAATGAGTCTACTCCGAAAAGTCAAAAATATAATTTTCAACGATTTATTTCTATTAATCCTAAAGGGAAATCGTTGAAAATCAGCCACCCTTTAGGCTGGGCTTGCCCAACTGAACAGGCGGGGGTAAATGCTGATTTACTAAAAATTACCTTTCGGAGAGATGTCAAGAAATTAATGTTCCACTTGATTTTTGACTGCGTTATTGTATTTTAAATCACGGAATTTAGAATCTGCCGGCACATTACCAATTGCCTAAATAATTTCTCTAAGTCATTAAATTTGACTTTGTTATAACAATTTAACATTCCTGACGTTATAAAGAATATCCGTATAATTTTGAATTGCACTTTGTTCCTGTTTTATCAGGTCCTCATTTCGCTTAAACCTTTATTATTTGGTATGAACAGCGCATTCAATTCAAAAATTACGAAAAAAAGGGTGCTTTTCTGATTGGTCTGAAATAAGAAATACTCCCTGCAATTCAGTCGATTAAAGAACTTTTAAAAGAAATACTATGCAAGCAGTAAATCCTTTTCATTTGGCAATACCTGTAAAAAATTTAGAGGTTTGCAGAAAATTTTACCACGAGGTTTTGGGTTGTTCAGAAGGGAGAAATCATTCGGTTTGGATTGATTTTGATTTTTTCGGACACCAGCTCGTACTCCATCAAAACGGATATCTGGCCGACGCGAATAAGGGTCTGCACAATCCCGTAGACTGTCATAATGTGCCAATTCCTCATTTTGGTATTGTTCTGGCCTGGTCAGATTGGGAAAACCTGGCCGTTGAATTAAAGAACAAAGGCATCGAGTTCATTATTGAACCGCATATCCGGTTTAAAGGAGAGATAGGCGAACAGGGTACGATGTTCTTTTATGATCCGGAAGGCAACGCACTGGAATTCAAAGCATTTAAAGACATAAAAAAACTTTTTGCCAAATAGCTATCTGACAAAAAGTGAATTCATAGTAAACTTGATCATTCAGGATCCCAGTCCAGGCATGGTGGAGCGATTGAAGTAATTCTCATACTCCATCTCTGCACTTCGCACATCGGTTTTATACTTAGGTCTCAAAATTTTGTGGTTGTCTTTCTTCAAAGCGTGTTCCCTGCTTTCAGTTTTTTCTCGATATGATTTTCCCATTGTCAGCAATTTGGTTTTCTTAAATAACGATAATAACATGTAAATTATTATCATATACATATAAATAATTAGAAATAAATATCAATACCATTTGATATTCGGCAAATTGAGGTATTATCAACAAACATCTTATTTCAGGAATGAATTGATAAAAAAGATCCTTAATAACAAAAGCTCCACAAAAATAAAAGGTAGAAACCAAACCTTTACTGCTTTACGCCACTTCCCTTCTATTGACTTCAGAATGTTAAAAAAAATAGGACTAAGTACTGAGTTATCAATTAATTTACATAAATTTATGCCGATAATTGTCTTTTTGTGTTCAAATTACCTGTAACAAAGCCTGAATTTCCTTAATTATAAAAGATTTTAAGTTTTGGATGCGGTCGTATGACGTTTAAATTACAAATTTTCAGGATTATTTACACTAAGTAGTGCAAAGTTTTATACTTTTTATTATGAAGAGACGGAAATTTATAATGAATACAACCCTTTTAAGTGCTGGCCTCGCTAGCATGGGTGCGGGTGCCCTCCCGATTGGAAATATGTTTACAATAGAAGACAAATTATTTTTTAAATTATCCCTGGCCCAGTGGTCTTTGCACAAGGCTCTTTTCGATAAAAAGCTGGACAATTTAGATTTTGCTGCTAAATCAAGGGCTTTAGGTTGTGAGGGAATTGAATATGTCAATGCTTTTTTTAAAGACAAAGCAAAAGATATGGCCTATTTAAAGGAAATGAATAAAAGAGCAGAGAACGAAGGGCAGCAAAACGTTTTAATTATGATTGATGGAGAGGGGGATCTTGCAGATCCCAATGCAGAAAATAGATTAAAAGGTATAGAAAATCATTATAAATGGGTTGAGGCTGCTCATTTTTTGGGCTGTCATGCTATTAGGGTTAATTTAAGAGGCGGAAAAGAAATGTCTGAAGCTGCTAATGCAAGTGTTGATTCTTTGACCAAACTTTCAGATTTCGCAAAAGGATCAGGAATCAATATATTGGTAGAAAACCACGGCGGATTTTCTTCTAATGGCGTTTGGATGACAGACGTTTTTTCCAGGATTAAAAATGAAAATTGTGGCACATTGCCCGATTTTGGCAATTTTTGTATTACCAGAAAGGGCAACAATTGTATTGAAGAATACGACAAATACAAAGGTATGGAGCAGCTACTCCCCTTTGCCAAAGCAATGAGTGCTAAATCTAATGTGTTTGATGACCAGGGAAATGAAAGAAATATAGATTATTACAGAATTATGAAAATGGTTAAAGATTCCGGCTACCGCGGTTTTGTCGGAATTGAGTTTGAAGGAAATGAAGTTAGCGAGGAAAAGGGTATTGAACTTACAAGAGACCTGTTGATTAAAGTTGGAAAAGAGTTGGCATAAAAAATAATTAATAATTGACGTGTAACAAATAATATTAATCCATTAATCACATAATTATAAAAACCAGTAAATCATGAGTAAAAATACTAAAGGAAATCCTTTGACACGAAGAGATTTTGTAACCAGAACACTGGCAGCTACAGCCGGCTTTACCATTGTTCCATCCTTCGCTGTAAGTGGTCTGGGTCATATGGCTCCAAGTGACAAATTAAATATTGCCGGTATTGGTATTGGCGGAATGGGATTTGATAATCTCAAATCGATGCAAACAGAAAACGTCGTCGGATTGTGCGATGTGGACTGGAAATATGCCGACCGCGTTTTTAAACATTATCCGAATGCCAAAAAGTACAAGGATTTCAGAAAGATGTACGACGAAATGGGAAAATCAATTGATGCCATTGTTGTGGCAACAGCTGACCATACCCATGCCATCGTTAGTGCTGATGCAATGGTTATGGGCAAACATGTTTATGTGCAAAAACCATTAACCCATACCGTTTATGAATCCAGGCTTTTAACAAAATTGGCAGATAAGCATAAAATAGCTACCCAGATGGGTAATCAGGGTTCCTCAGGAGAAGGTGTCAGTTTGGTTTGTGAATGGATCGCTAATAACGAAATTGGCGAAATAACCCATGTTGAAGCTTTTACTGACAGGCCAATATGGCCACAGGGTCAACCCATACCCAATGCCATGACGGCTCCAAGTACTTTGGATTGGGATCTTTTTGTAGGTCCGGCCAAAATGAGGGACTACAGCGATGTGTATACCCCATGGAACTGGAGAGGCTGGTGGGATTTTGGTACCGGAGCACTCGGTGATATGGCTTGCCATATATTGCATCCAGTGTTCGTGGGATTGGAATTAGGCTATCCTACTTCGGCACAGGGCAGCTCAACCATGCTACTCACGGATTCTGCACCCAATGCAGAAAAAGTAACCCTGACCTTCCCAAAAAGAACTTCAAAAAGCAATAAAGAATTACCGGAAGTTAGGGTTGACTGGTTTGACGGTGGATTACAACCTAACAAGCCAGAGGGCTGGCCTGCAGGTAAAGACATGAATAATAATGGCGGTGGGGTAATTTTCCATGGCACCAAAGATAAGATTATTTGTGGATGTTATGGAAGAGATCCATGGTTGCTATCAGGCAGAAAGCCTTCAGCTCCTCAAACCAGAAGACGTATTACTGTATCTCATGAACAGGATTGGATCAGGGCTTGTAAAGAGAATCCAGCCAATCGTTTAGAAACTGCCTCACCGTTCTCAGAAGCGGGACCATTTAATGAAATGGTCGTAATGGGTGTACTTGCCGTTCGTCTTCAGGGCTTAAATAAAAAACTGGATTGGGATGGAAAGAATATGAAATTTACGAACATTGGCGCCAATGAGACCATCAGGATCATCAAGAAAGATAATTTCAAGATCCATGACGGCCACCCAACTTTCGCCCGTGATATGACTGATCCGATCAACGCGAATGCCTTTGCTGAAGAACTGATCAAACACAATTACAGAAATGGCTGGAAATTACCGGATATGCCGGTGTAAACCAGATATGAAATAGTATCTGTTTCTGCTTCACGGTCTTGGAATTTTAACCTTTAAAGTCAAATCGTTTTAAAACCGTGAAGCCGGGCAGATTAAGTCTGTAAATGAAATTATTTCCTTACAAAAGCAATAAATTTAAAGTAAACGATCAAAAAACAAATTAAGAAAATGAGAACAAAGCACCTATTATTAACTTTTGGTTTATTCGCGCTTGTAGCGATGACAAGTTGCAATACTGAAACCAAAAAAACAGAAGAAGTTAAAACAGCAGAAATGGATACAATAGCACCTCCGCCACCACCAGCACCTTTGGTTAACGCATTGACAGAAGCAGAAAAAGCTGACGGATGGGTATTGCTTTTTGATGGCACTACCTCAACCGGCTGGAGAGGCTATAAAAAGGATCATTTTCCTACCGGCTGGCAAATTGTTGACGGAAGCATCCAGTGCAAGGCTTCCGGGCGAGGTGAAGCCGGAAACAAGGACGGTGGCGATATTATCTATGACAAACAATTTGATAATTTTACCCTAAGCCTTGAATGGAAAATCTCAGAAGGAGGTAATTCAGGTATCTTTTATTTAGGTGAAGAAAAACTGGATTATATCTGGAAAACAGCTCCTGAAATGCAGGTTCTTGACAATGAAAAACACCCTGATGCCAAACTGGGTAAAGATGGTAACCGTATGGCCGGATCTTTATATGATCTGATCCCTGCAAAACCACAAAATGCAAAACCGGTTGGTGAATGGAACCAGGTTGAGATAACGGTTTACAAAGGAACTGTAGTACATAAAATGAATGGTGTGAATGTAGTTGAGTACCATTTGTGGACTCCTGAATGGAATGCCCTCGTAGCAGGCAGTAAATTCCCTTCGCTGAATCCAAAATGGGCTGAAGTGGCCTCAAAAGGTTATTTCGGATTGCAGGATCACGGTGATGATGTATGGTTCAGGAATATTAAGATCAAAGAATTAAAATAATTCTTTGCGTTCTGAATCGGAGAGGATTGGTATGTTGCATTAAAACATACCAGTCCTTTTTTTTTAGGCCTGAAAATCATGCCTGGTCATTAATATCTTTAAGGTATTTCATAAAAATATTTAAGCAGAATAGTCGAACGAACAAGGATAAGCCATGAGAAAACTCAGAATGGGAATGATCGGCGGAGGAAGGGATTCCTTTATAGGTGATGTGCACAGAAAAGCGGCAGGCCTTGATGGAATGATCGAGCTGGTTTGTGGTGCCTTCAGCAGTTCTGAAGCCAAATCGGCAGCTTCGGGCAGGGATCTTTTTTTACCTGATACCCGCTGTTACGGCAATTTTGAGGAAATGATCCGCAAAGAAAAAGCATTGCCTCCCGGTGGAAGGATGGATTTTGTATCGATTGTAACTCCCAATAACATGCATTTTGCTCCGGCTAAAATGGCTCTTGAAAATGGTTTTCATGTGGTTTGTGATAAACCCATGACCATGAACCTAAAAGAAGCTGAAGAGCTGGAACAACTGGTAGCAACTAGCGGTTTGTTATTTGCCTTAACCCATAATTATCCCGGTAGTCCTATGGTTAAACAAGCCCGGGCTATGGTTAAAAACGGAGAATTGGGAACCATACGAAAGGTTCAGGTTCATTACCTGCAGGGCTGGCTCGCTACACCTGTTGAAAAGTCGGGTCAAAAACAGGCTTTGTGGCGCGTTGATCCGGCCCAATCCGGACTTGGTGGTGCCCTGGGGGATATCGCAACACATGCTGAAAATCTTGTGGAATACATTACCGGATCTAAAATAACAGAACTGGCCGCCGACTTGAATAGATTCGGCGAGGGCCGTTTACTGGACGATGACGGTAACATTTTATTCAGAATGGAGCATGGCGCAAGAGGAAGTCTCTCCTTCTCTCAAATAGCTGTTGGGGAAGAGAATAATTTGTCTATACGGGTTTACGGAGAAAAAGGGAGTCTGGAATGGCAGCAGGAAAATCCAAATCAACTGATTACACGCTGGCTTGATAAACCAAAAATGATCTTTACGCCCCGAGGTAACCAACTCTATCCTGAAGCAATTGCAGCCTCAAGAATTCCTGCCGGCCATCCCGAAGGATATCTGGAAGCCTTTGCTACGGTATATAAAAACTTTGCCCTGCACCTGCTTGCTCTTGAAAATGGATTGAAAATAGAAGATCCGGATTATCCCGGTGTAAAAGACGGGGTCCGCGGAATAAAATTTATTCAGGCCGCTGTTTTATCCAATGAAAAAAATGCAGCCTGGGTCAAAGTCTAAAAACCTAAATACAGTACTCAATACTCAATACTCAATACTCAATACTAATATCTCATATCTAATTTCATGAAAATATCCGGCAAATTGATTCTTTACTTGCTCCTGGCCTTTGCACTCGGTTTTTTTGGCTTTAAATTTATTTTTCAGCTCTTTAAAAGCGATGATACGGAAATTGAAACCAGGATTACCAATAAAACTTTAGCAGAACATCAGGGCCTTGAACTTATCTTTGATGGGAAAACATTTGCGGGCTGGCGCGGTTACGGCCTTGAAAAGGTACCTGAAGAATGGAAAGTTGAAGATGGAGCTCTCGTCTTTTACCCAAACCCTGATCATCGTTCGGGCCTGAATAACCTCATCACAGAAAAAGAATATACCAGTTTTATACTCTCTCTCGAATGGAAGATCTCGGAAGGCGGTAACAGCGGAATTTTCTGGGGAATTAAGGAAGATACAGCCTATGCAGTTCCATACCTGACTGCTCCTGAATTGCAGATCCTGGATAATGAAAACCATCCCGATGCCCAAAATAAAACACACAGGGCGGGTGCGGTATTTGATATTTCCCCTCCGAAAGAGGATACAGCGAAAAAAGCGGGAGAATGGAATGCCACAGTTCTGGAAATAAATCACCATACCAACCAGGGAAAAATATGGTTAAATGGTATACTGATCAATGAATTTCCCTTAAGCGGACCGGAATGGGATGCCCTGATAGCCAATACAAAATTTAAGAACTGGCAGGGATTCGGCAAATTTAAAACCGGCAGGATCGGCCTTCAGGATCACGGAAACAAGGTTTCCTTTAAAAACATAAGAATTAAAGCCTTATAGGTATCTTTCTTTAATGATCCTTTCGTGGTGGATGGCATGACCAGCCAAAATAAAGCCTATCGCCCTTACAGATATTTCACTGTTACTTGCCATACCGGTCTTGCTCCAATCATCGGCATCAAAGCTTCTGAATAAAGAAAGGGTGGCATGGCGAACTGCTTTAAATTCTTCTGTCAGTTCCTGTAGTGTACGCATATTGGCCTTACTATTTCTCGCAAAATCGTTTTCATCAAAACCCGGAAGGTTGGTCTTGTCATTTCTGGCAATGCGCAGGGCACGGTAACTAAAGATCCTTTCAGTATCTATAAGATGCAGCAAAATTTCACGGATTGTCCACTTTTGTTCTGCATAGGCATAGAGTTCCTTTTGGGCCGGGATACCTTTGAAAAAGTCGCATGTGTCTTTTAATCCCAGTTCAAGTAAAGGAACGATATCCAGGTTTCTGGACACCGCAGGTTCAATGTAAATTGCAAAATAGGGCTTAAATTCATTGGGTGAAAACCTTTTCATGGTGTTATATTTTGAATCAGACTAACAGTTTATAAGATTGCTGAGCGATTTCCAGTTCTTCATTGGTTGGGACAATCATGATCTTTAACCTGGCTCCTTCTTTTTGAATGTTCCTGATCTCCTTTGACCGGATCTTATTTAAGGATTCATCCAGTTCAATGCCGAGATAATCCATATCAGCACAGATCATGCCCCTAAGCACATCCGAATTTTCTCCTATACCTGCAGTAAATACCAGGGCATCCAAACCGTTCATCACAGCTATATAAGATCCAATATATTTCTTTACCCTATAGGCATTCATTGCCAGAGCAATACTGCACAGGGCATTTCCCTTTTCCGCTTCTGCTTCTATATCTCGAAGGTCACTGAAGCCGGTTAATCCGGTCATACCGCTTTCTTTTTGCAGGAGATTATTTACCTGGTCCACGGTATAACCCAGGGTTTTGATGAGGTAAAAGATCACGGACTGGTCGATATCTCCGCTACGGGTACCCATGATAAGTCCATTCATCGGGCCAAAACCCAGCGAGTGATCAATACTTTTGCCATCGCGTACTGCCGTGATGCTGCAGCCATTTCCCAAATGTACAGTAATGATCTTACTGTCTTTTTTGTTCAGGATCCCAACAGTCTTTTCTGTCACATATTTGTGACTCGTTCCATGAAACCCGTATAAGCGTACCTTATCTTCCAGCAGAAATTTGTTTGGGATGGCATACCGGTATGCAACTTCCGGAATGGTCTGATGGAAAGCCGTGTCAAAAACGGCGATCTGCTTTGCATGCGGAAAGATCTTTTCGGCAACTTCGATTCCGACATAATTTGGCGGATTGTGTAATGGGGCAAGTGAGAAAAGTTCTTTGATCTTATCCTTGACCTTCTCATCAATGATCACAGTATCTGAAAAGGTACTGCCTCCGTGTACCACCCTGTGCCCTACCGCATGAATATCATCTGCACTCTTTAAAACGCCATGCTTCTCATCGATTAACTGAAGGTAAATTTTCTGCAGTCCGGTCCGGTGGTCGGGTACTTCTGTAACCTGTTCATAGGTATTGCCCCTGGATTTATAGATTACCTTAGCATTCTCTAAACCGATACGCTCAACCATACCGCTGCAAATCACATCTTGCTGGGGCATTTCAAATACCTGGTATTTGATAGATGAACTGCCGGAATTGATTACTAAAATTTTCATGAATATTTTTTTAGAGGCCCTGAGCCTGAATAGCTGTTATTACTACTGTATTGAAAACATCATCAACGGTGCATCCCCTGCTCAGGTCATTTACCGGTTTGTTTAATCCCTGGAGCATCGGTCCGATTGCAACTGCCCCTGTTTCTCTCTGCACTGCCTTGTACGTATTATTTCCGGTATTCAAGTCCGGGAAGATCAACACAGTTGCCTGACCGGCCACCTCCGAATTTGGCAATTTTGATTTGCCGACCTCCATATCCACGGCTGCATCATACTGAATGGGCCCCTCTATTTTGATATCCGGCCTCATCTGTTTTACTATTTCTGTTGCCTCTCTGACCCGATTCACGTCTTCACCCTGACCCGATGTGCCTGAAGAGTATGACAGCATAGCTACCCTGGGTTCTATGCCAAAGGCTATACTTGATTCAGCAGAAGAGATCGCTATTTCTGCCAGTTCTGCTGCGGTTGGATTGGGGTTGATCGCACAATCCCCAAATACGGAAACCCTGTCTTCCAAACACATAAAAAATACGGAAGAAACCACAGAAACTCCTGGCTTGGTCTTTACAAACTGCAGAGCCGGCCTGATCGTATGCTGCGTGGTGTGAATGGCACCCGAAACCATACCATCCGCATCTCCTTTATAAACCATCATGGTACCAAAATAAGAAACATCCGACATGAGATCAAAGGCAGCTTCCCTGTTCAGCAGTTTCTTTTTTCTCAATTCATACAGGGTATCCACATAATCTTCAAACTTGGGCGATTCCACAGGGTTCAGTATATTGATCTTGGAAAGATCCAGCTCAACACCCACACTTTCTGCCAGTTGAAGGACTTTATTTTTATCGCCCAAAATAGTGAGTGTAACAATATCCTGGGCAACCAATCGGGCTGCGGCCCTTAAAATACGTTCATCATTGCCTTCAGGTAAAACAATATGTTTCTTGTTTTTCTTTGCCCTGACAACCAGATTGTACTGAAACATACGCGGCGTGATCCCGTCGGGTTGGAAAGTGACCAGCTTATCAGCTAATTCATCCACATTGATATACTTTTCAAAGGATTCAATGGAAGTATAAATTCTCTGTTTGTTATCAGCATAAATATGTGACCTTGCTGAGCCAATCATATTGGCCGTTTCAAAGGTGCCATCCTCTACCAGGATAATGGGAACCACTTGTGTTAATCCTTCTATCAGTTTGAGTATCGGTTCTTCAGGTACTATACCCCCTGTTAGCACGATTCCTGAGATTTTTGGGTAATTTGCACTCAAATGTGCCTGCAAGGCCCCCATGATGATGTCTGCCCTGTCGCCAGGAGTGATCACCAGACAATTTTCGATGAGTCTCCTCAGAAAATTTCGCAGCTGCATGGCTCCAACAATAAAATTACCACCCTGGTTGTTTAAAAAGTTTTCTCCAAAAAGTACCTTGGCATTCAGTACATCCGCAAGTTCCCGGATGGTAGGGTTATCGAGGGAACCAAAATAGGGAATGGCATAAACCATAGTTTTCTGAGGGATCACCTCGCGAAGGTTATCATATAGACCGGACATGGAATCCGGTGGTACCTTATTGGCAACAACAGCCAGTACCATTACTTCCTTTTCATCAAAGGAATCAAAGGCCAAATGAATGCTCGACACCGCTTCCTCCACACTTTTATTCTTTGCATTGGAAACAATGATCACCGGTATCCCCAGATTTTTTGCGATCAGTACATTTAAATCCAATTCGATAAATACTCCCTCACCTAAAAAATCTGTACCCTCAACCAATATAAAGTCATATTTTGCCTCAAGTCTTTTATATTTCTCAATAATGATATCTATAAGCTCCCCATCCAGATTATTTGCCTTTTTGTGAATTACTTCAGTGCCTGTTAAAGCATAGGATTCCTCATAAGACTGATCAAGTCCAAAATGATTTAATATGGTATGGATGTGATTGTCCATTACATTATCCGGGTAATTTGGAATGATGGGTCTGAAATAGGCAACCTTTTTCGTTTTGCCCAAAAGCATGCTCATCAATCCAAGTGCGATCATAGATTTTCCACTTTCGGCTTCACTTGTCGCTATATAAATTGCTTTGCTCATAGTTTCTTGTATTATCTTGCAAAATTACTTAATCAGGCATTATTTTTATTGATAAAAGTCATATAAATTGCTAAGTTTACTATTTATTAAACTTTATTTTTGACTTAGACATTTTCCTTATTTTGGTATCTCAATTATGATTATAAAAGTGTGTCATTAACATGGTTACATTAATAAAAAACATACAGGAATTGGTTCAGGTCAGGAATGAGTCTGTCAAAATTTTGCGCGGTAAGGAAATGGGGGTTCTGCCAACAATAAAAAACGCCTATATTGTAATGCGCGGAGGCCTGATCGACAAGTTCGGTGAGATGAAAGACCTCCCGGAATTTTATCCCGACCGGGTAATTGACGCAACAGGAAGGCTGGTTCTACCGGCCTGGTGCGATTCGCATACCCATATCGTTTATGCCGGAAACAGGGAAGATGAATTTGTGGACCGGATCAGGGGACTTAGCTATGAACAGATCGCACAAAAAGGTGGTGGCATTTTAAATTCAGCCAAAAAACTTCAAAACGCCACTGAAGAAGAATTATTCGCTCAGGCAGCTGCAAGGATCAACGAGATCATGCAGCTGGGTACAGGTGCGGTTGAAATTAAATCCGGGTATGGATTAACTGCCGATTCAGAAATAAAAATGCTCAGGGTAATCAAAAAATTATCCCAACAGTTTCCGATTACAGTAAAAGCTACATTTTTGGGCGCTCATGCCTTTCCTTCCAATTACAAAAATGATCCGCAAGCATACATTGACCTTATTTGCACCACCATGCTGCCGGCAATTGCAGAAGAGAAACTCGCTACCTATATAGATGTATTTTGTGAAACAGGCTATTTTTCTGTTGATCAAACAGACCAAATACTCATTGAGGGAAAAAAGTACGGATTGGTGCCAAAAATTCATGTAAACCAGTTTAATAGTATTGGCGGAGTTGCTGTTGCAATAAAAAATCGTGCTCTGAGTGTTGATCATCTGGAGGTCATGACTGATGAAGATATTTCGGCCTTAAAGAATACTGGGGTAATGCCCGTGGCCCTGCCAGCCTGTTCTTTTTTTCTGGGCATTCCCTATACTCCCGCAAGAAAAATGATCGATGCCGGACTGGCCCTCGCCCTGGCAACAGATTTTAATCCGGGTTCTTCACCTACCGGAAATATGAATTTTGTGCTTGCTTCAGCCTGTATCAAAATGGCCATGACACCGGAAGAGGCGATCAATGCGGCTACCGTTAATGCAGCATACGCGATGGGCCTGTCCGATACGCATGGAAGTATTACGTCAGGTAAAAAAGCCAACCTGATCCTCACAAAAAAAATTCCTTCTTATGCTTTTCTGCCATATTCTTTTGGCAGTAATCTGATAGAAAGTGTTTTTCTTGACGGAAAACAAATTGACTGATCAGGCAATTATTAAATCACAAATTTGGTTTTAATTTTCATACTTTTGCAGTCCAAACCCCTAAATCAAATGTCAATTGAAAATAAGAAAGAGTAACCCCTGGCATGCAGTAGAAATTGGCAGCAATGCTCCGGATATTGTGAATGGAATAATCGAAATTCCAAAACACACGCGGGCAAAATACGAATTGGATAAAGAAAGTGGTTTACTGAAACTGGACCGGGTTTTGTACTCTTCGGTATATTATCCTGCAAACTACGGTTTTATTCCGCAAACCTATTGCGATGACCATGACCCGCTGGATATTCTGATCCTGTCGCAGATAACCATCGTGCCCATGTGCATTGTTTCTGCAAAAGTGATCGGGGTAATGCGCATGATGGATGGCGGGGAGCATGACGACAAGATTATCGCGGTTGCCGAAAATGATATGAGTGTAAATCATTACAAAGATATTTCGGAGCTACCGGATCACTTTATAAATGAAATGCGTAATTTCTTCGAAGATTATAAAAAACTGGAACACAAAACGGTAGTTGTAAAAGAGTTTCAAAATGCAGAACTGGCGAAAAACATCGTTTTACAAAGTATCATTGATTATCAAAAATTGATCGCGGAGTAAATCGGCCTTTTACCGGACAGACCGGATGAGAAAGTTACCTGCCCGGCAGGTGAGGCATTTTTTCTGAACACAGTAATTGTTCTTCAGTTGCAGCAGTGATTGTGAAATAAATGCGCTATCCACCTTCACCCCTATTTTTATAAATTGATCGATCTGTGCGTTTGAATCGGGTTTAATGCTTTGGATCAGGGAGAGCAGGTCTTCAATATGTTCTTTTCCCATTTGCCTTTGGTAGACAAATTTTATTGGGATGATGGTATTGATGATCAGCAGATCAATAAACTTTTCTGTAATTTTTCTTTTGGTGGCAGGGCTTGATTTCTGAAAAGTATAATGTGTATTCCAGTAATCTGTAACGGTGACCTCAAATAACCGATGCAGTACCTCTTTTGAATTCGTTGCTACAATTTTCGAAAATGCAAAATTGCTTTGCGCACAGACGGCTGCCAGCTGGGCCAGCCTGAGTGTTGGAAAATTGGCGGGCCGCAACCTGAAAAACTGCAAGGGTATTGAAATGCATGTCAGTTTATACTTGTACTTCAGGTAGTTATACTGTTCCCGGAGTTGAAGATAATAAGGATCAAATAATTCTTCATCGAGTAAATTACCCTGTCCGAAAAGCAGTGCTTCTACGTTTAGGGCCTTGTATTGTTCTTTTCTCAGCACCGGATAGGGAATCGATTCCGCTATAGCTAAAAAAGCATCTCCGTTTATATGAAGTCCAAAGCTTTTTGCCAGTAAGCAAAAGAATACAGCCTCCCAGTCGTTGGTATATTTCTTAAGCAGATCCAGAATAAAGCCGGCTTTTTCTTCCATTCTTTCAATAAAAAGAATCTCCAGCCAGTTGTTCCACACAAATGGATCTACTTCTGACAAATCCGTTTCACAGGCAATGAAGGCAGGTTTTTTCAGGTACAATCTTTGGTAATTGCTGATCAGACAATCATTTGTGAATGCCGACAGAACCAGTGTTGGGATCTTTCTGTTGAACAGTCCGAAAATATCGCCGTCATCCTCCCAGACCACATGCAGTATTACATTATCATACAATTTGTCCTTGTAATGGTGGTGGGCATACCAATCCGTTGACTTCAAATGGATCTCCACATTACCGACCCATAATTGTCCGGCAATGGTAAGTTTCGCATTAAAAAAGTCAGGGCCTCCGTTTTTGTTATGCGTACCGCAATGGATCAGCTCAACGGGCTCGTTATCTGTTGTTAGCAACCTGTTGAGACTGAATAACTTGTGTTTCCAGATAAAATGCAGAAAATCTTCTTTTATGTGCAAGGCTCTTTTTGGTTATTGATACCAATAACCAGAAAAAGTAAACATATTAACTTTCCTGAATTTCTTCAAAGGGTTTGACTACGGGTCCGCTAAGTTTTTCAAGCCAGTTCTTCCACCCGTACTTTTTCGAAAAGATCAGCAGCACGATGGGATAAACAACAAATACCGGAATAAACGTTTCTGTGCTAAGTGAAGGCTCGGAAGTATCTATGAGCAATGCATCTGTTTGAAATACCATCCAGTCAGATGTTACAATAAGTGCGGCGACAATATTATTGGCTGCATGCATACCGAGGGCGAGTTCGGTTCCTTCATCCATCAGGGTACAAATACCGAACATGAGTCCGGTACCGATATAATAAACCATAATACCCTGTCCCAATTTTTGAACTTCCGGGTTAAAACTGTGAAGTAGCCCGAAAATAACAGAAGTCAGGATAAGTGGCATGAGCGCATTTTTAAATAAAACTCCCATACCCTGCATGGCATAACCCCTGAACAGAAGTTCCTCAAAACTTGTTTGAAAGGGCAGCAAAATGAACGAAATCAATAGAAGGATAAAGAAAGGCAGGGGCTTAAAATTCCATACATACATTTCAGGTTCCATAAAATAACCCCAGGCAATTGCCCCACAGGCGATCAGAAACCAAAGTGCAAATGAAAAGAGAATTCGGTTAAAATCAATTTTAGATCTTGAAGTAACAATTGTTTTACCGCCTCTGTTGTGAATGAAATGTACTCCAAACAATAGAAATAGCAGGCCAAAGATAAAGGTAAGGATCATCAGGGTCAGGTATAAGCTGGAGTTGATGCCCAAACCCATAAAGGCATCTTCTGAGGCCTCTATAAAACCCTCCATGGTCCCGGTCTTCTGAAAGGCAACGACAGAAAGTGGTATAACACCGATTATTTGCCAGCCGAGCACGATCATAAAAAAGGTTAACAAATACCGCCACCAGTCATTTTTTCCCTTGTATGCCTGTTCTAAAAAATTCATGTGTAATATTTAAGAATTTGTCCAAATTTAGTATTTAAACCGGAAATGGCTCCTCCCAGGCGTAATTTTCTTCCATTGCCCGGTAGTATAATTTTCCCCGGTTCACAAGCAGTGGCGATCTGATATTATTTGTAAATAAAGATCCTGTGCCCAATCCCTGTGGGAGCGGACTATTTAAGGTAAAAGTAAACTGGGCTATCGCATTCAAACCTATATTGCTTTCGAGCGCAGAAGTGATCCACCAGGGTATATTTCTGACCCCGGCCAGGGCGATCCACTCCATAGAGCCTGAAAAACCACCGACCAGGGAAGGCTTTAAGATGATGAACTGCGGATTGACGCATTCCAGCAGTGCTTTTTTCCTGTGTCTGTCAAAAACACCGATCAGCTCCTCGTCTAAAGCAATCGGTACAGGCGATTTTTCGCATAAAATTGCCATTTCCTGCCATTGACCTGCTTTTATGGGTTGTTCAAGAGAATGTATTTTATACTCAGACAGCCTTTTAATTTTCTCCAGTGCGTTTTCGGCTAAAAAGGCCCCGTTGGCATCTAATCTCAGCGCGATTTCTTTTTCAGAAAAATTTTTCCTGATCGAGCTCAGCAGATCCAGTTCGTCGTCAAAATCAATGGCTCCGATCTTTAACTTGATGGTATCAAATCCTTTTTCTATCTTTTCTCTGATCTGCTTCTCCATAAAGGCTTTGTTACCCATCCAAACAAGTCCGTTGATGGGTATACCACTTTTGCCAGCCGTGAAGGAAGATGGAAAAAGTTCATATTTATCAGGTTGCCTTACACTTAAGAATGCCTGTTCCAGTCCGAACTGTATGGAGGGAAATTCTGTCAGTTTTTCGAGTAATTCCTTTTCTCCAAGGTCCAGATGATTACAGGTCCAATTTAAAGTACTTTCATAATCCTCCCGGTCATCCGCACTCAGGCCTTTAAAGAGCGCACATTCACCTACACCTGTTTTATGGCCTTCCCTGATGATTAAAAAATAAGTGGTCTTGCTGTTCAGAACACCCCTGGAGGTACCGGCGGCTTCTTTAAAAACAAGTTCATATCTGATAAAACGTCCAGTCATGGATGGGAATAACTAAACTCTTACATTTAGTCATGGTAAAATTACAATAATTATTATATTTGCGCTCCTTTTGGCCTCGTAGTTCAATGGATAGAATAGAAGTTTCCTAAACTTTAGATACAAGTTCGATTCTTGTCGAGGCTACTAAAAAAACCTGTGAACATTACGTTCACAGGTTTTTTGTTTAAAATTGATTAATTTTGAAAAAAAAGAAAATGAGCAAGATCATCGTTTTGGGTTCGGGTATGGTTGGCAGTGCCATGGCCATTGACCTGTCAAAAGACCATCAGGTAACTATATGCGACAAAAATCCGGAGGTTTTGTCCGGGATCCATTCCAAATGCAAAGATTTACTCACTCAGGTACTTGATGTAACTGATAAGGAAGCCCTTAAAAAAGCGCTCAGTCCCTTTGATCTGGTTGTGTGTGCTGTTCCGGGATTTTTAGGATTCAATACCCTGAAGACCATCATTGAAGCAGGAAAAAACGTGGTGGATATTTCCTTCTTTCCCGAAAATTCCCTGGATCTTTCCGATCTTGCCAAAGAAAAAAATGTTACTGCCATAGTCGATTGTGGTGTTGCTCCGGGCATGGACAATCTGATACTGGGTTATTATAATGAACAATTACAATTAACAGATTTTGAGTGTCTGGTGGGTGGTTTGCCCAAAGAAAAAAAATGGCCTTTCTGTTATAAAGCGCCTTTCTCACCTGTTGATGTGATCGAAGAATACACGCGTCCGGCGAGGTATATTGAAAATGGGGTGCTGGTAACCAAGGAAGCCTTGTCTGATTGTGAATATGTTCATTTCGATAAGGTAGGTACTCTGGAATCCTTCAACAGTGACGGTCTGCGGTCGATTATCTTCACTATGCCGCATATCCAGAACATGAAAGAAAAGACCCTTCGTTATCCGGGCCACGTGGAATACATCAAGGTTTTAAAAGAAAGTGGTTTTTTCCTGACAGAGCCTGTTCTTTTCAATGACCAAAAAGTGATTCCCCTGGAGTTCACGAGCAAAATACTATTTAACGAATGGAAACTGGGTGAAACAGAAGAAGAATTCACTGTGATGAGAGTAAGCTTAAAAGGGAAAAATAAAAGCGGAAAACAAGTAACGGTTATTTATGACCTTTACGATACTTACAGCCAGCAAACGAAAACATCTTCCATGGCTAGAACTACGGGTTATACGGCAACAGCCGCTGCCAATCTTGTGCTATCGGGTTTGTTTACAGAAAAAGGTGTATTCCCGCCGGAACTGGTAGGCAGAAATCAAAGTTCTTTTGCTTTTATTATTGATTATCTAAATCAAAGAGGTGTAGTTTATAGAAAAACTACTGTCGAATCAGATTAATATATCCATTGTATCCTCATTTGGATATTATTGGTCACTCCCATGGTATCGAATCTATCCAGGTGACCCAAACCCCATATAATGCCTGCTTTCCAGTATTGTGTGGCCCACCAGTTTAAGCCCAGATCGATCCGTTTATTTATGCCACCATATATATCACCTGAATCTAAATTAATTTTTCCGATCCGACCCACTACTTCAAGGGCACCGTATTTACCATCTGGCATAACCCGTCTTGCGTAGGCAGATTTTTTGTCATAAGGCCTTGATTCACCACTTATAACATAACTCGTTGTAAGGTAATAGCCTTTAAACTGTTCATAGCCTTCAGGTGTATCAACCCAGCTGTGGACGTATTCCAATAAAAAGGAAAAATTATCGAGGCTCCAGAGCTGTTCCACACTTAGATTAATGAGATCACTGGCAGCAAAGTTGCCAGTATCAACATAATTTGAACTAATATTGGATTCGTTCTTCCCTTTCAGCCGGATCATTCCGTCAACTGCTTCCGTATATCTCAGGCCAAGGCCCATATGGATAAATTGTTTTCCATCATTATACCATTTGGGCAATGCGGTAATCCTGCCGGTAAAGGTATTCGCGCTTTCTGAAAAATTAAGGTCATTGGTTAGCCAACTATTAAACCACCCGCCGGTAACTGTCATCCTGTCATCCAAAAAGAAATGTTTATAGGTAACACCCAAATTTCTGGAAACGGCAAAAGGATTTAACCATCTTTCAGTATGAGGTAAATTGGCTGCATCACCCACATATTCATATAAAAAAGTCTCTTTTAGTTTACCAACCGCTACTTCCGCATGTTTACCCGCCGGAATTACCACCCTAAAATCCGTAAATCCAAAGGGATCCTGCCCTTCCGGCCGGTCTTCACCCCGGTATTCTACACCGATCAGGTATGACCAGGGATTTTTAAAATTTATTTTCCCCCTGAACATCATCCTGGCACTACGAATGTCAA
>Ga0209391_10000204_pt1 | contig 25091 bp, 25 predicted proteins | sample PPLLak3March2015_FD_187246 | JGI IMG/M metagenome (GOLD analysis project Ga0209391, IMG submission 187246) | Freshwater sediment microbial communities from Prairie Pothole Lake near Jamestown, North Dakota, USA - PPLs Lake P7 Core (1) Depth... | ecosystem: Environmental > Aquatic > Freshwater >...
GCGATGCCGCCGCGCACAGCGCAGCGCGCAGCAGGGTGGGTCGGAAGCGGCCGGGAGTGGAACGATCGGGAGGCACGGGCCGCCCGATAGTAGCCGAGCGGCTCGCGGCCGCCTATCGCGGCGGCGTGATCAGCGCTGCGAGGCTTCGACGCGGATGTGCTCCGCGCCGAGTTGCGGTTGCAGCGACGTCGTCGACAGCACCGCCTGCACGGCCTCGTCGGGCGTCAGGCCCTCCACCGTGCCACTCAGCGTGACGCTGCGCGCCTGGCGTGCGGCGTCACTCGACGTGTAGACGATGGTCCGGCCCGTCTCGCGCGCGGCCCAGACCAGGAAGTCCTCGACGGAGCGGCCTTCGATACTGAATGGCGGCGTGACGTCCGCGACCCAACTCCAGTCCGCCGCGGTCGGCGCCAGCGGCGCGCGCACCACGCGGTCGCCCTGGATCGTCAGGCTCTCTCCGGCGCTGCCGACGACGTCGCCCGCGGCGCGCGACAACCGCACACGCCCCTCGCGCACACCGACCCGCACGCTGCCGTCCACGATCCGCGCCTCGTATTGCGTGCCCAGGTGGGCGACGCGGCCCGCCGGGGTATCGAGCTCGAACTGCGGGCCCGCCGTGCCAGGCGTGCCGCCTGAATCGACGTACACCGCTCCCTGCGAGAGCTGCGCGTGGGTCGTGTCTTCGAAGGCGACCAGCGTGCGTGCGTCGAGGCGCAGCGCCACGCCGTTCGACAACTGCAGCGCCGCACGGCCGTCCGTCGCGGTACGTAACCGCGTGCCGGACTCGATCGGGCCCGCCGATTCGAGCGGGGTCCAGCGCCCGTCGCCGCGATTCTGTTCCACGCCGCCGACGACTCGCGTCAGCGCGGCGACGACCTGCGGCTCGGTCTGCACCAGCGGGCGTACCAGCCAGACGCCGAGCGCGGCCACGGTGACACTGGCCGCGGCAGCCCAGCCCGTGAATTGCCGGCGGCGCTGCCGGGCCGCGACCGAGGCGTGCCATTCGGCTTCGACGGCCACACGCACTTCGGCCATCGCCTGTGCAGCGGCCGTGGGCCGTGCTCCGACGGCGCGCAGCAGGGCTGCGACGTCCACGTCGTCCGATGTCTCCGGTCGTGTCGATTCGTTCACCTGTTTCCCCCTCACGCCTCGAGGCTGGCCAGCACGTCGGCAGCCGACGCGCCGAACACCGCCTCGAGCCCATCCCGGAACGCCGTCCGCGCCCGCGCGAGCAGCGACTGCGCGGCCGTATGGCCAATCCCCAAGCGGTCGCCGATTTCCTCGACGGACCGTCCCTCGACGTATTTCCACTCGAGCGCCTCGCCGTAGCGGTTCGGCAGGCGGTCGAGCACGGCATGCACCAGCCGTTTCAGTTCGGCGTCGTCGGCGCGGCGCAGCGGGTCGTCGCCCGAAGGCGCTTCGATCGACTCGAGGGCCGCGCGCACTTCGTCGCTGTCTTCGATCAACACCACTTTGTCGGAGTGGCGCCGATGCGATCGCACGTGGTCGGCGATCTCTCGGCGGCAGATCTGGCACAGCCAGGTGAACAACGCCGCATCGCCGCGGTAGTCGCCGAGCTTGCGCATGGCCTTGATGAGCGTCGCCTGCACGACATCCTTGGCCGTGTCCTCGTTGCGACCGAGGCGCGGCAGCGCGAACCGATAGATGCGCGGAAAGTAGGTCTCGAAGAACGCGGTGAACGCGCGTTCCTCGCCCGCCAGCATCTGCCGCACCAGTTGTGAGTCGTCGTTCACGGTTTCGCTCATGACCTGTGCCCAGTTAGACGGCCGGCAGCCCGCAAATCAATCGCCGGGCGACGCGGGCGGTCGCGGTGAGCGCGTAACCAAATGATTTTAATAAATAAAATAATGCGCGGATCGAGCCGCGATTGATTTCGCCCCGAGCCGACGTCTAACGCTTCACGACGCGCGTCTGGCGATGGGTCCGGCGCAGTCGCACGAGGAGTCTCACTTTGATCGAGCCGTCCGTCGCACGAACCGAACGCCGCCGGGTGCCCGGACGCGCCCTGTGCCTCGCCGAAGCCGAGGTCCGGGCACCGGAACGGGCCGAGCTCGAGGCGTTCGTGCGGGCCGCGTTCGCACGCAAGCACGATGCATCGGTCTCGAGCTTCATGCCGACGCTGCTCTCCTTCCGCGACGCGAGTGGCGAGCTGCGTGGCGTGATCGGCCTGCGCAGCGCGCAGCCAAAGCCTCTGTACCTGGAGCAGTACCTCGAGCAGCCCATCGAAGCGGCGATCGCTGCCGCCACCGGCAAGGTGGTGCAGCGGCGCGAAGTGGTGGAGGTCGGCAACCTGGCCGGCGCCAACTGTCGCGCGGCGATGCGCATGGTCGCAGAGCTGCCGTCGTACCTGCTCGCGCGGGACTACCGCTGGATCGTCTTCACGGCGACCAGTGCCGTGCGCGGCATCCTGCAGGGTTTCGGCGCACCGCTGGTCGAGCTGGCCCGCGCCGAAGGCTGCCGCGTGGCCGGCGGCGAAGATCGCTGGGGCCGCTACTACGAGAGCGACCCGCGCGTGCTGGCGGGCTACCTGCCCACCAGCCGTGGGATCCCCGGCTTCAGCGTCGCAGCGCATGATCGCTGAGGCCAGGGTATCGGCTGCCAGCAGGCCGCACGGCCGGTTGGCGCTCGACGACGGGCGCCATTCCGTCGCCTACGACGAACTCGCCGCACTGGTCGAGGAAGAGGCCGACTGGCTCGCGTCGCACGGCGAACGTTTCGGATTGCTCGCCGACAACGGCCTCGGCTGGGCGCTCGCCGACCTGGCGCTGCACTCACGGCAACTGCCATGCGTGCCGCTGCCGGGGTTCTTCACGACGGCCCAGATGCAGCACGCGCTCGACGACGCCGGCATCGATTGCGTGGTCACCGACGATCCGCGGCGCGCACGCGAAGCGCTGGTCGGCTGGCATACGGTCGGCGCGTCCGGCCGGTCCGGCCTGGCGATGTTCTGCCGTCGCCTCGACGCAGCGTCGCGCCAGCCGCTGCCGCCCGGCACGGCGAAGATCACCTACACCTCGGGCAGCACCGGCCGTCCCAAGGGCGTCTGCCTGGGTGCCGCGCAGATCGAGACCATTGCACGCTCGCTGCAGCAGGCCACCGCGTCGTTCGGCATCGAACGGCATCTCTGCCTGCTGCCGCTCGCCACGTTGCTCGAGAACATCGCCGGCATCCACGCTCCGCTGCTGGCGGGCGCCACCTGCCTGCTGCCGCCGTCGAGCGTCACCGGCATGAGCTACACGGGGCCGGACGTGCCGCGCCTGCTGGGTTGCATCACGCACGCGCAGCCGCAGAGCCTCGTGCTGGTTCCGGAGTTGCTGCGACTGCTGGTCGCCGCAGCGGAGCGCGGCTGGCACGTGCCGCCGTCGATCCGTTTCGTGGCGGTCGGCGGCGCGCCGGTGTCCGTCGAGTTGCTCGAGCGCGCCACGGCCGTGCGACTGCCGGTCTTCGAGGGCTATGGGCTGAGCGAGTGTGCATCAGTGGTCTGCCTCAATACGCCGGAGGCGCGACGCGCCGGCAGCGTGGGCCGGCCATTTCCGCATGCTCGACTACGGCTGGCCGACGACGGCCAGATCATGGTGTCGGGCGTGACCATGCTCGGTTATCTCGGGCAGCCGCCACGCCGCGCCGACGAGGAGTGGGCCACGGGCGACCTCGGCGAGATCGACGCCGACGGCTACGTGTACGTGCGCGGCCGCACGCGCAACATCTACATCACCAGCCTCGGCCGCAACGTTGCGCCGGAGTGGGTGGAGCGCGAGGTCGTGCAGCAGCCCGGCATCCGGCACGTCATGGTGCACGGCGAGGCGCGGCCGCATGCCGTCGCGCTGGTCGTCCCGACGGACGAGGCCGTGACCGACGCGGAGATCGAGCGCGGCATCGCCGCCGCCAACCGCCGCCTGCCTGGGTACGCGCAAGTGCGGCGCTGGGCGCGTGCGCCTGAGGCCTTTTCCCACCAGAACGGCCTGCTGACGTCCAACGGACGGCTGCGTCGCGCCGCGATCCTGGAACGCCACGGCGCACTGCTCGCGCCGTTGTACGACGACGCCTGAACGAGGTGAATGATGACTTTCCACGAGCAACTCGCTCGCGCAACCGCTCCTGACCGCGAGTTCCTGCTGTCCGCCCCGGTGATCCAGCGCGCGCTGGCGGGTGACGTGACGCGGGAACTGTACGTCGCGTTCCTCACGCAGGCCTACCACCACGTCCGGCACACGGTGCCGCTGCTGATGGCAGTGGGCGCGCGGGTACCGGACGACCAGGCGTGGCTGCGCGACTCCATCCTGCACTACCTGGAGGAGGAGACCGGCCACGACGAGTGGATCCTGAACGACATCGCCCGCGCCGGCGGCGATCGCGCGGCCGCGGCGGCCTCACAGCCGGCAGTCGCCACCGAGGCGATGATTGCGTATGCCTACGACACCGTCATGCGCCGCAATCCGCTCGGCTTCTTCGGCATGGTGCACGTGCTCGAGGGCACCAGCGTCGCGCTGGCACTGAACGCCGCCGGCAGGATCCAGCAGGCGCTCGACCTGCCGGCCAGCGCATTCACCTACCTGCGCAGCCACGGCGAACTCGACAAGGAACACATCAACGATCTCGCCGCGATCCTCGAGCGCTTCACCGACGAGGCGGACCGCGAGGCCGTGATCCGCTGTGCGCGCGGTATCTACTGGCTGTACGGCAACGTGTTCCGCAGCCTCGAACCAGCCACGCCAGCCAGCGTCGCACCGGCCCCGCACCGGAGGATCGCATGAAACCGGCCCTCATCCGTGCGCTGGTGACGGGCGGCGGTGGCGGCATCGGCGGCGCCATCGCCGACGAGCTGCTCGCGCGCGGGGCCGCTGTGCTGCTCGTCGACCGTGACGAGGCTGCGCTCGCGCGGACGGCGCAGCGCCTCGCGCATTTCGGCGATCGCGTCGGCACGTTCGCCGCCGATCTCACTCGTGCCGACGACCGCACGCGGCTCTGTGACGCGGCGGCCGCCTGGCGTGGCGGCATCAACGTGCTGATCAACAACGCGGGCGTCAATCACTTCCGCATGTTCGCCGATCAACCGCCCGCGCAGATCGACCTCGCGATCGCGATCAACCTGCTGGCACCGCTGCACCTGTGTCGCGAGCTGTTGCCGCACCTGCAGCGCCAGCCCGAGGCCTGCATCCTGAACACGGGTTCGGTATTCGGCGCGATCGGCTACCCCGGCTATGCGGTCTATTCCGCAACGAAGTTCGCGGTGCGCGGCTTCACCGAGGCACTGCGCCGCGAACTCAGCGACACCAACGTGAGCGTGCGCTACATGGCACCCCGCGCCACCCGCACGGGCATCAACACGTCGGCCGTCGAGCGCATGAATGCAGAGCTCGGCGTGGCCATGGACCCGCCGGAGCTGGTCGCGAGGGCGGCCTGCGACATGCTGGACGGCGGCAAGCTGGAAGCCGTGCTCGGCTGGCCCGAGAAGCTGTTCGCCCGCGTGAACGGAATCCTGCCGCGCGTCGTTGACGGCGCGCTCCGCAAGCAGCTGCCGGTGATCCGCCGTTACGCCGGCGAGTCGGCCGCCGCCACCAAACCCTGAGAGGACTGCAACGATGAAGTACCCCCGTCTGTTGATTGCCGCGACCGTCGCGGTCGCCGTCTTTGCCGTGCGCGTCTCCGCCGCGGACGACGCCGCGTTCAACACCGAGCTGCTGTCCATCCAGCAGTCATGGGCGAAGGTCAATTACGAGACGCCGGCCGGCGACGCCCGTGCGCAGGCGTTCGACCAACTCGAGAAGCGTGCCGAGAAGTTCACGCAGCAGCATCCCGGGCGCGCCGAAGCGTTGATCTGGGAAGCCATCATCGAGAGCAGCTACGCGGGCGCCAAGGGCGGGCTCGGCGCGCTCGGCCTCGCCAAGGAGGCGCGCGGCAACCTCGAGGCAGCGCTCAAGCTCAATCCGAACGCGCTCGACGGCTCCGCCTATACGAGCCTGGGCACGCTGCACTACAAGGTGCCGGGCTTCCCGGTCGGCTTCGGGGACCACGACAAGGCGCGCAAGCTGCTGAAGAAGGCGCTCGAGATCAATCCGAACGGCATCGACCCGAACTACTTCTACGGCGAGTTCCTGTACGAGGAGGGCGAGTACGCGCAGGCGCTGCAGTACCTCGACAAGGCCGCCAAGGCGGCGCCGCGCCCGGGCCGCGAGCTGGCCGACAGGGGTCGCCACGGCGAGATCGCGGCACTCACCGCGAAGGTGAAGAAGGAACTCGGTTGAGGTCGGCGGACGCGGGTAGCGGCACTGCGGTCCACTGCAGCTGTCGTCGCAACGCGTCGAACTCCGGTCCGGGATCGGCCTGCACGCGCACGGCCTGCCCGGTCGACGGATGCGTGAACTCGAGTCCCACGCACGCGAGCAGCAGCCTGCGCACGCCGAACTGATCGGCGAACAGGCGGTTGTGCCGGCCCTTGCCGTAAGTTGAATCACCGATGATCGGGTGCGACAAGTGCGCGAGGTGTCGGCGCAGCTGGTGGCGTCGCCCGGTGTCGGGTTCGAGTTCCACCAGCGCGTAGCGCGACGTCGGATAGCGATCCACCCGCTGCGGCAACTCCACCGTCGCGAGCGTGCGGTACGCGGTGCGGCACGGCTTCGGACCGGCGGGGGCAGCGGGTGCGTACGCGTCCTGCACGGCGTCGAGCGGGTGGTCGATCACGCCGGATTCCGCGGGCCAGCCGCGCACGATCGCGACGTACGTCTTGCGCACCCGCTGGTCCGCGAACTGCTCCGCCAGCGCCGTGGCGGCGGCCTTGTCGAGCGCGAACGTGAGCGCGCCGGAAGTGCCCTTGTCGAGACGGTGCACCGGGTAGACGTGCCGGCCGAGCTGGTCGCGCAGCATCTGCACGGCAAAGCGCGTCTCGTGACGGTCGATCGGCGAGCGATGCACGAGCAGGCCCGAAGGCTTGTTGATGATGACCAGCGCGTCGTCCCGGAACAGGATCGGTATGTCGCCGGCGAGCTCCGGTGTGTCGCCGCTCACCAGGGGATCTCGCTGCCGTCCCACGCAAGAAAGCGGCCGGTGTCCGCGGGCGTGAGGCGGTCGATCACCGCGCGCAGCTGTTGCACGGTGCGCTCGGTGCTGAACAGCTTCCCGGGTGGCACGTTGGCCTGGAACGGGCGTGACAGGTCGGTGTCCGTCGTGCCGGGGTGCAGCGCGACGCAAATGACGTTGCGTCGTGATCGCGCCCACTCGATGGCCAGTGTCTTCGTGAACATGTTCTGCGCCGCCTTGGCGCCGCGATAGGCGTACCAGCCGCCGAGGCGATTGTCGCCGACGCTGCCGACGCGTGCCGAGATGCTGGCGAACACAGCATGTTCGCGATGGGCCAGCAGGCGCTCGAAGTGCTTCGCCACCAGCAGCGGGCCGAACGCATTCACGACGAAGCTGGCCGCCAGGGCGTCGGCCCGCACGTCCGCGAGGCGCTTCTCCGGGGCCAGCGCCTGCGGACCACCGTGCAGGATGCCGGCACAGTTCACGACGAGGTGCAGCCGGTCCGTCACGCCTGCCACGGTGTCGGCGGCCCGGGCGATGCTGTCCTCGTCGCTCGCGTCGAGCGTGACGAGGTGCAGGCGCGGGTCTTCCGCCGCCAGGGTGGCGAGCTGGGCCGCCTGGTCCGGCGCGCGGCAGCCTGCGAACACACGACCGAACTGCGGCTGGGCGAGCAGCTGGCGGACCCATTCGAGGCCGATGCCGCGGCTCGCGCCCTGCACCAGGGCCTGGCTGCCATCGGGGAACGAACTCAGCATACTGTGTGGGCTCGTGCGGTCGGGCGGGGAGGAGGGAACGCGTGACAGGTTCGCAGCGCCTGCAGGATTGGATCAGCCACGGCCGGACGCATCGCCTGGCTGGGTACGAAGCGTTCGTGCGTACGTCCGTGGCTCCGGGACGCCCGCCCCTGCTGCTGATCCACGGCTATCCCACGGCCAGCTACGACTGGGTCCGCGTCTGGCCGCGGCTCGCCGCGAATCACTCACTCTACGCGCTCGACCTGCTCGGCTTCGGCCTTTCCGCCAAGCCGCGGGGCACCGGCTACCCGATCGCGCTGCAGGCCGACCTGTGCATGGCGCTGCTCGACGAGTTCGGCGTCACGAACGCGCACGTCCTCGCCCACGACTACGGCGACACCGTCGCCCAGGAACTGCTCGCGCGCGAACGCGAGGGCCGGCTGCGCATCGCCAGCATGGTTTTCTTGAACGGCGGCCTGTTCCCTGAGACGCACCGCGCCCGGCCGATCCAGAAGCTGCTCGCCAGGCCCGTGCTGGGGCCACTGCTCGCGCGCACCATGAGCTATGGCAAGTTCGAGGCGACGATGCTCTCGATCTCCGGGCGCTCGCCGCCCTCGCGCGAGGAGCTGCAGGATCTCTGGGTGCTGATCGAGCGCGACGGTGGGCGGCAGGCGCTTGCACGACTGATCAACTACATGGAGCAGCGGCGCCGCAACCGCGAGCGGTGGGTGGGCGCGCTCGTGGAGTCACGCGTGCCGCGTCGCCTGATCTGCGGGGCCGTCGATCCGGTGTCGGGCCGGCATCTTGCCGATCGCTACCGGGAGCTGGTGCCCGATCCGGACGTGGTCGTGCTCGAGGACGTCGGCCATTACCCGCAGCTCGAGGTGCACGACCGTGTGGTCGATGAATACGAGGCGTTTCGGGCGCGGCTTGGCCACTGACTCAGCCGAAGACGAACACCTTGACCAGGATGTCGCCAATGCCGATCAGGGCCGCGCCCGCGATCAGGCCGGCGCAGATGGGCTCCTGCGAGTCCACCCAGATGCTGTAGCCCCGCGACTGCGGCTGCTTGCCGTACTTGCGGGCCATGAACCAGAAGAACGCCGCCCCCGCGAACATCATGAGCGAGGAGTCGGGTGGCACTACGACGCCGAGGCCGATCGCGAGCGGCGACAGCGGGAAGCGGTTCTTGGTGCGGATGCGCAGCACTTCCATGACCAGTGCCGCGAACCCGGCGATGGCCATGGACCACACGATCGAGCGAGTGAGCAGCGCACTGCCGCCGTCGCCGCCGAACACGGCGGTGACGAGGTCCGACACCCCCTTCCACTGCAGCGCGCCCGGGAAGGAGAACTTGTCGGTGACCATGGTGTCCATCACCGAGCGCCCGGCGGCCGGGTCGAATCCGGTCAGGCCGAACAGTATGAAGAACAGCGGCGTAGCGGCGAGCGCCCCCGCGACGATGCCGATGACGTGGCCGATCGCCTGCTGCCGGGGCTTCGCGCCCAGCATGTAGCCCGGCTTGATGTCCATGAGCAGGTTCGAGGCGTTGCTCGCCACCTCGGCGCTCATCACGGCCGTCATCAGGTTGGGGGCGGGCGTGCGCGGGTCGATGGCGCCGAACACGAACTGCGGGATCTTCGACAGGGAACTCGACGGCGTGATGCCGGTGAGCGCCGTGCTGCTCGCCGCGATCAGCGCCAGCACCATGATCAGCGGGATCGAGGCCGCGCCGAGCAGCCAGTGCACGCCGAACCAGTCGTGCGCCATCCACACGCCGAAGGCGCCGACGACGGGGATGCCGATCCACGAGACGGGCAGCGGCAGCTCGACGTGCTTGAGGACGTCGCTGTCCGCCGCGGCGGCGCGCCTGCGCCCCGTGAGGCTGCGGAACGCCTCGACGAATACCTCGGGCCGCGCGAACAGCGCCACCATGGCGGCGACCACCATCATGGTGATGCCCCACCACAGCGCCCAGTTGTTGAGGATGTGCGCCCGGCCGAACAGCGCCGTGCCCTCGGCGATCACGCCCGCCCGCGGCTGGAGTTCGCCGAGCGAGATCATGATGGGCACGACGATGACGAAGTTGAGCACGGCGCCGACCAGCAGGCTCACCGCCGTGCGGATGCCCATGAGTCCGCCGGCGCCGATCATCGCGAAGTCCAGCGTCGGGGTGAGCGCGAGCTGGCGGATGTCCACGCCCGCGAGCTTCGGCAGCGGCGCGAGGCCCTTCTCGACCAGCGAGTAGTACCAGAGGTCGAGGTTGTGCGGCAGGTGCCAGGACGACTGCAGGCCGAGCCACTTCTCCTGGATCAGCTTCATGTAGCTCTCGCCGGAGATGAAGCTGATGCCCCCGGCGAGCGCGGCAGCGAGTGTGAGCAGCTTGGCCTTGAACATGCCGCTCGCGGCCTCGGCGCGCTCGTACAGCGCGTCGAGCACCACGCCGCAGGCGCGGCCCTCGGGGAAGGGGTGCTGCTCGTCGTTGATGAAACGCCGCTTCATCGGGAACGCCACCAGCACGCCGAGGATCGACAGCACGATGGTGAAGCAGATGATCTGCCACGCCGGCAGCACGTTGTTCGTTGCCCACATGTAGGCCGCGAGCCCGGACGTGAGCGGCATCGTCATGTATCCCGCGGCGGTCGCGATGGACTGCACGCAGTTGTTCTCGAGGATGGTCATGTCGCGGGCGCCGAGCCGCGAGAAGATCCGGTACAGCGCGAAGGCCAGGATCACCGAGGTCAGGCCGACGCCGAGTGTCCAGCCGGTCTTGGCGGCTACGTAGAGGTTCGTGACGCTCAGGATCCCGCCGAGGAAGAAGCCGGTGACGGCGGAGCGCAGCGTCAACTGCGGCATGTCGCCGCGGAACACGTTCTCGAACCACCAGCGGTCCTTCTGTTCGCGCGTCCACGTGCGGATCTGTTCTTCGGTGAGGTGCAGCAGGGCCATGGGTGCCTTGGAACGTGGCGGGGTCGCGGAAGGATACCCGCAAACCGGACTCAGTCAGCGGCCGCCCGGACAGCCCTCGCGCAGGCGGCTTCGTCCCGGCTACACTCCCGACGAGAATCGGGGCTTGCGGGGGGTGGCATGAAGCAGCACACCGTCTGTCGTACGGACGAGATTGCGAAGGGCCAGATGAAGGCCTTTCGCGTGGCCGGCGAGAAGATCGTCGTGTATCACCTCAAGGATGGGTTCTACGCCACCCAGGCGAGTTGCACGCACGTGTTCGCGCCGCTGGCGAAGGGCACGATCGTGGACGGCTGCAGGGTGCAGTGCCCGTTCCACCACGCGCGCTTCGACATCCGCACCGGCGAAGTGATCGACTGGGCGAACTTCCCGCCCGGCATCCAGTTGCTGAACGCGCTGCGCGGCGAGAAGGCGCTCAAGACCTACAAGGTCTCGGTGCGCGACGGCGAGGTGCGGATCAGCATCTGAGTGGCCACGCCGTCCGTGTCCCCGGCCGCGCACAGGAGCATTGCTTGACTCGAACGAAGAAGATCCTGGGTGGCGTGGCGTTGGTACTGCTGGCCGGCATCGCCGCGCTGGCGGTCGCGCTGAGCCACGATTCGCCGTGCAGTCCGTCGCAGCCGCTGCCGTCCGGTACGACCACCATGAAGGCGATCGTGCGCACCTGCTATGGCAAGGCGGATGTCCTGCGGTTCGAGGACGTCGCGAAGCCGACGCCGGGGGATGGCGAGGTCCTGGTCGAAGTGCGGGCCGCCGCCGTGAACCCGCTCGACTGGCACTACATGACCGGCACGCCGTACGTCATGCGCCTCGAATCCGGCCTCGGCCGGCCGCGATCCGATCGGCTGGGCGTGGACTTCGCCGGAACCGTGGCGGCCGTCGGCAGGAACGTCACGCGATTCCGGCCGGGCGACGAAGTGCTCGGCTCACGGTGGGGAGCGTTCGCCGAGTACGTCATCGTGGCCGAGGGGCGGGCGCTGGTGCCGAAACCGGTCAACCTGAGCTTCGAGCAGGCGGCGGCCGTCCCGGTCGCGGCGATCACGGCCCTGCAGGGGCTGCGCGACAAGGGCCGCGTCAAGCCCGGCGACCGGGTGCTGATCAACGGGGCATCCGGAGGTGTCGGGACGTTTGCCGTGCAGATCGCCAAGGCGCTAGGCGCCGAGGTGACCGGAGTGTGCAGCACCCGGAACGTCGAACTCGTGCGCTCGCTCGGCGCGGACCATGTCATCGACTACAAGCAGGAAGACTTCACGCGCAGCGGGCAGCGCTACGACGTGATCATCGACAACGTCGGCAATCACTCGCTGAGGGAGGTCGGCCGCGCGCTGGAGCCCAAGGGCGTCTACGTGATGATCGGCGGCCCGAAGGACGACCCTTGGCTCGGGCCGGTGCTGGGTTTCCTGAAGGCACCGCTGATGTCGAAGTTCTCGAGCCAGGAGTTCGTCGTGCTGCTCTCGCAGATGAACGAGGGCGACCTGCTCGCGCTGAGCGAGCTGATGCAGGCCGGGAAGGTGAAGCCGGTCATCGACCGCAGCTATGCGTTCGCAGACATCCCCGAGGCCATCCGCTACCTGGAGACCCAGCGCGCCCGCGGCAAAGTGGTCGTCAAGCGCGACTAGGCGCCGGACAGCGCCAGCGCCCACGCGCCGGCAATCGCCAGCAACGCCATCGAGCCCGCCGCGAACTGCGCGATTGCGCCGCGTGGCACGCGCCACGTCGCATGCGCGACGCCTGCCAGCACACCCGTGGCGAACCCGGTCAGGTGTGCGAGCACGTCGGTGCGCTCGCCGCCGGCGCCGGTGAACCCGAGCAGGATCACGCCGGCGACCAGCGGCGCCCAGCGATATGCCCAGCGGTCGCCCTCGTTGCGACGACGGCGCCACGCATAGGCCGCGAGCAGCCCGAGCGTGGCGAAGACCGCCGTGGACGCACCCACCGACGAATGCGTTGCCGGCTGCACGAACGCGTTGAGCAGGTTGGCGGCGCTGGCCGCGACCAGCACCGTGCCCCACGCGACGCCGGTGCCGAGCAGTTGCCCGGCCAGCAGGCCGAACACCACGCCGAAGCCGAGATTGGCGAGCAGGTGGCCCACGTCGAGATGCAGCGTGAGCGCGGTGACGGCACGCCAGAATTCGCCCGCACGCGTCGGCCCTGCGACCAGGGCGCCGGCATCGAGCCAGGCGGCACCGAGTGCGAGGTCGCCCGCGAGGTATCCCACCCCCAGGATCACCGCGGCATAGGCCGCCGAACCGATCCACGCGCCGCGATGCAGTGGCTCGGGATCTGCCGGACGGCGTCGCGGCGGATTCTCGCGCTCGTACTGCTCGAGCTGCGCGAGTGCCGCGGCCTGCTGGGTGGCGGGAACGACGAGTGCCCAGGTGCGTCCGAGCCAAGCGACCTGCGAGTCGATGCCGACCGCGTGCAGCACGAAGCTGCGTTCCTCGCAGGCGCTGCGCCAGAACGAACGGAAGATCTCCACGACCTCGACGGGTGACGTCGTATTCACGGCAGGGATTGGCTGGCGCCGGGCTAGCCGGGCGCCCGCAGCCGGGCCCCGACCGTCTCGAGCTGGTCGTGCATGGCGTCGACGTGCCGGTGCCCGATCTCGATCGCCTCGCGTGCGCGATGGAAGTCCATCAGCTGGAAGTCCGCCAGGTCGGGGCGCAGCACGAGGTCGGCCGGGTCGATCGCCAGGCGGCTGCGGGTGATGCGGTCCTGCATGATGTTCACCGAACTGCCCATCACCTCGAACAACCCGGGCTCAGTGCGCTTGGCTCGGAAGGACTCGACGAGGCCGTCCACGAGGCCGGACCACTTCTTCAGGATGGCGGTGCCCTCGTCGCTTGCGACGGATTCCGCGCTGCCGTCGGCGTCCGGGCCGTTCGCGGCGGCTGCCACAGCCTGCTCGCTCGCGCGCTTCGCGACGTTGGTCACCGAGCGGCTCAGGTCAACGGCGATGACGACGTCGGCGCCCAGTGCCCTGCACATCGACACCGGCACCGGGTTCACCACGCCGCCGTCGATCAGCCAGCGGCTTTCATGCCACGTCGGCGAGAACAACCCGGGCATGCCGCTCGAGGCGCGCACGGCCGTCATGTATTGCCCTTCGCGCAGCCAGATTTCCTCGCCCGTGTAGAGATCCGTCGCCACGGCGCCGAAGGCGACCGGCAGTGACTCGATCGGTGCGTCGCCGATGCGCGCGGCGATGGCTTCCATCAGTCGGTTGCCGGTCATGACGCCGCCGCCGCGGAACGTCGTGTCGACGAGGCGCCAGACGTCGCGCTGCGTCAGCGCGCAGACCCACTGCTCGAGGTCGTCGAGACGGCCGGCCGCGCTCGCCGCGCCGACCAGCGCGCCGACCGACGCGCCGGCGATCACGTCGGGCACGAAGCCATGGTCGGCGAGCGCGCGCAGGATGCCGATGTGCGCCCAGCCCCGTGCCGAGCCACTGCCGAGCGCAAAGCCGAGGCGCGGCCTGTTCATGGTTGCAGGGATCGGTACAGGAACGGCAGGCTTTCGTTCATGCGGTAGTCGATGTCGGAATGGTCGTCGTCGAACTCCTCGTAGCGATGCGCGATACCCGCCGCGGCGAGCCGGCGCGACAATTGCCGGGTGCCGTAGTGGATGTGGTACTGGTCGCGCCAGCCGCAATCGATGTAGATGCCCTTCAGACGGCGCAGGTTCCGCGCGTAGCGGCCGACCAGTCGCACGGGATCGTGTTCGAGCCACTGTTGCCAGCGCTTTTCGATGAGCTCGCCGGTGTCGAGGTGGAAGGGCAGGCGGAAACCGAGCGGCGCCCGCGGATCCGGATCGTAGGTGGCCGCCATGCACAGGTTCATGATTGCGTGCACCTCGGCGCCGCTCACCTTGGTCTTCTTCCAGAAGGCCTCGAGGAACCGGCGTGCACGACCGTCGTCGAGCCCTGCGGCGAGGCCACGTTCCGCGGCACTCGTGCGCGGCGGCTGCAGCGGTCCGGCCTTGCGCGCGGGCCGGCGGTACTTCGCCAGCTCGTTGAGTGTATTCGGCCAGTCGGCACGGTAGATGAAGTCGAAGTAGGCGTCGCCGCTGTGGTTCGCGACGGCGCCCCAGTGTTGCGCGTACTTCATTCCGTGGAGGATCGCGCCGTAGCCCCCGGATGACTTGCCGAAGCAGCCGCGGTGCTCGCGCGAGGCGAGCGTGCGGAATTCACGGTCGACGAACGGGATGATCTCGTCGAGGAGGTAATCGGCGTAGTTGCCGATCGCAGACGAGTTGACGTACTGGTTGCCCCCGAGGCTGGTGAAGCAGTCCGGAAAGACGATGATCGCGGGGCCCATGCGGCCTTCGTGCACCAGCCGCGCGGCACGCTCCGCGACGTTGTCGCTGAACGGCTTCCAGTTGAGGTGCGCCACCCCTGAGCCGGTGAAGCCGACCAGGTCGTAGAGCACGGGAAAGCGCGCGCCCGGGCCACCGTCGCGCCGGTCGTACGCCTGCGGCAGCCAGACGGCGAGCTTGCGCAGGTGCGGGTCGCCGAGCGGGTTGTCGGCCAGGATCGACGAGCGGTGCTCCAGCACCACGATCGTCCCGGCGTCACGCAGGGGACGCTTGCGAGCCATGCGAATGATCTCCTGATCCGCGGTTTGCGCTACCTTTGCGCGAGTGGGGCCGCGGGGTCAACCTGCGGCAGGATGAGGGCACGGGGGAAGATCACAATGGTCGAGACGAAAATCCCGGCGGCGGTACGCAGCCTGGTGCTGGCCGCCGCGGTCCTGGTTGCGGGCTGTGCGGCCCTCGACGAGATGGCGGTGGCGCAGACACAGCGGCTCGAGGAGGGCGAGTTCTACGCCTACCTGGGCGACGGCGTGCGCCAGGACGTCGACGCTGCCGTGCTGGTGCCCATCGCGCTCGATCCGGAACTCACCGCGTCGCTGGGCTACGGCCAGCGCTCGGCGGAGTTTGTGCCGCTGGTCGCGGCCATGAATGCGCGGCTGCAGGGAATGAGCTGCTGTCGGTACGTCACGGGCGCGGCACTGCCGCCCGGCGCCCCGTGGGTGTACGTAGGCAGCGCCGACGGCGAGTTCGCGCCGGCCGAGGCGCAGGAGCAGGTGTTCGCGCACGACCAGTCTCCCCCGATGGTGATGCACGTGCGCAAGCCGTCGTTGGCGTGGTCGCAGGCCATGGCGGCCCTGCTGGCCCGCGAGGGCGCGCGCTACGCGGTCGTCGTGTCACTCGGCGTCAGTCAGTATCCAAAGGGACGCCAGGGCGTTTTCGGCAAGAAAGTATTGCTCGGCACCGGCCACCAGGAGCCGGTCGAGTTCCTCACGGCCGAGGACAAGCTGCTCGAAGTCCTGCAGCTCACCGGCGTGCTGGTGGACGCACAGGGCAAGGTGGTGCGTGCCGGTGCCGAGGGCATTCTCGCGCGCGACACGCCCTTCGCGGCGCAGGTGTTCGACGTGAGCAAGGTGCTCGATGACCGCACGCTGGAGCGCGTGCTCACCAAGGAGCGCCGCAAGGACCTGCCGGGTGATCCGCTCAAGTGGGAAGTGGCGCTCGGCAACCTGCTGGCGCAGTTGCGCGGCGACCGCGCGGCCCTGCAGGTGCCGTGACGCCGCCGGGCGCTACTTGCGCTCGCGGATGTCGATGAAGGTGAGGAACTCGCTGCGCGTGCGCGCGTCGGTGCGGAACGTGCCGAGCATCTTGCTGGTGATCATGGACACGCCGCGTTTGTGCACGCCTCGCGTGGTCATGCACTCGTGCGTCGCCTCGATCACCACGCCCACGCCGCGCGGCTGCAGCACCTCGTTGATGCAGCGGGCGATTTCCGCCGTCATCTTTTCCTGCACCTGGAAGCGGCGGGCGAACACGTCCACGACGCGGGCGAGCTTGCTGATGCCGACCACCTTGCTGGTGGGCAGGTAGCCCACATGCGCCTTGCCGATGATCGGCGCCATGTGGTGCTCGCAGTGCGACTCGAATTCGATGTCGCGCAGCACGACCATCTCGTCGTAGCCCGCCATCTCCTCGAAGGTGCGGCTCAGGTATTCGCGTGGGTCGATCGCGTAGCCCGAGAACCAGTCACCGTAGGCCTCGGCGACGCGCTTCGGCGTCTCGAGCAGGCCTTCGCGCTGCGGGTCTTCGCCGGCCCAGCGCAGCAGCGTCCGGATGGCGTCCTCGGCCTGCGCCTGGCTGACGTGAGGCAGTTTCTTCTTCATGCGTGGCTCCCTCTTCATCGCCGTGCCCCACGCTGCCGCGCCCAGTACATCAGCAGCACGTAACCGGCCGCCATGCCGCCGAGATGCGCGAAATGCGCCACGCCCTGGCCCGAGCCCGTGACGCCCAGGTACAGCTCGAGTGCGCCGTACAGCGTGACGAACAGCCATGCAGGCATCGGGATCGGCGGGAACAGCAGCATGAGCTTGCGCTGCGGGAACGCCATGCCGAAGGCGAGCAGCAACCCGAACACCCCGCCCGAGGCGCCCACGGTCGGCACCGGCGGCCGGTTCATGCCACCGAGCACGACCAGTTGCGCCACGGCGGCGCCGATCACGCACACCATGTAATACGCCAGGTACCGCCGCGAGCCGAGCAGCCGCTCGATCTCGCTGCCGAACATGTACAGCGCGAACATGTTGAAGAACAGGTGAGTCAGGCTGCCGTGCAGGAAGCCGTAGGTGACCAGCTGCCAGATCTCGAACTCCGGCGCGCCGCGGAACTGCGGCGAGCCGAAGGGCCACAGGGCGAACGGGCCGATCAGGAGATCGCCGGTCAGGAGCTGCAGGACGAAGATGGCCACGTTGGCCATCAGCAGGGCCCGCGTGACGGGGGGAAGGCGATTCATGATCACGCCATCGTAGCGGAAACGCGCTATGGAATCGCGCCGGCAGCGTGCTAGGGTTGCTGCGTCGCGCCGCGCGCGTCCACGGCCCATTGCCTTGCGCCCGACTCTGCTGCTGCTGTTCCTCCTATGCTTGTCTGCCACGGCCGACACGCCGGTGGCGCGCAAGCTGGGCACCCTCGGGCTCGAACCCTGCACGCTCGCCGCTCCCGGGTCGCCCATCACCGTCGCCGCGTTCTGCGGCACGCTGCCTGTGCCGGAGAACCGCGCGGCGCCTGGGAGTCGCCGCATCGACCTCGCCGTCGCGCTAGTGCCGAGCCGGGCCAAGCAGCCACTGCCCGATCCGGTGTTCATGCTGGCGGGCGGGCCGGGTCAGTCCGCGCTCGAATCGTTTCCGGCCGTCGCCGGCGCTTTCCGCGAGATCCTGCGCAGTCGCAACGTCGTGCTGGTGGACCAGCGCGGCACCGGCCGGTCGCAGCCGCTGCACTGCCGTCCGGCCGAGGGCGCCGACGCAATCGCCTCCGATGTCCTCGATCCCGCAGCAGCGCGCCGCCTCGCCACGGAATGCCTCGCGACGCTCGACGCGGATCCGCGCTACTTCACCACCAGCGATGCGGTGCTCGACCTCGAGACGGTGCGCGTGGCGATCGGTGCCGGGGAGGTGAATCTCATCGGTATCTCGTACGGCACCCGCGTCGCGCTCGAATACCTGCGCCGCCATCCCGGCCAGACGCGGGCCGTCGTGCTCGACGGCGTGGTGCCGCCCGAGCTTGCGCTCGGCGCCGAGCACGCGCGCAATCTCGAGGCCTCGCTCGAAGCGAACTTCGCCCTATGCGAGGCCGACGCGGCGTGCCGCCGGCAGTTCGGGTCGCCGCGCGAGCAGATCGACCGGTTGCTCGCCGACCTGCGCGTGCACCCGCGCATCGTCCGTTACAACGATCCGATCACCGACGACGTTCGCGAGGAGCCGCTCACGCCGCAGACGGTATCCGGTGTCGTCCGCATGTACGCATACGTGCCGCTGCTCGCGACCATGCTGCCGCGCCTGCTGGCCGAGGCGGGCGCAGGCCGCCCGGAGATGCTGATGGCGCAGGCGCGCATGATCGAGAGCCTCGCCGGCGAGCAGATCGCCCAGGGGATGCAGCTGTCGGTGATCTGTGCCGAGGACGCCGACCGGCTGCGCGTCGATCCGGCAGACGCCGCCACGTTGATGGGTACCGAGTTCGTGGCGTCGATGCTCGCCCAGTGCGAGGTGTGGCCCAGGGGCCGGCGACCGCAGGATTTCAACGAGCCCGTGCGCAGCGACCGGCCGGTGCTGCTGCTGTCGGGCGAACTCGATCCCGTCACGCCGCCGCGCAATGCCGAGGCCGTGCTGCGTCACCTGCCGAACGGCCGGCACCTCGTCGGCCGCGGCCAGGGCCACAACGTGATGGTGGCCGGCTGCGCGCCGCGGCTCATGGCGCGGTTCATCAGTGCTGCAAGCGCGAAGGACCTCGACGCCGGCTGTCTCGACCGCCTCGCGCCGCTGCCGCCCGTGCTGGGCGCGTACGGCTGGGACCCCTGAATGGTGCCGCGATGATCGAAGTGAAGGGATTGCGCAAGACGTTCACCGCTCGCGGCACGGTGATCCGCGCCGTGGACGACGTCAGCTTCCAGGCGCGCGACGGGGAGATCACCGGCCTGCTCGGGCCGAACGGCGCGGGCAAGACGACCACGCTGCGCATGCTCTACACGCTGATGTCGCCGGACGCGGGCCGCGTGCTCGTCGATGGGCTCGATCCCAGCGAGCGCCCCGACGACGTCCGCCGCAGCCTCGGCGTGCTGCCGGACGCGCGTGGCGTCTACAAGCGGCTCACCGCGCGCGAGAACATCGAGTACTTCGGCCGGCTGCATGGCCTCCACGAGCCGGTGATGGCGGAGCGCGTCGAGCGGCTGGTGGCGGCACTCGGCATGCACGAGTTCATCGACCGTCGCACGGAGGGCTTCTCGCAGGGCCAGCGCACCAAGACCGCAATCGCACGCGCGCTGGTGCACGACCCGCGCAACGTGCTGCTCGACGAGCCCACCAACAGCCTCGACGTGATGACGACGCGGTCGCTGCGGCAGTTCCTGCGCGCGCTCAAGGACGAGGGGCGCTGCGTGCTGTTCTCGAGCCACATCATGCAGGAGGTGGCCGCGCTCTGCGACCGCATCGTGGTGATCGCGCATGGCCACGTGGTCGCGCGCGGTACGCCCGACGAGCTGCGCGCGCAGACCGGGCAGCACAATCTCGAGGACGCGTTCGTGCAGGCGATCGGCTCGGAAGAGGGGCTGTTCGCATGAGCACGTGGTGGACGGTGCTGGTCAAGGAGTTGCTCGACGCGTTCCGCGACCGGCGCATGGTGATTACCGCGCTGGTAGTGATGCCGCTGGCCGTGCCGCTGGTGATCGCGGGCCTGAGCTCGGTCGGCACGAAGCGCCAGGAGGAGAAGCTGGCGGGGATGCTCGAGCTGCCGGTGGTCGGCGCCGAGCACGCGCCGAACCTAGTCGCCTGGCTCGGCACCCACGACGTGCGGGTGATCGATCCGCCCGCCGATCCCGATGCAGCCGTGCGGCGGCAGGAGCACGAGGTGATCCTAAGCATCGACCCGGGCTATGCGGAGGATTGGCGGGCCGGCCGGCCAGCGGACCTCGAACTCATCTTCGACAGCTCGCGGCCGCTGCAGACGGGCACGACGGCCGCGCGGGTCCGAGGCTTGCTGTCGGGCTATGCGCAGCAGGTGGGCACGCTGCGGCTGATCGCGCGCGGCATCCATCCGTCGGTGGCGGCACCGATCCGCCTTGGCGAGCGCGACGTGGCGACGCCCGAGGCGCGCTTCGACCTCGGGCAGCAGATGCTGCCGTACCTGTTGCTGCTGCTGGCGTTCATCGGCGGCATGCAGCTCGCGATCGACGCGACCGCCGGCGAGCGCGAACGACAGTCGCTCGAGCCGCTGCTCGCCACGCCGGCTTCGCGCGAGGCGATCATGAGCGGCAAGATCCTGGCCACGGCGGCGTTCACGCTGCTGTCGGTGCTGGTGACGCTGCTCATGTACCGCATCGTTTTCGCCGTCACGCCCGCCGGGCAGCTGGATAGTTCGCTCGCCGTGCCGGTCGATGCGCTCGGGCGGCTGCTGCTGGTGATCCTGCCCGTGGTGCTGCTCGGCGCCACCGTGCTCACGGCGCTGGCAGCCTTCGCGCGCAGTTACCGCGAGGCGCAGGGTTACCTGCCGATGCTGATCTTCCTGCCCATGCTGCCCACGCTGTACCTGATGGTCGCACCGGTGAAGACGCAACTGTGGATGCTGGCCGTGCCGTTCCTCGGCCAGAACCAGCTCATCCTGCGCATCCTGCGTGGCGAGTCGGTGACGGCCGTCGAGTGGGCGGTCAATCTCGGCGTCGGCTTGGTGCTGGTCGCGCTCGTGTGGTGGCTCGCCGCGCGGCTGTACCACCGCGAGCAGTTGGCCGCGAGCAGCTAGATTTCCAGCACGACCTTCCCGATCGTCCCGCCGCCCTGCAGCAGGCGCAGGGCCTGCGGCGCGCGATCGAAGGGGAACGCAGCGCCGACGTGCGGCGGGCGCGGCGCCAGCCGCTCGAGTTCCACATAGGCGGCCGGCAGTCGGTCGGCGTGATCCCATAGCCAGATCAGGTTGAAGGCCATGAGGCTGCGGTTCTGAGAGATCATCGCGAGCGGATCGAGGCGCGGCCGGCGCAGGTAGTCGACGGCCAGCCGCAGGTAGTTCGGGCGGGCGCCGCGAGACATGAACTCCGCCGCGCCGAACAGCACGTAACGGCCTTCGGGTCGCAGCCGTTCGAAGGCCGGGCGGAACGTTGCGCCCAGCACGGCGTCGAGCACGCAATCGAGACCCCGCGCGTCCATGGCCGTGAGTGCAGCGTCGAGTTGCCCGCCGAAGCGACGTGGATCGCGCACGACGATTGCCTCGGGCGGCAGGCCGCGCTGCTCGACCAGGTACCGGCGCTTGGATTCCTGCCCGACCACGGCGAGTGGCCGTGCCCCGAGCGCGTCCAGTACTTCGAGCGCCAGCATGCCGACGCCTCCCGCCGCCGACTGCACCAGCACGACTGCGCCGCGCTGGACGCCGCCGAGCGGGACGAGTCCATACCAGGCGGTGAGCCCCTGCACCGGCCAGGCCGCGGCCTGAGCCATCGACCAAGCTGCGGGTACGCCGCGCAGGTAGGCGACGCCGACGTTGATTGCGCTGGCATACGCGCCGAAGCGTGTGAGGGCGATCACGCGATCGCCCACGGCGAACGGCGAGGCGCCGGGCAGTTCGGGCCCGAGTGCCTCGATGACGCCCGAACACTCGAGGCCCGGAATGAACGAGCCCCGCGGCGTCGCGGAGTAGAGACCCTGGGCCGCAAACAGGTCGGCGAAGTTGAGGCCAATGGCCGCGACGCGCACGCGGGCCTCGCCGGGCCCGGGCTCCGGCAGGGTCTCGTCGCGCCGCTCGAGCCGGCTCAGCGATCCGGCGCGCGGCAGGCGCCAGACGGTGCGTTGGATCGGCATGGCGATACTGTACCGGTGAATCCGCGGGCGGCGGGCATGCGATAATTTGAGGCCTGCCCTCCGTCCGGTCTGTGCCGCGATCATGCTCACTCACGTCCTGTTCTTCATCCTCGGCCTCGGCGCGCTGGTGGCCGGCGCCGAGGCGCTGGTGCGCGGCGCCTCGAAGATCGCGCTGTCGCTCGGGATATCGCCGCTCGTCGTGGGCCTGACCATCGTCGCGCTCGGGACCAGTTCGCCCGAAGTCGCCGTGTCCGTCGGGGCGGTGCTCAACGGCACCACGGACATCGCCGTCGGCAACGTGGTCGGCAGCAACGTGTTCAACGTGCTGTTCGTCCTCGGCGTCAGCGCGCTGATCACGCCTCTGGTCGTGCACTCGCAGATCATCCGCCAGGAGGTGCCGATCATGATCGGCGCCTCGGTCGTGCTGGCGGTGATGGTCGTCGACGACAACCTCGGCCGCTGGGAATCGCTGCTGCTGCTCGTGCTGCTGGTGGCCTACATGGTGTTCCTGGTGCGGCAGTCGCGCGCCGAGACGACGGAGATCCGCGACGCATACGACAGCGCGGTGCGGCGCAACGGTGCCTGGGACAGCCACTGGGCCGTGCAGGGGCTGCTGATCCTGGCCGGTCTCGGGTTGCTCGTGCTCGGCTCCGAGTGGCTGGTGAACGCCGCAGTGGCGTTCGCGCGCGCCCTCGGCGTGAGCGACCTGGTCATCGGCCTCACGATCATCGCGGCCGGCACCTCGATGCCGGAGGTCGCAGCGTCGGTCATGGCGGCGGTGCGCGGCGAACGCGACATCGCCGTGGGCAACGTGATCGGCAGCAACACCTTCAACATCCTGGGCTGTCTCGGCGTGTCGGGCGTGGTGAGCAGCCACGGGCTCAGCATCGCGCCGGCGGTGCTCAACTTCGACCTGTGGGTGATGGTCGCCGTCGCGTTCGCGTGCCTGCCGGCGTTCCTGTTGCGCAGCGAGATCGGCCGGCGCCGCGGCTTCATGTTCCTTGCCTTCTACGTGGCGTACGTGACTTACCTGATCCTCGGCGCCCAGGACCACGACGCGCTCGACGAGTACTCGACCGTTATGCTCAGCTTCGTGCTGCCGATCACCGTCGTCACGCTGGTTGCGATGGTCATCCGCGGCCAGAGCCAGCGGGAAGACGCCGCGAACCGGGAGTAGCGCATGCGCATCGGCATCGTGGGCGCGGGCCTGAGCGGACTCGCGACGGCCTTCTACCTGAAGCGCGCGCTGCCCGACGCCGAGCTGGTGATCTTCGAGTCGGAGGCTGGCCCGGGCGGCAAGCTGCACACGGAGGAGGTCGCGGGCTTTCGCTTCGAAGCGGGCGCCAACGGTTTCCTCACCAACAAGCCCGACAGCCTGCAGCTGGTCGAGGACAGCGGCGCAACGCAGTACCTGCTGCCGAGCTCCGACCTGGCGCGCAAGCGCTACATCTACACCGACCGGTTGCACCGCATGCCGGAGTCGCCGCCGTTGTTCCTGAAGTCGCAGCTGCTCACGTGGCCGCAGAAGCTGCGCGTGCTCGGCGAGTTCGTCGTGCCCGCGCGGCGCGACGACGGCGACGAGACGCTGCGCGAGTTCGGCGACCGGCGCCTGGGGCCCGGGTTCACCGGCGTGTTCCTCGATGCGATGTCGGCCGGCATCTACGGCTCGACGCCGGAGAAGATCTCGGTGCGGGCGGCGTTTCCGCTGGTCGTCGCGCTGGAGCGCGAGTACGGCGGGTTGTTCCGCGGCATGCTGGCGAAGCGCAAGAAGGGCGCGGGGCCGGGGGGCGTGCTGACCAGCACGACCGGTGGCATCGGCACGCTGATCCGCCACCTGCATGGCGTGATCGATGCCGAGTGGCGGTTCGGTGAACCGGTGGACGCCATCGAACGCAATGGCAGCGGTTTCGTCGTCCACAGCGCGCGGGGCACAACAGCGCTGGACCGGGTCGTCGTCTGTGCCACGTCGTTCGCCGCGGCGGAAATGCTGCGCTCGCTGGATGCGGACCTGGCTCGACGCCTCGCGGCCATCGCGTACTCGCCGATCGCGGTGGTGGGCTTTGGTTACCGCTCGCTGCCCGATCCGCTCGACGGCTTCGGCCTGCTCACCACCACGGCGGCGCGTTCACCCGTGCTGGGCGTGCTGTGGGACAGCAGCATTTTCCCGGACCGCGCGCCCGCCGGCTGCAAGAGCGTGCGCGTCATGGTCGGGGGGCAGCGCAACCCGGAGCTGGTCGCGCAGGACGAAGCCGGCCTCATCCGCACCGCGCGCGCCGGCCTCGAGCAGACCATGGGCCTCACGCAGGAACCGGACGTGACCTACGTGAAGCGCTGGGAGCGCGGCATTCCGAGCTACGCACCGGGCCACATCGCAAACGTGGATGCGATCTTCGCGCGTGCCGCGCACATCCCCGGCCTATATCTCAACTGCAACGCCTACCGCGGCATCGCCATGAACGACTGCGCGAAGAACAGCCGCGAGCTGGCGGAGAAGATCGCCTACCAGGCGATGCCGTAGTCCTCGCCGTGGTTGCTCGAGCCGCCCCACATCGAGCCGTGCTGCGCATCGAGCAGGATCGCGTTGATCGGTCCTGAGGTGCGCGCCTCGAACTCGAGCTTGTAACCGCGCAGCGCCAGCTCCTTGCGCACCCACTGCGGAATCGACTCGTTCAGCACGACGCGGCCCGGCTGCGACTCATGCTTGTCGAACGAGCTGCGCATCTGGTAGCTGTTGAAGTTCGCGGCCTCGCTGGCCTCCTGCGGCGTCATGCCGAACTCCACCACGTTCAGGAAGAACTGCAGCAGGTTCTGGTCCTGCGAGTCGCCGCCTTGCACCGCGAACGCGAGCCACGGCTTGCCGTCCTTGAACGCGAGGCTCGGCGTGAGCGTGACGCGCGGCCGCTTGCCGGGCTCGAGCACGTTGTACGGGTTGAGCTTCGGGTCGAGCACGAACGACTGCATGCGCTGGCTCAGGCCGATGCCGGTGCGGCCG